>Ga0307414_10001086_pt1 | contig 13878 bp, 9 predicted proteins | sample DK1Ometagenome_FD_203804 | JGI IMG/M metagenome (GOLD analysis project Ga0307414, IMG submission 203804) | Maize rhizosphere microbial communities from greenhouse at UC Davis, California, United States - DK15-O-3 | ecosystem: Host-associated > Plants > Roots > Rhizosphere > Soil | place: USA... | reverse complement strand
GGTCGGTGCGGTGACGACGATCGCGTCGCCTTCGTCGAGCAGCAGGCGGCAGACGAGGTCGATGCCCTGTTTGGCGCCGTTGGTGATCAGGATATGGTCGGCGGTCAGCGCGCAGCCCTCCTCATTCATCCAGTTGGCGAGCCATTCGCGCAAATAGGGCTGGCCGCGGCCGGAGGCATATTGCAGCACTTCCTCGCGGTGGTCGGTCAGCGCATCGACGGCGAATCGGCTGAGGTCGGGAAGCAATTGCGGCGCCGCGAAACCCGAATCGAACAGAATAGTCGCGTCGCCGAATTCGGACGGAAAATGAGGAGCGGGAAGCTGCGTCGCAAGATGTTCGGCCCGGCGCGCCAGGCAATTGTCATTCCACAAATTTCGGCCCCTCCATTGCCCCGCTTGCCGCGGAACAGCTCACCCTGCCGAGAACGATGGTTCGCGGCGACGAATCCGCCATCGTCCGAAAGCCAAAATCGAATGGCGGATTCTGGTCGCCCGTCGCTCGTGCTGATCGGGAGGGCGGGAAGAATGACGTCGATGACGAAGCATCTTTGCGGGGCGTGCATCGCGCTGTTGTCGCTGGCGAGCGCCGGCGCGGCGCTCGCGGCGCACGGCGCCTCCGACGATCCTTTTCCCAGCACCTATCATCCCGCGGTATCGGTGCCGCTGGCGATCGTCGGCGCGACCGTGCTGACTGGAACGGGGACGGAACTCGCCGACGCGACGCTGTTGATCGCGGACGGCAAGATCGAGGCGGTTGGAACGGCGCTGCCGGTTCCCGAAGGCTATCGGGAAGTCGATGGCCGCGGCAAATGGCTAACCCCCGGCATCATCGACGCGCATTCGCACCTCGGTGTCTATCCGTCGCCCGCGACGCCGTCGCACGAGGACGGCAATGAAGCGGTATCGCCGAACACCGCCGAAGTCTGGGCCGAACATTCGGTCTGGCCGCAGGATCCGAAGTTCCGCCTCGCGCGCGCGGGCGGGGTGACCAGCCTGATGATCCTGCCGGGTTCGGCCAATCTGTTCGGCGGCCGTTCGGTCACGCTCAAGAATGTGCCGTCGGTGACGACGCCGGGGATGAAATTTCCCGGCGCGCCCTATGGCCTGAAGATCGCGTGCGGCGAGAATCCGAAGCGTCTCTATGGCGGAAAAGGGCGCTCGCCCGCGACTCGAATGGGCAATGTCGCCGGCTATCGCAAGGCATGGATCGACGCCGCCGACTATGTCCGCCGGTGGGATAAGTGGGAAGCCGGCGCAAAGGCCGGCGATCCGCCGAAGCGTGACCTGCAGCTCGAAACGCTCGCGGGTGTCCTCCGCGGCGAGATCCTCGTCCAGAACCATTGTTACCGCGCCGACGAGATGGCGGTGATGGTCGATATTGCGCGCGAATTCGGGTTCAAGATCCGCACCTTTCACCACGCCAACGAGGCGTTCAAGATCGCGCCCTTGCTCGCGAAAGAAGATATTTGCGTCGCGACGTGGGCGAACAGCTGGGGCGCCAAGATGGAATCGCTCGACGGGATCGAGGAGAACGCGCCGATGGTCGACGCTGCGGGTGGCTGTGCCATCATCCATTCGGACGACGGCCTGCTGATTCAGCGGCTGGGCCAGGAAGCTGGCATCGCGATGACCGCCGCCAACCACGCCGGCCTGCCCGTCAGCCGCGGCGAGGCGATCAAATGGATTACGGCCAATCCGGCGAAAGCTATGGGGATCGCCGACAGGGTTGGCACGCTGGAACCCGGCAAGATGGCCGATGTTGTGTTGTGGAGCGCCAACCCGTTCAGCGTCTACGCGCTTGCCGACCGTGTCTGGATCGACGGCGTGATTCAGTGGGACCGCGCCGATCCGCGCTACCAAAGTCCGTCCGATTTCGTCCTCGGCCAGCCGGGGCAGGGGTTCGCCCGATGATTCGCCTGCTTGCTGCCGCGCTGGCGCTCGCCGCTGCGGTGCCGGTCGCGGCCCAGACCGTCGCGATCACGGGAGGCCGCGTGCTTACCATGGGGCCGGCCGGCGAGATCGAGCGCGGCACGGTGGTGATCACGGGCGGCCGGATCGTCGCGGTCGGGGCCGATGTCGCGGTGCCCGCCGGTGCGAAAATCATCGATGCGACGGGCAAGATCGTGACCCCCGGCCTGGTCGCGGCGGGGACGGCGCTCGGGCTGATCGAGGTGCGCGCGGTCGAGACGACCGACGATCGCGCTACCGACGCAAGCGAGCTCAGCGCCGCCTTCGATGCTGGCTATGGGCTCAATCCCGATTCGCTGCTGATCCCGGTTGCGCGGCTTGGCGGCATCACCCGCGCTATCGCGACCCCGGCGTATAAGGACAAGGGCGGCCGCGAACTGCTCTTCGCGGGGCAGGCCGCGGCGGTCGCGCTGGGTGGCCGGCCGATGCTGATGAAGCGCGGGGTCGCGATGATACTCGAGATGGGCGATGCCGGCGCCGAGCGCGCGGGCGGCGCGCGCGCCGCCGAACTCGTTGCGCTGCGCGCGCTCTTTGCCGAGGTGCGCGATTACAAGGCGCGCCGCGCCGCATATGATCGCGGCGAGACACGCGATTATATGCTGTCGCGCGCCGACATGGAGGCCCTGATTCCCGTCGTCGAGGGCCGCATGCCGCTGCTCATCACCGTAAACCGCGCATCCGACATTCGCGACGCATTGGCATTGGCGCGCGACGAGAAGCTGAAGCTGATACTGGAAAGCGCGAGCGAAGGCTGGCGCGTTGCGGGCGAGATCGCCGCCGCTGGGGTGCCGGTCCTGTTGACGCCTATCGAAAACACTCCCGCATCGTTCGAGATGCTGGGCGCGACCTTGTCGAACGCTGCGCGCCTCGCCGCCGCGGGAGTCGTCATCGCGATCGAGGGCAATGGCAATCACCGCGAGCGCGAGATGCGCTACAACGCGGGCAATGCCGTTGCCCATGGTCTCGACTGGCCGGCTGCGCTCGCCGCGATCACGATCGATCCCGCGCGTATCTTCGGCCTCGCCGACCGCATCGGCTCGCTCGAGCCGGGCAAGGAGGGCGACGTCGTGGTCTGGGACGGCGATCCGCTCGACACGCTGTCGCGCCCGACCGCCGTCTTCATCCGCGGCGCGGCGCAGCCGATGAGCTCGCGCGCGACTGAACTGCGCGATCGTTACCTTCCTGCCGTCCAGCAACCTGCCAATGGAGAAACGCCATGAATATCAATCGCCTTCTCATGCTCTATTCGGGCGTGCTTACCGCCGCCTGCGCGGTCGCCGTGGCGACCAGTGCCGGTGCCGACACGCCGCCCGCCAAGGCGGCGTTCGACGAGATCGACGTCAAGCGCATCAATATCCGCGAGGACGACGGGACGATCCGCATGATCATGTCGAATACCAGCCGCTCGCCGGGCATCATCATGCACGGCAAGGAACGCCCGCATCCGAGCGGCAACCGCGGTGCGGGGATCATTTTCTACAACAATGAAGGGTCCGAAAATGGCGGCCTGACCTTCAGCGGTCAGAAGGGCCCGGACGGCAAGATATCGGGCGGCGGCCACCTGAGTTTCGACCAATATGAGCAGGATCAGGTGATCCAGCTGACCCAAAGCGAATATAACGGGCGGCGCTGGGCCGCGATGATCGTCAACGATCGTCCCGACACCGCGCTCGATTTCGATATGGCCGAGCGGCTTTCGAAAATGCCCGACGGCCCCGAAAAGACCGCCGCGCTGCAGAAGGTGCAGGCCGACGGCACCTTCGGCCGCCAGCGGCTCTATGTCGGCAAGACCCGCGACCGCGAATCGGCGGTGATGCTGAACGATGCGATGGGGCGTCCGCGTATCCTGATGAAGGTCACCTCCGACGGCAAAGCGTCGATCGACTTCCTCGACGACAAGGGCGGGGTGATCCGCTCGGTCACCCCCGACGCCAAATGAGGCACGCCGCGCTCGTCCTTGTCGCGGCCACCGCGCTCGCCGGATGCGCCGCTTCCGAGCGGCGATCGCCGGCGTTCGTCGCCGACGCGGCGCCGGCGGTCGACCGCGATCCCTATCCGAGCACCTATCATGCGCCTGTCGCAGACCGTATCGCCCTGGTCGGCGCGACGGTGCTGACCGCGACCGGCGAGGAGATCGCAAACGGGACGGTTTTGATGGAGGACGGCAAGATCGCCGCCGTCGGCGCCGCGCTCGCGGTGCCGGGCGGCTATCGCACCGTCGATGCGCGCGGCAAGTGGGTGACCCCAGGGGTGATCGACGCCCACTCGCACCTCGGCGCGTGGGCCCAGCCCGAATCGGTCGAGATGCACAACGACGTCAACGAGATGACCGACCCCAACACCGCGCAGGTCTGGATCGAGCATTCGGTCTGGCCGCAGGATCCGGGTTTCGACGCCGCGCGCGAGGCGGGGGTGACGACGATGATGATCCTGCCCGGTTCGGGCAATCTGTTCGGCGGGCGCACGGTGACATTGAAGAATGTGCCGTCGGTGACGATGCAGGGGATGAAGTTTCCCGGCGCGCCGCAGGGTCTGAAGATCGCGTGCGGCGAGAATCCCAAGCGCGTCTATGGCGCGCGCGGACGGTCGCCGGCGACGCGGATGGGCAATGTCGCGGGCTATCGCAAGGCGTGGATCGACGCCGCCGACTATGCGCGCAAATGGGACAGATGGGAAAAGGGCGATGGCGCCGGCGATCCGCCGAAGCGCGACCTGCAGCTAGAAACGCTCGCCGGCGTGCTCACGGGCGAAATCCTCGTCCAGAACCACTGCTACCGCGCGGACGAGATGGCGGTGATGATCGACATCGCGCGCGAATTCGGCTTCAAGATCCGCACCTTTCACCACGCCAACGAGGCGTACAAGGTCGCGCCGCTGCTGGCGAAGGAAGATATCTGCGTCGCCACCTGGGCCAGTTGGTGGGGCTATAAGATGGAGGTGTTCGACGCGATCGAGGAGAATGCGGCGCTCGTCCACGCGGCCGGCGGCTGCGCGATCATCCATTCGGACGATCCGATCGTCATCCAACGGTTGAACCAGGAGGCGGCGGCGGCGCTGTCGGCGGCATGGCGCGCGGGTATCCAGATCAGCAAGGCCGATGCGGTCCGCTGGTTCACCGCCAATCCGGCAAAGGCACTTGGCATCGCCGACCGCATCGGCACGCTCGAGCCCGGCAAGAACGCCGACGTCACGCTCTGGAGCCACGATCCGTTCAGCATCTATGCGCGCGCCGAAAAGGTCTGGATCGACGGCGGAATCGTCTTCGATCGCGCCGACCCTTCCTATCGCCGCCATTCGGACTTTCTGCTCGGCCAACCGGGAGCGACGCGATGACCCGCCGCCTAACCGTCCTTGCGGCGCTGCTTCTGGCTACACCGGTCTCGGCGGAAACGATCGCTATTGTCGATGCGCGGCTGATGACGATGACCGGCGCCGGCGAGATCGGGCGCGGAACGATCGTGATCCGCGACGGGAAGGTCGTCGCGCTCGGCACCGACGTCGCGGTTCCCGCCGACGCGCGCGTGATCGATGGCCGCGGCGGGGTCGTCACGCCGGGCTTCATCCAGGCGGACAGCACCTTGGGGGCGGTCGAGGTGAGCCAGGTCCCGGCGAGCGCCGATCGCGCGACGCACAGCAAGACGATCAGCGCAGCCTTCGACATCTCGCAAGGGCTCAACCCCGATTCGATCCTGCTTCCGGTGTCGCGGCTCGCGGGGATCACGCACGCGGTCACGACCCCCCTCTACGACGATCGCGGAGGCCGCTCGTTGCAATTCGCCGGGCAGGCCGCGGTAATCGATCTCGCGCAGCGCCCGCAAATGGTGACGCGGCCGCGCGCCGCGATGGTGCTCGAAATGGGCGAGGGCGGGGCCGAACGCGCGGGCGGCGCACGCGGCGCGGCAATCGTCGAACTTCGTGCGACCCTCGCCGACGTGCGCCATTTCGCGGCGCACCGTGCCGCCTATGATCGCGGCGAAGGGCGGCCGCAGGCGCTTTCACGCATCGATCTGGAAGCCCTCATTCCCGTGGCCGAAGGACGTATGCCGTTGATCGTCAAGGTCGGTCGTGCTTCGGACATCGTCGAAATGATCGCGCTCGCGCGCGAGGAGAAACTACGCATCATTCTCGACGGCGCAGAAGAAGGATGGCGCGTTGCAGAGGAGATTTCGGCCGCGAAAATCCCCGTCATCATCGATCCGCTCGCCGACTTGCCGCGCAGCTTCTCCGAACTCGGGGCGACGATGAAGAATGCCGCGCGGCTGCACGCCGCCGGCGTCCTCGTGACCCTGAAGACGGGGAGCGGCGTCGCGCATCGCGCGCGCGAGCTGCGTTACGGTGCGGGAAATGCCGTCGCCTGGGGATTGCCCCACGATGCGGCTGTTGCGGCGATCACGATCAATCCGGCGCGTGTCTTCGGCGTTGCCGACCGCATCGGTGCGCTCAAAGTCGGCCGCACCGCCGATCTGGTGCTGTGGAACGGCGATCCGCTCGAACCCCTGTCGCAGCCACAGGCGGTATTCGTCGAAGGGATCGAGAAGCCGCTGACCGCGCGCTCGCTCGAACTGCGCGACCGCTATATGCCGCCGCCCTGAGGCCTGTCGGGCTAGGGCAGGGATTTCCCGTCGATATCGACCAGTTCGAGGGCCGGAAAACGTTCACGCAGCGCGCCGACCCATTGTTTCGAATCGCCCGCAACGACGATCGTTGCCTGATCGGCGCGCAGGTGCGCCGCGACCGCGTCGGCGATCCGCGCGGGCGACGGGGCCGACGGCGAGAGTTCGGCGGGTAGGGCGTCCAGCGGCGCGCCGCTCGAAATCAGCGTCACCAGATAATCGGCAAGCCCCGCGGCGCGCTCGGTTTGTCCCGACAGGCTATTTGCGAGATAGGTGGCGCGCTCGCCGGCGCGCCCGGCGTCGACCGGCTCGCGGCCAAAGCGGCCGATCTGCTCGAGGATCAGGCCGACGACCTCATTGGCCGAAGCGGTCTTGGTCCGCGTGACCGCCATCAAATACGCGGCGTCGCGGCGGTCGTCGATCAGGCTGCCGGCGCCATAGGTGAGGCCGCGCTTGACCCTTATCTCCTGCGTCAGCCAGCCTTGAAAACCGCCCCCGAGCGCGGCGTTGGCGATGCGGAGCGACGGCCAATCGGGATCGCGTCGACCCGCGGTGGGCAGCGCGACGATCACGGCGGCCTGGGCGACGCCGGGCATATCGACCGCGACGACGCGCGGGCTTGTCGATACGGTGCCGCGCGGCGTTGCGGCGAGCTGCTGGCCGCCCTTCCAGGCGCCGAAACTGCGCTCGGCAAGCGCGAACCCGGCCTCGGGGGCGAGCGCGCCGGTGACGATCAGCGTCGCGGCCCGTGGGCCCCAGCTATCGCGCTGCGCAGCGGCGATGCTGCCCCGCGTTACGGCACTCAGGCTCGCGGTGGTAGGAACCGCGCCATAGGGCGCCTTGCCGAAGATCGCGGCGGGCAGCGCGCGTAATGCCGTCTGCATCGGCTGCTTCGCGGCGACCGCGATTGCGGAGGATTGCTGGCTGCGAACGCCGTCGAGCGCATCGGCAGCGAAATCGGGCCGCGTCGCGACATCGGCGAGGATGCGCGCCGCCGCCTCGATATTCGCGGCCGGCGCGTTGACCGAAAAGACCGTCGCGTCGGCATCCGAACTGGCGCCGATCGTGCCGCCGAGCGCCGCGATGTCGCTCGCGATCCGGTCGGCGCTGCGCCCGCCCGCACCCTTCAACGCCAGCGCCGCGGCGATATCGCCGCGTCCGGCTTGCCCCGCAGGATCGGCCGCATCGCCGCCGTCGATCACCAGCCGGACGCTGGCCAGCGGAACCTTCGAAGATTGGGCGACGACGACGCGCAGCCCGTTGGCAAGACGCCGTTCGGCCAGCGCGGGCGGAACCGACGGAATGGCTTCGGCCGGACCGGGACGTGCCTCGCGGGCGCCTTCGCTCGCGATGACGACCGGCGGCTGGCTCGCGGGCGCGATCGCCGGACCCATCTTCGACACGTCGGGAGAGATGTCGCCGGCATAGCCCGCCGGGCGCTGGCTTTCGTCGCGATAACGCAGCGTCACCTGTTTTTTGTCGTCGAGCCAGGTCTGCGCAACGCGCTGCACGTCGGCGGGGGTCATGCGGCGGATCGCATCGAGCCGCGCGTCGGCGAGCCCCGGATCGCCGGTCAGCGCCGCACCGCCGCCGAGTTCATAGGCGCGGCCGCGCGCCGTCTCGCGCCGCGCGAGCGCGTCACCGAACAGGCCGTTCTTGACCGCGTCGAGTTCGGCGGCGGCGAGCGGCGTTTCGCGAAGCCGCGCGATCTCGGCGTCAAGCGCCGCTTCGGCATCGGCGATCTCGCGCCCTTTGGCGAGCGTCACGACGAGCGCGAAGGCATGGCCGTCGCGCGCGGGAAGATTATAGCTGGTGACCGCCGAGGCGAGGCCCTTTTCGTCGACGAGATGACGGCGCAGTCGCGAAGCCGCGCCGCGCGTGAGCACAGCCTCGATCAGGTCGATCCCCGCCGCATCGGCATCGGCCGCAAAGGGCGCACGCCAGGCGAAGGCGACCGCGGGCAGCGGGACATTCGGCGCATAGGCCTCGATCGTCCGCGCCGCGACCGGACGCCCCTTGGCGGGATCGCGGGGAATCGCACGGTCGGGACGCGGTATCGAGCCCAGATAGCGGTCGGCCCACGCGTCGAGCTTGGCCGGGTCGAAATTGCCCGACACGACGAAGACCGCATTGTCGGGCCGGTAATAGGCTTCGTGAAACGCCTGCACGTCGGCGAGTTTCGCCTGGTCGAGGTCGGCGATCGTGCCGCCGATCGGTCGCGCATAGGGGTGACCGTCGAAGGTGAAGGCGGGAAGCAGCATATAGAGGATGCGCCCATAGGGCTGCGACAGGACGCGCTGGCGCAGTTCCTCCTTCACGACGTCGCGTTCGGAGTGGAACGACTTCTCGTCGATCACCAGATTGCGCATCCGCTCGCCCTCGAGCCAGAGCATCCCCTCGAGCTGGTTCGCGGGCACGGTGATGTAATAATCGGTATAGTCGAACAGCGTCGAGGCGTTGCTGTTGCCGCCCATCGCATTGACCGCATCGAGCACGCCGCCGGGCAGATTGCGTGTCGTCTTGAACATCAGATGCTCGAACAAATGCGCAAAGCCGCCGCGCGCAGGCGGGTCGTCGCGCTGGCCGACATCGTACCAGATGTTGATCGAAACCGTGGCGGAGCTGGTGTCGCGGATCGCATAGAGCGTCGCACCATTGGCGAGGACGCGTTTGGTAAAGTCGAGCGGCGGAACCTCAAGCAGCGACGGCGCCGCCACCTCGCTCTCGGTCGCTGCGGCGGATGCGAAGGGCAGCGGGCTCGCGGCGAGGAGCAGAAGGGTCAAGAAACGACGCATCGGATTTTCCTTGGACTTTGGTGAAACGGGCCGGCTTTCACCGGAGCAGCGACTGGCCGTCCTGGCGGACGATCTGGCCGCGCCGCATGACGAACAAGGGCCTTTCGGTGACGCGGATGTCGGCGATCGGATCGCCGGGCACCGCGACGATGTCGGCCGATTTGCCGACGCTGAGCGTTCCGATCTCGGCATCGAGGCCAAGGAGGCGCGCGGCATTGCTCGTCCCCGCGAGCAGCGCGGCGGCGGGCGGCATGCCGGCATCGACCATCAGGCCGAATTCCATCGCATTGCGTCCGTGGCCGTCGGGGCGCACCGTCGCATCGGTGCCCAGCGCGATCGGTACGCCGATGCGCAGCGCGGCCTTGAACATGTCCGTATGCGACGCAGCCGCGACCCGCGCCTTCTCGGCGATGTTCGGGGGGTAGGCATCGGCGTTCTTCTTGACCCAGTCGAGCGCCATGAAGGTGGGGACGAGGAAGACGCCCTTCGCTTTCATTCTTTTCAGCGTGTCTTCGGACAGGAAGCTGCCATGCTCGATCGAATCGACCCCGGCCTCGACCGCGAGCCGCGAGGCGGTGTCGCCGTGCGAATGCGCCGCGACCTTGCGGCCCCAATGATGCGCTTCGCCGATCGCGGCGTCGAGCTCCGCGCGCGTGAACTGCGGGACGTCGACGGGGTCATAGGAAAGGACGCCGCCCGACGCGCAGACCTTGATGACGTCGGCGCCCCATTTGATCTGGTTGCGCACCGCCTCGCGGCACTGGTCGGCGCCGGTGCAAACGCCTTCGCGCGGGGTCAGCGGGGCGACGCGCTGTGCGGGATAAGGCGCGCGGTCGCAGCTGCCGCCGGTGGCGGTGATCGCGTTGCCCGCCGCGAGGATTCGTGGCCCCGGGGTCAGGTTCGCGGCGATCGCGTTGCGGAGGCCGACGTCGATGAACTCGCGCGCGCCGAGGTGGCGCACCGTTGTGAACCCCGCTTCGAGCGTCCGGCGCGCGTTGGCGCCGGCGTAAAAGGCCATTTCGGTCGGATTGCGCATCAGCTCGTTGAGCGTCTTGCGATAATAATTCTCGTCGGGTTCGAGCGTCAGGTGCGAATGGACGTCGATGAATCCTGGCAGCAGGGTCGCGTCGCCGAGGTCGATCGTTCGCGCGCCGTCCGGAATCGCCGCATCGCGGCCGACACCGACGATCCGCCCGGCCTGGACCACCACGACCGCATCGCTGCGCATCCGTTCGCTCGTCGCATCGAACATCCGCGCGGCGCGCAGAACGAACGTTCCCGATGCGTCCTGAGCCGATCCCGTGATCGCCGATCCGGCGCACAGGAAGAGGAGGGCGGCGGCGATCGCGCGCGCGATACTGTGGGCGGTTTTCCGCATGATTCTTCCCCCGCGACGTCCGGGCGCCGGGCGCCGGGATCGCATGCTGTCGATTATACGAGCGGCGAGACGCCCACATCCGCCAGTCCGGATGGCGGATTTCGACGGTCCCACTCATCATTGTCCTTGTCCAATGGCTTTTCAGGGAGGCGCACCATGTCCAAGACCCGCATCGAGGGATCTTTCGTCGCGACGGTCACGCCGTTCGATCGCCGGGGGGAGATTGACTTCGGCGCCTGGCAGGCCCTGCTCGACCATCAGCAGCGGCATGGAACGCGCGCGATCCTCTTCATGGGGTCGACCGGTGAACCCTCGCTCCTTTCGCCCGAGGAAAAGAAGCGGATCATTGTCGAAACGGTGAAGATGCGGACGGGCGGCATGGCGTTCTTCTACGGCTGCACAGGGCCGTCGACAGAGCAGGTGATCGAGAATGTCCGTTTCGCCGCGGCGAACGGCGCCGATGGCGCGATCATCGCCGCGCCGCCCTATATCTGCGCGTCGGAGGCCGATATCGAGCAATTCTACCTCGATGTCGCCGATGCGGTCGACTTGCCGCTCGGCATCTACAACAACCCGCCGCGCGTGAAGACCGATCTGCACTGGGATCAGCTGCTACGGCTTTTCCGGCATCCCAACATTGTGATCCACAAGGAATCGACGGCCCGCGTCGGACAAATGGCGCAGATCCTGGCGGCGGCTCCCGATGTATCGGTGATGTGCTGCGATTCGCCCAATCTGGGCCTCGTGGTTCCGACAATGGCACTCGGCGGGCATGGAACGGCGAACATGGGGGGCAACATCGCGCCCGCGGAAATGGCGGCAATATCGACCCCGTGGGCAAGCGCGAACGAAGCGGGGACGTTCCGTGAGGAATATCTGGCTTTGCTGCCGCTGCTCCATTTTAACTATTCCGCAATCAACCCCGTGGCGATCAAATCGCTGATGCGCGCCTGCGGCCTCCCGGTAGGCGGGTTTCGCAAGCCGCTTCGCGAACTCGGGGATGCGGAACTTGAAGTGGGACTGCGCATAATACGGAACATCGGTCTGGCGGAGAAATATCACTATTCTCTCGGCTGAGGACGGTAGCCGCTGTCCGCTATTCGCATTTTGTCGCCAAAAGCCGACTGGCCGCAATCGGCCAGAAGTGCTAGAGTTCTGCTTCCACCACAGCTTTGAATTCAGTCCGCATCGGTTGGTCGCTGGGACCCAGCGATCACCCATGCACTTTTTCGTGTCGCTCGAGCATCGCGACGAACTCGGCGATTTTGCGCGCTCTCGTCTCGTTCTTCTTCACAGTTCCAATGCGATAGAGGATCGCATACCGGTTCGAACCGGTCAGCGTTGCAAAGAAGGCTTTCGCTCCAGGGCTCTGATCCAATGCTGCCTGGAGGTCGGGGGGCATCTCGGCCTTACTTGCGGGTGCGTAGGCGGCTTCCCACCTGCCGTCTGCTTTGGCAGCCTCGATCTGTGCCAGCCCGCGCGCATGGGTCCGTCCAGCTTCCAGAAGCTCGGTTGCGCGGGTGCGGTTTACTTGAGACCACTTGCTGCCCGCTTTGCGCGGTGTGAAGCGGACAAGCCAGTGTTTATCGTCGTATTTGTCGAGCTGCCCATCGATCCAGCCATAGCAGAGTGCAGCGTCGATTGCCTCGGGCTTCGTCACGCTGGCGATGCCCGAGCCCGCCTTGGCGAACTTGATCCAGAGCCCAGAAGAGTTTGCAGGCTGCGCCTCAAGCCAACGCTCCAAGGCTGCTGCATCGGCAAAAGCAATGACCGGCAGGCCGCAGTGATCTTCGGCCATCGGACACTCTCCCTTTAAAATTTGAACACGACGCTTTTCGAAATACATAGCTCAATATGAGCGACAAATTCATAGCATGTCTGGCTCTATCGAACATTTTTTCATTCGCAGTAAGCCAACGGCGGCTTTCGAAGAATCCCTCCCCATAGCAGGCCGACCGCAACCGGCCATTTTCGACATGTGCAGGTTGGTCGCAAAAGGTCGTGCCGCCAGAATCCGGTCGTGGCACATCGCTGGCTTCGATCGGCATATCCGCGGACATAGCCTCACGGGTCCGGCGGGTGATAAGCTGCCGCAATGACAGCTTCAGAGCCATATGGTGCGACGATCGAGATCATGAGCGGGGGAGCGGCCCGTGGGACTGTCGCCTGCCGAGCTCAGGCTGAAAATTGCGTGTGGCGCATAGCCGCCGCGAATGCGGTTGGAGGTAATTGAATGGTCTCGCTCGCCAAAGCGTTCAACATTGCCGATATGGCGGCGCTCGCCGGGCGCGCCTTGCCGCTGCCGATCCGTGACTATCTGGAGGGCGGTGCCGACGACGAGCGGACCCTGGCGCGCAATCGCTCGGTGTTCGACGAATGGGTGCTCGCGCAGCATATGCTCGTTGATGTGAGTCACGTCGATGCTGGCACCGACCTGCTCGGATATCGGAGCGCGATGCCGCTGATGCTGTCGCCCACCGGCATGTCTCAGTTGTTCCATGCATCGGGGGAAGCGGCGGTCGCGCGGGCGGCGATCGCGGCGGGCGTGCCCTATGGCCTGTCGACGATGGCGACGACTTCGATCGAGGCGATCGCGGCCACCGGAGCGAACCGGTATTTCCAGCTTTACCTCTTTCGCGACCGCGGATTGACGAAAGCACTGATCGAGCGCGCCGCGGCGAACGGTTATGGCGCGCTCTGCCTGACCGTCGACACCGCAATCGCGGGCAACCGCGAGCGCGATCTGCGTAGCGGCATGATCATGCCGCCGCGCTTTACGCTCGGCAGTCTGATGAGCTTCGCGATGCATCCGCGATGGTCGCTCGGCGCGCTGAAGAATCGCTCCTTCCAACTCGCCAATGTCGTCGAACATGTTGGCGATATCGGCAGCGCGGGCACCAGCGTCATCGACTATGTGAACGCGCAGTTCGATCGGTCCGCGACGTGGAAGGACGTCGAATGGTTGCGCGCGCAATGGTCCGGAAAGCTGGTGATCAAGGGCGCGATGATGCCCGAGGATTGTGCGGGCGCCGTCGCCTGCGGGGTCGATGCGATCATGGTGTCCAATCATGGCGGTCGCCAGCTCGATAGCGCGGCAACGCCGATCGACTATCTCCCGGCGATC
>Ga0307414_10001084_pt1 | contig 13916 bp, 8 predicted proteins | sample DK1Ometagenome_FD_203804 | JGI IMG/M metagenome (GOLD analysis project Ga0307414, IMG submission 203804) | Maize rhizosphere microbial communities from greenhouse at UC Davis, California, United States - DK15-O-3 | ecosystem: Host-associated > Plants > Roots > Rhizosphere > Soil | place: USA... | reverse complement strand
AGCAGGCGAAGGCGGCGACGAGCAGCATGACGATGACGAAGGGCAAAGGCCTCCGGACCTTCAGCCACTCGTTCCACGGCAGGAAGGCGGGCAGCGGCAGCAAGGCGGCCGCCGCGAGCACCAGCAAGGGATGTTCATAGACCCAGTCGAACAGCAACGGCGCAAACAGCGCCGCAAAGAGGCCGCCGACCACGCCGCCCGCCGACATGACGAGATAGAAGAGCGTCAGATGCTGCGGCGCGGGGCGCAGATGGTGGAGATAGTCGTGGAGCGCGGTGGCGACGACGAACAGCATGACGAGGCTCATCAGCGCGACGAGCATCGACCCGCCGCCGGTGCTGAGCAGCGCCTGTCCGCCCGCGATCAGCAGCACCGCGGGCGCGAGCACGCGGAAGGTCTGCTTGAGGGCGTCGGCGTTGGAAAAGGCGACCACGAAACTGAGCAGATAGAGGCCGAGCGGCAGCACCCACAGCAAGGGCATGGCGACGATGTCGGTGGTGAGGTGCGTCGTCGTCGACAGCATCAACCCCGACGGTACGGCGGCGATGAGCAGCCAGTGGAGCTGGCGCCGCAGCGTCGGGCGCGGTTCGTCGGCGACGGGCGCGGTATCCGCGGCGGCGACCGCATGGCTGCGCCAGCGCGCCGCCCCAGCGGCAGCGACGAGCCCGACAAGCAGTGCATAGCCTGCGGTCCAGCCCCAGCTTTGCGCTGCGAGCGGCAGATTGGGTTCGACGAGCGCGGGGTAGGAGATCAGCCCCGCGAAGCTGCCGAGGTTCGAGGCGGCGTAGAGATAATAGGGATCGCCCGCACGGGTGTCCGCGGCGAACCACCGCTGGATCAGCGGCGCCTGCGCCGAGACCGCGAAAAACACCGGGCCGATCGAGGCGAGCAGCAACAACGGCACCCACAGCGCCTCTTGCCCCGGCGCCGGCGGCGCGATGGCGGCGATGCCGATCGGCAGCCACAGCGCGGCGAGCAGCAGCAGCGCGACATGGATCATCGCCTGGCGCCGCACCTGGAAGCGACCGAGCCAATGCGCATAGGCATAGCCGCCGAGCAGCAGCGCCTGATAGACCAGCATCGCGCTGTTCCACACCGCCGGGGCGCCGCCCAATTTGGGCAGCACCATGCGCGCGACCATCGGCTGGACCTGGAAGAGAAGGAAGCTGCCGACCAGGATGGTCAGCACAAAAAGCCAGCGCCGCGGTGTTGCCGTCATTATCGGGTCGGTCCCTTGTTCAAACGGAAAGGCTCAGTCGGAAAGGCCCAGGCGGAGCGGATCATGCGCCAAGCAGTCTCGCGGCGTGGAGCGCATGATAGGTGAGGATGCCCGAGGCGCCGGCGCGGCGAAAGGCGAGCAGGGTTTCGAGGACGAGCGCGTCGCGGTCGCCCGCGCCCGCCGCCGCCGCGGCCTCGATCATCGCATATTCGCCCGACACCTGATAGGCGAAGACGGGCACTTCGAAGCGCTGCTTCACCGCGCGGACGATATCGAGATAGGGCAGGCCGGGCTTGACCATGACGCTGTCGGCGCCCTCCGCAAGGTCCATTTCGACCTCGCGCAGCGCCTCTTCGGCGTTGGCGGGATCCATCTGATAGCCCTTTTTGTCGCCCTTCAAGAGGCCGCGCGAGCCGACCGCGTCGCGGAACGGGCCGTAGAAGGCCGAGGCATATTTGGCGGCATAGCTCATGATCTGGACGTGACCGAAACCCGCGCCCTCGAGCGCGGTCCGGATCGCGCCGATGCGGCCGTCCATCATGTCGCTGGGGGCGATGATGTCGGCGCCGGCACACGCCTGGTTCAGCGCCTGGCCGACAAGCACCTCGACCGTCTCGTCGTTGAGGACGCGGCCATCGTCGTCGACCAGCCCGTCCTGCCCATGGCTGGTATAGGGATCGAGCGCGACGTCGGTCAGCACGCCGATGGTATCGCCATGCGCCGCCTTGATCGCGCGCACCGCGCGGCACATGAGATTGTCGGGATTGAGCGCCTCGGCGCCATCCTCGCTGCGCCGGTCGGCCTCGGTATAGGGAAAGAGCGCGAGGCACGGGATACCGGCGGCGATGGCATCGCGTGCGCGTTCGACGATCAGGTCGACCGACCAGCGCGACACGCCGGGCAGGCTGGCGATCGGTTCCTCGACGTCCTCGCCGGCGCAAACGAACAGCGGCCAGATGAGGTTGGCGGGGGTGAGGTGATTTTCGCGCACCATGGCGCGGCTCCATGCGGTGCGGCGGGTCCGGCGCAGGCGGAGGTCGGGAAAGGTGGCGCGAGTCATGGCGCGTGCATAGCGGGGTGATGGCACAGGGCCAATGGATATTGGCTATTAAGGCCCCTCCCCTTCGGGGGGAGGGGTAAGCTGGTCAGATGCCGCCGCCGACGCGTTTCGATGCAACGTCGGACAGGCTCCCGAGCTTCGGCGCTTCGGCCTGCTTCGCTGCCGCCGGGGTCAGCGCGGCGCCCGGAGTCACCGCGGTGAGTTGGCGGATACGGGCGCGGAAGTCGGCGAGCGCCTTGCCCTCGAGCTGCGCACGGGTGACGAAGCTGGCGGTCGCGGGGTTCACCGCGACGCCGTTGCGATAGACTTCGAAATGGAGGTGCGGGCCGGTCGAGAGGCCGGTCGAACCGATATAGCCGATCACCTGGCCGCGGTTGACGCGCTGGCCGGGGCGGACCGCGATGCGGCTCATATGGCCATAGCCGGTACCGACGCCGCCGCCATGGCTGAGTTTGACGAAATTGCCGAAGCCGCCATGGCGTCCGGCGATCGAGACCACGCCGTCGCTGACCGCATAGATCGGCGCGCCATAGCCGCCGCCGAAATCGACGCCGCTGTGCATCCGCTTGTAGCCGAGGATCGGGTGGCGGCGCATGCCGAAGCCCGAGGTCTGGCGGCCGTTGGTCGGGCGGACCATGCCGCCGCGCGTCTCGCCCGCACCCGATGCCTCAAACCATTGCACCCGGCCGTCGACATTCCATTCGATCATCGACAGCTTCTGCTTTCCGCCGCGCACGAGTCCGGCATAGAGCAATTTGCCGACTTCGCTCTCGCCGGTTTCGGCGCGGCGATAGTCGACGATGATGTCATATTCGTCGCCGGCACGGACATCGCTGGCGACCGAAATCTGTTTGCCGATGACGCGGAGATAGGCCTGGATCGCCTCGGGCGGGGCGCCGGCGGCGCGCGCCGAGCGATAGAGGCTGTCACCGACGCGGCCGCGGATGCGCAGCGGCGTCGCGTCGACCGCGATCGGAATGCGGCGCATGACGAGGCGGCCATCGACGCGCTCCATCTCGATACGCAGGTCGAAGCGTGCACGCATCGCGAGCGCGTCGACCGGGCGCGGCATGGTGCGCGCGGCGCGGCGGCCGAGGATCAGGTCGATGCGCGTGCCCGGTGCGATGTCGGCGAGCGGCACCGCGCCCGACACCTGGCTCGCGAGCGCCTGCGCATCGGCGCTGCCAACGCCCGAGCGTTCGAGCAGGCGCGCGAAGCTGTCGCCGCTGCCCAGCGTGGCGGTGAGTTCGATTTGCGGCCGTTCGGGGGTCTGGGTGAGCGGGCGGACGGCGTCGGTCGCCGCCATGTGCCGCCCGGTGTCGCCGCCGAGCGCGAGCGGTACGATCATCTGCGCCCGGGCTTCGTTGAAATCGGCGGCGGCGAGCGCCGGGGCGCCGCCGGCCTGCAGCGGCTGGATGCCGGGAAAGGTCGAAATGGCGGCGGCGCACAGCGCGGTCAGCGTCGCGAGCCCGCGCCACCATGTCCGCGACCCGATATCGTCGCCGAGGTCGGGCGCGAGGTCGAGATTGGCGAGCCGGTCGCGCCAGCCTTCATGCCATTTGAGGTCGGGGGCGGGGTCGACGACGCCGTTGCGTCCGAAGGATATCGCCTGCGTCATCGACAGCGCGGCGGCATTGCCGGTCATGCCCGCGATGGGTTCGTGACGCTGGAACAAGACTGCAACCCCCACTCGGATCGCCGCTCCCGCCTCCCGCGCGAACGCCGCCGATGTTGTTTCCGACTGCTCGTCTGTAAAGAAAGGTCGTTAAAGTCAATTTAATGGGCCGGGGCACGAAAGCGCTTGCGGCGAGCCGTGGCCGAGGTGGGATATGACGTGAAACAAAAGAAAATGACCTTTCACGGCGCCATCCGTCGATCCGCTGTTGCACCGCAACGCGGGCCATGCCAGCTTGGCCATTAAGAAAATGTCGTCTCCCGCATCCAGCCCGGTCAAGGCCGTCCTTGGCCCCACCAACACCGGCAAAACCCATTTGGCGGTCGAGCGCCTGACCGCCCATTCGAGCGGCATGATCGGCTTTCCGCTTCGCCTGCTGGCGCGCGAGGTTTACGATCGCGTCGTCCACATCAAGGGGCCGAAGCAGGTCGCGCTGGTCACCGGCGAAGAGCGGATCATGCCGCCCGACGCGCGCTACCTGCTCGGCACGATGGAAGCGCTGCCCATCGAGCGCGACGTCGCCTTCGTCGGGATCGACGAGGCGCAACTTGGCGCCGACCCCGAACGCGGCCACGTCTTCACCGACCGGATGCTCCGCGCCCGCGGCCGCGAGGAGACGATGATCCTGGGGTCGGCGAGCATCCATGGCCTCGTCCGCGACCTGGTGCCCGAGGCCGAGATCATCACCCGGCCGCGTTTTTCGACCTTGAGCTATGCCGGGACGTGCAAGCTGTCGCGGCTGCCCAAACGCTCGGCGGTCGTCGCCTTCTCGGCCGAGGAGGTTTATGCGATCGCCGAAATGCTGCGCCGTTTTTCGGGCGGCGCCGCAGTGGTGATGGGGGCGCTGTCCCCGCGCACCCGCAACGCGCAGGTCGAAATGTTCCAGGCCGGCGAAGTCGATTACCTCGTCGCGACCGACGCGATCGGCATGGGGCTGAACCTCGACGTCCAGCATGTCGCCTTTGCGAGCCTGCAGAAATTCGACGGGCGGCGGCTGCGGCGGCTGACGGTGTCGGAAATGGCGCAGATCGCCGGACGCGCCGGGCGGCACCAGCAGGACGGGACATTCGGGACCGTCGGCCTGCCGCAGGGCGGCTTCACCCCCGAGGAGATCCACGCGATCGAGGGGCATCATTTCCCGCCGCTGCAGAGCGTCTACTGGCGCGAGCCCAACCCGGGCTATGCGACGCTCGACCAGTTGCTCGCCGACCTCGCGCAGCCGCCGTCGCACCCCCGCCTGCGCGCGGCGCCCGAGGCGGTCGACCTGGCGGTGCTCAAGCATCTGGCGGGAGACATGGAGGTCCGTGCGCGCGGCGGCGACTTCGATGCGGTGGCGCGATTGTGGGACGCCTGCGGCCTGCCCGATTTCGAACAATTGGGCGCCGAGCATCATAGCCGCACCGTGTTCAAGCTGTGGCAGTGGCGGACGAGCGGCGACGGGATGATCGACCCCGACTGGTTCGCGAAGAAGCTGGCGCGGCTCGACATCGTCGAGGGCGACATCGATCAACTCGCGAGCCGGATCGCGGCGGTGCGCACCCTCTGTTTCATCGCCCAGCGCGGCGACTGGATCGCCGATGCGGCGGGCTGGACCGCGCAGACGCAAGTGCTCGAGACGCGGCTGTCCGACGCGCTGCACGCCGCGCTCGCGCAGCGCTTCGTCGACCGGCGGTTGGCGCTGTTGATCCGCGACGCGGGGCAGCGCCACGCCGCGCTGCCGGTCGCGGTCGGCGCCGACGGCACCGTTGCGGTCGACGGCGAGGCGATCGGGACACTGAAAGGGTTTCAGTTCAAGGTCGATGCGCAGGCGCGTGCGAGCGACCATCGGCTGCTGCTCGCGGCGGCCGAGAAACATCTGCGCGCCGAGATGGCGCGGCGGGCGACCGCGCTCGCCGAGGGCGAGGATGCGGCGCTGGCGCTGGTCAGCGTGGCGGGCGAGGCGCCGCGAATCGCCTGGCACGGCGATGTCGTCGCGACGCTCGCCAAGGGGCCGACTTTGGTCCAGCCGGCGATCCTGATCGAACCGGCGTTGCGCCGGCTCGAAGTGCCGCAGGTGCAGGCGATCGTCGAGCGGTTGCAGCGCTTCGTCGCGGCGCAGCTCGCACGCCACGCCGGCCCGCTCGCCGCGATGGGCGAAGCCGCCGGCGACCTGTTCACGCCGCCGCGCACGCGCGCACTGTTGGCGGCGCTTGTGGATGGTGGCGGCTTTGTTGCGCGCACGGGCGTCGACGAGCAACTCGCCGCGATGAGCACCGAGGAACGCCCGTTGCTGCGCAAGATCGGGCTGACGATCGGCTCGCTCGATCTGTTCCACCCCTTGCTGCTGAAACCCGAGGCGGTGCGCTGGCGCGCTGCCTTGCTCGCCGCGCAGCAGGGTGGGCGCCTGCCCGTGCTGCCGCCGCATGGCGCGGTGTGGCAGAAGGACGGCCCCGTCGTCGGGCTCGGCATCGCGGGGTTCCGCCGCTGCGGCGAAGGCTGGCTGCGGATCGACATGGCCGAGCGGCTGGCGCGCCAGGCGCACGCGGCGCGATTGCAGGCCGAGGCCAAGCCGCCGGCACCGATCGCCGGTGGCGACGAGCATGACGAGAATCATGGCGGACACGAGGCCGCGTCGGCCCCGCCGCCCGCCGGCTTCGCGATCGACCCGGCGCTGGCGACCTCGCTGGGACTCGACACCGGCGCGCGGCGCGGGCTGCTCCAGGCCTTCGGCTTTCGCAGTGTCGGCGAGCCCGAACTCGACCGCTGGCGCTGGTCGGGACATCGCGGCCGCGACAAGAAGCCGCGCCGCAAGCAAGGCCGGCGCCCGCACCCGGCGCGGCCCGACGCGGCGGCGAAGACCGGCCAGCCCGTCGTGGCGCCCGCCAAGCCGCGCAAGGACAAGCGGCACAAGACGGGCAAACCGGGCGGCGCGCCGCCGCCCCCGCCGCCACGGCCGGATCGCCCCGACCGCCCGGCACGACGCGGACCGTCACCGCACAGCCCCTTCGCGGGCCTCGCCGCGATGCTGGCGGATGCGCGGAAGGATTGAATGACCCACCCGAGCGCCACGGGGAGCATCCGGCTCGACAAGCTGCTCTGGTATCTGCGCCTGGCGCGTTCACGCAGTCTGGCGCAAGCGATCGTCGCGGCGGGGCATATACGGCTCGACGGGCGGCGCGTGACGCGCGCCTCGTGCCCGGTCCACGCGGGGCAGGTCCTGGTGCTGCCGGTCGGCGAGCGGATCGAGGTGGTCCGCCTGCTCGCCCTCCCCGACCGCCGCGGCCCCGCATCCGAGGCGCAAGCCTGCTATGTGCGGCTGGGCAGCGACACGTCGGCCATCGGCAACTAATCTATCGACGCGACCAGAAAAGCTGTGCCGTCAAACGGCGGCGGCGCGCCTATCGAGTGAGAGTGATTCGCAACTACCCGAAAGCGTTGACGCGTCGCCGCCGCGCGGCATAGGAGGCGGGGAATCGCAACAAACAGGCGGCGCGATGCCGCCGACCGAGGGAGCCAACCCATGACCTATGTCGTCACCGACGCCTGCATCCGGTGCAAATATATGGACTGCGTCGAGGTGTGCCCCGTCGACTGCTTCTATGAAGGCGAGAATATGCTCGTCATCAACCCGAACGAGTGCATCGACTGCGGCGTGTGCGAACCCGAATGCCCCGCCGAAGCGATCCTGCCCGACACCGAGAGCGGGCTGGAAAAATGGCTGGAAATCAACACCAAGTTCAGCGCCGAATGGCCGAACATCACGGTCAAGAAGGACAGCCCCGCCGACGCCGACGAGTATAAGGGCGTCGAAGGCAAGTTCGAGAAGCTCTTCTCCGCCGAACCCGGCGAAGGCGACTGATTGCGATCCGGGGCGGCACGATGTCCGCCCCTTTTGCCCCCTTGAAACCGTCCTGCTTGGCGCCGATGTAAGGCAGCGGAGGGGCCAGCCCGTCGATTCCTGACGCGGCATCCCGAATAACGAAGGACGAATTTTCCATGATCGACCCGCTCGCCGCCCTGGTTCCCGTCGTCGTCGAGCAGACGAGCCGCGGCGAACGCAGCTTCGACATTTTCTCGCGCCTGCTGCGCGAACGGATCATCTTCGTCACCGGCGAGGTCGAGGATCAGATGGCCTCGCTGATCACCGCCCAGCTGTTGTTCCTCGAATCGGAAAATCCGAAGAAGGACATCTATATGTACATCAACTCGCCGGGCGGTGTGGTCACGGCGGGCATGGCGATTCACGACACGATGCAATATATCCGGCCGCGCGTCGGCACCGTGTGCGTCGGTCAGGCCGCATCGATGGGCAGCTTTCTGCTCGCCGCGGGCGAACCCGGCATGCGCGTCGCGCTGACCAACGCCCGCGTCATGATCCACCAGCCTTCGGGCGGGGCGCGCGGCATGGCGTCGGACATCGAGATCCAGGCCCGCGAGATCCTGCGTATCCGCAAGCGGATGAACGACCTGTATGTGAAGTACACCGGCAAGTCTTTGAAAGACATTGAAAAGGCGATGGACCGCGACACGTTCCTCGAGGCCGAAGAGGCCAAGGAATTCGGCCTCGTCGACCAGGTGTTCGACCGCCGTCCCGGCGCCCCGGGCGACGACGCGCCCAAGGAAGTGAGCGAAGGGCCGACGCCTTGAAATGACACAGGCGAACGGGCGGCAAGGACGTGGTAACCGCGTTTCTTGACGCCCCGTTCGCCGCCAGTCGCTAGCCGGGACATTGTGCCAATGTCACCCAATTGCCATATTGTAATTGGGTTGGCGGGGGCTAGGATGATCGGCGGCGCCTCCAGCGGGGGCGGCGCCAGCATGGGTTTTGCGGCGTTTCGCACGGCCCCAAAAGGAATTTTATGACCAAGCTCTCTGGCTCCGACAGCAAGAGCACCCTCTATTGCTCCTTCTGCGGCAAATCGCAGCATGAAGTGCGCAAGCTGATCGCCGGGCCGACCGTCTTCATCTGCGACGAATGCGTCGAGCTGTGCAACGACATCATCCGCGAGGAGATCAAGGGCGGTGTCGCCGCGCGCAAGGACGGCGCGGTGCCGACCCCGCTCGAAATCTGTCAGCATCTCGACAATTATGTCATCGGCCAGAACACCGCCAAGCGCGTGCTGTCGGTCGCGGTGCACAATCACTACAAGCGCCTCGCCAATTCGGGCCGCGGCGATGAGGTCGAACTGGCGAAGTCGAATATCCTGCTCGTCGGTCCGACCGGCAGCGGGAAGACCCTGCTCGCGCAGACGCTCGCGCGCTTCCTCGACGTGCCCTTCACCATGGCCGATGCGACGACGCTGACCGAAGCCGGCTACGTCGGCGAGGATGTCGAGAATATCATCCTCAAGCTGCTCCAGTCGTCCGACTATAATGTCGAAAAGGCGCAGCGCGGCATCGTCTATATCGACGAGATCGACAAGATCAGCCGCAAGGCCGAGAATCCCTCGATCACCCGCGACGTGTCGGGCGAAGGCGTGCAGCAGGCGCTGCTCAAGCTGATGGAAGGCACGACCGCGTCGGTGCCGCCGCAGGGCGGACGCAAGCATCCGCAGCAGGAATTCCTGCAGGTCGACACGACGAACATCTTGTTCATCGCGGGCGGCGCGTTCAGCGGGCTTGAAAAGATCATCGGCGACCGCCTGCAGGGCAAGTCGATCGGTTTCGGCGCGCATGTCGCCGGCCCCGACGAGCGCCGCATGGGCGAAGTGCTGAAGAATATCGAACCCGAGGATCTGCTGAAATTCGGCCTGATCCCCGAATTCGTCGGCCGCCTGCCCGTCATCGCGACGCTCGAGGATCTCGACATCGACGCGCTGGTCAAGATTCTGGGCGAGCCCAAGAATGCGCTGGTGAAGCAGTATCGCAAGCTGTTCGACCTCGAAGAGGTCGTGCTGACCTTCACCGACGACGCGCTGGTCGCGGTCGCCAAAAAGGCGATCGAACGCAAGACCGGCGCGCGCGGGCTGCGCTCGATCGTCGAGGCGATCCTACTCGACACGATGTTCGACCTGCCCGATCTGACCGACGTGGTCGAGATCGTCGTCGACAAGGATGTCGTCGAGGGCCGCAAGGACCCCGTGCGCGTCTATGCCGACAAGGCGAAAGAGGCCGGCGACGCCGCCTGAGTCGCGGCGCGCGCCGGATCGGCGCGCGCCGACGATGTTGCATTGCAGCAACAGTCACCCGGAAAAACGCACCGCCGCTTGTGGATAAGTCGGAGGGCGCGACGCAAATTCGCGCTTTTTCGTTGCCACGCCCCGCGGCCCGCCGCGCGCGGCTTGCACTGTCACATTTGCTGTCACAATCGTGCCACATGCGGGCTTCAGGGGCGCTCGCAGGTTGAGGCGCGCCCCAAGATCGTGCGCCTGCCGAATGCACACCAAAGGGGACTTTCATGAAACTTCGTTATTCGATCGCCGCTAGCCTGATGGCTATCAGCGTGGCGACCGTCGTCGCCGCGCCTGCGCAGGCGCAGCAGATCACGACCGGCATCCAGGGCCAGGTCAGCGACGACAACGGCGCGCCGGTCAGCGGCGCGACGGTCGTCATCACCGACACCCGCACCGGCGCCGCGCGCACCATCGTCGCCGGTTCGGACGGCCGCTTCACCGCAAGCGGCCTCGTCACCGGCGGACCTTACTCGGTTTCGGCCAATGCCGATGGCTTTGAAGGCCAGTCGCTGAGCGAAATCTATACCACCCTGCAGGGCAACACCGACCTTCGGTTCCAGCTGGCATCGGGCGGCGGCGAGATCGTCGTCACCGGCACCCGCGTCCGCGTGACCCAACTCGCGGTCGGCCCGGGCACCAGCTTCACCACCGAAGTCCTGCAAAGCGCGCCGTCGTTCAACCGCGACATCCGCGACATCATCCGCCTCGATCCGCGCGTCAGCCTCGACCGCGATGACGGCGGCTCGGGCCAGGATCGCGTCTCGTGCCTCGGCGGCAACGACCGCGGCAACGCCTTCACCGTCGACGGCATCAGCCAGGGCGACATCTACGGCCTGAACGACACCGGCTTCTCGTCGCGTTCGTCGACCCCGATCCCCTATGACGCGGTTCGCGAAACGCAGGTCCAGTTCGCCCCGTTCGACGTCGATTACGGCCAGTTCACCGGCTGCGCGATCAACGTCGTCACCAAGTCGGGTACCAACGACTATAAATTCGGCGGCTTCTTCGAATATTCCGACAACGGCATGCGTGGCGACACCGTTCGCAGCATCAGCGTCGCCCCCGTCAAGCCCGAGAAGCGCTGGGGCGCCTGGCTCGGCGGCCCGATCATCAAGGATCGCCTGTTCTTCTTCGGCGCCTATGAGCATCAGGAAGCCGGCCAATCGCAAGACGACGGCCCGACCGGCGCGGGCTATGCCAATCCGCAGACCGGCATCTCGCTCGATCAGTTCAACGCCATCTCGGATGTCCTCAGCGACGTCTATGGCATCGAGACCGGCCCGCTGGTCACCAACCGCCCGTACAAGAACGATCGCTATTTCGGCCGCCTCGACTGGCAGATCAACGACAACCATCGTCTCGAGCTGACCTATCAGCGCCTTGAGGAAGGCTCGACCCGCCCCGACGACCTGTTCACCGGCTCGTCGCCGCAGGCGATCGGCCTCAACACCTTCTATACCAGCGGCACCAAGTCGAACTATTATTCGGGACGCCTCTATTCGCAGTGGACCGACGGATTCTCGACCGAACTGCGCTATTCGCGCTCGGAAGTCCGTGATCGCCAGGATCCGGTCGGCGGCGGCGAAGCCCAGTCGGGCAGCCCGATCCCGCGCATCATCGTCGGCATCGACAATGCCACCGGCACCGACGGCAGCGTTCTTGCCGGACCCGGCAACTCGCGTTCGGCGAACGACCTGCGCACCAACATCGACCAGTATCGCGCCGTTGCGAAGCTGGTGACCGGCGCGCACACGCTGAAGGTCGGGGCCGAACTCAATCGCGCCGACCTGTTCAACCTGTTCGTCCAGAATGCGACGGGCACGCTGGTGTTCCGCAACATCGACGACCTGCGTGCAGGTCTGCTCTCGCCGGGCGTCCGCCCTGCCGGCGCAAACCCGCTCTGCACGTCCGCAACGACCTCGACCACCCCGGTCAACGTCGTCAACGGCTGTACCTTCGGGGCGTTCGGCAACTTCTCGGCCACCGGCGACGTCAACGACGCCGCCGCCCAGTTCTCGCGCAGCAACTATTCGATCTTCGCGCAGGACGAATGGGAGATCAGCAGCCAGCTCAACGCCGTGCTCGGCGTGCGCATGGACTGGTACGACGGCGGCCGCCCGGCGCTGAACCCCGTGTTCCAGCAGCGGTATGGCATCCCGAACAACACCAGCTTCAGCAACCTGCCGCCGGTGATCATGCCGCGCCTCGCGCTGACCTATGACTTCGACGATTTCGCGGTGTTCGGTCGGCCGAAGCTGACCGGCGGCGTCGGCATCTTCTCGGGCGGCGACCCGGTCGTGTGGTTCGGCAACGCCTTCCAGAACGACGGCCGCGGCTTCGCGACCGGCACGACCGCCGATACTGCGTGCGGCCTCGCGCCGGGGCAGCAGCTCGACGTGGTCGTCAACGGCCAGTTCACCGGCGTCCCGACCTGTTTCCAGTCGTCGGCCTCGGCAAGCGCCGCTCGCGGTCTGGGTGACACCCAGTCGATCAGCCCCGACATCAAGATGCCGACGGTGCTGCGCGCCAACATCGGCTTCACGTCGGAACTGAACTTTGCCCCCTCGGGCTTCTTCAGCGGCTGGAACCTGACGCTCGACTATATCTACAGCAAGTATCGCAACCCGTTCACCATCGTCGACCTGTCGCAGACGCCCGCTATTGCGAGCTGGATCACGTCGGGTGGCGGCAGCGCGGGTCCGGCTGTGGGCCTGAACGGCTTCACGATCGATGGTCGCCCGCTTTATCGTGCGATCGACCCGAACGTCGTCGGCTGTAACGCCGAACTGGTCGGCCTCAACCCAGGCCCGATCTATTCCGGCGTCAACGCGGTTTGCTTCAACACCAGCCGCGACGACGAACTGATGCTGACCAACGCGGGCAGCTTCCGCAGCCACATCGCGTCGTTCATCCTGCAAAAGACCTTCGACGGCGGACTGTTCACCGAGAATGGCAGTGTCGATTTCAACATCGGCTACAGCTACACCGACTCGCAGGATCGGCGGAACATGTACAACTCGACGGCCGGGTCGAACTATGACCTGACCGCCGCGTTCGATCGCCAGAACCCCGCCGCATCGCGTGGCTTCTTCAACAGCAAGCACAATATCTCGACCCGCCTCGCCTTCCGCGAAGAATTTTTCGAGGACCTGTCGACGCGCTTCGCGGTCAGCTTCATCGCCCGTTCTGGCCGTCCGTACAGCCTTACCTTCACCGGCAGCGGCCTGTTCAACGACGCAGATTCGGGTTCGGCGAACTCGCTGATGTATCTGCCGACCGGCCGGGACGATCCGAACATCGCGCCGAACTCGCCGCTTTTGGCGGCCCCGACGCCGGCTCAGATTGCTGCGGGCACGACGTTCGACGACATGATGGCGCTCATCAAGGGCCTCGGTTGTTCGAAGAAATATCTGGGCCAGACGATCCCGCGGAACACCTGTTCGAACAACTGGTATTTCGACGTCGACCTGTCTTTCTCGCAGGAACTGCCCGGGCCGGGTCGCTTGTTCGGCAAGAATGACAAGATCAAGCTCTATGCGACGATGGACAATTTCCTGAACTTCCTCGACGCCGATTGGAACGTCCAGCGCCGCCGCAACTTCTCGGGGCTCCAGGACATTGCCACCGTCAGCGGCATCGACTCGCAGGGCCGTTACATCTTCAGCGGGTTCAATGGTGCGGCCGACTTCAACGCCGACAATGGCATCAACGTGTCGTCGTCGGTGTGGCGCCTGAAGGTTGGCGTGTCGTACGAATTCTGATCGTAGGGCAAACCAGAAACACACAAGGGGCGCGGGAGGAAACTCCCGC
>Ga0307414_10001083_pt1 | contig 13923 bp, 15 predicted proteins | sample DK1Ometagenome_FD_203804 | JGI IMG/M metagenome (GOLD analysis project Ga0307414, IMG submission 203804) | Maize rhizosphere microbial communities from greenhouse at UC Davis, California, United States - DK15-O-3 | ecosystem: Host-associated > Plants > Roots > Rhizosphere > Soil | place: USA... | reverse complement strand
AACTCGCCGAACAGGATTCCCAATAATTGTGTCCGTTCAAACTCGGCCGTCAATCGGACGCGGTCGCCGGGTTCGGCGGGGGTTGCGGCGAGTGGGCGTTTGGACACGTGGGCAATGCTCCTAGCTAAAAATCGACCGTGAAAATCTGTGGGTGCCGGGCGTGCCGCGTCGCATCAGACGACCTCGGTCGTCAGCGGCTCGGCGCCAAGGCTGTTAGAGCCACCCGACGTCACGCGCACATCGACCATATCGCCGATCGCGAGGCCCGGGACGATGACATGCACCGACTGGAGCCACGGCGACTTGCCGATCAGCTGGCCGTCGAGCTTGCCCTTGCGTTCCATCAGCAGGCGCGTCGTCTTGCCGACCGTCGCCGCGTTGAACGCCCGCTGTTGCTCGTTGAGCAGCGCCTGCATGCGCAGCAATCGCTCGTGCATCACCTCGTCGGGGATCTGGTCGCCCATCGTCGCGGCGGGGGTGCCGGGACGGCGCGAATATTTGAAACTGTACGCCATCGCGTAACGCGTCTCGCCGATCAGATCGAGCGTCGCCTGGAAATCCGCTTCGCTCTCGCCCGGAAAGCCCACGATGAAGTCGCCCGAAATGGCAATGTCGGGGCGCACCGCGCGGACGCGCTCGATGATACGAAGATAGCTGTCCGCGCTGTGGCTGCGGTTCATTGCGGTCAGGATGCGGTCGCTGCCCGCCTGCACGGGCAGGTGGAGATAGGGCATCAGCTTGTCGATCTCGCCATGTGCCGCGATCAGCCCATCGGTCATGTCGTTGGGGTGACTGGTCATATAGCGGATGCGCTCCAGCCCATCCTCGCGCGCGAGTTCGCGGATCAGGCCGTCGAGGCCGATGGCGCGGCCGCGTTCATCCTCGCCGTCCCATGCATTGACGTTCTGACCAAGCAAGGTGATTTCGCGCGCACCGCCCGCGACCAGCGCGCGCGCCTCGGCGATCAGATCGGCAAAGGGCCGGCTGATCTCGGCGCCGCGCGTATAGGGTACGACGCAATAGGTGCAGAATTTGTCGCAGCCTTCCTGGACGGTCAGGAAGGCGGTCGGGCGCTGGCCGCTCGCGCGCTTGGGCAGGGCGCCGAATTTCGATTCGGCCGGCATGTCGAGATCGACCGCTTTCTCGCCGCGTTCGGCGCGGGCGATCAGATCGGGCAAGCGGTGATAGGCCTGCGGGCCAACAACGACATCGACGGTCGGCGCGCGGCGCGCAATCTCGGCGCCCTCGGCCTGCGCGACGCAGCCGGCGACGGCGATCGTCGGGCGGCTGCCGTCCGCGCGCTTCAGGCGGCCGATATCCGAATAGACTTTCTCGGCCGCACGCTCGCGGATGTGACAGGTGTTGAGCACGACGAGGTCGGCATCGGCGCCCTCATCGGCGGCGACATAGCCTTCGGCGCCGAGCATCTCGGCCATGCGCTCGCCGTCATAGACGTTCATTTGGCAGCCGAAGGATTTGACGTGAAATGTTTTGGGGGAGTCGGACTTCATCTGCTCGCTATAGGCGATGCAGAGCGGCGGCGGAAGGGACCGCCGTCGCGGCGATTTCACGCGCTATCGCGACGCGCGCCGCCTCGCTGATCGCCTTGCGATCATGGGTAACTTCGGCGGGCAGCGGGTCGAGATAATGGATCGTGAGCGCGATCGGCCGTTTGCGCGCGAGCAGCCGCTTGAAATTGCCCAGCCCCGACTCGGGGTCGAGCCAGGCGATGTCATTCGCCTCTGCACCATAATCGAGGAACACCGGCTGGATCCGCAAATTGGGCGGCGGCGGCACCACGGCCTGGAACAGCGACGCGCGGAACGGAAGCAGCCCGTCGCCGGGGCCCGTCGTTCCTTCGGGAAAGAGTGTCACCGGCCGGCCGCGCGCCAGTGCGTCACGCAGATTGTCCGCCTGCGCATGGATCTCGCGCTTCGCATCGCGCTGGACATAGATGGTGTGGTTCTGATCGGCGAGCCAGCCGACGAGCGGCGTGCCCTTGACCTCCGCCTTCGACACAAAGGCCGAGCGTGCAGCGCCCCCAAGCGCCAATATGTCCAGCCAGCTGACATGATTAGACGCAAAAAGAACATTGCGCCGCAGCCGCGTACCCGTGGTGCGGATACGCAGCCCGGCGATCCAGCCCGCCGCATTGAGAAACGCCATGACCATCGGTGACGGGCGCCCGGCGGCGCGGTAGCAAAGGTGGGGAACGATCAGAAACAGCAGCGCCAGCACCATCAAGGTGAGGCGTGCGACCGAACGCCAGGTGATCGATGCGCGATCAGTCGCGCTTGCGATCGATGGCGACACCATAAAGCTCCATGCGATGGTCGACGAGGCGGAAGCCCAGCCGTTCGGCGATCACCTTTTGCAACGCCTCCAGCTCGGGATCGACGAATTCGATCACCTTGCCCGTTTCGACGTCGATCAGATGGTCGTGATGCGCCTCGGGCGCCGCTTCGTAGCGCGAGCGGCCGTCGCCGAAATCATGGCGGTCGAGAATGCCCGCCTCTTCGAACAGCCGGACGGTACGGTAAACAGTGGCGATCGAAATACCGCTGTCGACTTTCGAGGCGCGCTCATAGAGCGTCTCGACGTCGGGATGATCTTCAGAATCCGAAATCACACGCGCGATGATGCGGCGCTGCTCGGTAATGCGAAGCCCCTTTTCGTGGCAGAGAGCTTCAAGGTCGATGGAACCGGACATGCGGGCCTTTCCTGCGTCATGCAGTCGTATCTTTGTTCTGCCAACTGTATAGGGTGGCGCCACGAATAGAACAAGGGCGGCGCCCTGCGGCACCGCCCTCATTTTCCGTTTCGGCCCTTTTGTAAAGGCGTTAGGCCTTTTTGGGCTTGCGTCCGCCACCACGGCCCTTGGTGCCGAGGCCAATTTCCTTCGCCAGCGCGCGGCGCTTCTCAGCATAGTTGGGCGCAACCATCGGATAGTCGGCCGGCAGGCCCCACTTGGCGCGATAGTCGTCGGGCGTCATGCCATAATGCGTCATCAGGTGACGGCGCAGCATTTTCAGCTTTTTGCCATCTTCGAGGCAGACAATGAAGTCGGGCTTTACCGATGAACGGATCGAAACCGCAGGCACCAGTTCTTCTTCTTCAACAACTTGTTCGCCCAGACCCGACAATGCCGCATGGACATTACCGATCAGGATTGCGAGGTCTGAAATCGCGACGCTATTGTTGCTGACATGTGCTGCGACGATGTCAGCCGTCAGTGTGACGAGCATTTCGTTGGTATCGGCATGGTCCGACATAAGGCTATTCCTTGCTAGATTCACCCAAAAGAGTGGGAAGCGAATATTGGTATTCTACTTCCACGGAGCCCATTACTGCCACTTTGGGGACAATTCCGCAATGGCTGATCATTAGCCTATATTCGCGTGGATGATCGCCGCATGGTAATCGCATCGCGCACAACACCATCACCGCCGCGATAGTAATCCGGGCGACGGCCGCATTCCGAAAATCCCGCACGCGTATAGAGATGAACGGCGTCATTATCGGCGCGCATTTCAAGGAAATAATCGTCGACCCCCTGGGCTTCCGCCCAGCTTTGCCAATCGCCGATCAGCCGCGCCCCGACCCCCCGCCCGCGATCGGCAGGATCGACCGCGAGCAACAGCAACTCACTCTCCGGCCCCGCTATACGCGCTGCGTAAAAACCGCATGGCCGCTCGCCGTCCCACGCGATCGCGACCCGCGCCGAAGGCAGCGCGAACAGCGTGAACAACTGCGCCCCGCTCCACGCTTCGCCATAGGCAGGGTCGAAGGCCGCATCCATCACGCGCATCACCGCGGCAAGATCGCCGACGCGGGCGAGGGCAAGGCGGATGTCGTCGCTCACGCAATGCTCATCGGTTTGGCATCGGGTTCGCGGCCATAGATGGGACTGGGGTCGGCGAACAACTCAGCGGCCGGCAGGCGCGGGAACGCGCGCGCATCGGGCAGCACGGACAGCGCATCGCCGGTCCCGCGCAATTCGACAAATGGCAAAGCGCGATTGCCGACCACCAGCGCATCATCGGCACGAATCGCATCATCGGGAAGCAGCGAACGCACCGCTCCGCGCGGCGTCAGGTCGGCCGCAAAAGGCTGAACGAACCATTGGCCATGACCGCCCTCCATCACCACCAGCGCACCGCCCGCCGCCGCAATGGCGTCGGCCGCGCTGGCCGCGACGAGCGACAGGGTCGAAAACCCCTGCACCGGCACCTGCCAGCCGAGCGCCAGCCCGCGTGCGGCCGCAACACCGATACGGACTCCCGCGAAACTGCCGGGACCGCAGCCAACGACGATGACATCCGCACGGCCGCCATCCGCCAGGTCGGCGATCAGCGGCACCAGCCGTTCGGCATGGCCGCGGCCGATCACTTCGTGGCGAAAGTCGTGTACAGCGCCGGCCTCCAGCAGCGCCACCGAGCAGGCTTCACTTGCCGAATCGATGACCAGATACCGCATGGAGATACTCGCCCGCCCCGGTCAGACGATGTGGTTGAAGCGGCCGAAGTCCGGGCGCGGGCTGCGATCAAAGATGCTCGCCGGATCGCCATAGCCAAGGGTCGTGATGAAGTTGCTCTTCACATTCGGCTGATCGGCAAAGAAAGCCGCGTCGACTCCCGCATTGTCAAAGCCCGACATCGGCCCGGTATCGAGCCCGAGCGCACGCGCGGCGAGGATGAAATAACCGCCTTGCATGCTGGAATTGCGGAACGCCGTTGCCTGCGCCAGCGCGTCATTGCCGACGAACCATGCCCGCGCATCGGCGTGGGGAAAAAGGTCGGGCAGGTTTTCATAAAATTCATTGTCCATGCCGATAATCGCAGTGACCGGAGCCTTCAGGATTTTTTCGGCGTTGGCCGGCAGCGCGAGCGCGGCAAGCTTTTGCTTCGCTTCGTCCGACACGCACCAGATGATCCGCGCCGGGAGGCTGTTCGCGCTGGTCGGCCCGAACTTTACGAGATCCCAGAGGGCGTGGAGCTGCTCTTCCGAAACCGGCTTGTCGAGATAGCCGTTATAGCTGCGTCCGGCACGAAACAACTGGTCGAGGGCGCTATCGGAAAGCGGCTCGCTCATGGGCATTCTCCTGTTTGGGGTCGTCAGACGGCGTGGACCGCCGTCACTTCGGGAACATAATGTTTGAGCAGCGATTCGATGCCGTTTTTCAGCGTCGCGGTCGATGACGGACAGCCGGCACAGGCGCCCTGCATCTTGAGGTAGACATTGCCCTTGTCGAAGCCGCGATAGATGATGTCTCCACCGTCATTGGCGACCGCGGGGCGGACGCGCGTTTCGATCAGTTCCTTGATCTGGTCGATGATGTCGGCGTCGGCGGGATCGTCGGCGAAGCCGGCGTCATCCTCTGACGGGACCGAAAAGCCTGCGGCCGCGGCGTTGAACAGCGGCACCCCGGCGAGGAAATGATCCATGACGATGCCCAGAACATCGGGCTTCACGTCGCTCCATTCGGCCCCCGGCGCGATCGACACCGAGACGAAATCGCGGCCGAAAAAGACGCCGGTGACGTCACCGAGCGAAAAGAGCGCGCTCGCCAGCGGCGAAGCCTCGGCTTCCTCCGGGCTCGCAAAGTCACGGGTGCCCGCGTCCATCACCACCCGGCCGGGCAGGAATTTGAGCGTCGCGGGATTGGGCGTCGATTCGGTTTCGATCAGCATGGGGTGCATGTGGGACGCCGTCGCCCTTTGTGCAAGATAACATAGATGCCCTAAGGGAAGACAATGCGCCGCTTCACCCACTTCGCCGCCATCGACTGGTCGGGCGCACGCGGCTCCCGGCAACGCGGAATCGCCCTGGCTGTTGCGAGCGGCAGCGCCGCGCCCGCGCTGGTCCGGCCGGGACATATATGGTCGCGCGCGGAGATACTCGATTGGCTGCAGACGATCGCGGCAACGGGCGAGAATATGTTGATCGGCTTCGATTTTTCGGCCGCCTTCGCCTTTGCCGATCATGGGGCCTATTTCCCGTCATGGGCCGACAGTCCGGATGACATCCGCGCATTATGGGCGCTGGTCGAACGCCTCGCACGCGATGATCCGCACCATGAAGCGGGGGCGTTTCTGGCGCATCCCGAGGCACGGCGTCATTTTCGTCATGGCCGGGGCGATGTCGGCGATCTGTTCGAACCCGGCGCCGGACGCCTGCGCATCGTCGAGCAACACCAGCGCGCGACGAAACAGGCGGCGAGCGTGAGCAATTTCAACCTCGTCGGCGCAGCGCAGGTCGGTAAGGCGAGCCTGACGGGGATGCGCCTGCTCCACCGCCTGTCGGGCCGGATCCCGCTGTGGCCGCTCGATCCCCTGCCCGCCAACGGCCCGCTGCTGGTCGAAATCTATACCAGCCTTGCCGCGCGCGCCGCGGGCGTCCCCGCCGGCCGCAGCAAGATTCGCGACGGCGCGATGCTCGACGCGGCACTGGCTGCGCTGGATTCGCCGCCGATCGGCGACACCGGCCCGATCAGCGACCATGCCAGCGACGCGCTGCTGACCACTGCCTGGCTGCGCCACATCGCGGGCAATGCGGCGCCCTGGGCCCCTGCCCCGCTCACCGATGCAATCGCCCGCACCGAAGGCTGGACTTTTGGCATAATTTGAATCAAAGGGCGTTGAAGACGGGCCGGCTTAGCTCAGTTGGTAGAGCACCTGATTTGTAATCAGGGGGCCAGGGGTTCGAATCCTCTAGCCGGCACCACTTTAACCCCCTTCAAACTCTCCCCCTTGCCGACCGCCGATCACATCCGGCGGTGGCTGCGCATCGCGAAGCTGGAGGTGATGCGCGACACCCCAGGCAGGCGCGACAATATGTCGCGGTGAAAGGCGCCATAATCGTCGATCCCGGCGATCTGGACGCGCAATATATAATCGCCGTCGCCGGTCATCAGATACCATTCCTGAATCTCGGGATGGCGGCGCAGCGCGGTTTCGAAACGGACCAGATATTCCTCGGTCTGCCGTTCGAGTTCGATCTGGACGATCGCAACGGTGCCTTCGTCGGGAGCAGCACCCGACACGATCGCGGTATAGCCGCGAATAACCCCCGATTGTTCGAGCAGCCGGACGCGGCGCAGGCACGCCGAGGGCGACAAGCCCACTTCGGCGGCGAGCGCACTGTTGGTGATCCGCGCATCGAGGCGCAGCCGGTTCAAAATGCGGCGGTCGGCGTCGTCGAGGGCCTGCATGCAGAATATTCCACTTCTTCGCATAATATATCACGCATAGCGTGATCATCGGCGCTTCATACGGCAATCCGGCCAAAAATTGATAAATATAATCGCTATCCTCCCGGCGGGAGATGGTCATGAAACATCAGATTGTCGCCGAAGCCTGTTCGAGCCGGCTTCGCATCGACCTCGGCGCGATTCGCGCCAATTATCGCGCCATCGCCGCGCGGATCGCCCCCGCCCGGTCGGGCGCGGTGGTCAAGGCGAACGCCTATGGCCTCGGCGTCGTTCAGGTCACTCCCGCGCTCTATCGCGAGGGATGCCGCCACTTCTTCGTCGCGCAGCTGAACGAGGCCGTCACGCTGGCGCGCGTCATCGGCGCAGATGCCACCATCTTCATCCTCAACGGGATCGATCCGGGCAGCGAAGCCGATTGCGCCGAGCGCGGCTTCATCCCCGTGCTCAATTCACATTCGCAAATCGCCCGCTGGCGCGAACTTGCGCGCACGAAGGGCAAGCCCCTGCCCGCCGCGCTGCAGATCGACAGCGGCATGTCGCGCCTCGGCCTTCCGCCCGCCGATGCCATCGCGCTGGCGCAGGATCCCGAGCTGCCGCGTGAGATCGACCTCACCCTGCTGATGACCCATCTGGCGTGCAGCGACGAACCGGAGCATCCAGCGAACCACGCCCAGCTTGATGGCTTTGACGCGATCCGCGCCCATTTTCCCGGCGTCGCGGCGTCGATCGCGAACAGCGGCGGCGCTTTTCTCCCGAGCGATTTTCATTGCGACATCGCGCGCGCCGGGGTTGCGCTCTACGGCGTCGACCCGGCGCCCGACGTCGCCGGGCTGCGCCCCGTCGTGGGGCTTGAGGCGCGCGTGCTGCAAATCCGCGCGATCGAGGCGGGCGTCGGGGTCGGCTATGGCCTCACCTATACCGCGCTCGCGCCGCACCGTCTGGCGACAATCGCGATCGGCTATGCCGATGGCTGGCCGCGCAGTCTGAGCGGGATCGGCGGGGCGTGGCATCGCGGCGTGCGGCTGCCGATCGTCGGGCGCGTGTCCATGGACAGCATGACCGTCGATATCAGCGCGCTGCCCACCGATGCGCTCGCCGAGGGCGATTTCGTCGAACTGCTCGGCCCCTCGCAGTCGCTCGCCGATGTCGCGCGCGATGCGGGCACGATCGCCTATGAAATTTTGACGCAGCTTGGGCCGCGCCACGCGCGCATCATCGTCGATGACGATGGCGTGTTGGAATTCACCGCACCGGGAGAGCGGATATGAGAATTGTCATCCTCGGCGCCGGGGTCGTCGGCGTCACATCGGCATATTATCTGGCCGAAGCGGGGCACGAAGTGGTGCTGCTCGACCGTCAGCCCGGCCCGGCGCTGGAAACCAGCTTCGCCAACGCGGGCGAAATTTCGCCCGGCTATGCCTCGCCCTGGGCGGCGCCCGGGATTCCGGCAAAGGCCGTGCGCTGGCTGATGATGAAGCACCCCCCGCTGATCGTCCAGCCGCGTCCCGACATGGCGATGCTGCGCTGGGTGCTGGCAATGCTGCGCAACTGCACCGCGAGCCGCTATGCGCTCAACAAAAGCCGGATGGTACGGCTCGCCGAATATAGCCGCGACGAGCTGATCGCCCTGCGCGGCGCGCTCGACATCAGCTATGACGAGCGTTCGCAAGGGACGCTGCAATTGTTCCGCACCCAAAAGCAGCTCGACGGCAGCGCCGACGATATCGCGGTGCTGCAAAGCTATGGCGTACCGTATGAAGTGCTTGATCGCAGCGGTTGCGTCGGCGCCGAGCCGGGACTGGCCACGTCGCAGGACCATTTTGTCGGCGGACTGCGCCTGCCGCATGACGAGACCGGCGATTGTCATATCTTTACCCGCGCGCTGGCCGAACGCCTGCCCGCGATGGGGGTCGAACTGCGGTACAACAGTAGCATCGAGGCGATCGAGAAGGACGGCGACCGGATCACCGGCGTCCGCACCGATGATGGCATGGTGCGCGGCGACACCTATCTGGTCGCCCTCGCCAGCCATTCGCCCGCATTGCTCGCCCCGCTCGGCATCCGCCTGCCCATCTATCCGGTGAAGGGATATTCGATCACCTTGCCCGTCGCCGATGCGGCGCGCGCGCCGGTTTCGACGCTGCTCGACGAAAGCTACAAAATCGCGATCACCCGTCTGGGCGACCGTATTCGCGTCGGCGGAATGGCCGAATTGTCGGGTTACGACCGCAGCCTGTCGCCGCGCCGCGAGGCGACGCTGCGTCATTCGCTGAACGACCTGTTCCCCGGCGCCGCCGACAATGATGCGCCGTCGGGCTTCTGGAGCGGCTTGCGTCCGATGACGCCCGACAGTACGCCGATCATCGGCAGGACGCCGGTTTCCAACCTGTTCCTCAACGCGGGTCACGGCACTTTGGGCTGGACGATGGCATGCGGCTCCGGCCGCCTCATCGCCAGCATCATCGGCGGCACACCGCCGCCGATCGATCCCGAAGGGCTGGAGCTCACCCGCTATTCACGCTGATACGAACCACAAAAAGGAAAATGATATGACCATCGAACGTCTTCACTCGGGCTCGCGCATGAGCCAGGCCGTCATTCACGGCGGCCTCGTCTATCTGGCCGGTCAGGTCGCCGCCCCCGGCGAAGATGCGACCGCGCAGACCCGCGCCATCCTCGACCAGATCGACGCGCTGCTCGCTGAAGCCGGCACCGACAAGTCGCGCCTGCTCACCGCGACGATCTGGCTCGCCGACATGGCCGATTTCGGCGCGATGAACGTCGTGTGGGAAGAATGGATCGGCGGCGCCAACGCCCCGACCCGCGCGACCGGCGAAGTCCGCCTCGCGACCCCCGACTACAAGGTCGAGGTGATCGTCACCGCCGCACTGGCCTGACGCGAAATACGCCCCGCTTCGCTGTGACAGCGAAGCGGGGCCTCAGGCTTTCGGCGCGTCGTCATAGACGAGACGGAAGCCGACATTGCTGGTGCCCATGCCGGGGTCGCGCCCCTGCCGCGACGCGGGGCGATAACGCTGGCAATAATTGGGCGCACACAAATAGCTGCCACCCTTCACCGTGCGCGACGGCATGCCGGGGTTGAAGGGATCGTAAGACGCCTTTTCCGCCGGTCCCTTGGGATTGTCCCTTTCGTCGGGATTGTGCCCGGGGCGGAAAAAGTCGGCGGTCACTTCCCACACATTGCCGACCATGTCGTACAAGCCATGCGCGTTGGGCTTGTAACAACCCACCGGTGCGATACCCTTGAATCCGTCGGTTTCGGCATTGTAATTGGGGAAAGCACCCTGCCAGCTATTCGCTTCGGCTGGCTGGACATTTTTCGAACGCTTGCCTGCGCTCGCGGCAAATTCCCATTCGGCCTCGGTCGGGATGCGTCCGCCCCGCCATTTGGCATAAGCGGCCATATCATCCCATGCGAGATGAACGACGGGTTCGTTCGCCACCATGTCGGCGCCGCCCGGCCCATAGGGCTTTTTCCAGCTCGCGCCGGGGACATATTTCCACCAGTCGCTATAATTGTTCGACGGGAAATCGGGCGGGGTGAACACCGCCGATCCGGCTTGGAGCATGTCAGGCGGGATCTGATCCACCGGAACCTGAAACTGCTTCGGATCGACGGGCTTTTCGGCAATGGTGACATAGCCCGTTGCTTTCACGAAATCGGCGAACTGACGGTTGGTCACTTCATGCGGGTCGATCCAGAAACCGCCGACGGTCGTTTCGCGCACCGGCCCCTCTTCGGCATAGACATCGTCTTCGCCCATCTGAAAGCTGCCGCCCGCCAGCCGCACCGGCGTATCGGCGATTTGCGGGCATTGGCGGGATGCGACAGCGGCCTGTTTATCCTTTGGCGCGTCACCCTGACCGCAACCAGCGACCGCCAGCAGCACGGCCGCTCCAGCGATGCCCGAAAGGAAGCGCCCGCCATCAAGCAAGGAATTCATACAGCCTCCAACCCGCGATCGGAAAACAGCCCGATATCAATAGCCCATCAGGCTGAGCACTTCCTTGCGGCTGCGCTGATCGTCGAGGAAGCAGCCGAGCAGGCGGCTGGTGACCATGCCGACGCCCGGCGTGCGCACGCCGCGTCCGGTCATACAACCGTGCTGGGCGTCGATGACGACCGCGACACCATGCGGCTGGAGATTGTCCCAGATGCATTTCGCGACCTCGGCGGTCAGTCGCTCCTGCACCTGCAGGCGCCGCGCATAGCCGTTGAGAACGCGCGCAAGTTTCGAGATGCCGACAACACGGTCCTTGGGCAGATAGGCGATCGACGCCTTGCCGGTGATCGGCGCCATATGATGTTCGCAATGCGACTGGAATGGAATGTCACGCAGCAGCACGATCTCGTCATAACCGCCGACCTCTTCGAAGGTCCGCGACAGATGAACCGACGGATCGTCGGCATAGCCCGAACAATATTCCTTCCACGCACGCGCAACGCGCCGCGGCGTGTCGAGCAGCCCTTCGCGCGCCACATCGTCGCCGGTCCATTCGATCAGCGTGCGGACGGCGTCCAGCACATGGTCGGGAACGATGATCTTGCCGTCCGGTCCCACTTCAACTTCGCTCATCGCCCCGCTTTCACTGTTGCTTTCACGCCGCACATGTCGGGCCGTTCGGGCCGATAAGCAAGGCCGCGGTGACAAGTTTTTATGCCCCACAGGCAAGTTTACGTTGCGGAAACCGAAGTTTTCGAGACTTCAAACGGGCCCTAAATTCCGCGCGTTTCCGCGCCAAACAAGTGACTTGACGCTTTCGTCAACTAAGCGCACCTTTGTCGTCATACAGAGTTCGCTCAAGCGAACCTTATTCCGGAGAGGCTGGCGTTTTTCCCCGACGCCAGCGGGAGAGGACGATGACCAGCACCGCTGGCAAGTGGGATACATCATGGAACCGGGCCGTCTGGGCCGGGCACCTTGTGCCACATCTGGTCATATTCCCTCCCCTTACCACAGATTGAGTTGGGCGGCCCCGCACCTCGCGGGTTCGAAAAAGGGAGGTACTAAATGAAGTTCAAGGCACTGATCGGAACGTCGATTCTTGCGATGGCGGTTGCGACGCCAACCTATGCGCAGGAAGCAGCTGAAACGGAAAGGGATGCCTTCGGCGGCGAAATCGTCGTCACGGCCCAGCGCCAGTCGGAACGCCTGCAGGACGTCCCCATCGCGGTCAGCGCCTTTTCGACCGAAGCGCTGGAGGCGCAGCAGATCAAGACCCCGTCCGATCTCCAGCTGACGTTGCCCAACGTCACCTTCACAAAGACCAACTTCACCGGCGCGAGTTTCACCATTCGCGGCATCGGCGATCTCTGCGTCGGAACGACCTGCGACAGCGCGACCGCGATCCACCTCAACGGCGATCCGCTTTTTTCGACGCGCCTCTTCGAAACCGAATTCTTTGATCTGGAACGCATCGAAGTGCTGCGCGGGCCGCAGGGCACGCTTTTCGGCCGCAACGCGACGTCGGGCGTCGTCAACGTGATTACCGCGAAGCCGAAACTCGGCGTGTTCGAAGCTGCAGCCGAAGCCGAATATGGCAATTATGATTCCATGAAAGGCAAGGCGATGGTCAACATCCCCTTGGGCGATACCATGGGTGTGCGCGTTGCGGGCATCTACCTTAACCGCGACGGCTATACGAAAAACGCCTTCCTCGGCACGCGCATTGACGATCGCGACCTCTATTCGGTCCGTGGCTCATTCCGCTGGGAGCCGAGCGACGACACGACCATCGACCTTATGGCGTCCTATTTCCGTGAAAAGGACCAGCGCACGCGCATCCAGAAACAGCTTTGCCAGCGCGACCCGACCGGCATCCTCGGCTGCCTGAACAACCGCCTCGACAGTTCGCCGTTCAACGGCAATGCGACCTTCACTGCCGCATTGACCTCGAAGGAATTTCTGGCGACGCAGGGCATTCCGGCACCCTTTGCGCTGGGCAGCCTCTATGGCCCCGATGTTTATGCCAACACGACGATTCCGTCGGACCCGCGCACGGTGAACACCGCCTTCACGCCCAGCTATTTCACCAGCGAACTGACGCTACAGGGCCGGATCGATCATAATTTCGGCCCCGTCTCGCTGCAGGTGTCCGGCCAGTATCAGAAGATCAAGCTGGAAGCGCAGCAGGACTATAACAGCAACATCGGCAATCGCGCGAGCTATCTGGGCGGCCTCTCAACCCTGCAGGCTGGTGCGGCGGGGGCCTTTGATGGCGTCCTTCCTGGTTTTTCCGCTTATCTCGCTCCCGTTGCCGCAGCGCTCATCCCCAACGGCCCAACGGGCGTGCTTTGCACCTCGCAATCGGACGATACAGGACGGGGCGTGTTCGGCGGAAATGGCATTTGCAGCAATCAGTCGCTGCAGTTCGACCGGTCGAACCAGTATAACACCAGTTGGTCGGCCGAAGCGATCCTGAACAGCGATTTCGACGGCGCGTTCAACTTCCTGCTCGGCGGCATTTATGCCGATTATCACCTCACGGAAAACAGCTATTATGTGAACGCTTTCCCGATCGACTATCTGGCAGGCATTCTGGGCGCCTTCTCCTCTTACAAGGCCGGATTGCCGCCGTCGGTTCTGGGACAGCCCTTCTTCCGCAACAATACGGACGACTTGAAGATCAAATCCTATGGCATCTTCGGGGAAGCCTATGTCGAGGTGAACGACCGGCTGAAGCTGACCGTC
>Ga0307414_10001081_pt1 | contig 13934 bp, 11 predicted proteins | sample DK1Ometagenome_FD_203804 | JGI IMG/M metagenome (GOLD analysis project Ga0307414, IMG submission 203804) | Maize rhizosphere microbial communities from greenhouse at UC Davis, California, United States - DK15-O-3 | ecosystem: Host-associated > Plants > Roots > Rhizosphere > Soil | place: USA... | reverse complement strand
GTTGAAGGTGCGGAGCACCAGGGTGTCGAGATAGAGCCCCAGATTTTGCACCAGATCGCGGAACAGCTGCGCGGTAGGTCCGACAACAAGGACAAACAGCATCAACAGGATTGCGACGACCAGATTGATTTCGGACAGGATACGCACGCCCTTGTCCAAACCACTGACCACTGAAGCGGTCGCCAGCGCTGTGACGACGGCGATGAGCGGTAGCTGGACGATCGGACCGACGGGAGCGCCGAGCAGATAGGCCAGTCCCGCATTGATCTGTGACACGCCGACACCGAGCGAGGTCGCAATGCCGAACATGGTGCCGACGATCGCGAAAATATCGACGACGTGGCCGATGGGGCCGTTGATGCGTTCCTTGAGCAATGGATAGAGCCCGGAGCGGATGGTGAGCGGCAGATTGTAGCGGTAGCCGAAATAGGCCAGCGACAGCCCAACTACGGCATAGATGGCCCAGGCGTGGATGCCCCAATGGAAGAAGGTGACGGTCATGGCCTCGCGCATCGCTTGTATCGAGCGCGGATCTGCCGTGGGGGGCGCCATGAAGTGGGTCATGGGCTCGCCCACCGCATAAAACATCAAGCCGATCCCCATGCCGGCGGCAAACAGCATGGCGATCCACGAGGTGAACTTGAAATCGGGCGTGGAGTCGTCGGGTCCCAGCTTCAGGCGGCCATAGCGGCCAAAACAGAGCAGCAACACCGCGATGAGGAAGATCCCGACACAAAGCAGGTAGAACCAGCCGAAGCTTTGCAGAATACCGGTCTGAACAGAACCAAAGACCTCATCGGCCTGGTTGGGGAAGACTATTCCAATTGCAAGAAAGGCACCGATGACCAGAAGCGAGCCGAAGAAAACCGGTCGATTGATGATGAAGGGTTTGAACATGGGCCCATGCACCTTGGGGCTGGAATGGTTATATCCAATGGGAACAAGGCCTGGAGGCAGTGGCGGTTCCACGCTTCCTGCCAATCAGCGTGGTTGCCCTGCACAGAAGCTCTCAACCGACCGGACCACTACATCTTCCTTTGTCCAGAGAGCCAACGATAGCCGAAAGGCTCGATCTCGATCTTCAGGGCGGTGTCGGCCGCTATTTCGTCTCCGTTGAACAAATCGGACAAGATGGCTGCCGGTGGTCCCAGGTCCACCACCGCCGAGATCTTTCGATCGGACAAATTGTGTAGCAGGATCATCAGTTCTGCTCTGTCCTCGAAACCATGGGCGAAGACAGCCTTGTTGCTGCACTCGAGCCGCAGCGCGCGGCCCCTCGAAAAAATCTGATGGCTGCGGCGGGCCATGATCAGGCGTTTGGTGCGGTTGAGCAGAGATGCGGGGTCCTCCTTTTGCCTCGCGACATTGACCCTCCGGTACGAGAACGCCCCCTTCGCGATGGGTGTCTGTACGAGCTTGCCGGCGGCCGCGCTGGAAAAGCCCGCGTTTGCCTCACCATCCCATTGCATGGGCGTCCGCACGGCGCTTCGCCCCTCTTGGCTCAAATCCTCTCCCATGCCGATCTCGTCGCCGTAGACCAGCAGCGGCGCCCCGCGCATCGAGATAACCAGGCTGATGGCAAGCTCGATCCGCCGCTGGTCGCCATTCAGCATCGGCGCCAACCGTCGGCGCACCCCTCGTCCGAAGGCCTGCATCGCCTCGTCGGGCGCAAAGGCCTTGAACACGTCTTCCTTCAGGTCCTCCGGCACCTGTGAGAAATCGAGTTCATCGAGGTTGCGCAGGAAGTTTGCCCAACCGCAGTGCGCCGGCGGCTCGGGCAGCAGCCCAAGTCCCTTATAGATAGGCGTGGCGTCCTGGCGCGCCATGGCGCCAAAAATGTAGCAGGCCATCATGAAGTTGAAGAGCAGGCCAAGCTGGTCGCCCTCACCGAAATAGCGGCCCATCTCTTCGGGCTGCAGGTTGACTTCGCCAAGCAACAATCCGCCCGGGCGCCGCTGTGCCACGTAAGCACTCAGGTCACGCAATATGCCGTGCGGATCGGTTGGATTGGCCCGTTCAAGACCGTTTTGCCCAATGACCAGGGGGGCGGCGTCAATGCGGAAGCCGCTGATACCCAGGGACAGCCAATAGTCGATGACCCGCTCGATCTCGGCGCGAACTGCTGGGTTGGCGATATTGAGGTCGGGCTGGAAATGGTAGAATTTGTGGAAATAATACGCCCGTGCGACCTCATCATAGGTCCAGACGCTGGTTTCCTCACCGGGGAAGATGGAGTGCGTTCCGGGCTCGACAGGCGGCGGGTCGGGGCTCCAGACATAATAGTCCCGGAAGTGAGACTTTTCGTCCCGGCGGGCCGCCTCGAACCAGGGATGTTCGTTGGATGTGTGATTGGCGACCAGGTCGATAATGACCCGGATGCCATGCTCGCCGGCCTTGTGCAGGAAGGCCAGAAAGTCTGCCGCGGTGCCGACCCTGGTTCCGATATGGTAGTAATCGCTCACATCGTAGCCATTGTCCCGGTCGGGTGAGGCAAAGAACGGCAGGAGCCAGATACAGGTGACGCCCAGCTCTGCGATGTAAGGGATTTTTTCTGCCAACCCGACGAAATCACCGATCCCATCGCCATTGCCGTCAGCAAACTTCTCGACGTCGATGCCATAAATGACGGCATCGGTGTACCAGGGGATGCCTGCTTCCATTGCTTTGCATTCCTTTTTTGTCGAGCGGCGCGTGAATTCGGGGGCAAGAACTTAACATCGCCTGGACGGGGTAAGTTGCAACGTGCAGCGGATGCTCGTGGCCGAACCGGCAATTTCTGGCGTTCGTGATGGTGGTCCCGGCGGCCTGGTCGTCGAATGGCGCGGGCTCTAGCAGCGCTCTGCCGCCAGGCGCCACAAGGTTGCGTCACCTTCCCGCAGCACCTCGAGCAGCGCCTTTTTCTCGTTGCGGAAGCGGCGCCAGAAGCCAGGATCGTGTGCCGCGATGGTCTTGGTGTTGTCGATCAGGTCAGCCAGTTTGATGGTCTTGGCCTCGGGGTTCGCGTTGGCGGTATGAAGCAGGTCCAGATGCTTTCGCGCGGTTCGATTGCCGTGCTCGGGCCGCGAAACATCGGTCATCCAATCTACCAGTTCAGCCACCTCCGCGCCGAACCGAGTCCGTATTTCGCCGAGTTGCACCGGGGTATCCTCGACAACGTCATGCAGCAGCGCTGCCGCCAGCATGGCTTCGGTATGCGGCACGGAATGGACCAGCTTCGCCACGGCGAATGGATGGACGATATAGGGCTCACCAGTGTATTTGCGGACCTGGCCGATCGCCCCATGGGCATCTCTCGCAAAGCGGAACGCAGCCAACACGGACTCTGCGCCGCCAAGCTGCCGAGCGACTTCTGCTTCGTCGGGGGCAGCAGCCGGTTCACTATGCAGGCGATAGCTCACGGCTTCCCCGCAGCCATCATGGTCCTGAGTGGCTCCTCGGCCATGTCCCCGGCAATGAGCGTGTGGATGAGTATGTCTGCTGCGTTTGGCACTAATATTTCCCGTGTTCGAGGCCGGCCCATATCAGGCAGTTCGTCTCGTGCTCCGTGTTTCGCCGGCACGCCGGCTCTGCCTACCCACTCAATGCCTGTGAGCTTGGTAGGTTCGCCGCGGCGGCTTCGATTAACCTGCCGGGGGCAAGTTCGGGCCCCGCGTCAGGCGTCAGGAATTCTATGGCCCTTGTACGTCATGGCCACACACCGTGTACTGGAAGGTGATTCCCCGTCACTGGTCGAGCGCTTCATCGTTGTCCGTGAATACAGCGCTGAGTCCCTCCTTGGGCCTCCGGTTTGGCTACGCAAGTCCCACCGAGTTCTCAACTAAGATACCTGTCGCTCCGGTTTGCACGATATCATCAATTCGGGCAGTATCGCTTGGACCGAACCAACGCTAGGCATGCTTAATGGTGTACTCTGTTTGGCGGTTGAAAGAATTCGGACCGAGAGATCCCTCATTGAACCTCTACGCGCAGGCCGTCGGCGTCGAACAGGTGCCATTGACCGGAGCGGGGGCCGACAATCAGTGTATCGCCTCGTCCGACTTTGCTCTGACCCTGTTCATGCACCAGGATCGCCTCGCCATTGGCCAGCGTGCAATGCAGGAAGCTGTTGGCGCCATGCTGCTCGGCAACGCTGATCGTTGCCGGCCAGCCTTGACCACCATCCGGGTTCAGCACGAAATCCTCCGGCCGTATGCCCAAGGTTGCCTTTCCGCCAGCCTTTAGGCTTGCACCGGAACCAGGCAACGACAGTGGAGGCAGGCCGGACGCCGTAAATCTGACCGTGCCGTTAGCCTCGGTTTCTACAACACCCTCGATCAGGTTCATTCGAGGCGATCCGATAAACCCGGCAACGAAGGTATTTAGCGGACGGTTGTAGAGCTCAAGCGGTGCTCCGACCTGTTCAATCACGCCTTTGCGTAGAACCACGATCTTGTCGGCCATGGTCATTGCCTCGATCTGGTCATGCGTCACATAGATCATGGTATTACCAAGCCGCTCGTGCAGCTTGGTGATTTCCACCCGCATGAATACCCGCAGTTCTGCATCCAGGTTCGAAAGCGGCTCATCGAACAGAAAAATTTTCGGATCGCGGGTGATCGCCCGGCCGATTGCGACGCGCTGCCGCTGCCCGCCTGATAATTGCCTTGGACGGCGTTCCAGGAGTGTCTCGATCTGCAGCAGCTTGCCGGCGTCCTCGACTCTCCGATTGATTTCCTCCTTGGGCATGTGAATATTTTCGAGCCCGAAGCTCAGGTTTTGCCGCACTGTCATATGCGGATAGAGCGCATATGACTGGAACACCATTGCGACTCCCCGATCGGCCGCCGGCACCTGCATGACGCTCTCGCCGTCGATACGGATATCGCCGCCACTTGCGTCTTCAAGTCCGGCAATGAGGCGCAACAAAGTAGATTTGCCGCAGCCGGAGGGGCCCACAAAAACGACGAACTCACCGTCCTCAATCTCGAGATTGATATCCGGAATGACCTGGACCGCGCCGAAGGATTTTGTGATATTTCTCAGACTAAGATTTGCCATGTTCGAACTCACTTGATGCCGGTGGAAGCAATGCCGGTTGTGATGTAGCGCTGCAGGAAGATGAACGCGCAGGCCAGTGGTAGGGCGGTCAGCGTCGTCATCGCGAGCAGCAGGTCGTAGCGAACCTCGAATTCGCTCTGGAATGAATTGAGGGCGAGCTGAAGGGTGTAAACTTCCCGCCGATTGAGTACGATCAGGGGCAGCAGGAAGTCGTTCCAGCGCGACATGATTGAAAATATTGCTACGACGGCCAGCGCTGGCGAGGACAATGGCAGGACGATACGCCAGAAGATGCGCCATTCGCTGGCGTGATCCATGCGGGCTGCTTCGATCAATTCGTCCGGTATGGTCAGCATATATTGGCGCAGGAGGAATACACCGGTCGGTGTGGCTACTGTGGGCAGGATGACGCCCCAAAGATTGCCGACAAGCCCCAGTTGCGCAACGATGAGGTAGGTGGGCACCAGCACTACGGTTGCCGGGATCATCAGAGTCGAAAGGATGGATACCAGCGCCACATTGCTGCCGGCAAACCTGTATTTCGACAACGCGAAGGCGGCCATGGAGTTCATGATCAGCGTGATGATTGTCGCCACCACGGTAATGAAGAAGCTGTTATAGACATAGCGCCAGAGATCGGCGCCAGTTTCGGCCACCAGATTGGCGTAGTTTTCGACCGCCAGCCGCACCTGCCGCACCGGCACCGCGTTGACCACGGGCACGACGATTCGCTTGGCCCCGGGGTCGGCCGGATCGACCATCTGGGCATTGAGTCCGACGCGGCGCACCTGCGCCAGGCGCACTTTGCGGCCGTCTTGCTGCGTCACGTCGAACAAGGGTAGGGGCGCGTCGAAGCCATCGATCACTGCCGTCTCGCTGGCGTAGGGCAGCACTGTGGGCGGAAATTCCTGTAGGTTCGCCTGGGTCTTGAATGAGGACACAACCACCCATGCAACTGGAGTGAACATCACCAATAGTCCCAAGATGAGAAAGCCATAGGTCAGCATATCGGTCAGGTCGAACCGGCCGCGCCCGCGCCGACCCAGCAGAATGCCACGTACGGACGCGGGGGACTTGGGCAAAGCGGTGTCGCTCATTGCTGGGCACTCCTTGAGAGGCGAAGCTGCACGCCGGTGAAGATCAGCAGCACGATGCCGAGCAGCAGAGATGCCGCGGCGGCGAGCCCGAAATTGCGCGGTTGAACCGCAAAGCCGATTTCATAGATGTATTGGACCATGAGCATCGTTGCCGAGCCTGGTCCGCCGCCGGTGAGCACGTAAAGCTCATCGAATGTCTGCACCGAACGAATGACGCAGAGCACGAACACCACGAGCAGCATTGGCTTCAGCATCGGCAGGGTGATGCGGCTGAACACGCGCCAGTTATTGGCGGAGTCCATCTTGGCGGCCTCATAAACATCCTTAGGAATAGCCTGCAGTCCGGCCAAGAGGATGATGGTATAAAAACCCATATGCGCCCAAACGGTGATGAACACCGACCAAAAGAATGCTGTGTTGGGAAACACCAGCCAGTTAACTGGCGTCAGCCCTACCCAGGTCATCAGCCCGTTGAGCGCGCCATTGCGCTGAAGGATCCATTGCCAGGTCAATGCCACCACCACCGGCGACAGCATGACTGGGAAGAAGAACACGCCGCGGAAAAAGCCGCGGCCTCTGATTTCGCGATTAAGGCAGAGCGCCGCTAACAGTGCCACGCTGATCATGGCGATTACCTGGATCGGTACGAACACCAGGCTATTGCCTAGCGCCCGCCAGAACAGGTCGCGCGAACAGGTCGCCGGATCGAGATAGTTGCCGCAATCGAACAGGGTCTCGTAATTGGCCCCCCCGACAAACGGCCGATCCTGCGGATAGAGCCTGTCGCTGCCCGTAAACGAATAGTGGATGTTGATAAACACCGGGAGAAGGGAGAAGAGGATCACCGCCAACATGTTGGGAAACAGAAAGACCCAAGGCATGCGTTTAATGCCCAGAAGCTTCTGCAGTCCCGTCATGACCGGTTCTATGATCCTGGCCGGTAGGGATATGACTCCGCCTGCCAGACTGGCAAGTTGATCGCGTCTGCTCATCTCGGCTCTCCTCCCGATGCGCTGCTATTGGGCGGCGTCGATTGCGAGATTGACGTCCTGCTCGATGCGCTCGAGAGCGGCATCCACGTCCAGTTCACCGTTCAGCACCTGACTGATGCGGGTGGTTAACGCATTCATCATAGCGCGTTGGTAGCGCCACCCTTGAAAACGATAGGCCGCCGGAGCCATCTTCGGGATCTGGGCGATAAAGGTCGACAGCGACTCCTGGGTCCGCTCGGAAGCATCCGGATACTCGATGCCGCCCTCGATCAGCGTCTTGCTAGCGGGAATCTCGACTGCAGCGGCGAGCACTTCTCCGGTATTTTCCGGCTGGGCGAGATAGTTGATGAACTTGCCAATCAGTTCGGGCTGGTCGGTATGACTGAACGCCACCAAAGCGCCGCCGCCGGGCATAACCGTGCATGATGAAGGACCGCATGGCGCAGGAACGACCTTCCAGTCGAACAGGTCTCCCACCTCTGTGTCCATCTGGCTCAGCGTCCACGAGCCGCCGAAGTAGAATACCACATTGGCGTTCAGGAAGTCCGAGAAGAGCTCCCTGTGGGTTGCTCCACCGACAGCACCCCAAAGGTCCATCGGCATGGTGCCGTCCTCGTGCCAGGCGACGAACTGCTCAATAGCGGCGCGTAGTCCGTCATCGACCACCGGTTTTCCGGCGTCATCCACGAGTTCGGCTCCGTAGCTGATCGCGAGGCTGGAGAAGCGATGGCCAGATCGGTCCATTTCCATGGCGAAGTCGGTACCGGTTGCCTCGGCGACCTGACGCGCCGCTGCGGCCCATTCTTCCCAGGTAGCGCCTTCTGCCGGCACCGGCACGCCTGCTTGCTCGAACAGGGTAAGGTTTACATAGGCTCCATTGACGGTGAGCGAGGTCGGCATGCCAAAAATGGCGGAGCCCTGTGGGTCGCTGCCACGCAGCCATTGCAGTACCTGGCCGTACTCAGCCTCGAATGCCTCGCGATCCACATAGGGCGTCAGATCGAGATAGTAGCGGCTCAATCCGCCAAGATCGGTGATGATGGCGCTGTCGGGGCCCTCGCCAGACTCGAGCTGTACGGGCAGGCTTTCCACCAACGCCTGGTAGGCCACAGTTTCCAGTCGAATTGTCTCGCCTGGGTTCTCCGAGTTGAATCGGTCAACGACCGGCTGCATGGTCACGCAGCCATAGCCGAGATCATCACAGTAAATCGTCACCTCCTGCGCCTGGGCAACACCCATGGGCGCCGTGGCTGCCAGCAGCGCGCACGCTGCCGACAAACCAATGCCGGTAAGTTTCATTGTTTCCTCCTCCAGGATGATCGCGGCCTCCTGGGTGCGATCAGGCCAAGCTTGTTATGGTCTTACCAGATTGTCAACCGGCAAACGGGAGCCCACTTTTTGGGTTTCTGTGCCGGGAGAAGAGGCGCGTGATAGCTGTCTTTTTTGCTGTTGCGTCGTCTTGACAGGTTCAAGCATTGCATGTCTGGTCTGACCAGTCTGCCGCGAGGATCTGGAGGTGGAACAGGGGGAATGACTTGCAATGATTAAATTTGCGGCGGTCGGTATCGATCATGGGCATATTTTCGACCACATCAAAGGGTTGCTCGCCGCTGGAGGCGAGTTCGCGGGCTATTGCCCGCAGACATCAATGCCGGCGCTGGTCGAAAGCCTCAAAAAGTCCTATCCAGACGCGCCGCAGCTCGATCGCGAGCGCATCTTCGATGATCCTTCCATAGACGTCATCTGCATCGCCGCCATCCCGCGCGACCGCGCAGGCCTCGCCATCCGGGCGATGCGGGCAGGCAAGGATGTGATGGTTGATAAGCCAGGAGTCACGAGCTTCGCCCAGTTGGAGGAGGTCGGCAAAGTTGTCGCCGAAACCGGGCGGATGTTCTCGATCTGCTTTTCCGAACGCCTGTGCGTACGATCGGCGGTCAAAGCGGGCAAGTTGGTGGCCGAAGGGGCGATCGGCAAAGTCGTCCAAACCTTGGGCATGGGACCGCATCGGTTGCAATCGGCCAGCCGGCCCGACTGGTTCTTCGACCCCGAAGCCTTTGGTGGCATAATCGTGGATATCGCTTCGCACCAAGTCGACCAGTTCCTGTTTTATACCGGCTCCGCCACCGGCGAAGTCGCGGCCAGTTCCATCGGCAATTTCGGACTTCCCTCCAAACCGGCCTTTCAGGATTTTGGTGAGGTGCTGCTGCGCTCCGACCAGGCGTCAGGCTACATCCGGGTCGACTGGTTCACCCCTGATGGTCTGCCAACCTGGGGCGATGGGCGCCTCACCATCCTGGGCACTGAGGGCTATATCGAGCTGCGGAAATATGTCGACATCGCTGGTCGTCCAGGCAAGGACCACCTATTTATCGTCAACGGCTCAGAGGTACGCTACATCGACTGTAGTGAAGAGAAGCTCGAGTATTTCGACGCGTTCACCGCCGATGTGCAGAACCGCACCGACACTGCGATGACCCAGCATCATGTTTTCGAGGTCTGCCGCCTTTCCCTCGAGGCACAGGCCAAAGCGGTCCAGATCACCGCACGTCAGTAAGCAGGGGAGGACTATCATGACAAAAAAATTGCGCGTCGGCGTCATCGGGGCAGGCATCGCTGCCCGCCATATGATTGGCTATGACTGGAACAGAGATCTTTTCGAAGTCCCTGTGCTTTGCTCGCTTGACGCCGATCGCGGCCAGGTCCTGCGCGAGAAATACGGTATCGATACCTTTACCCAGAACGTCGAGGATCTATTTGCCCGCGATGACCTTGACATCATCGATGTCTCCACGCCGCCCGATTCTCACTTCGATCTTTCCAGGCGCGCTATCGAATCCGGCAAGCACGTCATCAGTGAAAAACCGCTGTTCGGCTCTATTGCGGACGTCGATGAGATGACCCGCATCGTTGCCCTTTCGGGTAAGAAGCTGATGCCGATCTTTCAATATCGCTATGGCGCAGGCCTGCAGAAGCTCAAGCGGCTGATCGAAATGGGCCTGACGGGCAGGCCGTTCATGACCACCATCGAAACGCATTGGTGGCGCGGCCCTGCCTATTACGAAGTGCCGTGGCGCGGCAAATGGGCGACCGAACTGGGTGGGGGACTACTCGGTCACGCGATCCATGCCCATGACATGCTTAATTACGTCCACGGCGCCTGCGAAGAGGTCTTCGCCTACGGGGCGACTTTGGTGAACAAGATCGAGGTCGAGGACACCATGGCCCTGGCCGTCAAGATGCAGAACGGTTCCCTCGCGACGCTCTCAATGACACTGGGCTCGCGCAAGGAAATTTCCCGATTGAGGTTCTGCTTCCATGACCTGGTCGCCGAGAGTATCCTGGAACCATATACAATGGGCCGGGACCCTTGGGTCTTCACCGCCGGCACGCCCGAACACCAGAAACGCGTAGACGAGGCGCTGGCGGGTTATGTAGCCACCGAAGACGGCTATACGCGTCAGTTCCAGCTTTTCCATCAAGCAATAATCGAGGACAAGGATCCCCCGGTAACCCTGCAGGACGCGCGCAATTCGCTGGAACTGGTGACCGCCGCCTATCATTCACAACGCACCGGCCAACCGACGCCGCTACCGATTGGTCCGGAACACCCGCTGTATCACTCATGGCTGCCCGAGGCCGAACAGCGCATCGCCGCGAACGCCTGAATTGGCTAAACGATGGACGCGCCGCCGCTAGACGGCGGCGCGGACAAGGAGAATGAAATGGACCGTGCCGGCCAGGGGTTTCAATTGTTGGGCGAGCAGCGGCTCTATCAGATAGTGGCGCGCCGTATCGCCCGTATGATTGAAACCAACGCCAAAGATTCCAACTGGCGCATACCCTCGGAGCGCGAACTAGCCGAGGAACTGGAAGTCAGTCGTCCTGTAGTGCGCGAAGCCGTTATAGCGCTCGAAATGCGCGGCATCGTCGAGGTGCGGGGCAGGGCGGGCATGGTGGTGTTGCCGGCGCGTGGCAAGCCGATCAACTTCGATGGCATCGGCAACGATGCCGGCCCAGGTCCGTTTGAATTACTCGAAGCACGGATGGCCATTGAGGCGAGCGCTGCCGCTATGGCAGCTGAACGCGCTACCACATACGACATCATGGTGCTGGAGGAATGCATCGCCCAGATGCAGCAGGAAACCGACGTGATGTTACTCAACGAAAAGGGCGACCGCGATTTCCATATGACCATTGCCAAGATGACTGGCAACGCCATCATCGTGTCCATTATCGAAACGCTGTGGGCCCAGCGAGATGAGTCGATAATGTGGAAGAAACTTCATGAGCATATCCACGCTCCTAGCGTGCGCCCCCTCTGGATTGGTGATCATCATGCCGTTGTTGCGGCCCTGCGCATGCGCCACCCCGATGCGGCCTACAAAGCCATGGCCCGCCATATCCGCAATGTCAGCAACGAGCTTCTGGAAGCCGACGAGCGCGGGCGATTTGCCCCTGATGGCGCGCAGGCTGACACTGGGAAGGTTCTCTAGATAATTTCGAATGTGTCGGCATAACGCTTAGCAACCTGGACCATACTACCGCAATTCCATTGCGACCGCGCGGCCTCAAGCTGTACCTCCGGTAGGATACGAAGAATGGCTCGGCCCTCGCCCACGGCCTAATAGGTGTTCGACTGCCTCCATTATGAACACCGCATCTTTCCTGTCGCTAGCGAGCTCGAGGTTTTCGGCGAGTTCGTCCGCGACGTCTATTTACGATGCGAGCAACAGAACGTTCCCGTCGACACTGCCGTCGCCGGGAACGACATAGCTCAGTTCGAGATCAACCTGCTGAATACCTCGGATGGTCTGAAAGCCGCTGACGATGCTCGTGTGTTCGGCTCAAAGCTAAGATCCGCTGGCCCAGACTCTCCACGCGCTCCCGCTCAGACCGTTGCGCAGGGTTTGTCCGACGATCGCCTGCACCGTTGCCAAGGTGTTTTGGACACGGTGCCGCAATTCACGATTACCAGTTCCAAGCGTTTAGGCCTAACCCGTGTCAGTGACATACTGGTTCGGATGTAGCGGGTTCCATATCATCGATTGTTCAGAGCAGCGCGAAAAAAGTAGCCCCGAGAGTGCTCAGCAGTCCAAGGAAGACAATAACGCCTGCTGTTCCCCCCAGCGGCACGACAGCAGCAGAAAGCGCTTGGATCAACGCCGCGCCAGCAAAAAAAGCAAGGTTGACCGCGGCTAGCGCCTTTCCTGTGTGGGCAGGGGAAACGGAATTTCGCCCCAAGGCAAAGAGCAGTGGCTGAACCGAAACGGCGATGCCGAAGACGATCAGCAGGCCCAGATCATAGAGCGGCGAAAGGCCGAGAATTCCGGCTAAAGCCAGCAGCAGCAACGATGCACTAGCCAGCAGATGCCCGGAAATAAGAAGGAAATTGGTGCGCTTGGTGCGCCGATCTACAAGGCCGACTACCATGGGCACTACAATCAGCATTAGGGTGAGCGCCAGCATGAAATTGCCCGTTTCAAGGCGGCTCAAGCCGCGCACCTCCATCAGCCATGGACCGGCCCAGACGCCGCGAATGCCGATCACCACGGCAAAGGAAACAAAGGCGAGGCTGACGACGCCACGCAGTTTCGGCGACCAGCCGATGCGGATGACCTCAATGAATTCCGAGCGAATGGAAGCTGATTTCATCGAGACGCTGCGCTGGCTACCGAGCCGAAGCCAGGCGGCTGCAGCCACGAGCACCGCCATGGCAACGGGAACAAGGAACGCGATGCGCCAGTTATAGGTGTCGATCACCCACGCCATGGGGCTGGCGGACAGGAGCATGCCACTATTGCCGATCGCCAGAATAAAGGCCGACCACAAGGCAAAGTTGGCGCTGTTCTGATGCCGCGCAGCATAGGTGAGCGGGCAAAGCAGCATGCCCGAGCAGCCAAGGCCGAGCACCGCCTGCCCGGCCAGAAACGTAAACGGGTTCTGTGCAGATGCCGTGAGCAGCGCCCCGGCCACGATGGTAGCAATCAGTACCAGAAAGACTGTTCGCACACTGAATCGGTCAAGGGCCACGCCGACTGGGATCTGGCCGGCCGCAAAGGCCAGGTGATAAACACCAGTGATGGCTGCCACATCTCCCGCCGAAACAGAGAGACTGCCGGCAATCACGTCCGTAGAGATCGCCGGCATGGTGCGCACCAGATTGGAAATTGTGTGGCCCAATGCCAGAACAAAAAGCGTGCCCGCGCCGGCGAGCATCGCAGTTCCGACGGAGACGCCGGATTCCTGCGCGTTGGTCATGGTCTGGATCTTTCTTCGGCAAAGCGCTGGCGCAAAGGCAGCACGAGTTCTGTGAGACTAACTATATTGCGGTAACCAGGTAGGCCGCTCAGGCGCGGCTGCTCTCTGCAGCGGCCCGGCGTTGGAATTGAGAGCCGATCTCGAAATGCTGCATCAGCAGCCGATCGGCCACGTCGGCATCCCGCGCCACGACAGCGTCCAGCAATTGCCTGTGATGCTGGATGAGATAGGCGTCGATGCCATCCAGATTGATAATGCGTTCGCGCCGCTCGAAGTGCGAACGCTGCAGCAGAACGGCAATGGCCGCATGCAGGCTCGCCAACGTCGGGGCGTGAGCAGCAGCAATCAATGCCGCATGGAAGGCAAAGTCGGCTTCGCCGCCGATTTCCGGGTCTCGCACCGTTTCTTCAATCCGCTGAAGGGCCTGCTGCAAGGCGCGAAGGTCGGCAGAGGTAGCGCGCGAGCAAGCCAGTCGGATCGCCTGCCGCTCTATGGCGATGCGCGCTTCCATGACGTCCTCGACCACTTCCGACTGCTGCGCCAGCATCAT
>Ga0307414_10001080_pt1 | contig 13940 bp, 14 predicted proteins | sample DK1Ometagenome_FD_203804 | JGI IMG/M metagenome (GOLD analysis project Ga0307414, IMG submission 203804) | Maize rhizosphere microbial communities from greenhouse at UC Davis, California, United States - DK15-O-3 | ecosystem: Host-associated > Plants > Roots > Rhizosphere > Soil | place: USA... | reverse complement strand
TAAGGGTATCATCCATGCTTTGATCGTAATAATTGTCATTTATTGGAACACGAGGCTGATAATGATCTCTCCCTAATGACGTAGACTCCTTTACCTTTTTCCAGTCGGTATAACCTTCACCCCACCACAAATCGTTTTCAGGTATCGCATGAAATTGAGGGAAATAAAAAGGGACAAACTTAACGCTCATAATATTAAAATAAATTTCTAACAGGATTTAATAACTTATACAAAAGACCTTTCAAACCAAACAGATTATATACCAATAGAAAGGCTTCTTTTTTAAATTTTTTATCAATTGATGTTGATGATTTCCCAGTCATATCGTTATACAAGGCAATCTCGCACGGCACATACCGGAAGGTAAAATTATCATTTGCCCATAGACTGAGGTTCAGGACATAATCTGCCATAGTTGGATATTCAATATTATATTCGAATTTATCAAACACCTCCTTAGGGTAAAATATTGCTTGATGGCATATATTTCTATTGATAATCTTAGACAATGTAAACTCGCCATTATATAGTGCAGAAGTACTTCGGTTAATTACATTTCCATAATAAATTATTTTATCATCCATTAAACTTGAGCGTATTTCTCTGAAGCCATTTAAAAATTCGTCATCGCCACCAATAAAATACAGAAATCTCCCATTTGCATGTTTAATCGCTTTATTCATTGCATCGTAGATTCCTTTATCCTTCTCAGAAATAAAGACATCGACAAGATCAGCATTCTTATCAATTATCTGGCCAGAGTTATCATTTGACCCTCCATCCAGGATAACTAACTCCGTATCTTCGCTCTTCCAAGCTTTATAGGATTCAAAAAACTGTTCAAGTGTTTTAGCACCGTTATAATTTGGCAAGATCACCGTCACTAAAGGTTTCATTTTTTATACTTTTTATGGCTAACAATGATGAAATCAGCATTATTGGAACGCCAATGATAATTATATTTAGTAGAATTGAAAGGAATGTATAATAATCTCCCTCTATAGAGGAAAATGCAATCATGAGTAAAAAATAAATCGCCATTTGCCAAAAATAGGTTTTTGACATCTTTAGAACCAGATTTCTTGAAACGGAATAGAGAGAACCTATAATAAATGAATATATGTAACATCCTGGCACTCCAAATAATAAATATCCAAAGATATTATGTCGTGGATTTGGACCTCTAAATTCAATATGAGGATTATGATATTTCATAATCGTAAACCCTATAGATTCTGGCATGTCTGATTCTTGAATTAACCCTATCATTCTTAAAGGGCTGGCAAATAGCTCAATGACAATATTGTGTGAAGTTTGCCAGATGTTATCTATTACATTATTTGGATAGGACATAAAAAAACAATCTCCACTTGCAACCAACCGGTACCCAATAAAATATATAGGATTCACACCATTATTTCCGCCTAGGAGCACAACAAAAATAACCACTATAACCATAAAACCGATTAACATCCATTTAACTCCATATAACTTCATCCATATTTCAGGAAATCCAAATTTATACTTAGAATAAAGAGCAATACAAAAATAGGCAGTTACCAAAGTCAATACGGCACTTCGTGCACCAGATAGAACAGAGGTGACTAAAATAAAGATCATTGCGGCCCAACCCAAAAGTTTAAATTTCTGCCCAACTCTCTTATTAACAAGGACGACTATAGTAAAAAAAACAAGGAGAGGACTACTGCCTTCGTTAATCCGTTTTAAGACTTTACTAATAAAATCAGAATCATAAATATTAAGTCTTGATTCAGCGAAAATAGGTATTCCAAATCGCGAATAAGAATACATTTGAAAGATGAAATAAAGACAAAAACACAATAAAAAAACAACCTTAATATACCTGATTTGGTAAGAACTTTCTATGAAATCCCTTTTTATAGTTCTATTTATAGAGGGTGGCTTAGTGATATTTAGACCTATAAAAAATAACAATTGTGTAAAAAAATAAACATAAAATAATCTTGAAGACATGCTTTCCATGATCATCAGAAAGAATACCACACTACAAGCAAAGACTGAATAAATCTGGGAAAGAAAAAAGGGATCAAAGATTGAGATAAATTGCCTTTTAATAAATGGAAAGTAAAAAACAATGGCAAGTATAAGAGCTAAAAGATATTTTAGATAATTATTAATAAGCAGTTCAAAAAACTCAGGATAATCCATTCTTTATTATTTAAAATGCTGGTCAAACAAGTCAACGTTCTGAAACAAATCAACATGCTGTTTTAAGTAGTTTATATCCCTATCCCACCACCTGCTAACTTTTAATTTATTAATCAAATCTTCTGTAAATCTATATTTCAATATTTTGGCAGGGCAACCGGCAACAATAGCATAGTCAGGAACATTATCCTTTACAAACGAATTGGCTGCAATAATAACGCCATCTCCAATGGTCACTCCATCCGCTAAAATAACATTCGCCCCTATCCAAACATCATTGCCCACCTTGACATTAAGCTCATCTTCAAAAGTTTTTGCCTTGGTTATAGCTACATTTAACATATTGTTAGGATTATAGAAAACTGGAGAAGTACTTACAAATGTTTTTGTAGGATGAAAACCAGGTGCAATAATCACATTTGGCCCAATGGAGCAAAAATTCCCAATGACAACTCTTTTTATTACATTATTTATAGAAAAATAGGTATAGTCACCTATTACACAATTAATCAGAATGCTATTATCCCCAACATGCACGTTTTTCCCAAAAACAACTCCCGCAAATGAGACGTTCTCTCCAAGACCGACATCAGGCCTTTTAATCTTCAAAGTCAGTCTTTTGAAAAAGTACTTTAGATAACTTGAAAATGGTATAAAATCTCTTATCATATTCTTTTTTCAAATGCATCAATATAAGAATCTTTGGTTAAATTTATAACTTTAAGGTTCCGCTTTTCGCAATACCGCTGAATTTCATGATAGCCTGAGAACATTCTGGAAAGATCAACCAATAATTCATTTAATTTATAAAATTCACCCTTATAATTTAACCAGGGTTTATGGCTGGTAGTATCAGATTTATCAAAATGAACATCTGCAAGATAAATATGGTTATCAGTTCCTACGTAAATGTTATCAAGCCAATTGTGGTCTGCGCCAGCCAACAAAATTCGTTTTGACCCCATCCAAATTGAGTTAAATATTGCTGGAATGAGTACAGTTTGGGCTTTAGTTGCTCCTAAAGCTCTATCAAACAATATATACTTTAACCAATCGAATCCCTTTAGATCTATTAAATTATAAAAACAGATCTTGATATTTTTATTTTTAACTATTTCCTTTATCCATTCGGCATTTTTTGCAAAGAAAGGAACCCAAAAATTCATTTTCCAGGTCACATCATTCTCAAGTTTCATCCGAAGCTTCAATTTTAGCTCATTAAATCTTTCATATTTTTCCCCTTCAAGCCAATAAACAGGATCTGCGATTATGTAATTATTTGGCTTGACATCTATAAACATCTCATGAAGAGCGAAATTATTTAGCGCAGAGACATTAAATTCGGATAAATTTAGCCCTACAATATCAGTTTTCAAAGAAGGGCCACCCGCCATTATCAAACTATCAACATCTGTCTGAATATCAGAATAGTCAACCCTCTTTGCATACTTAACAATCTTATAAAGATCCCAGCATGAATTAATTACCTTTTTTAAAAAACCCATTATATAAAAATTTAAACCAAGGCAGCGGATAAATAATATAACTCAGGGTCCACGTACCTATAAAAAGAAAAAAGAAAGAGAACATACTTCCCATTGCAGCGCCTTTTATTCCATATAAATGGAATAAAAGATATGTAAAACAAATACCTGTTAAGGTAGAAACCACAGAGGTAACAGCCTGCTTTTTTGTTTTCTCAAAGTAAGATGCATAGTTAGTGAACAAGAAATATAAGCTATTAAATATGTATGCCCAAATGAAATAGTTTAGGTAATCTGTTATACCGTAATACTTTTCACCAACGAATAAATGCACTATAATTGGGGAAAGAAAGCTTCCTATCACTCCCAAAACAATAAACAATCCCATTACCAGATACGTAACTTTAACAATCTGGTAATTGTTGACCTTTGAATTGTTTTTTAAGCGCTCATACAACCACGGTATAAAAGCCATGTTAATCGACATCCCCAGGAAATAAACAGATAATCCAAGTTGATACGCTAAATTGTACATACCAATGTCTACTAACGTGCCACTTTTAGAAACAAGAATCTTATCAAAATAATTCAATAATAAGCCGCTTAATGCATGTGGCAATAAAGGAAGTCCAAAATTCAAGCATCTTTTAATAAAGACCTTATTATAAAACTTTACTGTTCCAACCTTAAGAAGGTACTTCGTACCAAGTTTAAATATGACAATTGTAGCAAAGAGAAGAATAGTAAAAAACTGAGGATATAGGCGTGATTCAAAAGTATGATGGCTTTGCAAATAAAAAAAAACAAAAGTACTGGAGATATTTACTAAAGATTGTGTTATAATAAAAAATCCAAAGGACATGATTTTCTTCTCGATTTGCCATAGACAAAGTTGTATTGAAATAATGCATTGCCCTAATGCGAAGAAAACCGCATTTAATACCCACTCGTATGGCACCTTTAACACAGAGGTGATATGATAATTAAAGAAATATACAGTCAGTAGAACAATGAATGTTGACGATACATTCAGAAAAATAATATTTGATAGCCTACTGCCCAGATTGACAGGCGAATTATCTTCACTATATATTTTATAAATCAATCCTGTTAAGCTAAGGCTAATAAAAGGTGAAATTCCATTTATTAATATCCCATAACTTGCTATAATCCCATATTGATCCGGCTCAAGCTTCCGAGTTAGAAAGGGAACAAGCAGAAACGGGATGATGGCATTGATATAATTGAAAAGAGTAAAGAGCATCGAATTCTTTGCAAGCTCTGAACCTTTAAATTTCTTAAAAAAGCTTATTATTATCCCCAAAACATTCCTTTAAACATTATTAACATCGGCACATATACTAATCTTTGTCGATAATATTCTTCAACAGAATCCTATTCACCACTACTGCCTGGTAATTGGTGTTTTTAGGTGACTTGTAATAGGTCATAATGGCTTCATCTCCGTTAACAACGATCGTTGGATAAGAAAAATTATATTTGCTGTCAGATTCTATGTACTTCGCTCCTTTCCACGTCTTACCTTTATCTTTACTAAATGCGATCGCTAAATTCTCTCTGTTATCCCGGTCTCCTTTTCTAGCCTTTACATGATAACTCCAAATTGCTATTAGCGTATTCTTTTCTACCCAACAGACTGTTGACGGTGCCTCAGAAGACGGCAATCCCAGATCATACAATCCAGGTTCCAAGGTCGTTCCGTTGTCGCTTGACTTTAACATGAAAACTGATCCCTCATAGCTTCTTATATTTAAATATAAATTATTTGAGACTTCATCTACTTTAAAAACACCAGGCTCAAAAAGTCCAGTATTTGTACGGAAAGTATTCGATTCGTGCCACGTTACCCCCAAATCATCTGAATAAATAATTTTAATAGCGGAAGTATTATAATTAGCATAGACATCCCCTTTAATTAAGGAAACTGGATATATTATCCGACCGTTGTTAAATATAAGTCTATTATTTCCTGGAGTTAGGTAAAAATCACTACTAGTCATGCGTTTATCTTCAGACCAGGATTTCCCTCCATCGGTAGACCTCTTACAGATAAGATGTGATGTCGAAGAACTCTCTTTAACTAAAGAGACTAAAATTATCAGTTTTTCATTGATTTTCAATAAAGATGGTAGCATCAAGCTAACGCTTCCAGCGGGTTTACTCAGGTGGCGCAGATTTTTCCAGCCATATGCTGCACTTTTTTTGCCATCAAATAGAGCGAGATCTGCATCCCCAAAGTCTCCGGCTTGTTTGAAGAAGTTGATCGCCATCAAAATCGAATCATTATTTGTTAAAGTCATTGCAGGATAAGAAGTACTGTTCTTTAGAGCAATGGTCATTTTATTACCTGGAATTGTTGTTGCAGGTACTGAAGTCAGTTCGCCATAGGGCAACACTTGCTCGGCCTTATCAAAAACAGATTTCTTACATGAACCAGAAAAAAAGACTAAAAAAGTTAAGGGTAGGGCCAATCGAAGGAACACCAAACGTTTCATAAGTTTAAATAAAAAAGCCAAATATTATTTTATAAGTTTCGCACTAAGTATTCAATAATTAAAAATCACATTGCGCTATTATAATCCTTAATCAACATTTATCTTTCAAAAATACTGGATTTTATCTACAATATTCTTTACTAGCCAAAAAAATTCCATCAGCCTTTACCTATACTATTTTAAATCAGAAATATATCCTTCTTTAAGAATCGTTTCACAAATAAGCCAATCAAGTGGAGTATCAATATCTACGGAATAGAATTCATTCATTAAATACTTTTTAATTCTTTTAAATTCGCTCAAGCTACTATTTTTCAAAGACTTACAATTTATAACATAGATAGACCCATTATAGAAGTACACAGGGGGTACCTGTTGGCGCATTTCATAACACCCTTCTTTAGACTTTTCAAGAAATCCTGAGTTATTCTCTTCGAATAAACTAAAATAAGGATTGTGATGCGATTCGCCTACAGAAACAACCATGTCCAGCTGGTCGGAATACATTGATAACATATCCGTTAAATGCTTTATCGCCCTAAAAGGAGAAGTAGGCTGCAACAATACAATACGATCATAAAAAATTCCCTGATTCTCAAAATGAGTTAAAGCATGAAGTAACACACCATATGTACCAGAATTATCATTTGAAAGTTCTTCTGGTCTTAAAAAAGGAACTTTCAAACCATAATTCTGAACCACTTCACGAATTTCTTCACTATCAGTAGAAACGCAAATATCATCATCCTTTCCCAATTGGCGAGCACAATCGATACTATAACAAATCAAACGTTTATCCCCCAAAACCTTAATATTTTTTTTGGGTATGCCTTTAGATCCACCGCGAGCTGGTATAATATATAACGTTTTCATATCAGAATTAAAAATTAATGTGCTTAATATCTTCCTGGGCCTTCTTAAAATCTTCATGTTTTCCAATATCAAGCCAATATCCAACAATCGGATATGTAATTAGCTTTTTATTAGCAGCCAATAAAGCATCCATTAAATCGGTAATATCATAAAAAATATCCGAAGGGATCATTTCCAGAACACTCCTTTTTAGCAGGTATATCCCTGCATTAGAATAATAGGTATACCTTGGTTTTTCTTTTAGCGATGAAACCTTATTTCCTTCACTTACTTCTAGTACAGCATAAGGAACATCAACGTGATAAGATGTTGCGGCTACCGCCATATCTGCATCAGAGTCCTTAAAAACAGTAAAAAAATCAGCAAAATCTATATTTGTTAACAGGTCACTATTCATTACTAGGATATCATCGTGATTAAAATCATCAACCAACAGAATTGACCCAATAGTTCCTAATGGTTTATCCTCTTGTACATAGTTTATGTGTGCATTCTTATCAACCCCATCTCCAAAATAGCTAATCAGTTGTTCACCCAAATAATTGATACTCAGATTTATATTTTTAATACCAACATTAATTAAGCGATCAATATTGTGCTCAATTATAGGTTTATCACCAACTTTCAATAAAGGCTTCGGAGTTTTTTCTGTTAATGGTCTTAATCTTTTACCTTCCCCCCCTGCCATTAATACCGCATCTGCAGGAATGATTGTCTGCTGAATTCTAAAATTTAAAATATCGATGACAATACGGTCCTCATTTAGAATTGGTATTATTTTGAAATTCTTCTTTTTAAATTCTTCTAACTGAGTTAAAGTATAATTATTCTGAATAATAGCTACCGGACTTTGTTGAATATATTTAAGAATACTATCATCAAAGGACAAATTCTTAATGAAACCTCTTCTTAAATCTCCATCCGTAAGCGATCCAATTAGCATTTTATTCTCATCAGTAACAAATAAAACTGCGTCCGTTCCTAATTTATCTAACTTCGCTAATGCTAAACGAACAGATTCGGTATGGTATAATATATGGTTATCTAGAGAACTCATTATTTATCTATAAATTTTACTAATTGAAAAGCTTCCGCAAATTCCACTCCTACACTAGCTCCTCTAAATACGGCTAAGGCTTCTATGTTTCTTAAACTTCTAGGGAAAGGATGATCGCCAATTTCGGATTCGTAAACGCACATTATCTCTATTTTATCTTTAAAATAAGCAGAAATATCAACAAAATAATTAGGTAAAAAGGCCTTTTCTGATAGAGCTGGTGCAAATTCAGTTTCCGATATACACTCGTACATTAATACTTGCTTGATAAAAGGATATCGAAACGACTTCGTACAGGCCATAACAGCATTAAATGTGACCCTATGATCTGAATGTGCGTCAGATCTATTTAAACAGTAAATTATTTCAGGTTGAATCTCCGAAAATATTGCGGAAATTTCAGGAACCATCTTTATCAAGGAACTACTGGATAAGGTCATAGTTGGATAAGTTAATTTAAAAACCTTTGTAACTCCCAACATCTTTGACACCTTTTCAATCTCTAGTTGTCTGCTTTCGATTCTTTCTTTGCTAAACCCCTGAGATTCAAAAACATTAGTAGTTATTAGCCAGTATATATTATCACCTTTAGCAGCATGTTTTAAAAGTGTTCCGCCTGCCCCGAGTATTTCATCGTCAGGATGTGCAGAAATAACAATTACATTCTTCATAGATAAGCTCCAATTTTTGGTATTTCAGTAAATTCATGTTTTAAAATTTTCACAGCTCCATCAGCTGTTTTTACAATAAAATTAACGTCATCGGCCATTAAGATCTTCCCAGGCTCGACATTATCCTTTTCATAATCAACAATTTCCACAGACCAAACTTTAAAATCTTGCCCGTTATAAAAGATATGCGCCCCTACGTAAGGTTTGGTTAATGCCCGAACTAAATTATAAATGCTCTTTGATGACATCCTAAAATCAATCTCTCCATCTCTTTTACTTCTTTTTCTCCACGCATTCCCCTCCTCTTTGTCCTGTGGAAGCCGATTCTCTAATCCTGACTTTAGCTGCTGGGTAATTAACAAAATTTCAGGTATTGCAACCTCCACTATTCTTTCATACAATGTATTTGCATCATCACTATCATAAATGTCAACCTCCACTTGAGAAAGAATATCCCCAGTATCAGCTTCCTCATCCATAAAAAAAAAGGAAGCTGCAGTTGTTTTCAAACCTAAGCAAAGAGCCCAAATTATTGGATGACGTCCTCTATTATAAGGAATTTTCGCAGGATGAAATCCAACAATGCCTTTAGGAGGAATGAATAAAAGCTCAGATTTGAGCAAGTTTGACCACCCAAAGCAGTAAATAACATCAGGAGAGGTATTTTTAATAAACTCAATATTGTTTGGATGGTTAATATCGTTAACAATTTTACATGGGATGTTATATGCACGACATAGTGGATCTAAATCTTCATAATCAGCATTAATCACTGAATTCGCTTTAGTTGCGACACCAACAATTTCCTCTCCAGATTCAAGAAGAGCCTTTAAGGAATTATAAGAAAACCTAACTGTACCTATAAAAAAAATCCGCATATTTATTTAATGTTATAAAAATTTTTCTTAACAATTTTTAGTAAATCAACAGATTTAAGAACATCGAGAATCTGTCCTGAAGGATTTCCAGAGCCATAGGGATTCATAACATCCACAAGCCGACTTTTGAACTCTTGACTATTGGCCTTGTCTATTGCAGCGCAAATAGCATCTTTCTCAGGACTGCAGTCAATAACACTAGAAGCCTTAACACGTCCTAATTGTCTATCTCCAATATTAATAGTAGCCTTCTTAAATGAAGGTACTTCCAGTAATCCACTAGATGAATTTCCAATAACCATATCTACATATTGCAGGGCCGATAAATATCTCAACTGTCCTAGAGATGTAAACCCAATCGCCTGTTTAGGGTTATTCATCACATATTCGTCGATCAATTGATTAATTATTCGCCCATCTGTATCAGCATTAGCCTTAGTGAAAATGATCTTTGCATCTTTATAAGTCGCTAATGCACCCAACAATTCATTCATCTGCATTTCGGCAGAACCATGCTCCAATGTAACCGGATGAAACGTAACCAATAACTTTAATCCCCCCGAAAGATCAAAATTGATACTTTCTTCAAAATCGCTTAGGCTTAACAAGTTAAATTTGTTAATGTTTTCTATTCCCAACGCTCCTGTATTAAAGACAGAGCAGGGTTGTTCTCCCAACTGCATTACTCTTTTTCTATATTCTTCTGTAGATGTAAAGTGAATGTGAGACATCTTTGTAATAGAATGTCTAATAGGCTCATCAATTAATCCTTCAGTGGCCTCTCCACCATGACAATGAGCTATAGGTATACGTGAAACCATTGCTGCACTTACAGCACTAAAAATTTCAAATCTATCACCAAGAACCAATATTATATCAGGCTGAAGTTCCGAAAAAGCCTCCGCAAAGGAAATAAGCCCCAGTCCCATACTTTTTGCTATAGATACAGGGGTATCAGAAGATAATAACACTTCTATTTTTTTATTTATATAAAAGCCATCTTTTTCGATTTCTTTATATGTCAAGCCAAATTCAGGGGACAAATGCATCCCTGTAACAATTAGCTGTAACTCCAGCCCCAAGTCTAATTGGATTCCCTTAATCACCCAATATAACAGGCCATATTCAGCTCTAGTCCCTGTTACAACACAAATTCGCCTATTATTCTGCATAATTTAAACCGATATCAATTCATCCATATCAAAATCTTTTGAAGCGGTTTTACCAATAAATTCGTCCCATCTCATAGGACTAATTCCATGTCCAGGCCGTTTCACACCCATATTTTCTTCAGTTAATAGCTCACCTTTCTTTATTTGCTTAACTGCAACCAAACTTTTCCTAACTATTAGAATGTTTTTCAGTTCAGATACTGAAGGCTCCTTTAATCCATCTCCAGAAATAGCAATTTCAACATTTCTAATAGCTGAAACCATTGCCTTTAACTCATTTGGAGAGAGAGAAGCTCTATGATCTGGTCCAGGCATGTTTTTATCAAGTGTGAAATGCTTTTCTATTATTGTGGCACCTAGAACAACAGCCGCAACAGGAACCTCAATACCAAGAGTGTGGTCTGAATACCCAATTGCAGTACCAAATTCTTGCTGAATATGTAACATTGCTTTGAGATTCACATCCTGCATCGGCGTCGGATATTCCGTATTACAATGTAAAATGGTAATTGCTTCTTTTGAAATACCTTCATTGATAAATATATCAAGTGCAGCCCTGATGTCACCAATTGTAGCCATTCCAGTAGAAAGGATGACTTTTTTAAATAACCGGGCAGCTTTACGTAAATATGGCAGATTAGTAATTTCACCTGAAGGTACTTTTAATAGAGTTAATCCAATATCTGCAAGATATTGTAAAGAATCTAAGTCAAACCCTGTTGAAAAAAAACCGATATTTTTGCTCTTACAATAGGATAGCAATTGCTCATGTTGTTTATGACTCAATTCCAGTTTTTTCAGCATCTGCAGTTGCGATTCTTGGGAATTATGTGTGTTCTCTATTTGATATGGCGCTTTTCTAGCAGTTTCAGAAACGAGTTTTTCTGCTTTAAACGTTTGAAATTTAACATAGTCAGCCTTAGCCTCAACAGCAGCATCAATTAATAGGAAAGCATTTTCTATACTACCATTATGATTTACACCTGCCTCTGCTATAATTATAGTCTTTTGCATTTTATTTTTTTCTAATCGAATTACCCACATATACTCCCGGGTACTCCACATTTACATAAATTATTGCTCCCGCCCCTATGACTGCATTTTTCGCAACAGTAATTTGACTAGAGACAGTAGCATTACTTCCAATAAAAACCTCATCCTCAATTACACAGTCTCCATTAATCACAGCCTGAGTAGAAATATGTGTGTGATTACCTATAAAGACATCATGTTCTATACCACAACCTGTGTTTAAAATACAATTCTCTCCTACTTCCGCCCCAGCATTTACAATAGAGTTATGCATAACAATGGTGCCCTTTCCAATTTTTGCATATTTAGATACATAAGCCTCTTTTGAGATGATAGTTGCAAAAAGAGCGCCTTTCATTTCAAGATCTTGAAATACTCTTTTCCTTATGGATGCTGTTTTTATTTGTCCTATAGTAATTAAAAAATGACAACCTTCCGTTATATATTCTGTTATATCAGTATCTGTACCTATAATCTTATATCCTAAAACATTAGTTCCAACTAATTTAGGTTGATCTAAAATACCCCAGATTTCAAATTGGTTCGTTTGTTCAATAACATCTATGCAAGCCTTACAATGCCCACCACCTCCAATCAATATAAGTTTAATACGTTCCATGATTAAACTCTAAATCCACTTGGAATATTAACAACTCTATCTGCAAGCCAAATACTGTTTTCCAAACCGTCAGTTTGACAATCTTTAAACATAGGCAATCGGTTGATCAATTCCCAAACTGGCCTGGTCATCACCCCATTTGAATTAGTATATTCTAGAAAAGCGTTCCTCTCTTCAATATTCTCTAAAATCAGAGCCCCCAGCCAATAATTGGCTTTCGCTTCTTTCGATTCCGTAATAAATGAAAGATTTAATTTATCCGTCAGATCTTTATACTTTTGGGCCAAATCTCTTTTATTTTCAACAAAAAGATCTAATTGTTCTAATTGCGCGCAGGCTAAGGCGGCATTTAAGTTAGGCATTCTATAATTATAGCCAATTTCATCATGTACAAATTCCCATTTATGAGGAACTTTTGCCTGTGTTGTCAAATGCTTAGCTCTTCTAGCAATGTTTTCATCATTGGTGACAATAGCGCCTCCACCCCCACAGGTAACTGTCTTGTTTCCATTAAAGCTAAAAACTCCTAATTTACCAAAAGTTCCGGTATGCTTATTTTTGTAATAGCTACCTAAAGACTCTGCGGAATCCTCCACCAAACAAATGTTCCATTCTTCACAGATTTCAGCGAGCTCATCAATACGACAAGGCAGGCCAAATGTATGCATAGGAATACATGCCGATATTTTCTTTCCTGTGGTTTTATTATAACTGAAGCCATCCGATCTTTTCTCAGCATGAGCGGTTAAAAAGCGTTTTAATGCCTCAGGGGACATTCCCAGGGTATCTTTGTCAACATCTATAAAAACCAGCTTAGCGCCGATATAACTCACCGCATTTGCAGTAGCAATAAAGGTAAGCGCTTGCGACAGCACCTCATCTTGCTTATCAACGCCGGCCAGAAGTAAAGCCATGTGCAAGGCATTGGTTCCATTCACAATGGCAATCGCATATTTTGCTCCTGTAATTTCAGCCATCATCTCTTCAAAGCGATTCACATAAGCCCCAACAGAGGAAACAAATGTCGAATCAATTGCATCCATCACATATTTACGTTCATTACCAATGAACACTGGTTCATGCAATGCAATAAAATCCTTATTTGGATATTGAGATTTCACAAAATCTACTACCCCTTGAAACTTATCAGAATTCTTCATCAATTACATTTTTGCATCTAAATATTTACCTGTTTCCTTATGTCCAAAATCAGGAATCATCTTATGAAATAGCTCAACGATATCGTCTTTACTCCATTTCCTACTTGCTCTTAAGTCTGAGATCTTGCTACTAAAAAGTTCTAGTTTATCATTTTGATAATTCAATCCATTTTTGATAATCCCCAAATTCTCAAACCGATCCATATCCAGGACTTCCTCATCGGTAAAAAATTCTTCAAAATCCTTTTCCCCCGTTGTATCACTGGAGGAAAACAAACAAGGCCATTT
>Ga0307414_10001079_pt1 | contig 13944 bp, 13 predicted proteins | sample DK1Ometagenome_FD_203804 | JGI IMG/M metagenome (GOLD analysis project Ga0307414, IMG submission 203804) | Maize rhizosphere microbial communities from greenhouse at UC Davis, California, United States - DK15-O-3 | ecosystem: Host-associated > Plants > Roots > Rhizosphere > Soil | place: USA... | reverse complement strand
CTGGTATTGATGATGTAAGATTTATGGATTCTTAAAAACAGCGGTTGCGGAAGGATCAGTTCAATGTGTTTCATGCGTTCCAGTGAAAGTATTTTACCTGCCGGAACATGGAAGCAGATATAATCTCCCAGACCTTCAATGTAAAAGATGGAGGAAAATAAGATTTTCTGCAGCCGGTGTTCGACTTTAACAAAAATATGATCCAGTTCGGGAGCCTCTGAAGCTTTAACGCTGATTCTTTCCTTTGCTTTATTTACTGCAACCAGGAAACGCTCAAAGGTGACGGGTTTTAGCAAATAGTCAATTGCATCGTATTCAAAACCACTTAAAGCATATTCCGGATAGGCCGTGGTAAGAATTACCTTTGTCTGCGTTTGGCGAATGATGTCCATTACCTCGATGCCCGTAAGATCCGGCATCTGAATATCCAGAAAGATCAGGTCAATATTACCCTCATGAATGAGACTGATGGCTGCTGCCGGGTCCGTAGTATGTAATACCAGTTCCAGCCCATTCGTACGGATTACATAATCTGCCAGCAGTTTGACGGCATGGATTTCGTCATCGAGGACGATACAGCGCAGGGCTTTACTACTCTTCATTGTTCAGCTCTAGTTTAACGGTAAATTGATCTTCATGGTCTCTGATATCTAATGTATACCGCTCTTTAAAAAGCAGTTCAAGTCTCTTCCTTACATTGTCTATTCCGATACCTCCGGTAAGATCCTTGTGTTTATTTACTTTGGCATTGGTACAGGAAAATATCAGTTCAGTGCCGGTCATATTGATGTCTATCCAGAGCCATTCTTTATTTTCTGAGACAGTTCCATGTTTAAAGGCATTTTCTACAAAGGGGATCAGCAGTAAGGGCGGTATCTTCATTTCCTTTACATTACCGGTTACTTTCATTTTAACGGCAACCGGGTTTTCGAAACGTAATTGCTGAAGGGAAATGTATTTTTCGATGTAGCTGATTTCCTGCTCCAGTTCGATTTTCTCACTGTTGTCGTAAAGCATGTAGCGCAGCAGCTCTGAAAGCCCGGAGATCGCTGGTAAGGCCTGCTCGGATTTATGATAGACCAGGGAATAAATGGTATTGAGGTTGTTGAACAGAAAATGCGGGTTGACCTGTGATCGAAGGAATGAAAGCTCCGATGTACGGTTCTGCAGCTCCAGTTCTTTTTGCTCCGTTTCTTTCTGACGGGTATACCCGATGAAATAGAATACCATTGCAAAAATGGTATTCAGGATATAAATGAGTATGTTATTTCTAAAAAAGAGGTTTAACCTTACAGGATCTTGTGATAGTGCTGCGGTTGCTACATAATTGGTCAAAAAACAAACTATAAAAGCTATACTTACAATAAGGCCAACCTGGAGTGACAGGCGCGTATATTTCCTGTTGGGGTAATATTTATTCATCGTGGCGTAAGTTGCCAATACATAAAGGAAGGATATGCTGAGACCTGACGTTATACTCAAGACCTGTACAGCTAAACTGCGTTCATCTACGAGCGTCCATTTTCCGCGAAGTAAACCTGGAAAATGCCCGATAAAGTGAACCAGGATGTAAAAAACAATAAAAGTACCAAGCAGAAGCCAGAGGTTTTTCTTCATATTCAAAATTACGTTATTTAACGAACGGCCATATGCCTGTTTTTCAGTGTTTGTCGAGGACATTCCCGTGTTCAACGATTGTGCTCTTTCCCGGGCATCACTAAAAGTAATTTCGACAGCAGATAACCAAACCCGATTGCTATGAGAAAATACTTTTTGCTGATGATGTGTACTGTATGTTTTGCAGTAAATGCACAGGACAAGAAACAACCGACCGATACTGCTAAAAAGGACACGGTAACAGATGAAAAACTATTGAAAGAAGTTAATATCAATACCCGAAAGAAAATGATCGAGCGGAAGATAGACCGCACGGTGGTCAATGTTTCGGTTTTTGCGACTGCAGCCGGCACTGATGCCATGGAATTGCTGGGCCGCCTGCCGGGTTTGAGGGCTACTGATGACGGGAACATTAATCTGATGGGTAAAGGGGCTACGATTTACGTAGACGGCAAACCTACCTATTTGTCAGGAACGGATCTGGTGGCTTATCTGAAGTCTTTGCCCACAGATCTGCTGGATAAAATCGAACTGATGCCAAATCCACCGGCTAAGTACGATGCGGCCGGAAGCGGAGGGGTGATCAACATCATCACCAAAAAGAACAAACAGCCGGGCTACAATGCTTCTGTTTCGGCGAATGCGGGAACGGGTGTTTACCGTAAGGTCAATGGTTCGCTGAATATGAATTACCGGGTAGGCAAGCTGAATTTGTTTGCCAATGCCGGCGCAGGGAGCCCCAAGGATTTCGAAAATGCTTCGGCGTTAAGACGGTTCCTGAATGCAGATGGTTCAGCTGCTTCGATACTGGAGCAGGAGAGCGAAATTGCTTATACCCGCAACACGGGAAATGTCAAGCTGGGTGCAGATTATTACCTCAATAAAAAAACTACGGTTGGCGTGATATGGACTACGAACCGCAACTCGCTCCTGGAAAGAGGTGACAACCGTAATCTGATGCGCAGTGGCGCATATCAGCTGGACTCTGTCATTTACTCTGCGAATGACGCGAACAGCAAGTTCAGGAACAATTTGCTAAATGTGAATATGGTCCATCTGTTTGACTCCCTGGGTACGGAGTGGAGTATTGATCTGGACTATGGTAAGTACCAAACACAAATTGAACAGATCTTTGGCAACCGTACTTTTTCTCCGCAGGATGTGCTGTTGAACAGTCAAAGGATTCGCGGTACCCTTCCGCGTAAGATTGGGATTTATTCGGCAAAGACGGATTTATCTTTACCCCTTAAGTATGGTTTAAAACTGAATACAGGACTGAAAATGAGCAAAGTCAGCACAGACAACAAAGCGGATTATTTTACCGGCGACGGGGCTTCTGAACAGCCGGACTATAACCGCAGCAATACGTTCTTGTATAATGAAAGCATTGCAGCAGCTTATCTGGAGGGGTATAAGGAGTTCAAAAGGTTTGGTGTGAAAGCTGGGTTGAGGGCAGAACGGGCGGCGTCTGAGGGACACCAGCTTGGCAACGCACTGGCAGCTGATTCGTCTTTTAACAGAACCTATCTTAATGTATTTCCTACATTGTTTGTTTCTTTTAAACCAGACTCTGCAAACAGGAACCAGTTTTTCTTTAATTATGGCAGACGAATCGGGCGGCCTGGTTATGATAAGCTCAATCCTTTTCTGTCGCTGGTGCAGCGCTATAACCAGGTGGCCGGAAATCCATTTTTGAGACCTGATTTTACCAATACTTTTGAGTTGACCCATGTGTTTAAGGAGCAGTTGAACACCATCGTTTATTATTCTGAGCTCTCCAACATCAGCAGTGATGTCATCAATCCTGTGGGCGATGTCTATGTAAGGCGTCCGGTAAATACGGGCAATATTCGCATCACTGGTGCTATGGTCACTTACAACAGGGACATTTTCAAATGGTGGAATGCGGATTTTTCTGTTAATCCGGAAAGGGTACACATGGATGTACTGCTGGACGGAAAGCGTGTGGATACCGTTTATTTTGCCCATTCGTTTAACTGGTTCAACCGTTTTACGTTGAGCAAAGACTGCTCTGCGGAAGTTGTGATGAACTGGGGCGGCAGGTCATTCTCAGGACAAAATACAAGTTCCGGCACTGCGGCTTTGCGTGCCGGTATCAAACAGCAGATGTTCAAGGGCAATGCTTCGCTGGGCCTGAGTGGCAGTGACTTGTTTTATTCTGTGCGCACCAGGGGAAGAGTCCTGAATGTTACTGGCTCTGATGGCAGCTACCGAAACCGTAAGGACAGCAGATCGGTAATGCTTTCGTTTAGTTACAGGATCAGCCGGAATGCGAAAGACAATAAGCGATTGAGGGACCGGAACGGTGCAAGGGACGAGCAGAACAGGGTAATTAATCCCTGAAACTGCCTGCCCTCCACCTCCTACCTCATTCCTTTTTGCTTCATGAAATCGAGTTCTTCTTTGAGGATATGATCGTCATCTATAGCTGGTGCTGTTTTTAAATCTGCCAGCTTAAGTTCGTCCATGATGTCGACAAAGTTTTTGTAATTGGCGCCGCTGGTTGGTTTGATGATGATGTATAATGGTTTTTTCCGGTCGTTGTGGTTTGCTTTGGCAACCATTTCCTGATTGGCGATGATTGATTTCCTGATCTGATTGAAACCATCGATTGTGGGTGTGCTTTTACCGGGTTCACCCATGTACCAGGCGATCTTGTCGTTTGCACCCAGCAGGATGGTCATGGTCCGTGAGGCGGGCCAGGGCTGCTGTTTGTCATCGATGGGCTCGTCTGGCTTGGCTACATCCATTGCCACCGGCTTGGACAACGAGGTGGTGAGCATAAAAAAGGTGATCAGCAAAAATGCCAGATCAACCATTGCAGTAAGGTCTACTTTAGGTACTGCTCTACTGTTTCGGGATACGCTTAATTCAGCCATGATCGTTTTGGTTTAGTTAAAATCAGGATGCGGATGAAAGCGGAATTCCACAAACAAAAAAATAAGACTGGGCCTGGACTATATCAATTGCCCAACCCGCTTAACCGGGCTTTGACCATCTCCCTGTTCTGTCTTGAAATCGGTACTTTCTGCAGGTTTTCCAGGAGCAGAGTACCTCCGTCTTCTTTAAGATAACTTTTCACACAATGCAGGTTGACCAGATGTGACTGATGAGTACGGATAAAATCATGTGGTTTGAGCAGGTCCGCAAATTCTTTAAGCGTTTTACAAACGATCACTTCTTCCTGATTCTGCAGGTAAAAGGTGGTGTAATTGTTCGCGGCCTCACAACGGATCACATCAGTAATCTTCACATACATGGTTTCCTTTAGGGTGGGCAACGCAATCTTGGGTTCTTTGGTTCCGGTTCTAACATATTCCAGCAGATTCTCTATGCTGTAATTCTTCTTTTTGTCCTGGATTCTTTGCCTGGCTTTGGCGATGGCCTGTTTAAATTCCTGGATGTTGATGGGCTTGAGTAAGTAATCCAATGCTGAGAATTTGATCGCCTGGATGCCATACTTGTCATAAGCGGTGATAAAAATGACTTCGAATTTAATCCCGGGCAATGCGCTAAGCAAATCAAATCCCGACTGCCCAGGCATCTGGATATCCAGCAATACAAGATCTGGCTGGTGCGTGTTAATGATCGTGATTCCATCTGGGGCATTTTCGGCAGTGGCTGCGATCTGAACATCAGGACAGTACTGCCCGATGATGAGCTGCAGATTTTCAATATTATTGGCTTCGTCGTCGATAATAACGGCTGTGATCATCAGGATATCCAGTTTAGTAAACGTAGGGTAATGGTGCTGCCCCCATGAGGGGCGATGGTCAAAGTTAGGGATTGATCTTTATATATTTGATTGAGCAGTTCCACCCTTTCCCGGCTCAGTTTCAGGCCGTATCCGCTGCTTTGGTTATCGGATATAAAACCTTTCCCGTTGTCGGCTACCGACAAGAGCAGATCATGGTTTTCCCTGCGGACGCTGATCTGGATCCTTCCCTCCTGCTTCATGCCGGATACGCCGTGTTTTACCGCATTTTCCACAAAGGGCTGCAGGAGCATGGCCGGGATTTCTATATTGGCCTGATTCAGGTCTTCATCTGCTTTGATCTCGTACCGAAATCCGAACCGCAGCTGTTCCATCTGCAGGTAATCGTCTAGGATCTTGAGCTCTTCCTCCAGGCTTAGCAGCTCTTCGTTGTTGCTGTCAAGTACTTGCCTGGTCAGCCCCGAAAAGATGGAAAGGTAATAGTTTGCGCCTTTGATGTCATTCTTATTGATCAGGTTTTGTATGGAGCTAAGCGCATTGAACATAAAATGCGGATTGAGTTGGCTCCGGATCGACTTTAGCTTTAGTGCTGCCATCTGTTTTTCCTGCGCCGCAGTTTTGAGTTTGCCCTGATTGCGCCTGTAATAGATAAAAAACAACAAAGCAACACCCGAGAGTGTTGCGATAATATATGGGAGCGCTTGTTTAAGGGATACTTTTTTTTCTCCTGTGGGAGGAGGTGGCTTTATTTCAAATGGTATGTAAAGCGCCTGGTTTTTTTCATAGCCGACCCTTACCACTTTAATTTGGTATTTGCCAGGATGTTTAACAAAGCTCTGCTTGATAAACATCCGGTCATCCGTCATGTAATAAGAAAGCCGGGTTGAACCTGCTGAATCTCCATCCAGCTTTTCTATGTAAACGTTATAGGGAATGGTCTCATGGTGCCTGAGGTTTAGCCATATACCGGTCAGAGTATCAGCAGGGAATTGGATATGAAGGGGTGAACCTGTAACAGGATCTATGCTTTTGGCAAATCCACGATTGTTTTTGAGGTTTTTGAGCTCATAAAAGTTATTTGGTGTATTCACCTCAATGCTTTCTACAAATGGTTGAAAATTCTTCCTCCAGTCATAGATAACGCCATCCCTTATGCTGTAGTTCTTTGTATTGACCACTTCTACCATGATGGTACCGTTTGGTACATTAAAGGTTCCGATTGCCGCATAAGGTCTATCTGCACCATATTTTTGTTCAAGGTGCGGTATGGGTGACCATGGAACAATTTCTATGCTGTCATTTTTAACTACGTGATACCGGTAATCGTGCACGTTCTCTTTGGTAATGCCCAAAGCAACAAGGAGAGCATCTGAACCGTCGGAAATGGTATAACTTGCATATATTTTTCCAATTGCTCTTACCGGCGCGCCATTGTAATCGGTTAGTTTTGGATTCAACTTTGTAAAGAGACCAATTTCATATCTGCCGGCCAATACAGCGCTGTCTATTGTTTTCTTAAACTGTTGCAGGTAAGTTACGCCTCCGGCAAGGTTGTTATCATCTGCTAAATAATAAGAGGTAAGATTGGTTTCATGGAAGATAAAATGGTCACCAAACTCCGGACCTCTAACATCCTGCGCTTTGCCTGCGGTTGCTAAAATGCCGGTAATCAGTAAAAATTTGAGCGTTAATAGGTTTTTTACTTTCATGATGTTTAAGTATAAGGGTTAATTGTTACATCACAAAAATGTATTTTCCGGCGGGAGCCTGCAATGCATATTGAGTATCTGGCGATGATGGGCTAGAATTTTGTAACTTTAACACCTTATCCGCCGTTTGCCATGTACCGATCTGCAAAATTCAAAACCAAAGACCAGGCTGAAGTCCTGGAGTTTATGAGTAAAAATCCATTCATCACCCTGATAGGTCATGACGGAGAGTTTCCTGTTGCGACACAGATTCCGGTGCAGCTGAATGAAGACAAAGAAGGCCGCCTGGTGCTCCATGGTCACATGATGAAAAACACGGATCATTATGAGGCATTGTTGAAGAACCCTAATGCTCTTGCTCTTTTCACTGGCCCGCATACTTATGTCAGCGCATCAGTTTATACCAAACCCGCTGCAGCTTCTACATGGAATTACATGACCGTACACGCCAAAGGAAGTATTAAATTTTTAGATGCTGCAGGCACTTATGAGGCAATAAAAAAGCTAACAGACCAATATGAAGACCCGGCCAGCCCTGCTGCATTTCACAAAATGGATGAAGCCTATATCCAAAGGCTGCTTCCTGCCATTGCTGGTTTTGAGCTTACTGTCGAAACGCTGGACCATGTATTCAAGCTGAGCCAGAACCATCCGCAGGAGAACAGGGATGCGATAGTTGCCAATCTTTCACGTAGCGATGATCCGGATGCATTAAAAATTGCCGGGGCAATGCAGTAAAAAAAAGCTAATTTATTACAGCTTTTGCGCAGTTGCCAACGGGTATCCCTTACTGATCCAGTCAGTTTTTAAATTAGTACTCAGGTTTAGCAAATAGGGTTTTGAAAATTTCTGTGCTTTGAGCAATTGAAAGGCAGGCCTGATATTCGGGCATTTATCGAAGGGACAGCAGCCACAATACACCACGATCATTTCATCTTTCGGGCTTGTCTTAATTGCCTGGGCGAACTTTTGCAGGCTTTCTTTTTTGCTGGCGGCGCCAACATTGATTGCTCCTTTGATGTCCTGCACTACACCGATGTTGTAAATGCGTACTTTTTGATTGCTGCTGATCATCTTGGCCAGTATGCCGGGCTGCAGCAGTTCATTCACAGTCCAGGGATTGCTTTGCAACGCGCCGGGATTGACGGCCTGGGCATTCAATTTACTTGCGACAACACACAAAAGCATGACAACAAATGAAATGTTAAAAGCTGATTTTTTCATACGATCCAAGATACGAAATTTTGAGCTCTAATCATCTAAGGTAGTTTATTGACAATTTTCTTCTGAAAACCATTGATAATAATTATCAGCTGCTCCTAATCAAAAAAACAAAATATGCGAAAGATATCGCTCCCTTTAACTTATTTTAACAATTGCCTGATCAGTGTGCTGGTGAAGCAGGAGAAGCAGCAACATAGACCCATGCCGTTCTTCCTGACCTGAATGTCAGTTTTTCCCTTTTATAGGCGTCTGTCTCATAGCCGTCTGCTGCCAACAGTTCTTCAGGTGTGATTTCGAAAATTATGCCGTCGATGGCATCAGTTTCCTGTTCTGAGGGGATAGCAATCAGGTGATATTCCTGCTCACTCTTGCTGAGCACATCATCATCTGTGATTCTAACGGTCGATAGTTTATAGCCTATTAGGGTGTCGTTTGAGCCTTGTAGCAACCGCCCGAATGTTTCGAGCTGTACTTTATCTTTTTGAAGTGTTCCGTAGGAGAATAGGTATTCGTTCATGTAACAGCAAAATTTTTGAGATAAAGGTAGAGAATTATTACCTTACTGATTCTAACAACCATCTCAATGAAACGCTTAATCTTAACCGGGCTTTTGTCTGTTCTGTTTTTCTCTCTTTTTGCACAGGCCGAACGTGCCGCCACTGTGACTACAACAAGAGTAACCATAAAAGGGTCAGATCTTCAAAAAATGTTTGGCAATGTCAAAATTACTGACCCCAGGTTCTATGACGGCGCTGGTAATGTAGTCGATTCTGCGAAGGCAGTGGCACTGTTGAAAACCTACGAATACATGCTGGGCTGGAAAAAAAATGATCAGGGCGAGTATAAAAAACTGTTAACCAAGATAAATCCTGCACGTCAGGCTGTATCAGATTCAGCTACGAAAAGCGCATTGCGGCCGAAAAATCCGAAGCTGCAGGAAGGAGCAATACTGGACCTGAGGCCTTTAAATAAAGACATTGACCGTAAATCATTTGACGGAAAAGCAGTCATGCTGATCTTCTGGTGTGATGGCTGTTTTGCAGGGAGCACGCCTGATGCCTACTCGGCAGTCAATGAGGTGTTGTCCATGTACTTTAATCCAGACAAGCTGGAGATACTGACGATCACGCACCACCCGACAGATGTTGCCAAAGAGGCACTCAAGAAAAACCCGATCGTAAATACGCAGCATATTGTGGACGCGGGAGCCGTAACCAGTGCATATGAAACTGAAAACAGACCAGTTATTGTACTCACCGATAAAAATCATAAGATCGTCTATTCAATCACCAATAATGCGATGATGACGCCGCGTATACTCTACAAAACCTTCAAAGAGATCTTATAGTCATCCGCAAAACAAAAGCCCCGGGTCTCCCCAGGGCTTTGCCAGTTTATTTACAAGGATTATGATTTTATACTTCTCACTGTGGTGTTGCCACCTCCGTCAAGGGTCAGATTTACCGGCTTGTTACTGGTCCAGGATCCTTTGGTAAAATCGGGCACATCTACACTCGAAGAGCGCTTGGCCACTGATTTTTCACTTAAAGGAAGGATGCAGCTCCATGCTGCAGCATCATAGACATCCTGATCTAACGGAAGGCCGTTCCTTAAACAATCTATCAGGCGCCAGTCCATGATGAAGTCCATACCGCCATGACCGCCAACTTTTTTTGCAATGTCGCCTACGTGTTTGATTAGCGGTGGTGTATGAGTCTCATATAATTTTTTCAAATCGGCTTCCTTGACTCTTTCTTCGCCGAAAGATATGCGTTCTGGTTCCGGCCATTTACTGGCAAAACCCTTTGTTCCGCTTAACAAATGGATTCTGGAATAGATCCTTGGAGAGGTCACATCGTGCTGGATCATCATCGTCTTGCCTTTGGCTGTCCTGATGGTGGTCGTATTCATATTGCCGCGGTATTTTTTGCCTACAAACTGTTTGTAGAACTCGTCTTTTTTCGCTCTTTCCTCTGCTTCTTTTCCCATCTGGAAATCATTGGTCGACATTGAAACCAGGTAGTCCATTTTGTCGCCCCGGTTGATGTTTAAACATTGCGCAATCGGTCCCAAACCATGTGTAGGATACAAGTTCCCGCTGCTTCCGATATTTTGTTTGAGCCTCCACATGTCATAATAGCCATTTTTATCAAAATTCAAGTCAAGTAAATTGTGGATATATGCGCCTTCCGCATGGACCAGCTCTCCAAACAATCCTTGGCGGGCCATGTTGAGGGTCAGCATTTCAAAAAAATCATAGCAGCAGTTTTCAAGCATCATGCAATGTTTCCTGGTCTTTTCTGAGGTTTCTACCAGTTGCCAGCATTCATCAATCGTCAGCGCTGCCGGAACTTCTGTTGCGACGTGTTTGCCGTGTTCCATGGCGTACACAGCTATTGGGGTATGCAGATACCATGGAGTACAGGAATAGATCAGATCCAGGTCTTCTTTCTCTATCATCTCTTTCCAGCCGTTTTCACCTGAATATTCTTTTGCTTTTGGCAATCCTTTATCTGTTAAATATTTTTGTGCTTTTGTCGCTCTTTCCGGAAGCTTGTCGCAAAGTGCTTTAATTTCTACGCCTTCTATCATCGACATTCTGCTCACCGCACCCGGGCCTCTCATGCCCAGTCCAACAATACCGATCCTTACTTTGTCTATCTTTGGCGCAGCATATCCGCTCATGTTAAACCCTGGGGCGCTGCTGCGATGTCCTGGTGTTGACAGTATTTCCTCTTTATTTGTGCCTTCTGTTGCAAAGGATGGCAAGCCTACGGCCATGGCGCTTGTTCCTAAGGCAAGCTGCTGTAAAAATTTTCTGCGGTTTGGTTTCATTTTATGAGTTTTGGCTGGTTAAAAAAAAGTCCGGTGTTGATTCCCAGATTAACAAAACTAAATTATCAAATTTAAAACCATTACCAGAATCAAAAGAAGCACAAACGTTTGCGTTAGATTAACTTTTGAAAAAGACTAGCGTGTCGCCAGTATAAACAATCTGGGGAATGGCAATAAAACGCTTCCGTCAGCATAAGCCGGGTAAGCTTTTTCAATTGCTGAAGTGTAGGCATCCAGGTATGCGGTTTGCTCGCCGGCATCTAGTGGATCAAGAAACGGGCGCAGCCCGGTTGCTTTGAACCATTCTACAATTGCCTTTGCACCTCCGGACAGTGGATGATAATAGGTAGTTCGCCAGATGTTAAGCGAAGCGGCTTCGGGCTTTAGGATTTGGTAGTACCAGTCAGGGCTTTGGCGTGCAACTCTTTCTGCTGCATATTCAATTTTTTTTGCCCAGGGGCCTTCTGCAGCGGTTGTACGCATTAAGCGGTGTGTCGGTTCATTATAATTATCGGGCATCTGCACCGCCAGGCTTCCGCCTTCTGTTAATTTTGCAATCAGCCGGGGGAACAGCTGCGCATGATCCGGCACCCATTGCAGTGCAGCATTGGCCAAAATGACGTCATATTTGTCTTCTGTTAGCCAGTTCGAAATGTCGGCAAGTTCAAAGGAAATGCCAGGCAGTCTTTTGCGGGCTGCGCTGATCATATCCAGGGAATTATCGATACCAGATATTAAAGCGTCCGGATACTGATGACGGAGCAGTTCTGTTGAGTTCCCCGGTCCGCATCCGATGTCGATTGCCTTTCTTACCCGGGCAGTTGATATATGGGCAAGCAAATCTTTGACCGGCCGGTTCCGCTCTTTCTCAAATTTAGTGTATTGTCCGGCAGACCAGGTGTCGGCTTTGGTTTTCCCAGGTAGCTCCATAATGATTATATTATTACCAAATTACGCATTATATTGCAGCAAAATCAACATCCATGTATACTTATAAGCTCTCACTAGACGATATTCTAAATCCGCTGCTTTATGACATCTCCACCAATGAAAAGAAAATTGCGAAAAGGAAAAGGTCTTTTTGGTATGTCATTGCGATGACTGCTATAATAGGTATAGGAGGCTTTATATTTAAAGATCTTTTTATTGGTTTTACTTTTCTCGCTATCGCGGTGTTGTACCTTTTTTTTGGCAATTGGTATACCGGGCTTGCCTACAAAAGAGCGCTCAGAAGATCTATCAGGAAGAACTATTCTTCATTGGCCGGTTCAGCCATAAACCTGGAGATCAACGATGACCATTTGTACATTGGTACAGAAAGTGGTGATGCCGGTTATCCGTTCTCTTCATTCTTAATGGTCTCTGAGACCTACGCCTACTTCATGATCAAACTCGATAATGACCAGATTCTCGGCATCCCAAAATTCAGTATGGAACTGGAACAGGGTATAAAAAAAATGACCGCTGATCATAACATCCCTTACCGCGAACATCCGGACTGGAAATAATCTCCTTCCATCACGACAACATCATAATATCGGTGATTGTGTGTGTGAACGAAACAGTGGTTTTACCTTTGTCTTTATGAAAGTAGACATTTGGTCGGACGTGCGCTGCCCGTTCTGTTATATAGGAAAAAGAAAATTTGAAACTGCTCTGGCTCAGTTTGAACACAAGGACCAGGTTGAAGTAGAGTGGCACAGCTTTGAGCTGGATCCAAATGCAGAAACCAAACCAGACGCCGATCCCGTGGATTATCTGGCCGACCGCTATGGCCGACCTCGGGAGTGGGCGGAAGAAATGCATGAAAATGTGACCCTGACCGCAGCAGAGGTTGGGCTGAAGTTTAACCTTGGTATTTCTGTGGTGGCCAATTCTTTTGATGCCCACCGCCTTATCCAGCTTGCTAAAACTGAAGGGCTTGGCGATGCTATTGAAGAACTTTTATTCGAAGCTTTTTTTACCGGTGGCAAAGATATCAGCGACCATCAGACGCTGGTAGAAATAGGCACGGCTGCAGGCCTGGATAAAGTAACAGTAGAGACGATGCTGCGTGGTACTGACTTTACCGACGAAGTACGCTATGATGAGCAGACCGCACAAAACATTGGCGTAAGAGGTGTACCTTTTTTTGTATTCGACCAAAAACTTGGCGTATCAGGTGCGCAACCGCCTGAAACTTTTCTGGGCGCCTTGCAGCAAGCCTGGGCAGGCTAAAAAGAAAGTAAGTTATGCTGAGGATTTTGTATATTTATAAAGGACCAACCTTTAATATGTTCATCCGATTCTTATGCGCAGAATATCAAATTACCTTCTAGCAGTACTTGCATTAGCATTTACTGCGATAATCGTCATGGCTTTCACAGCTAAAAGCACAAACGGTAAAGCTTCAAAAAATGAAAAATGGAAAACAGGCATCGCGCTGTATTCATTCAACCGGCACCCCTTCAGGAAAGCCCTCTCTTTATCAAAAGAATCTGAGGTAAAGTTTGTAGAAGGATTTTCCTTTCACAATATGGGAGCAGATTTTGACAATAAAACAATGGGGGGCCTGGACGCAAGCGGAGTTGCCTTAGTAAAAAAAATGCTGGAGGACAATGGCCTCTCTATGTCGTCTATATATGTTTCTGATGCAAAAAATGCTACAGAATGGAAGAAGTTTTTTGATATGGGGCGTGAACTGGGCGTTAAATACCTGGTCTGTGAACCGTCTAAGTCGCAGTGGAACACAATAGACAGTCTGGCTGGGATCTACAATATCAAAATAGCCATTCATGAGCATAAAAAAGGGAGCAGCATCTACTGGCATCCGGATTCAGTCCT
>Ga0307414_10001078_pt1 | contig 13945 bp, 24 predicted proteins | sample DK1Ometagenome_FD_203804 | JGI IMG/M metagenome (GOLD analysis project Ga0307414, IMG submission 203804) | Maize rhizosphere microbial communities from greenhouse at UC Davis, California, United States - DK15-O-3 | ecosystem: Host-associated > Plants > Roots > Rhizosphere > Soil | place: USA... | reverse complement strand
AAGGGAAGGCGCTAATGGACGTGGTCCTGGGGATCATCGCCACCCTGATCCTGGTCGTCATCGCCGCATTCGTGTTCGGCAACCTCAAGAGCAAGCTCATGGGCGCCCTGGCCTTCGCCCTCATCTGGGCCATGACCATGATGCTGCCCAACCCGGTCGGCGCAGCCTTCCGTTTCCCTTGCGACATCACCGTCTGCGGGTGGTACCAGGACAACAAGGCCGAGCTGGAATCGAGCAGCAGCCGGTGAGCGGGGCACGTTCCGCCTTCGGCGCCACCGCGAAGACCCTGCCCTGGGCGCTTCGCGGTGGCGTGGCGATCGTCTCCGGCCTGGCCGCGATCGTCACCTGGGTCAGCGTCCGTGCTGTCCCGCCCGCCTACCACTTCGGAAGCGAGGTCATCCGCAGGCCCCTGGACTGGGCCTTTCACGTCCTGCTGACCAGCCTGGGCTTCTGGCGCCAGGTCGCGCTGGACAGCTCAGCAGCCCGCTGGCTGATGCTCGGGCTGGTCCCGCTGTGCTGGCTGGGCTGGCACTCCGGCAGCGCCAGCCTGGTCCTGTCAGGCATCGCGGTAACACTGGCCCTGGGCGCCGTCCTGGGCCTGTCACTGGAGTACAGGGCGCACAGGGTGCGCCAGGAAGAGGAGGCACTGAATGGCACAGAGTGACCGGCTCCGGCACCACGATCTCCAACTGGTGCGCCACCTGAACGGGCGCCAGCAGACCCGCAGCCAGATCATGATTCTGCTGGACATCGCCCCCGGGGAGGCAAGCGCGCGGCTGGCCAAGATGGTCCGCTACGGCCTCATCGAGCGGCTGGAGCGCGGGCTGTACACGACCCCGTCCCACGTCGCGCGGCTGCTGGGCGAGCTGAAGGCCCGCATGAGCCTGGAGGAAGTCCAGGAGCTGCTGACCAGGCCCGCGCCGAAGCCCGAGCCCAAGCCTGAGCCCCAGCCGGTGGTGACGAACCCCGAGCAGGCAGGCAAGGGTGAGGTGCCGCAGGTCTCCGACCTGTACACCCGCCACCTGATGAGTGTGCGCGAGGAAGAGCGCCAGGGCCTGGCCAGGGAGCTGGAGGAAGAGCGCTCCAGGGCAGCCCACCCGGCCGGGAGCGCCCTGCCCCCGTTCATGCCAGGCACGACCGGGGAGCCGGGGAGCTTCACCGGGGCCTTCCAGGGCCTGCTGGCTCTCATCAACGCCCAGCAGGAGCCCGGGGCCGAGGCTGAGCCCGAGCCTGAGCCGGAGAGCGTCCAGGAGTCCGCCTTGCGCCACGCCATCGACCTGGCCGGGGCGATGCAGCTTGACCTGGCCCACTCGAACGGCGAGGTGACCCCGGCCGCGCTGTACGCCATGCGGCGGGACCTGGCCCGGCTCTGGGTGGACATTGCCCGCCAGGCCCTGGACCAGAGGGTCATGGACCGGAGCGACTACGGCGCTTGATGGTTGACAACATCCCTCCGGGGGAGTACGGTATGCATGTCCGAAACACCACTCCCCCGGGGGGCTCGCCGTGACCGACACCATTCACGACTACGACACCGACACCAGCCAGTGCGCGTGGTGCTTCAGCCAGGTTGACGAGTCCGGCAACTGCCCCTGGGGCTCGCACGAGGAGGAGGAGGCCGTGGCCCCGTCCGCCAACGAGGTGCTGAACGCCCTGGAGACCTCCGAGGCGCCCGTCACGGCCGAGCAGATCCAGGCCGAGCTGGAGCGCCAGGTGGCCGTCACGTACAGCGTGACCGCGATCGAGAGCGACCTGCACCGCCTGCACAGCAAGGGCCTGGTGGTCATGCACTGGGCCTACGACACCAGCCCGCCCAAGTGGTCGGCCGAGTAGACAGGAGACCAGCGTGAAGCCAACCGGAGGCTGGAGAGGCCCGCGTGACGCGCGGGGCCTCTCCCCGTCCAGGGCCAGGGTCCTGGACCTGATGCTGACCGGCATCACCGACCCCAGGAAGCTGGCCGAGGCCATGCAGACCTCCCGCCAGAACGTGTACGGGCACCTGGCCTGCTTGATCGATGAGGGCTGGGTCCGCAAGTTCAGCCCCGGCAACAACCGGGTGGGCGTGTACGAGGTCACGCCCAAGGCCAAGGGCTTCCAGGCGTTTGACCAAATCGCCGCGATGACACCAGACGCTGCCCTGACGCGCCAGATCGACCAGATCGGAGGTGCCTGAGATGTCCGTGCCAGGCCCGCAGTTGATTGAGCTGGCCCGCCGCTTCCCGCAGGGCTTCGTGGAGTCCAAGGGCGGCAACGACTACGTGGCCCACCACATCATCAACCAGCGCCTGCTGACGGTCGTGGGACCGTTTGACTTCGAGCTGATGGAAGTCTTCCGTGGTGACGTGGCCGCAATCGCGCCCAACCCGCGCGGCAACAGCAAGCGGGCCAAGGAAGGCTCCCCGGCCCTGCATGACGCCGTGGTGGGCGCCTCCTACCGCCTGACCGTGACCATCGACGGCCGGAAGGTCACGATCACCGACGTGGGCGACGTAGGCGACCCGCACAACTGGCCCCACGACGGCGCCCGCCTGAAGGACGCAGCCTCCGATGCCCTGAAGCGCTGCGCCATGCGGCTGGGCCTCGGCTTGCACCTGTGGGCGCAGGAGCATTACTTCCTGGACAAGCAACTGGAAGCCCTCGCTGTCCGGACGGGGGATGCAGGCCCGGCCCAGTCGCGGGAGGACGCCAGCCCCGCCAACCTGGAAGAGACCGTTGCCCGCCCCCGTCCGGCCCCCACGGAGCCGGAGCCCGCCAGGCCGTCCCGCTTCGGCGATCGTGCCGCCCAGGCCACCGGCACCACCACCCAGGAGACCGCGCGCGTCCTCGCCGAGCAGGGCGACAGCGAGGCAGCCGAGCGGCTGGCCTACCCGGACCAGGTCCGCAGGGCTGCTGCCATCCGGCTGCAACGCTTTGTGGACGCCAACCCCGAGCTGAGCCTTCCCGAGCGTGAGAAGGTGCGCCAGGACCTGCTGGAGCACTTCAGCGACCACCCAGAGGAGGCCGTCACCATGGAGGCCCCCGAGCTGGCCAGCGTGGTGGACAAGCTGCGCGATGGCGGGCTGGAGCCCGAGGTGCTGGCCGTGGAGGACAACGACGACGGCCCGGTCGGGGACACGGACGGGGCTGAGTACCCGCCAGGCTGGGAGCCGGAGGAAGCGTCAACCCAGGCTGACACCCAGCCGTCAACTCAGGATGACGACGACGGGGAAGTCCTCCCGCTTCAGGCCCTCGCCGATCGCTACGCCGGAGGCAACTTCTTCCACATCGCTGGCGCCCTGCGGAAGGAAAACCCCGAGTGGGAGGGGAAAAGCTCAGGCTGGTTCAACCGGCTGACCGCCGATGACCTGGCCCTGGCCAACACCCTGGTACGCAGGCACTGGGCGAAGAAGAGGGCCGAGGCAGAGCGGAAGGCAAAGGCCAATGCATGAGATCATCGCCCTGATGCTGCTTGCTGGCGTCATCGGCTACTGCACCGCCCTGATCCGCTACATCGAGCGGCACCAGTGAGCGGGCACCAGGTGGGCGGGGAGGCTGCGCGCGGACCGGGCGCCAGCTTCCCCGCCCGATTCCGCGTCCTGGTCACCGGGGATCGCCGCTGGGCCGACCAGCACCAGATCCAGGTGGTCCTGGACAACCTGCTGGAGTCCCACCCGGAGGGCCTGGTCATCATCGAGGGCTGCGCGAACGGGGCCGACCGGCTGGCAGAGGTCTGGGCGAAGCAGATGGGCCAGGCAGGCGACCCGGTGGACCTGTGGCACTACCCGGCCCAGTGGGAGGCGCTGGGCAGGGCAGCAGGCCCCAGCCGCAACGTGCGGATGCTGCGGGAGGGCCAGCCAGACGAGGTGCACGCCTTCCACGACGACCTGGGCAGCAGCAGGGGCACCGCCCACATGGTCCGCATTGCCATGGCCGCAGGCGTCCACGTCCGGCTGCACAGCCACCTTCGCAAGGTCATGCCGGACCAGTCCGGGGACGGGCTGCACATGCTCCGCCGAGCCCAGGCAGCCCAGGGGCTGGGGCCTGACCCGATCGTCACAGACGAGGAAGCCGACTCCCGTTTCACTGACCCTTACCTGGGAGGCCCGCGTGCCTGAGACCCCGCTGCCCATCGGCGTGGCCTATGTGGCCATGGTGAACGACCGTCACAGCGACCCGGAGGCAACGATCTTCACCAAGCCTGGTGACGCGATCGAGTGGGCCAGGGAGACCGCCAGGGAGCTGGCCAGGAGGCCGGAGGACTACCAGGAGCAGGAGACGCCGGAGGGCTGGCTGTTCTATGCCACCTACTCCGTGGAGTCTGACTGCGTCTGGGTCCTGGAGCGGGGGGTGTTCGGTTGACCAAGACGATTCGCAAGAGCCAGGACTACGACAAGGTCCGGCTGGCTACCGGCCAGGATGACGGCTGGCTGGATGCCTACATCTGCCGGGCCTGCTGCTCGATCACCACGGACATGGCCCAGCACGACCGCTCGCACCTGAAGCAGGACGACCAGGTCCGGGCGATCACCGACCGGGTGAAGGAGCTGGCCAAGCGGGTGACTGAGCACAGCCGGGACATGGTGCGGGTCAACTCGATCCTGGGCCGTCTGGGGAGGCGCTGATATGGGAGATCCGGATTCCGTCTACGCAGAGCTGGGCGACGCACCAGAGTTCCCCAGCCAGCAGCAGGACGACCTGGAAGAGCTGAGCAGGGCGCTGGACAAGCTGGAGGTCACCCAGGCCCAGCTCCGGGGCTGTGAGGCCAACACCCGCAAGGCCGTGGAGCTGGCCAACCGGGAGCTGCGCAAGCGCCAGGAGGCGTACGCGAAGCTGGACATCCTGATGGCCGAGTACCGGTACCTGGCCCAGGCGCTTGCCGACCTGGTCATGGAAGCCGACCGAGACCAGATCGAGACCGTCACCTCTGCCTTCCTGGAGCGCCTGTCACTGGAGACAAGCAAGCTGGAGCCAGGAGACAGTGGTGGCCAAGCGGATGCCGTGGGACCAGGGCTGGCTGCCGGGGGAGCTGGAAGCAGCCCTCAGCCCTGACCTGGCCCCCTGGGAGCCCACCGACCCCAACGGCACGACCGTCACCAGGCACGCTGACGACGTGGACCGCATCCAGGCCCGGCTGCTGGAAGAGCGAGCCCACCGCCTGGTCGCGCGCGATCGGGCACTGGCCCTGGATGACGAGGTCCACCGGCTCCGGCGCCGATGCCGGGGCCACCGGGCAGACGCGGTCCTGGCCTTCCTGGCCGGGGCCGTGCTCGGCTTCTGCCTCCTGGCTGGCGTCCTGGTCTATCTGATGCCGTAGGCGGAGAATCGCTTCCCCTGGGAGCTTGCGTCCTGACGCCAGGAGGCGTACGGTATGGGTGTCCGAAACACCACCGCCCAGGAGGGCACCGCAATGACCGACACCGCCGCGAACGTGATCCCCGAGTCCGGCAAGGTCACCCGCCACCACCGCAACACCCAGGTCATCCTGGACGCCGCCGCCACGGCCAGGGCTGAGGGCACCGGCCCCCTGGACGCTGACGCCCTGTTCTCCGACGACCAGCAGATGACCCGCAGCGAGCGGGTGGCTGAGTACGGCGGCACCAACGGCATCGCCCGGACCCGGGACGGCCGGGTGGCCTACGCGGGCAGGCTGCCCGCCTGGTACGACGCCGGAACCGTGTTCGGCGAGGCCGTCACCCCGGAGCGCGCGCTGACCGAGATCGGGGCCTGGTTCGACGTGAAGAAGGTCAAGGTGCAGACCTCGACCAAGCAGCGCTTCACCATCCCCGACAAGTTCGCGATCGTGAACAGCGAGACCGGCGAGCCCCTGTCGGTGGTCGGCCGGGAGTACGTCCCGTTCAGCCACAAGGACGTTGCCGACTTCCTGGAGCGCGTCTTCGGCCTGCTGGGCGCCTGGGTCGAGTCCGCCGCCATGATCGGCCAGAACCAGCGCTTCGAGCACGCCACCGGGGCTGAGAAGGTGCTCCTGAGCGCCCGCATGCCGGAGGCCATCGTGCTGGACGAGGGCGGCCGGGCCGACTACCTCAACTGGTACGTGAACGCCGCCAACTCCCTGAACGGCCGGTCCCGCCTGTTCGTGGCCAACTCGCCCGTCCGTGGTGTCTGCGGCAACTCGGACGGCATCACCAAGGTGCTGGCCTCCAGCAACCTGGTCATGCACTGGAGCTGCATGCACAAGGCCCTGCTGCCCTCCAAGGTCGCCAACGCAGAGGAAGCCTTCGGCATCCTGACCGCCGCCCGGGACGCCTACCGCGACCAGTGCGAAGCCATGATCCGCACCAAGGCCACCGAGGACGACATGGCCGAGATCGTGCGCAGCATCTGGGAAGAGCCCAAGGGCACGACCGGGCAGGCAGCCGCAGCCCGCACGGCGTGGAAGGAGAACACCGACCGCATCATCCACCGGGGCCTGACCGACCCGACCCAGGAGACGATCGCCGGGACCGTCTGGGGCGCCTTCAACGCTGTGACCCTGGAGCTGCGCGACGCTGAGGTCCGCCCCCAGGGGCGCATGTCCGAGCAGGTCCGGCGGGCGATCCTGACCGCTGACGTGCTCGGCGACGGCAAGGCCCTGCTGACCAAGAATGAGAAGGCGTGGCGCCTGGCCCAGCGCAAGACGCTGACGAACACGCGGGCCTAGCCCGCACCAAGCCGCCAGAGCCTCCCAGCCCTCCTGGGAGGCTCTGGCCGTACCAGGAGGAAGCCGTGACGCTGCGTCATCACCTGAGCTGGCCCGAGTACGCTGACCAGATGCGCCAGGCCAGGCTGGAGCAGGCGCTGGCCCTGCTGCTGGAGTCCTGGAAGGTGGCCCTGTGCGGCCGGAGCCCAGGCGGGCATCCGCTGGTCCTGGACGCAGCCGGGCCGGAAGTCTACTGCCGGGCCTGTGACTTCTACCCGCCTGTCCAGATGACCCACGACCTGATCGCCGAGCCCATTCGCGTGGTCCTGGAGGTTCGCGAGCCAGGCAGCGTCCGGGCCATCCCGGTGCCACCACCGCAGGAGCCGTGCATCTGGCACGACTGAGCCCCTGGTGTCCCGCTGACGCCAGCGGGCACAATGGCGCTATGTCTGACGTGTACGTGCCCAAGGGCAGGCCATCGACGCTGACGGACGCGGTGGCTGACAAGCTCGTTGCCCTGGTTGAGAAGGGCCACTACAACACCATGGCCGCTCGCGGGGCTGGCATCGGTGTCCGCAGCTTCCAGCGCTGGCTGGCCAAAGGCGAGGAAGCCAACGAACGGCTTAACTCAGGCCAGCCGATCGAACCGGACGAAGAGCGCTATTGGCACCTGTGGCAGCGAATCAACAAGGCCCAGGCCCAGGCAGCCGACGACGCTCTCACCGCCATCAGGGCAGCCTGGGAGTCAGGCCAGCAGTGGACCGCCGCAGCCTGGTACCTGGAGCGCAAGTACCCAGGTGAGTGGGGCAGGCGCACCGAGGTGGCCGTGGGACCCAACGACCGCATGACCGAGATCCTGGCCCACGCGATCACGGTTGGAGGTGAGGAAGAGCCCGAGCCAGGCACGACCGTGACACCCCTGGCCCCAGAGGCCCTGGAGCCACCCGACGAGCACTGAATGGCACCACACCTGGGAGACCCCCCCGCATGCCATCCAAGGCTGTCCCTCCAGACACCGCTGCCCGCCTCCTGGCCGCGCAAGCCACCCTGACCGCCGTGCCCGAGTGGACCAGGCGTGCTGCCTGCGCCCGCCTGGCCATCGACCCCAGAGCCTTTGATCCCGACTGGACCGACCCGCAGCGAAACGGCTTCAAGAGCGGGCTGCATGCCCCGGCCGAGCAGGACCGGCGTGAGGAGCTGGCCGAGGCAGCCACCCGCATCTGCACCACCTACTGCCCCGTCCAGGTGCAGTGCATGGCCGCTGGCAGTGTCCGCAGGGAGTGGGGCATCTGGGGCGGCATGACCAGGGTGACGGTGCCCCCGTCCAGGATCAGCCGTCCCCGCAAGCAGCCAGCAGCCTAGGAGGCAGCAGTGCCGAAGTATGAGGTGACTTTCTCAGACGGGACCGCAACCCATTACGCAGCCGGGAGCCTGGCCGACGCCGTGGACCGGGCTGGGGCACATCCGGAGCCCACCGCCGTGCGCCTGGCCGACAAGCGGGCCGCAGGCCAGGCCCTTGCCGAGCAGCCCCGGCACAGCTCCTTCGCGATCGGGGCGCAGCAGATCGGGCAATGCCCGGTGCCAGGCTGCGACTACATCGCCAACGCCCACGGCGAGCTGCAAGCCCACATGCTGGACGATCACGGCTTTGCGGTGGGCGTGGCCAAGGGTGGCTGACCCCGACACCGAGCCGCACATTGTCACGCTGCGAGCCCAGCGGGTGTGCGGCGGGTGCGCGTCCTGGATCATGCCTGGCGATCCGTGGGACGCGAGCAGGGACCGCTGCCTGGACTGCCCTGGCTGGGCTGAGGAAGGCAGGAGCGGGACGCTCGGGGATGCCAGGCCGGAGTGGTGGGACGACCCGGAGGTATAGGCATGCGGCCGAGGGAGCAGCGATCCTGGATTGTCCTGGTCATGTTCCTGCTGGGCTCCATCGCCTTCCAGCTTGGCGCCTCGCTGCTGCTGCTTGGCTGGTTCCTGGCCCTGGCCTTCGCGATCCTGCTGGCCCACCGCAACGACGGCTAGGTCACGCCCCGGTCACGACGGTTGACGCCTGGCGCCAGGTCGCGCCAAGGTGCAGGTGCAGCCCCGCCATTCACGGTCCCAGGAGGGACACATGATCCGTACCCTGAAGCTCCAGCCAGCCGTCCTGGCCCTGGCTGCCCTCGCCATCCTGACTGCCATGGCCGTGGCCGCTGCCCAGCCTGCCAAGGCCCAGACCGCAGGGGCGCATACCGCCATCCGCGTCACCTGCGATGAGCAACTGGACTCCACCGGCCGCGCCGTCGTGGAGTTCGAGGACTGCGGCAACGACTTCGGCAGCGACAACAGCGTGAACCCGGCCGGTGCGTTCCTGACCGGACGGCCCACGTTCATCGGGGTCAGCCTGACCCGCAACCTGAGTGCGTCCGGCGTCCCTGGCCCGGTCACCTTCCAGGCCGGGGAGGGCACCGCGACCCAGTTCAAGGTCCGCATCTTCGGGCTGGAGGACCAGCCGCTGAACAACCAGAAGATCCGCTTCCAGGTGTACGCCGACGCTTCTGCGTCCACCGGGTAGCCTGGTCCTGGCTCCCCGAGCCAGCGACCGCAGCCGAGCCCCGCCGGAGTCGCACTGGCGGGGCTCCTGCTTTGACGCTTGCCAACTGGTGCCAGGTGCGGTATCGTCACCTTGTCCGAAACACCCCAGCACCGCGAAGGAGCCCGTATGGCAGGACTCAAGTTCGAGCTGGCCGTCACCGAGGACCAGCGAGACGGCAGCTACACGGCCAGCCTCACCATCAGCCGCAACGGCCTGACCTACACCACGCCACCCGCTGAGCTGTCTGCCACCGACCACGCCAAGGTGCTGACCGAGGCCGTGGCCCGCTTCAGGCCCATGGTGGACATCCTGGTGCCCGCCATGGACGCAATGGAGCCGGTCAGCAACAGCAACCAGCCGCTCTCCGAGATGGGCGTCACCGGCCAGGAGGGCTGACACGGACCGCTGGAGGCTGGCGTACATCGCAGCGATCGGGGCAGCCGCAGGCGCGTGCCTGTGGCTGCTGCTGCTTGCTGGCATCACCGAGCTGTGGAGGTAGTCATGGGAGTCCGGACCATCTGCGAGCACGGCTACGCCATGTCCAGTTGCCGCTGCCCTGAGCGGCATGCCGTCACCGTAGTGGCCTGCACCCGCTCGGGCGGCTACCACGGACGGGCGGAGATCCCGGTCCGGGCCAGCGACGTGCTCAACCCCAGCGTGCTGCCCCCGGCCCCGGGCACCGTGCCGGTGGAGTCCCCGGCTCGCGACGTGACCGTCCGGCTGTTTCCGTCCGGGAACGCAGAGATCATCGGCGACGGAGACCAGCACGTCCTGCGGACCGGCGAGCAGTACCGCATCACCTGGGGCCGTGGCACCCAGTCCCACGTCCTGCGCCTGGAGCTGGTCTGGTAGTCACAGCTCCAGGTAGCTGTTGCCGATCTTCGCCAGCTTCCAGGCGTACTCCGGGTCCTCAGCCCACGACCGGGCCAGGCCCTCCAGCGTCGCCCCCGTCCCCCGCTTGCTGCCCGCCAGCGGGCGCCAGCTCAGCGCCTCCAGGATCAGGTCCTGCTGCATCTTCGTCTGGGCGCCCTGCGGGTCGAGCGCGGGCAGCGCGTACGCCAGCAGCCGCCCGACATGGGCGCGGGCTGCGTGCTGCCAGGACGGGAAGCTGACGCCAGCACCTGGTGCCCCGGTCACCCCGATCCCGGCCGGATTGCGCCTCGGCCGTGCCGACCAGTACGAGGTCAGCCAGCCCGTCTCCAGCGAGAGCTGGCACAGCGGGATGAGCGGGTCCAACCCGGCCTGGTACCCGAGCTGCACGTACAGCCCCAGGATGTAGTCCACGTCCGCAGGGGTGTACTCGCCGGTGGTCCTGCCCGTCCACGATCGCCTGGCCTGGTTGAAGCCCAGGCTGGCCGGTCCAAGCAGCCTGGTGGCAGGGCTGATGACATCCAATCGCTGTTGTCCTTTCGAGCGCTTCCCAGCGAGCTTCTAGGCTCCACCAGGGTAACCGGGGTGTCAGCCTCCGTTGTGCCAGCGTTACCCGCACCCGGCCCTGCATCGTCCCGTCAACCAGGAGGCACCGAGCTTCGCAGTCGTCCTGTTCCTGCTTGTCGGCTGTCTTGTCGTTGCCGTTCCCGGCCCAACAGGGCCGGTAGAGGCGGGCACTGGCACCACATCAGTGGCTCTGGGGGAGCCGTCGCCCTACGGGCTCTGGCATGGCCTTCGGCAGAGTGGACAGGGGTTTTTATAGGGGCTGTCCCCCGTCGTCCTGCGGCTGGTCTTCGCTACCGAATCAGGCTGAGTGGCGCATGGCCTCTGTCGTCCCCCGGCTCAGAGGGCGGCTGCTATCCCCTGTCCGCGTCCAGTCCCCTGGGCCTGGTGCGGGAAGCCGGACGCTGTCCGGCAACTCAGTGCCTCCTGATGGTTCGGGTGCTACTCAAGCTCTAGTCACGGCGGAGACTAGCAGAGGCAGCGGACAGAGGGAAGCACTCGACACCCGGACAGACGGACGATAGGCTGGGCGATGCCGACCGCGCCAGCATGTGACATCGGCTTTAGGGTGCCTCGCTCTAGTCAAGCTGTGCCCCGCCAGGCCCCGGGTGAGGTCCACCAGGACCCCCGGGGCTTCGGTGTCTCTGGAGCCAGAATCCTCAGCTTGATGCTTGACAACTCCCTGGTTCCATGGGATCATGTGCTTGTCCGAAACACCGGCTCCACCCGGAGCCCGAGCCCTAGGAGGGCACCATGGCTTACCACTTCGGTCCTGGTCACGAGCACGGCACCGCCACCACCGTGGCCTACCGGGTGGTCCGCACGGACTGGACCCAGGGCATGGACAGCGTCAAGCGCGAGCTGATCCAGCGCTTCGAGTCCACCCCGGCCTGGGGCAACTACCCGGCCGCGCTGGACCGGGTGCGCCAGGTCCGCGCCGAGGCTGGCCCCCAGCAGTACGGCGTGATCGACACCGAGTACGCCTGCGGCTGTGTCTCGGAGTAGCCCGAGCCACCAAGGCCCCGCTACGGCGGGGCCTTCTGGCGCCAGGGCCAGGTGACACACCCCGGCTCCCTGGGTACGATCGGGGTATTCCTAGGGCCGAGCGGGTCACTGGGGCAGGATCAGCAGCACAGCCGTGATGCACAGCTCACACCCTCAACCGGAAACAGCACCCTGACAGGCGCGTCGCGAACCACCAGGGGAGGCCCGGCTGGGGGTGTTGCTGTGCCCGGACTCGCTGGTCATCACCGCATATCCCGCTCTATCTCCCCCGGCCCCCCACCAGATAGCACCACGGCGTGCTAGGCTTGGCCCGGAAGAAGTGCTGGCCCAGCGGGCGGAATCCGCTGGGCCAGCCAGGCCAACTGCAAGGGAGACTTGCATGTCCAGCCCGTACAACGATTCTACCGTCCTGCTCGACCCTGCCCTCCTGGAGGCGGACCCGTCCTACCAGCGGCCGGTCTCGCTGCCCAGGGTCAACAAGATGGCCGCCCAGTTCGATGAGGCCCTGTTCGGCGCGCTCGCGGTCAACCAGCGCGACGACGGCCGGTACTTCGTCTACGACGGCTGGCACCGTCGCCAGGCAGCCATCAAGGCCAAGCCAGGCGAGCCCGTCCCCTGCCTGCTTGAGAAGGGCCTGACGGTCGAGCAGGAGGCGGACCGCTTCTACCGCCTGAACGGCAGCGCCGTGAAGCCCCGCTACTCCGACGCCTTCAAGGCCCGGCTGACAGCCGGGGAGCCGACCGCCAGCGCCCTGGTGGACGTGATCCGCTCGACCGGCTGGGAGATCGACTACTCCCGCAACGCGACCTTGCAGCCAGGCATCCTGACCGCCATCGCCACCGCTGAGAAGCTGGCCAGCCGGGTGGGTGCTGATGTCCTCATCCGTGCCCTGCGAATCCTGAAGCGGGCCTGGGCCAATGAGCCCCAGGCTGGCACCAGGCCCATGCTGGTCGGGGTGACCGTGTTCCTGGCCCGGCTCCCGCAGGCGGATGACAACTGGCTGGTCCGCAAGCTGGCCCCGGTCTCGCCCGAGGCCGTGACCCGCAACGCCAACAAGATGGTGGGCGCCCCCGGCCTGGAGGGCTGGGACCCGTACGTGTACGCCATTCACAGCCTGTACATGAGCGGGAAGAAGGGCTCCAACCGGATTCCCTGGACCGAGTTTCCGCCGCTGAAGCTGAAGATGGGCAACGCGGCCACCCAGGTGCCCAACTGGCGCAACCCCGAGCTTCGGCCCCCGTCGCGCGCTGGCCTGCGGCACGCCATGCCCAGGCCGTCGTAGGGCTCCCGTCCGGCCTTGATCGAGCCGTGGCCGGAGCAGAGCGCCAGGGGTGCGTACGCCAGCCCCTGGCGCTTACCTGTCCCCAGGGCCAGCTACACTCCCCCGGTATGCGAGCCCTCCTGCTGCTGCTGCTGGCCCTGGCCCTGGCCGGGTGCGCTGACAGCCCGAGCACCTACGACCAGCCCTACCCCGAGGCTGAGGCTGCCGATCCCTGCCTGATCCCTGACACAGCCCAGATCGACGCCGTGGTCGGGTACATGCGCCAGTATCCGGCGGACTTCCCGTCCAAGCCGGTCGGCCCCTGGCAGTCGGTGGCCGCTGACGATCGCACCCTGGTGGCTGTCCGGCTGGCCGATGGCAGCGCGGCCACGTTCCTGCTGGAGGGCGGGCCGGTGTACGGCGTGACCTGGATCAACCGGAACTTCCCGGGGGCTGCTGTCGTGGAGTCCTGCCTGTCGTGATTGCTGGCTCCAGGTACTATCCGGGCATGCTGACCGGCAAGCGCACCCTGGACAGGCCAGTGCCCCCGCGCCTGGTGCAGCCCGCGCTTCCCGAGGAGGCGCCCCCGTCCGGTGCCCGCGTGGTCGAGGACACCCGCAACCTGGACCTGACCGGCTGGTGGATCAGCGCCTGCTGGGCGTGCGGCACCTGGGTGTGGATGGAGCGCAGGGTCAACGAGACCGGCATGCTTGTCCCGGCCTACGTGCACGCCTTCGGCCGTCCCTTCGAGCACTGCGACGTGACGTGGAAGGTCAGGGAAACCCTGTTCGTCCCCTACTCGGGAGCTGACCGTGCCGAGCTGGAAGCATCGAGCGTGTGACGCCTGCGGTACCCCGGTCGCCTACAAGGACGACGGTGACAGCCCGCCCAGGCTGTGCCGCTTCTGCTGGGGTGACCCGCTGAAGCGGGCTGCTGCCCTGTTCGGCGACGACCCCGAGGACGACCCCCCGAATCTGCCTGTTGTCCCGGCTGAGGAGCGGACCTCCTGGCGCTTCGGCTCCGGCTCCCCCGGCATGACGGGCATGTACCT
>Ga0307414_10001077_pt1 | contig 13952 bp, 7 predicted proteins | sample DK1Ometagenome_FD_203804 | JGI IMG/M metagenome (GOLD analysis project Ga0307414, IMG submission 203804) | Maize rhizosphere microbial communities from greenhouse at UC Davis, California, United States - DK15-O-3 | ecosystem: Host-associated > Plants > Roots > Rhizosphere > Soil | place: USA... | reverse complement strand
TCGCCTAACGGAAAAGTAAAAATTGTTTTGAATTTGCCCGAAAAAAATGCTGCACACCCTCTTTTTTTTAAGGTATTGTATAAAATTGAAAACAAGTTTACAGAAGTATTACCCGATTCTAAACTAGGTATTAATCGTATCGATGAACAGTTTGCAGATAACTTGCATTTAATTGCAATATCAAAGTCTGTCTCCATACACGATAAGTATAAAATGGTTTGTGGCAAACGCCAGCTGTGCGAGAATTTCGGTACTGAAAAAACATTCAGTTTTCAAAATTCCAATCATCAGCCATTGGATATTGTTTTCAGGGTTTATAATGATGGTGTTGCATTTCGTTATACTTTTCCAAACCAGTCAGATTCAAAAGTTAATATCATTAGCGAAGCTACCACTTATGTATTGCCCGAAAATACAGACCGTTGGATGCAGCCTTTCAATCTTGCATATGAAGATTTTTATCCATTGAACAAAACGGGCTTGAATATTAATAAATTTCAGGAATGGGGTTTTCCTGCTTTATACAAAGTGAATAATCAGCCAGTTTGGGGATTAATTTCAGAGGCAGATATAACAGAAAATAATTGTGCAGCAAAGCTAAATAATTATAAAAACACTAACGAATATCAGGTTACATACCCTTACGTCCGTGATAATTTTAAGCAGGAAGGAGTCATGACAACATTACCCTGGAATTCTCAGTGGCACACACTTATCGTTGGTACATTATCAGATATTGTTGAATCCACTTTGATTACCGATGTTAGCGAACCGAGCCAAGTAAAAGATACTGATTGGATTAAACCCGGTGCGGTTTCGTGGATTTATTGGGCAAACAATCACGGTTCTAAAGATTATAAAAAGATAGTCGAATACGTTGATTTAGCTGTAGAAATGAATTGGCCTTATGTACTTATTGATTGGGAATGGGACGTAATGAGTAATGGTGGAGATATAATCGATGCAGTAAACTATGCAAAAAGCAAAGGAATCAAACCATTGATGTGGTATAATTCCGGTTCAATATGGCTCGACTCGACACCGCATGATCGTTTGCTTACAGCAGAAAAACGTGCCAAAGAGTTTGCATGGCTCAATAAAATTGGTGTGTATGGAATTAAGGTCGATTTTTTTGCCGGCGACCATCAGGATATGATGAAGTATTACATTGATATTTTAAAAGAAGCTGCAAAATATCATTTAATGGTAAACTTTCATGGAGCAACAATTCCCCGTGGTTGGGCGCGTACTTATCCCAACCTGATGACATCAGAAGGGGTTTATGGTGCAGAATTCTATAATAATAATCAGGTATTGACTAATAAAGCAGCAGCTCATAATACGACGCTTCCATTTACACGAAATGTAATTGGTTCGATGGATTACACGCCTGTTACCTTTTCGAATTCACAACATCCACATATAACATCTTATGGGCACGAGCTGGCTTTGTCTGTTGTATTTGAATCAGGATTGCAGCACTTTGCCGACAGACCTTCAGCATATGAATCTTTACCGGAAGAACCGAAAAACTTTTTAAAACAGGTTCCGACTGCCTGGGACGATACAAAACTAATCGACGGTGAGCCGGGGGAGAAAGTTATTATTGCCCGTAAAAAAGGAAATCAATGGTATATCGCCGGGTTGAACGGTAAAGATGTAGCACAGACCTTACTGGTAAAATTTGATTTTATTGGCAAAGGAAACCATAGTTTTCAGCTTATCAAGGATGGCAAGGATGATAAATCTTTTTCTTCAGAAACAATAAAAGTTAAAAAAGGAGATACATTAAAAATTGAATGCCTTCCAAGAGGAGGGTTTGTTGGCGTAATAAAATAGAATAATGATGTAGTTATAATATATCGAAAGAATATCATGAAAAAAAGAAAAATTAACGTTTTAGTATTATTATTTAGTCTGTTGTCTTTTTATGGATGGGCACAAGATCGTGTTTATTTAGATGAAAGCAAACCAATAGAAGCCCGTATAAAAGATGCCTTGTCAAGGATGACATTAGAAGAAAAAGTAGCCCTCTGTCATGCCCAGTCAAAATTCAGTTCAAAAGGAGTTCCCCGGTTGGGTATTCCAGATGTATGGTCTTCTGATGGCTCGCATGGCGTGAGTGATGAGAAATTATGGGACGAATGGAGCTCAGCTCAGTGGACCAATGACTCCTGCACCGCTTTTCCTGCCCTGACATGTCTTGCGGCAACATTCAACCCAGAGATATCGCTCCTTTATGGTAAATCTATTGGAGAAGAAGCCCGATACCGTAACAAAACTATACTGTTGGGACCAGGTGTCAATATTTATCGCACACCGCTCAATGGCCGGAATTTTGAATACATGGGTGAAGATCCTTTTTTGGCTTCGCGCATGGTGGTTCCGTACATTCAAGGCGTACAGTCTAATGGAGTTGCTGCCTGCGTAAAGCATTTTGCATTGAACAATCAGGAGATTTCCCGTGGCGAAATCAACGTGAATGTAAGCAATCGTGCGTTGCACGAGATTTATCTTCCAGCCTTTAAGGCTGCGGTTCAGGAAGGGGAAGTGTGGTCCATCATGGGCGCCTATAACAAAATATGGGGCGTGCATTGCTGTCATAACGATATTTTGCTGAACAAAATCCTGAAAAATGATTGGAAGTTTGACGGCGTGGTGGTCAGTGACTGGGGAGGTGTACACAATAGTGATGAAGCTGTCAATGGCGGATTGGATATTGAGATGGGTACTTATACCAATGGATTGACAACACAAGGACATTTCCCTTTTTCCAGCTATTTTTTAGCCGATTCGTTCCTGAAAGGAATTAAATCTGGGAAATACGAAATATTAAAACTTGATGATAAAGCGAGCCGAATCCTTCGGATGATTTTTCGCACGACCATGAACACCAAACGTCCTTTTGGTCGTTTTGTATCTCCAGAGCATAGCCTGGCAGCACGACAAATAGCACAAGAAGGAGTTGTTTTGCTTAAAAACGACAAACAATTTTTGCCTATACCTCAAGGAAAATACAAAAAGATTGCTGTGATTGGCGAAAATGCCACACGTGGTTTGATTGTTGGAGGAGGTTCTACGTCGTTGAAAGCCGCTTATGAAATTTCACCTTTACAAGGATTAAAGAATAAATACGGAGAAAACAGTATTGTTTACAGCATGGGATATGCTTCAGGGCGATCATTATATGGAGCGGAAGAACCCTCTAAACTAAATGCAGACTCTTTGCAAAACGCAGCTGTTGAGACTGCCCGTCATGCCGATGTGGTGCTGTTTGTTGGCGGTTTGAATAAAAATTATTTTCAGGATTGTGAAAGTGGTGACCGTAAATCGCTTAGTTTGCCATTTGAACAAGATAAACTGATTGAAGCGATACAAAAAGTTAATAAAAATGTGGGTGTAATTTTACTAAGCGGAAATGCAGTTTTGATGCCTTGGTTAGATAAAACACCAGCCGTTGTACAAGGATGGTATCTGGGTTCTGAGGCTGGAAATGCTTTGGCAGATATTATTTCCGGCGACGTAAATCCTTCAGGGAAACTCCCAATCTCTTTTCCAAAAAAATTGGAAGATGTTGGAGCACATGCTTTTGATAAACTCACTTATCCGGGAGATGGTGTCAATGTGTATTACAAAGAAGATATTTTAGTAGGCTACCGCTGGTATGATACTAAAAATATTCCTGTTCTTTTCCCATTCGGATATGGATTGAGTTACACCACATTTCAATATGGGAAACCTGCCATTTCTTCAAAATCAATTACAGCAGCCGATTCAATAGTTGTGACAATTCTGGTAAAAAACACAGGCAAAGTTGGGGGAAAGGAAACCGTTCAACTATATGTTAATGATGAAAAATCAAGTTTACCCCGTCCTGTTAAAGAACTAAAAGGATTTAAGAAAATTTCCTTAGAACCGGGAGAGGAAAAAACGGTAAGTTTCACGTTGACAAAAGAGGACCTTTCTTATTACGATGACAAAAAAGAGGAATGGATTGCTGAACCAGGGAAATTTAAAGTTATGATTGGCGCTTCAGCCACCGATATCAAAGGTACCGTTGATTTTATTTTGACGAACTAGTAGAATTTTAAAAAAACATGAAAATACTAAACACAATTTTAGCAGTAGCAGCAATTGCTCTACTTGGCTCTTGCGCTGAAAGCGATAGTACTCCAACCACACCCACCGTTAAAGACATTTATTTTGCTGGCCATCAAATTAATTCTGAAGGAAATGTGGTTGCCGCATTCTGGAAAAACGGCACTGCAACAAAACTATCCGATGGTACAAAATATACTTCAGCTAGAGCTATGACAGTTGTGGGAAGTGATGTGTATGTGGCAGGACTTGAATATAATGGCACAAATAGCATTGTTATGTATTGGAAAAATGGCATCGCAACAGCACTAACTGATGGCACAAATAACGCTTATGCTACTGCAATAGCAGTTGTAGGAACTGATGTGTATGTGGCAGGGATTGAGGGTAATGGTTACTGGGTTGCCAAATATTGGAAAAATGGCATCGCAACAGCACTAACCGATGGCACAGATAGTGCTTTTGCTACTGCAATAACAGTTGTAGGAAGAGATGTATATGTGGCAGGGTATGAAGGTGTCAAGAGGGTGGCCACGTATTGGAAAAATGGCATCGCAACAGCACTTACCGATGGTTCAATTGAATCTATTGCTAATGCAATAACAGTTGTAGGAACCGATGTGTATGTAGCAGGAAGTGAATATAGTGGAGGAAAGAGCGTAGCCAAGTATTGGAAAAACGGCACAGCTATATCTCTAACTGATGGCACAAATAATGCTTATGCTACTGCTCTGACAGTTGTGGGAAGTGACGTGTATGTTGCAGGATATGAAAACGATGGTGCACCAAAAGGTCCAATTAATGGAAGTCCTATTGCCAATGGAAATCAGGTTGTCAAGTATTGGAAAAATGGTAAAGTAAAAGCACTAACCAATGGCACAAATGATGCTTATGCTTATGCTATATCAGTTGTAGGAACCGATGTATATGTGGCAGGATATGAAAGCTATGGTACAAATAACGTTGACAAGTACTGGAAAAATGGAGTTGGTGTCAATATTGAAACCGATATTTTTTCACATAGCATGGCACAAGCAATGTTTATTACAACAAATTAAAATTTCAACTTTGCTATGTTTTTTTACATAAATACAATATGTTGATTCGAATTATTTTAATTGAAATTGATCCTTTTGACTTTTAAACTTTTGACTTATTTTATAATAAATTTTAAATATGAAAAAAATAATTATTCTTTTAGTTTGCATTTTGGGGCTTTCTCACTATTCAAACGCCCAGGGATATAAAAACCCTGTTATTTCCGGCTTTCATCCGGATCCAAGTGTGTGCAGGGTTGGTGATGATTATTATTTGGTTACCAGTAGTTTCGAATATTTTCCGGGGGTTCCGGTCTTTCATAGTAAGGATTTAATAAACTGGACAAAAATCGGGCATTGCCTGACCCGTCCTTCCCAACTCCCATTAGAGAAATGCAGGCCTTCTGCCGGGATCTATGCACCGACAATCCGTTATAACGAAGGTCTTTTTTATATGGTGACCACAAATGTAACCACTGGGAATTTTTATGTGTATACAGATAATCCTGCCGGTGAATGGTCTGAACCTGTTTATGTAGATCAGGGAGGTATTGATCCTACGTTATATTTTGAAGACGGTAAATGTTACTTTGTGTCAAATGGCAAAGGCATCACCATTTCTGAAATAGATGTTAAAACAGGAAAAAGACTTACTGAAAGTAGAATTGTATGGCATGGTACGGGAGGACGTTATCCTGAATCGCCACATATTTATAAAAAAGACGGATTTTATTATTTATTGATTTCTGAAGGTGGTACCGAGTATGGACATAAAATGACGATTGCACGTAGCAAATCTCTTTATGGACCTTATGAGTCGAACCCTTCCAATCCGATTTTTACGCACATAAATGAAATTTCTCAAAACAACCCAATTCAGGGTACCGGACATGGCGATTTTGTTCAGGGACATGATGGCTCCTGGTGGATAGTATTCCTCGGTTTTCGTCCACAAAGCTTACTGCATCACGTATTGGGACGTGAAACATTTTTAGCTCCGGTAAGATGGGATACTAATGCCTGGCCTGTAATAAATGGTAACGGTACAGTTGATATTGACATGAATGTACCTACTTTACCGTTAAAACCTGCAAAGCAGCATGACCTCTTTACCGATTTTGATGAAGCGAAGTTAGGTGTTGACTGGAACTACCTCCGGAACCCATTTATGAATAATTATTCCCTGACGGAAAAGAAAGGTTCATTACGATTGAAAGCAAGTCCGGTTTCTCTGGATACTGCCGATTCCCCAACTTTTGTGGGGCGCAGACAGGAACATATTGATTTTTCGGCTACCACTGTGCTGTCACTAAATGATGCAACGCCAGATGATGAAGCAGGAATGACAATCTACTACTCCCCTCAGGCGCATTATGACATCTTTTTAAAAAAATCGGAAAAAGGCAAGCGTAAACTGGTAGTACGTTATAAAATGGGAGTACTGAACCACACAGCATACGAGATGGAAATTCCCGGCGATAAAATTTATTTGAAAGTGAAAGGCGATAAGGACTTTTACTCGTTTTATTATTCTGTGGATGGTAAGCAATTTAATTTCTTAAATAAGATCAACATATGGTACCTGAGTTCTGAAACAAACGGAGGGTTCACCGGAGTTTATATTGGATTATATGCCGCATCCCAAAGTAAAAACACTAAAGCTTATGCTGATTTTGATAAGTTCATATACAAACCGGGCAACTTAGATTAATGTGATTTATTGGTATTCGCAAGGCGAAGTGATTAGTAAAAACAACTAACAGTAAGATGAATAAAAAAAGAAATGAAAAGGTGTTTAAAAAAGAGATGTTGATTGCTCTGATCATTCTTCTATGGAGTAATTATATAATTGCCCAGACTGCAATGGTCAATGTTCAATCTCGAAGTTTGACAAGTTTAAATGGTGAATGGCAGGTTATTCTTGACCCCCTGAGAGCCGGGGATTGGAAACAGGTCTGGATGGAAAAAAAACCGCAACAGAAAACTGACTTTGTCGAGTATTCTTTTGATGGAGGGCCATTTTTAAAAGTCCCCGGCGATTTTAACTCGCAATTAAGTGAGCTAACTTATTTTGAAGACGTTGTTTGGTACAAAAAAGTATTTCATCATCAGTCAAAAGATGAAAAAAGGTTGTTTGTCCATTTTGGGGCAGTAAATTATTTGGCAGAAGTCTATTTGAATGGCGAAAAAATAGGAAGCCATGAGGGAGGTTTTACTCCTTTTCAATTTGAAATTACCGACAAAGTAAAAGAAGGAGATAATACTCTGATTGTTAAAGTGGATAATCAGCGCTTGCATAATGGTCTGCCCGGTGCCGGATACGACTGGTTCAATTACGGAGGTATAACCCGTGATGTCAATTTGATTGAAACCAATAAAACGTTTATCGAAGATTATGCTGTTCAGTTAAAAAAAGGAAGTCTGAATAAAGTATCGGGATGGATACAGTTAAATGGAATAAATGCAAAGCAAAAGATCAAAATAAAAATTCCGGAACTCAATAAATTGTATAAAACAGAATCCAATAGCGATGGGTATGCGAGTGTTGAGTTTGATTCAAAATTCAAGCTTTGGTCTCCCCAAAATCCCAAACTTTACAAAGTAATCATTGAAACAGAAACAGAGACAATTGTTGATACCATAGGATTCAGATGTGTTGAAGTGCAGGGAAGTAAAGTGTTACTGAATAAAAAAGAAATTTTTCTGAAGGGCGTAAACATCCACGAAGAAAATCCAAATAAAGGAACCAGGGCCTATTCTAAAGAAGATGCCTTGTTGTTGCTGAATTCCGCAAAAGAATTAGGATGCAACCTTGTTCGCCTGGCCCATTATCCGCACAGTGAAAACATGGTTAGGGAAGCTGAGAAAATGGGACTAATGGTATGGAATGAACTTCCAATATACCAGCATATCCAATTTTCAGACAGCCTTGTTCCAATAAAAATGGAAACGATGTTGAAAGAAATGATTCGCAGGGACAGAAATCGATGTGGGGTAATTGTTTGGAGTCTATCCAACGAAACTTATCCGGACAAGCCAAACCGGAATGATGCTCTTGTTGAATTAACTCAAAAATGCAAGGCAATAGATTCAACCCGATTAATTACCCATGTTATAAATACACAAGGCTATACAAACAACTCATTTAATGTTTGGGACCCACTTTACAAACATTCCGATTTGGTTGCCATTAACGAATATATAGGATGGTATGTTCCGTGGCAAGGCAAACCATCTGATGCAAAATGGCAGTTCGCTTTTCCTGATAAGCCAGTATTTATTTCAGAGTTTGGAGGGGAAGCCCTGTATGGAAGTAATGGACCAGCAGATGAAGCCTCTGGCTGGAATGAAGAATACCAGAAACAAATTTATGTCGATCAAATAGAGATGTTTAAGACGATTCCAAATTTATGTGGCACCTCTCCGTGGCTGTTATTTGATTATAAGTCCTTAGGAAGAATGAATCAGGTATATCAAAAAGGATATAATAGAAAAGGATTATTATCTGAAAAAGGAGAAAAAAAGAAAGCCTGGTATATTATGAACGAGTATTATAATGAAAATTAAAAGTATAAAAAAAATAGTATTAACTTTTGCCTGTTTCATAGTAATTAACGGTACTCTTTTTAGTCAAAGTAAAATTATTAAAGTATGGAATGGTAAAGTACCGGGTTCAATTAAAAATGATAGCTATAAGCAAATAGTCGATTCTGTATATTACATAAAACTAAGAAATATTTCAAAACCCACTATTGAGGTTTATCCTGCTTCTGCCGATAATAATTCCGGAACGGCAGTGGTAGTATGTCCCGGAGGAGGTTATTATGGTGTTTCATTTTTAAGTGAAGGTGTTGAAATAGCAAAGTGGTTAAATCATCTGGGGATTACGGCTGCTGTATTGCATTATCGGTTGCCTGATGATGCCATTATGGAAAACAAATCCATAGCTCCCTTGCAGGACGGACAAGAGGCGATTCGTATCGTACGACGAAACGCAAAGGAATGGGGTATTGATCCAAATAAAATCGGAATAATGGGCTTTTCGGCCGGAGGACATTTGGCTTCTACCGTTTCAACACATTTCAATGAGAAAGTATACAATCCGATTGATTCAGTCAGTGCCCGCCCGGACTTTTCTTTATTAATCTATCCCGTAATTTCCATGGATTCTGCTATTACTCATGCCGGATCTCGTGAGAACTTGCTTGGAAAGCATCCATTACCAGATATGGTGAAACATTTTTCCAATGAATTACAGGTAAATGCAGAAACTCCGCCAACTTTTTTAATTCATTCCATAGACGACGGAGCTGTTCCGGTACAAAACAGTATTGATTACGCATTAGCCATGAAAAAGCATAATATTCCATGTGAGCTTCATATTTATCAGTCAGGAGGTCATGGATATGGACTTGGAAGGTCAAAAAACACAGAATCTTCATGGCCCGAGGCTTGCCAAAAATGGCTTGAAACAAGGGGTTACATAAGTACGAAGAAAACCCCTAAAGACGAAATTGAAAAATCAGTTAAATTAGGTTCCGATGACAAGCCTGCATTCAATGATCCTCCAACAGGGTTTAGGGAGAAGCGAAATAATATAGCACATGGTGTTATTACGAATGTTCAGTATGACTCTAAAACGCTTTCCACACGCAGGGAGATGTTGGTTTATACCCCTCCTGGCTATTCCCCAGATAAAAAGTATCCAGTCATTTATTTACTGCACGGTCTCAATTCAGGTGCTGGACAATGGCCGTACTGGGTTCGTGCCGATTATGTGATTGACAACCTGATTGCCGAAGGCAAGATCAAACCAGTGATTATGGTTTTTCCTAATTGTAATACAAACGTTACTGTAGAAAAACCTAAACCAAATGAAGAGGAAGAGCGAAAAGGTGGATATAAAGGCTATGGTATCTCTTTCGAGAATGATTTACTTAAAGATATTATTCCCTATATTGAGTCTAATTATTCAGTTTATACTAATCGTAAACATCGTGCACTTGGGGGGTTGTCCATGGGAGGCGGGCAATCTTTGAATATTGGACTTTCGCATATCAATACTTTTGCATATGTCGGTGGATTTTCTTCAGCCCCAAATATTAATGAATTTGGTGGGTTATCTAATTTCAAACTGTTGCCTGATTTGATAGCAGCCAAGAAGAAACTCAAAGTATTGTGGCTTGCTTGTGGTAACAAGGATGGACTTATAGATGTTAGTCAACGTGTACATCAGTATTTTAAAAAACAAGAGATACCACACATTTGGCATGTCGATGGCAATGGTCATGACGATACAGAGTGGGCGAATAATCTGTATCTTTTTGTCCAACACATTTTTAAACAATAAATATATTATGACAAAAATAAACTCTTCCCGCAGAGATTTTGTTAAGCTAATGACAGTAGCTGGAGTTGCTGTGACAGGATTAGCTGCTGCCTGTTCTGGTACAAAATCAGTAATTGAAAAACCAAATGAGAATAACTTGTTATTCTTGTTTCAGGGTGATTCAATAACTGACGGCAACCGGGGAAGGAATGAAGACCCAAATCATATTTTGGGACATGGGTACTGTTTTGCTGTTTCCAGCAGGATTGGTACCGATTTTCCACAGTACGGGTTTAAGTTTATAAACAGGGGTATTAGTGGCAATGGAGTTAGAAATCTTGAAGAAAGATGGCAAACAGATGCATTAGATTTAAAACCGGATGTATTAAGTTTATTAGTAGGAATAAATGATGTGAACGCATTGATAGAAGGAAAAAAAGAGGCACTGGATCCAAAAATGTTTGAAACTACTTACCGTAAGCTGCTTGCTTCATGTGTAGGACAAAATCCAAATCTTTTGATAGTATTGGGATTACCGTTCTTTTTAGCTTCCGGCTGGCGTAAAGATCAGTATCCAAAGTGGCATCCATTGACTGTTGAAAGAGCCGCTATTGTAAAACGGATTGCTGCCGATTTTAATGCTGTTTTGGTTGATTATCCAAAGGTTTTTGAAGAGGCACAACAACAAGCTCCAATTGATTATTGGATTTGGGATGGTGTGCATCCAACCGCATTTGGTCATGAACTGATGGCTCGTGAGTGGATCAGGCAGGTCAGTAATCGTTTGGCTTTTTTAAAAACATATGCAAAATAAGATGAATAAAACCCAGAAAATAATTACAGGATTCGCTCTTTTGTGTTCGGCAAGTCTGTTAGCCCAGACCAATTTGTATGTTGCTCCTAATGGTAATGATGCCGGCCAGGGAACGAAAAAAAAGCCTTTTGCTTCTATAAGTAAGGCTGTTGCCGAAGCACGTAAAGTCCATGGAAATGTGGATATATGCCTAACAGGAGGGACTTATTATTTAGGGCAGCCGGTTGTATTTACACCAGAGGATTCCCGAAAAGAAAATGAAAAACTCACCATTAAAAATTTTGATAATCAGAAAGTGATAATCAGTGGAGGTAAAATTCTGAACTTGAAGTGGAAAGCCTATAAAAATGGAATATGGCAGGCAAAAGTGACGCACGACCTCATTTTTGACCAACTGTTTGTCAACGGGCAACTGCAGAGAATGGCCCGATACCCAAACTTCGATCCCAAAGCTCAATATTATGGAGGAACATCGGCAGATGCTCTTTCAAAAGAGCGGATAGCACTCTGGAAATTTCCAGACGGAGGCTATGTGCATGCATTACATTCTTCAATGTGGGGCGACTTTCATTATAGGATTACCCGAAAAAACGACAAGAATGAGCTGGCTCTTGAAGGAGGCTGGCAAAATAACCGTCGTATGCCTATGCACGACCAATACCGTTTTGTGGAAAATATTTTTGAAGAATTGGACACCATCAATGAGTGGTTTTATGACAAGCAAACCAAAATACTGTATTATTATCCGCCACAGGGTTTAGATATCAAAAAGGCAAAATTTGAAACACCGCAAATAGCGCACTTATTTGAATTTAAAGGTTCGGAAACAAAGCCTGTAAAAAATATAATAGTTGAAGGCCTGGGTTTTACACAAACCCTGAGAACCTTCATGCAAAATAAAGAACCGTTACTGCGCAGTGACTGGACTATTTACCGTGGTGCAGCTGTTTTTTATGATGGAGCAGTAAATTGTTCCCTTAAAAACTGTTCCCTAAATGACCTAGGAGGCAATGCGATATTTTTCAACAACTATAACCGCAATTGCGAAGTGTCCGGATGTTCTATTTCGGATATTGGTGCAAGTGCCATTTGCTTTGTGGGAGGTCCTGCTGCTGTACGATCTCCGAGTTTTGAGTATAATCAGTTTGTACCACTGGAGCAGATTGACCGTGCTCCGGGGCCAAAGACAAATAATTATCCTTCGGATTGTAAACTGTTTGATAACCTGATGTTTGATTTAGGAATTATTGAGAAACAATCGGCAGGAGTGGAGCTATCCATGTGTCAGAACATTACGGTAAGTCATAATACCATTTATGACGTTCCGCGTGCAGGAATCAATGTAAGTGAAGGAACTTGGGGCGGCCATATTATCGAGTATAATGATGTGTTCAATACCGTCAGGGAAAGTGGCGATCACGGATCTTTCAATTCCTGGGGGCGTGATCGTTATTGGCATCCTGATAAAAAAGTTCTCGATTCGATTGTCGAAAAAAATTACAATCTGGCCCTGGCCGATGTTGTAAAGCCTATTGTCCTTCAAAATAACCGCATGCGATGCGATCATGGCTGGGATATTGATCTGGACGATGGATCCAGTAATTATATTATCAGGAATAACTTGTGTTTGAATGGAGGCATCAAGCTCCGTGAAGGCGTTAATCGGGTCGTAGAAAATAACATTATGATAAATAATACTTTTCATCCGCATGTCTGGTTTAAAAACAGTAATGATGTGTTTAAGCATAATATTGTGACCACAGCATATCAGCCCATACGCATTGATGTTTGGGGAAAGGAAACAGATTATAATGTTTTTCCGGATTTGGTTTCACTTAGAGATGCACAGCAAAGAGGAACAGATAAAAATTCTGTTTACGGAGGCCTGGATTTTATAAATCCCCAAGCGGGTGATTTTAGGATAAAGGATGGTTCAATTGCCTTTACTGTTGGTTTCAGGAATTTCGACATGGATAGTTTTGGTGTTCTCTCGCCGAGATTGAAAGCTTTGTCAAAAAAGGTATCCATACCTTCTGTTAGTACTTCCAACAATGATGATAGCAATGAAATCATCGATTTTATGGGTGCAAAGGTAAAGAACCTGGCAACTTTGGGAGAACAATCGGCAACAGGGATGGATGCTATGCGGGGAGTATTGGTAGTGGAAATAACTGCTGGTTCAAGCGCATCTAATTTTCTGCAGGCCAATGATGTGATTCTGAGTTACAATTCACGAAAAACCAATAACCTTGCTGATTTGCTTGAAGCTCTAAAGTCGGCTACCGGAGACAAAATAGAAATGATTATTTTCCGAAACCAGAAAGAAGTAAAGAAGTGGATTGAATTGAAAAGTAAAAAATAGTCTGCTAATTGGAAGTGAAAATCATTACAAGAAGATAAAAATTATAAGATTGAGAATAAATAGCACATAAAATAAATATAATAATTATGAAGAAGTATTTAATGGCATTAATGTTAACAGTGATCTGCGGAATGACCGTGAAATCACAAAATGCCAATTCGTATTTTCCGGATAAAGATCTGGTAACAACCGGAATCTATTACTACCCTGAGCAGTGGAAAGAAAGCCAGTGGGAACGCGATATTAAGAAAATTGCCGATATGGGTTTCGAGTTTGTCCATCTGGCAGAATTTGCATGGTATAAAATGGAAC
>Ga0307414_10001075_pt1 | contig 13960 bp, 18 predicted proteins | sample DK1Ometagenome_FD_203804 | JGI IMG/M metagenome (GOLD analysis project Ga0307414, IMG submission 203804) | Maize rhizosphere microbial communities from greenhouse at UC Davis, California, United States - DK15-O-3 | ecosystem: Host-associated > Plants > Roots > Rhizosphere > Soil | place: USA... | reverse complement strand
AAGGGCGAGCTGACGCTGGAGAAGTTCGTGGATGACAACGGCAAGACGTTGACCCTTCAACAACTGAAAAACCTTGAGCCGCTGGCTTTCGAGCGAGCAGGGCTCTGACAAAGAACCACACAAACGACCGGCCTTGAGCCGGTTTTTTTATGCCTGAGGCTGAGCCAACGGCAAATCATCCGGGGGATGACATGAAGTACAAGATCAGCAAGGCGGAATACGAAGCGCTCGATGCGGCCATGCAGGCGCTCTACAAGGCGATGGGCGATGACTTCGTTCTTAGCGTTGAGGGCTTGCCCGCCAGCGGCGAGGATCTGGAAGGCCTGAAACGCCAGAACCAGACGCTGCTGGACGAGGCCAAGGAGGCCAAGCGACTGAAGCGTGAGGCGGACGAGAAGCTCGAGCGCGAAAAGCTCGACGCCGCCAAAGCGAAAGGCGACTTCGAGCAGTTGTATGCCAGCAGCGAGCAAGCCTTGGCCGCCGAGCGCGCCCGATTGGCTGAACTGACCCAGAGCATCGAGCGCCGCGACCTGACGTCGGCAGCCTCGAAGGTCTCCAGCAGCATCGCCGACGGCGAGAACGCCGAGATCCTCGCTGAGTTCGTTCAGCGCCGCCTGAAGATCGTAGACGGGCAGGTGAAGGTCACGGATGCCGCCGGCAACCTGACCATCGCCACTCTCGAAGACCTGGCAAAAGAATTCCAGCAAGCGCCGCGCTACGCAGCATTGGTGCGCGGCACGCAAGCGAACGGTGGCGGGGCTGCCGGGGGTAAGGGTGGCGGGGCCACCAAAACGTGGGACCAAATGACCGGCATGGAGCGCGTAGAGCTTCGCCGAACCAACCCCGCCGAGCACGCGCGCATGAAAGCCGCTGCTGAGGCCAAGTAAAAGGAACTGCCGCAATGCCAACCATTCTCTCGGACGTCGTGTTTCGCGACGAACTGCGCGACTACATCACCGTCAACAGCGTTGAGCGCACCGCGTTCTTCGAGTCGGGCATCCTGACCAGCAACTCGGACATGAGCCAGCTGCTGGCGAGCCCGTCCAACACTTTCACCATTCCGTGGTGGGTTGACCTGGACGCGTCGATCGAATCGAACTACTCGAACGACGTGTACACCGATATCGCGGTGCCGCTGTCGGTCACCAGCTCCAGCATGCAGGCGCGCGCTGCGTACCTCAACGAAGGCTGGAACTGCATGAACCTGGTGAAGAACATCACCAACCAGGATCCCCTGGAGTTCGTTGCGGGCCGCCTGCTCAGCTACTGGCGTCGTGTGGCACAGCGCCGCGCCATCGCTACCGTCGTGGGTATCTACAACGACAACGTTGCCTCCAATGGCGGCGACATGGTGGTGGACGCCGGCGGCCAGATTACTGCTGCAGCAATCATCCGCGCCAAAGCGACCATGGGCGACTACTCCGGCCAGTTGGGCGGCCTGAGCGTGATCGCAATGCACTCGGCCGTACAGACCGAGCTGCAGATCCTCAACCTGATCGACTTCACCCCGATTGCCGACCAGACCCCAGAGTTCGGTCGCTTCCAGGGCATGCGCGTTGTGGTGGATGACGGCATGCCGGTCATCACCGGTACGCCGAACAAGTACCTGTCGGTGATCTTCGGCCCGGGCGCCCTTGGCTTCGCCGAGGAAACCCCGCCTGGCGAAGACGGCCTGGAATACGAGCGCGCCCCAGATCGCGGCAATGGTGGTGGTGCGGAAACCCTGTGGAACCGTCGCAACTTCGTTGTGCACCCACTGGGTTACTCGTTCCTGAGTGCGACCATCACCGGCACGCCGACCACCACCCGGCCGATCTCGGCCAACTGGGCTGACCTGGCGCTGGCGACCAACTGGGAGCGCAAGTTCGCTCGCAAGCAGGTGCCACTGGCGTTCATCACTTCCACCGTTGGCGCCTAAGCGCCTTCCGGCCTCTTCGGGGGCCGGAATCCTTGAAGGAGAAGAATCATGACAGTCGCAAAAGACAAGCACATTGATCCGAACGTGAAAGCCCGCTGGGGGTTCGGTGGTACGGAGGGGGCCATCACTGTTGGGCCTGAGACCGTTGGTGAGACTGGTGGCGTTGACTCCGCCAGGACCGAGCCGGACGAAAAGGCAGCACGCAACAATGGCGGCGGCGAAAACACCGAAGCCGCGAAAGCGGGCAAGACCAAGTAACACCGGGGCCTCGGCCCCACTCATTCGAACGGAGGCCAGATGGCAACCTACATCACTGTGGCGGACGTAGACGCCATCCTTGGATCCAGCTGGACCACCGAGGACAAGAAGGCGCGCGCAGTATTGCAGGCCAACGCCTATCTGGCCTCGCTCAACCTGGTAGGCATCGATATGGATGCCATCCCTGACGACGTGAAGCAGGCCGGCGCCGAGCTGGCAGCTGTAGCTGCTGAAGGGAAGTTGTACCAGCAACACACCGAGGGATCGCTGGAGGCCAAGACGGTCAAAGCCGGATCGGTAACGACCAGCAAGACTTTCGCCTCGATCGACTCGAGCAAAACCACTTCGTTGCCCGACGGCGTTCAGTTCGCCCTGAGCCTGTTGCAGCCGTGGCGCAGCAATACATTCTCGTTCCGCGTCGACAGGGGTTGAGCCATGGGCCTGCGTGAAGATATCCAGGCCGACCTGGCCGAGGCCTTCGACACTGACTTGGCAGACGCTGTGCAGCCATTCACCGGCGGCGTGACGCTGCCAGGAGCGTGGGATCCGGTCAGTGAAGTGGCTGGGCCGCCAGTCGTGATTGCCTACACCGGTCGCGGCGTGTTCGACGCCTTCAAGATCGCCCAGGTTGATGGTGTGAATATCCGCGCCACCGACCAACTGCTGATCGCGCTGACCAACGAAACGATCGGCGGGGTTCCGGACATCGGCCACAAGATCAACGATTTCGACGTGGTCAACGTCCAGACCGACCCGGCCGGCGCCCATTACGAGATCCAGTTGAGGAAAGTCTGATGACGAACAAGGCGGGCTGGAGCCATAGCCTCACGGAGTTCGCCGATCAGGCTGGCGAGGACATCACCCAGATGGCGCGCGTCATCGCGCAGAAGATGCTTGAGGAGGTGGTGATGAAGTCGCCGGTTGGTAACCCGGACCTGTGGAAGGCCAACGTGGCGCTGCGCACGAAGAACGTGGCACTGGCTGATGCCTATGACGCGAACGTCGATGTACGGAACGCGGCGCGCACCGGTGGCAAAGCCTTCAAGAAACTGACCAAGCGGGAGCGCGAGGAGAACTATTTCGTCAAGGCGCAGGCGGCGGGGAAGGGCTACATCGGCGGCACGTTCCGAGGCAGTCACCTGGTATCGATCGGCGCGCCCGACTTTACCGTGACCGACAACATCGACCCATCCGGCCGCGAAACGATCAGCAAGGGCAGCATGCTCATCAAGGCGTCTGGACAATTCCCGGTTATCTACATCCAAACGAACAGCCCCTACGGTGAGATGCTGGAGCTGGGGCATTCCACGCAAGCGCCTGGCGGGGTTTATGACCTCGCGTTCATCGGCGTATCCGAGGCCTACAAATGACCTTCGAGCAGATCAGGACGCTCATCACCGGCCGCATGGTGGCCTTCACCGGCATTGACCAGGCGCGGATCGATTACCCCAACCAGCCGGAAGTGTTCACGCCGCCGGCTACCGGCCTCTGGTGCCGGCTGAATATTCAATACGCCTCGGCCTTCATGGCTGGCATGGCCGACCGACCGCATACCCGCAAGCCCGGGCAGATCAGCATCCAATGCTTCGCCCGCGAGCGAACCGGAACCAAAGCCATCAACGAATTGGCCGACGCGCTTGAGGCGCACTTCGCCTACTGGATGTCCGGCGACCTTGAATGCATGGAAGCCAGCCAGGTGGTCGCCGGCGAGTTCGAGGGCTTCTACCAAATCAACGTCAACATCCGGTTTCGCGCCGGCTGAGAGGGAAAATGCAGAGCGCAAATTATGTGCCGGGCGTCTCCGGCTGGAAGCTCCACAAGAACGGAAGCCTTGAATTCAAATCGTCCGGCGATCCGTGCCTGTCCAGTTTCGGGAAAGAGGAGTCGCCACAACCATTTATCGTCGTCGACGGCGTGACTTACATATCTCAGGAGTCGGTCGATGAGTCCAGCATTCAGGGGGCGAAGCTGGCCCCGCAGTGGACCGTAAAACTCGAGCTGCTCAATGGTCAGTATGTTGCTGCCGGCATCGGCCTGGGTATTGCTTCGCAGTTCTTGGTCAGCGCCAACCGGTTCGCAATCAACGATCGAGATGCTGAGCAAATCCTCGAAGAGCTCGCAGGTCGCATTTCCCAGACTGAGCTTGTCAGTGCGATGGCTGCGCAGTCCGAGCAAATAAAGCCGATCGCCGACACTGTTCGTGAGGTTCTGCGCGAAGAGCTCCAGCCCGGCGGGATCCTGCACCGCAAATAACCAGCCCATTGGGCCAGCCAACCCCGCCTCGAGCGGGTTTTTTTATGCCCGCGAATAGGAGGCTCCAATGAGCTCTGGCGCAAAAGTTGTAAGTCACATCATTGCTGAGGTGACGCCCGGCGTTACTCCCGCCGGCACATGGGACACGCTTCGCCTGACCGGCAATGCACTGACCCCGACCGTAAACACCCAAGTCAGTGACGAGATCACCGACACCCGCCTGAGCCAGGGCTCTGTGGCCACCAGCATCGATATCGGCGGCGACCTGACGGCGGAGTTCTCGTTTGGCTCGTTCGACCAGCTGCTGGAGGCCGCATTTTACGGCAACTGGTCAGGCAACGTGCTGAGTGTCGGCGATACCCGGCACACCTTCAGCATCGCCAAGGGTTACGACGATGTCGGCGTCTATGGCGTGTTCAAGGGGGCTCACGTCTCCACCTTCGCGCTGGACATCCCGTCCGACGGCAAGATTACCGCCACTTTCAACATGGCCTGCCTGGACTACGAGGACAGCGAGACGCCGATCGTTGTTTCGCCGAACGCGCCAACCACTTCACCATTCCTGTCGAACAACAACGTCGGCACGATCCTGGTGAACGGGCAATCACTGGAAGGTGTGGCCTGCGTCTCTGCCATGACGGTGAATCTGGACAACAGCTTGCAGACTCAGCGCTGCCTCGGTTCCGATAGCCTGGGCCCTGGTGCGCATATCGCCACCGAGGCGGCAATCACCGGAAGCATCACGCTGGCCTGGTCCAAGCGTGCATGGGAAATCTGGAAGAACACCTTCACCCGTGCGCCGATCGCGGTGGTGTTCCCGATCACCGACTCCCTGGGCAACCGGTACACCTTTACTTTCCCTGCGGTGGAGGTGGACGGCGAACTGCCGAACGGCGGCAAGCGCGACCTGATCGAGGTAACGCTGAACTACACCGTCGCCAAGGTCAGCCCCACCATCACCCGCGTCCCATTCGTGCCGGTGGTTAGCGTTGCCGTGGCTCCGACAACTGCATCGATCGAGGTGGCAGCAACTCAGCAACTCACCGCGTCAGCTCTGCCGGCCGAAGCCGCGCAGAACGTCACCTGGTCGAGTTCGGCGCCGAGTGTGGCAACCGTCAGCTCGTCTGGCCTGGTCACCGGTGTGTCTGTCGGATCGGCGACCATCACGGCTACCAGCGTCTCGGACGTCACCAAGACCAGCACCTCCGCAATCACCGTCACCGCGTAACCGCGTCACCTTGGCCGCCCCGGCATTCACGCCGGCCGGGGCGGTCCTTTTATTGGCGAGGCGTTGAGGAATTACCATGGCTCTGCAACTGGGCAAAAAGAAGACTGCGGTCACCGGCGAGCGCTGGGCGAAGTTCGACGAAGACACCAAGGTTCTGCTGGCTGGCATCGACAACCCTGAATACCAGGTCGCCCTTGAGCGCATGCGGCGCCGTATCCAGCGCAACGACGCGCGCTTCGAGGAGGGCCAGGTCGGCGTGGTCGCCGGCGAGAAGACCGAGCACCAGAACCACTCGATGCTGCTCAGCCACTTCATTGTGAAGGATTGGGAGGGCGTCCTGGATGCCGAGGGAAACCCGGTCAAATACAGCCCAGCGGTTGCCGCTGAGTTGCTGGAGAACAACATCGAGTTCTTCATCTTCGTCCTGCGCGAAGGCGCGGCAGCCGCCAATGATGCCGCCGAAGAGCGAGCCGAGTCGGTGGGAAAGCCGTCGCCCGCTTCGAATGGGAGCAAGAGTGGGGCGGGGAAAGTGAAAAGCGCCGCGCGGTCTACGCGCGCCTGAGGTTGAGCGTTCCGGACGAACCGGAGAACGATCCGCTCACTGCGTACCTGCTCAACCTCTATCGCAACGTCTGCCGCGGCCGCCGGTACATCGCCGGCATGGCCGGGGCCTTCCCATTACCTCTGTCAGGGCGGGATATCTCCGACTGGCTGGAGGCGCATCCATCGCCATTGCCGCGCGACGAGGTTGACGAGGTGATGTTTACGCTGGATGCGCTGTGCTTGGCTTTGGATGAGGCATAGAATGAATGCTCATAGCCATGGAGCGCGAAGCATGCAAAGAAACTGGGATCTGATCAGGATGATCTTGCTGGACCTGGAACAGGCCGATGGACAGCATATAAAAGCAAAGGAAATGCCTCCGTTTCCAGCTGATTGGGTTGCCCTTCACATGAAGATGATGGAGGAAGGTGGCCTGATTGAAGGGAATGACCCTGGGTTTTTGAGTGGCCCTCCGCAATTCTTCGCGCTTGGATTGACGTGGAAGGGGCGCGAGCTCCTCGACAGCATCAGAACCGATTCGGTGTGGGGAAAGACGAAAGGGCTGCTCAAGGAAAAAGGGGTTGGCCTGACTCTTGATACCATAAAAGCGGCAGTTACTGCCGTGGTGACCCAGCTGATGAAATCCTGATTTTGTGGCTGCAATGTGGATGGTGGTAGATTGATGCCACTTTCAGGGAGGGTGGGATTTGAGACGATTATTGCTGATTGGTTTTGGCTGCATTGCTATAGCAGGATGCGAGACGACCAGGGTTTCGCCGGAACAGGCCCGTCCGGTGTCTTCGGAGGACGTGTATGCATTCAGTCGACCCTCTAGCCCCAGCGACGCCAGGATCGTGTTCACCCAGGATTCTGGTGCCTTGAGCTGCTTTGGTGCGGGCATGCAGATCTTCCTTGATGAAAAATTGGCTGCCGAGACTAGCAACGGAGAATCGGTGAAGCTCTATCACAAGCCGGGCCCAACGCAGCTGAGCATCAAAAACAAGGCCGGATGTGCTGGTGGTGATTTGCGCGGCCTGTTGCTGGATCTGAAGCCAGGCTACTCATATTCCGTTCGTGGATACCGCGGCGCATGGGATAAAGCAGAGCCATTGCTGACATCGCCCGAGCCATTCCAATACAGGAAGTGAAATGAAGCCGACCTTCGCGATTCTTCTCGCCGTCCTTTCCTTTTGCTCAGCGGAGGCATTTGCCGCCGGGGATTCCTGCAAGAAAATCTCGGCGCTGGCTGGGCAGGCCATGACGGCGCGCCAGAACGGTCAGCTGCTTGAGGATTCGCTCGACAAGATCGGCGACGGCAGCAAATTCGCCCAGGGAGTGATCCTGAAGGCCTACGACCAGCCACTGATGCCGAACAAACACGCCAAGGAAGAGGCAGTGAAAGAATTCCAAAACTCCGCATTTCGCGAATGTCTCGACGCAAATAGCTGACAGAAGTTAGACCAAACGACCCGCTCCGGCGGGTTTTTTTACGCCTGGAGAAAAACAATGGCTCAGACATCCCGCCTGGTTCTTGAAATTGACAGTCGGGACGCCGAGCAAAAAGCGGCCGACACCCGCAAGGCACTTGAGGCACTGGAGGGTGCAGGTCTCCGCGCCAAGCCTGTGCTGGATAAGCTGGCTGACGGCATCGACAGTGTCGGTGAGTCCTCAGAGTCCACTGGCAAAAAAGTCAAAACTCAGAAAGAACAGCTGGAAGAGCTGCTGGGCAGCATTGACCCTGTAACCCGAAAGCTTGGCGAACTTGATAAGCAAGAAAAGGAGCTGGCGAAAAATCGCAAGCTCGGCCTGATTGATGCGGACACCTTCGCTGAATACCAATCGAAGATAAACACCACTCGTACGGATCTCGGTCGATTCAATACCGACCTCAACAAAGCAGGGATGACGGCTAAGGCTACTTCCGCCGCTCTTCGCGGTGTACCCGCTCAATTCACCGATATCGCCGTATCCCTGCAAGGGGGCCAGGCGCCTTTGACCGTGTTCTTGCAGCAGGGCGGGCAGCTGAAGGATATGTTCGGCGGGGTCGGGCCGGCTGCCAAGGCGCTGGGTGGCTACGTTCTCGGCCTGGTGAATCCTTTTACAGTGGCCGCCGCGGCAGTGGGCGCGCTAACGCTGGCTTATTACCAAGGATCAAAGGAGCAAGACGCGTATCGACTGGCGATCGTTACCACGGGGAACGCCGCGGGAACGTCAACCATTGCGTTGGCAGAGATGGCGAAGCGCATAAGTTCAACGGTGGGCACTACTGCGGAGGCGGCTACCGCCCTGGCACAGCTGGCTGCGACCGGGAAAATCACCAGTTCCAGCTTCGAGCAGATCGCTACCTCGGCAATCGCCTTTGAGAAGTCGACCGGGAAAGCCGTGTCTGAAACGATCGCGGAATTCGTCAGATTGGCAGACGACCCAGTGAAGGCCGTAGCCGAGCTGAACGATAAATACAACTTCCTTACCGCGTCTGTTTATGAGCAGGTTCGAGCCGCCCAGGAGATGGGTGAGAAGGAAGCGGCGGCAGCTATTGCCCAGGAAGCCTATGCCAAAGCACTAGGCGAGCGAGCCGCTACTATGAAGGCGAATCTCGGTACGCTTGAGCGCGCCTGGAGCGATCTAGCCGGCGCAGCCAAGGAGGGTTGGGATGCAATTCTCGGCGTCGGGCGTGAGTCCAGGGACGGCCCGGACGTTAAGGCAATCCAACAAAAAATCAATTATTTGAAGTCAACGCTGGACACTGGCTACGAGGACGATAACGCGCGGGAGCGAATCGCATCGCTTCAGGCCGAACTGGACGCCTACACCAAAAAAGCGAAAGCCGAACAGGATGCAGCCGATGCGGCGGCGCGGAATGCCCAGGTCCAGCGCGATGGTCAGGTTGCGTACGAATCGTTCCAAAAGAGCATCGAGGATAACTTCACAAAACGCCAGAAGATGAACAAGGCGTTGGAGGACGAAGAGAAACGCATTAGTGCTGCGCGAGCGGCAGGCTATACGATTACTGCCGAGCAGGAGAAGGCAGCGCTCAAGGCAATCCGCGAAAATTCAATCTACAAGGAGGCAGCCGAGAAAAAGCCCAAGGCATACCGGGAAGACGCCGGCATGAAGGCGCTCGACCAGGCCCGCCAGCAATACTCGGTGCTGCAGCAGCAGAACGCCCTGATCGGCGTGCAGAAGGGCGAAGTAGACAAACTTGGCACGGCCGGGCAGGCCCTGGTGAAGTGGGAGCAGGAACTCGCCGATATCAAGGGAAAGCAGACCCTGACTGCGGACCAGAAGGCGCTTATCGCCAACCAGGAACTGATCACTGCCCAACTGAAAAAAAATGCGGCGCTTGAGAGAGAAAACCAGCTCAAGAAAATCTCCAGCGATGAAACACAGAAGCTCGCGGCTTTCCAGACCAACCTGGCGAGCCAACTGGCGAAGGCACAGACCGGCCTGGACAACAATCTCGCCGGGATGGGGATGGGCGATCAGCAGCGGCAGCGCCTACAGGAGCAGCTGAGCATTCAGCAGCAGTATCAAACGCAATTGGATGCGCTGGAGCAGCAGCACAACGAAGGGCGCATCAGCGACAGCCTCTACAACAAGGAGACTGAGTCGCTTCGAACCGCTCTGCAAAGCCGCCTGACGATGCAGCAGCAGTACTACACCGACGTGGACAAGGCCCAATCTGACTGGTCGCTCGGTGCCTCATCGGCGTTCCAGACTTATTCGGAGCAGGCCGCCAACGTGGCAGGGCAGACCCGGGAGCTATTCACCCGAGCCTTCACCAACATGGAAGACGCTGTCGTCAAGTTCGTCCGGACGGGGAAACTGTCCTTCAAGGACTTCGCCAATGGCGTGATCGAGGATCTGATCCGCATCCAGGTTCGGCAAGCTGCTGCTGGATTCCTTAGCTCTGCATTCGGGATGCTCACCGGCGGCGGTGCGGCAGCAGGCAATGGCCTGGCCGCCGGATCTGCTGGCGCTACGTCTTCGAGTCTCGGTGCGTCCTCCGCTGGATATGGCTCGAAGTTCGGCTTCTCCGACGGCGGCTACACCGGCGACGGCGGCAAGTACGAGCCGAAGGGCGTGGTGCATGGTGGCGAGTTCGTGGTTCGCAAGGAGGCGGTGAGCCAGCCGGGCGTGCGTGAGTTCCTCGAGCGAATGAACGCCAACGCGAAAGGGTATGCGGACGGCGGCTATGTGGGGTCCACGCCAGCGGCCACTTCAAACGTGGTTCCGATCTCGTCCGCGCCGGGTGCTGGGCCGGTGATCCAGCAGACCTTCAGCTTCCAAGGCACTCCGGACGACGCCACCATCAACATGGTCAGGGAAGCAGCCATGCAAGGGGCGAAGGGCGGCTACGAGCTGGTCGTTCGCGACCTGAAAATGAACGGAACAATCCGCCAGCTGATCGCGCGGCGCTAAGCCTTTAAGGAGTACTGCATGGCTCTCACGTGGCCGGCTTCGCTGCGCCCGTCAGAAATGACGTGGGGCATCGTCAACAACAGTCGGGCGTTCACTTCAGCGCTATCGAATGCCCAGCAGATCGTCGGCTACGCGGGCGCCTACTGGCAGTGCACGCTGACCTTTGGGTTGCTCACCAGGGCCCAGGAGCGCGAGCTATCCTCGTTTCTCGGGAAGCTGGACGGGATGTTCGGAACATTCAACCTGCCAGCGTTCACCCGGCGCCGAACCAACAGCGTCGGCGCGCTCACCGTGGTTACCGGCAATGCCCAGGCGAGAACGATGGTGCTGGCTGGGGCAACTCCCAGCACCGCGATTTTCGCCGCCGGCGACTACATCACCATCGCGGGCGAGATGTTTGAGGTCACCGACGCTGTTTCATCGAATGCCCAGGGTGGCCTGACCGTTGCGCTCAATAAGCGGATCCGGAAGTCGCTCACGCCTGGCGCGGCGGTTGAGTACCTGAACCCATATTCGGAAATGCGGATGACGTCGGACACATGGTCCATGTCGGTTCGCCCCGTTATCGCCAATGGCAGCTATCAATTCAGGGAGGCTTTCTGATGCCCTCAGCATTCCCCTTCAGCCAGGGTGTGGTGGATATCATCGCTACTGGCAAGTTCATGCCGGTCTACGCGGTTCAATTGGACTTCCCCGACGGGATGGTCTTCGCGCACACCGGTACCGGTGAGTTGGTGATCGACGGGATCACCTACCTGGGCGTCGGTAATTTCGGTCAGGTCAGCCAGTCGCAGGAGAGCGACAACTCAGGGTCGCCCATGTCGGTCGAGCTGACGCTAAGCGGGCTAGACGCTTACATCCTGTCCGAGACCAACGTGCGCGGGTGCCGCGGGCGGTCGGCCAAGGTCATGTTTGCGGTGTTCGACGAGGCTGGGAATTACGCGGCAGACATCCTGTTCTCCGGCCGGATGGACGCGGCCAAGTTCTCGTTTGCCGGCAATGGCGAGGAGGGCAACAACATCACCGTTCCGGTCATCGATCGCATGGCCGAGTGGAGCCGAACCGGCACCGAGCGCTTCACCGACGAAAACCACCGTGCTCGCCACCAGGGCGATCGCTTCTTCTACGCAATCGCCCAGATGTCCGAATGGCCCATCTACTGGGGCTCGAAGAAGGACGCGCCGACATTCACCTATGGAAGCTAGCCATGCGCTACCGAGACTGGACAACCCGTCTAAACGAAACCATCAAGGCCGCCCAAGAGCGGCCTTTTTCATGGGGTGAATTTGACTGCTGCCTGTTCGCTGCTGATTGCACAGCCGCGGTCTGTGGCGTGGACCCGGCCGAGAACTACCGCGGCAAGTACACGACCGAGGCAGGCGCGAAGCGGCAGCTCAAGAAACAGCACGGCAGCCTGGAGGCGGCCTGGGATGCCCATTTTGTTCGGGTGCCACTGGCCTTCATCCAACGCGGGGACGTCGTGATGTACGACGCGCCAGGTGGCCGGAGCATGGCTGTGTTCTGGGCTGGTGAGTATTGGGCGGCGACCGAAGACGGCGCGGCCAGGGTCGTGTGCGAGCCTCTGGCCGCGTGGAGAATTGAATGAGCAGCGGCATCAAGAAACTCGCTCAGGTCGTAGTGGGTGCCGTCATTGGCTTTGCGCAAGGCGGCCCGTGGGGAGCGGTAGCAGGCGCCGCGCTGGCGTTCTACGCAGCAGAGCAACAGGAGAAGCTCAACACCAAGTCGCCTCTGCGCGATAACGAGCCTTCGGCACAGACCGTCAGGTCGTCCAAAGCGCCGGTGCGGTTCATCCTGGGCCGTGTCTCGACCGGCGGCGTCCTTGTGTGGGCCCAGGAGCAAACCGGCGCCCTTGGTGATGGCGAATGGCTGCACCTGGTCTACGTTCTGTCGGAAGGTCCGATCACCGCTCTGGAGAACATTTACCTGGGCGAAGAGGAAATCGGCTCATTCGGAGCTTTCGCCAGCTATGAGCTGGTCGTCAATCCGACCCAGGTGAACGCGTTCCTCAAAGCGAACTGCCCTGACTGGAAGGACAGCCAGATCGGAAGAGGGCTTTCCTACGTGCGCGTGTCCCTGAAATACAGCGCGGAGAAATTCCCGGCAGGCATTCCGGATACCCGGTTCGTGGTTCGCGGCCGTAACGACATCTTCGACCCCCGCACCAATACCGCCGGTTACAGCGCCAACACCGCGCTTCATCTGCTTTGGTTCCTCCGCAACCGCTGCAACGTGCCTGACGACGAGATCGTCTTCGAGACCTTCGCCAGTGCTGCGAACGTTTGCGACGAAGCCGTCACCAACGCTGATGGATCGACCAGTCAGCGCTACAGGACCGGCTGCGTGATCGGCGCCGATGAACAGCGGACCGGGGTCCTGCAGAAGCTCGAAGCTGCGTCTGGTGGGCACTTGATCCGTGTAGGTGGGCGCTGGATGTTCCAGGCGGGCGCGTATTACGGTCCGTATGACTTCGAAATCACCGAAGACATGGTCATCGGCACCGTAACCGGCAGCACCGAGCCTACCAACGATTCGGCAATCAATACCGTTCGTGGCACGTTCATTGACCCGGATCAGTCATGGACGGAGACGGACTATCCTGAGGTTAGCGTTGCCGAGTGGATAGTTGAAGACGGCGGCGAGGCGGCGGAGACGCTCACCTACTCCTATGTCACCGACCCATACCAGGCTCAGCGCCTGGCGAACATGGAGCTCCGCCGTCGCCGTGCCGGTGGCGCCATCAGCATCCCGATGAATTTCGCCGGCTACAACTGCCGTCCGGGCCGCGTGGTACGCGTCAACCTGCCTTCGCTAAATATCCTGGGTGAGTTCATCGTTTCGGATTGGTCCATGGGCGACCGCGAGGGCTGCACCGTCCAGGTCAAACAGTACGAGGCTGCGATCTTCGACGACGCCGTGGGCCAGCCCTACAACCCGATCGGCTTTATCAATCTTCCATCCGGCGGACTGGGCAGCCCAAGTTCGCTCACTTGGACGCAGGATTCCACGGCCGAGGTAATTCAGGGTGTACTTTCCTGGATGCCGCCGACCGGGATCGTTAAGGAATACATCGTCGTGGTCCGTCAAGGAACGACCGCGATTCAATCGCACAACGTGCCGTCGACGTCCACAGAGTGCGCTATCAACGGCCTGCCGTCCGGCAATTACACCATGAGCGTGTCGGCGGTTGGCCCTATGGCGCGGTCTGGCGAAGTAACCATCACGGTCAGCATCAACGGCCCGCCCATTCCGGAAAGCTGCGTGGTTCAGTCGTCGATCGACAACATCGTGCTGATTCCGGCCAATGCTCAAAATGGGCT
>Ga0307414_10001074_pt1 | contig 13968 bp, 8 predicted proteins | sample DK1Ometagenome_FD_203804 | JGI IMG/M metagenome (GOLD analysis project Ga0307414, IMG submission 203804) | Maize rhizosphere microbial communities from greenhouse at UC Davis, California, United States - DK15-O-3 | ecosystem: Host-associated > Plants > Roots > Rhizosphere > Soil | place: USA... | reverse complement strand
TAGTGCATCTAATGATGGACCTTCTTCTATTTTATAATTTCATTTGGTAAAACATAGTTGAAAATAAAAAGAGATTTGAATGTCTGTCAAGATAGAATCTATCAAAGTTTCTAACCTAAACTTGTTAGATCTTGATTTTGCTGGAATTCTTTTTTTAAAACTTCATGGGCCACGATTCTGCCACAAAACTTAGAATGGTGAAATATATTTAAAAACCGCCTTAACTTTTTGTGGCAAAAAAGGTATTCACTCCAATTCAGCATTTTAGCATTAGTTCCCTATTCAGTAAATCTTTCAATTATAAGATTTCTAAATTCTAAAATTCTTATTTGAGAATTATTCTTGAATTAATTCTTCAATTCGATCGGTAAGTTTAACTAAAATTTCTTCCTGTTCAGAGTCGCTCATTTTTGAAAGGGGCATTGAGGGATCGTTTAATGCTTGTAAATCTTTTAGACCTGCCTGATTTTTAAATCTACTAGGTTTTACAATTAAAGAGAGTAACTTTGTTCCATTGGCATTTGCATTATTTAGTAAATCAGGTAGTTCACTGCTTTGTATAAAATCGGATGCTAAAAAATCTGTCGAAATAATTAAGATTGCGACCTTCGCATTTTTTAATGCTTTTGCTATTTCCTCTTTCCATTTTTCGCCGGCAAGGATTTTGGTATCATCCCAAACGCTTAAATCAATATCATTTTGATGATTTAAGACTTTTAAATGTGTTTGGACCCTGTTTAACCATTCTTTGTCCTTATGGCTATAACTGATAAATAAACTTGATTTTTTTACGTCACTCATGTCTTGATTAAATATTTTACTAATTGTATTGTTTTGATTTACTTTGACTTTTTTGGATTTAGTGGAAACTAAATCGGTTGAAATTTTATTAAGGTGTTTTATTGAGTTTCCTTTATGTTTGGAAATCTTATCATAATCAGCATCTAATATCACAGTTCCTTCAAATTTACTAAAGGCATATATGGACTTTAAATTTAGTAATTGCTGGTGGAGAATATTCAACTTGGCATTTTTAAATGGAATATTACATATCCAAAGTTGTTTAAGATTAAAAAGCCCTAAAACAGCATCGGGTAGCTCGATCATTGGGTTTTTTGATATACTTAGCTCTAATAGATTATTTAATTTTGAAAACTCTTCTGGTAAAGTTCTGATTTTGTTATCAGCTAAAAAAATCTTTCGCAGCTGTTGTAAATTAAGAATTTGTTTAGGTACTGATGTAATCTGATTACTATTTAAATTTAATGTGTGTAATTTTTTTAGTTCACAGAGTTTAGCAAAAAAGTTAGAAATTTTGTTGTTAGATATGTCTAAAACTTCAAGCGATTTTAAGTCACAAATTTCCTTTGGGATATCTTTTATTAAGTTATTACTAAGATTTAAAGATCGCAGATTTTTTAATTTAAATATTTCAACAGGAATACTTTTTAAGTTTGAATTAGATAAATCTAATTTCGAAATATTAATATTGTTCGGTATTTTTTTTACTTCCATATCTCAAAAATATAATATTTATTGTAAAAAACTTATTTAATCATCAAAAAGAAAGTGTAATATTAAGAATAAAAGACAATGTTTATAAACATTTAGTTGCTCGCTAAAAATGGTCTTTTTTATTTAAATGTTTTCCTGAGCCGCAAAATATGCTTGACGTCTTAAAGTTTTACGGTTTAGCTTAAATAATATTTGTTTTTTTTTAAGCAATTAAATATTAAATTAATTATCTAAATTTGCGTATCCCGTAGGAGGTATTGGGATTCATAAATTAAAAGCAGGATAGATCATAGGCAGGTTTGCCTATAAGTGGATCGAAGACTGCTTTGCTTCGGCACCCTCACAAAAAAATAACTAGTTATTACATCCCGAGCCGCTAAAGACAGCACTCGGGATTTTTTTATAGGTTATTTCATCTTTGGATGATTTTAAAATATTAGAAAAAGTTACCAATGTTTGGCACTTAACCTAAAGGAAATTCTCCGCAACTTAAATTGAGTATTTTAGTCGCAATTTATTTGGAGGAATACGTTCTCGAAATATTTAACGAAACCTATAGAAATACAAGTTTTGTTCGAAGCAATTTCATTTTTATCAGTCATAACAAAAACTTCTTTATTTTTTTTGAGTAATAGATTTGAACAATGAGCCAGTAATTTTCTTCCATTACCTTGGTTTCGGAATTGAGGTTTTGTAAATAATATTCCGATATCTGGATCAATGATTGTACAAAAGCTGAGAATTTGATTTTGTTTATTTTTCAGTACGAAAATTTTTCCTGTCGCGATTACTTGAATTATGCGCATTTGCATGTCTTCAATAGATTTGTCATTTTTACCATTGTATTCCTCATGATAATAATTTTGTAGCATTTCTGCTAGTTCGTCCTGGTGTGCAATATCTCCAGGTACAATTTCAAAATTATTAACCGTAACTTCATTAATAACCTGAGTCTGATAAAGTACACGTTCCTTAAGGATTTCTACACGATCAATTTTGTAAAAAGCTAATAAAGAGTTAGTTAATTTGGAGTCGCCAATAATGGAAAAGTTTTTAAAGTGATTCAAATCTACGATTTCACTTATTTCAATAAATTGATCTGAGTTCCAGTTTTCACCATAAATAAGCAAAATTTCTCCATGTAAAATTACGATCCAGCCTTTATCACTAATATTTATCACTGATTTGTCGTAAAGTTTTTTCTGACCTGTCAAGGCAGCTTCGATATAATCAAATAGAAATTTATAATGAAAAAGTTTTAAATTAATTTTTTGAAAGAGAAAATTTTCAAATTCTTTTGGGTTATTTTGAGGTGTTAAATTCATAAAATTTTATTTCCGTTTTGGTGTATAGTTAATTTATAGAATCTGAAAACGAATATAGTCCAAACAAAAATAAGATAAATATAAACGGAGTCATTAAAAATCCTTAATCTTGAACAAAGGTTCTAAATGAAGAAATTTCATGTCTTTCTAATCTTCCATAATAAATATGATGGATTTTCCTTTACTTTTTCTTTATAATCAATATAATCTTTATAGCCTTTTCCTAAAGCTAGCGCTGTTGCTAATAAACTGAATCCGCCGGTTGAAAAACCACCTGCCAAACCGCCGATTCCAACCATAGAATTTACAAATACCTGTTTGTTGATATAATTTATTTTTTGTTTTATTTTTTGAACTTGAACCTCATTTAATTCATGAAAAATATTTTCTGTTTTTTGTTGAATTATTTTAGGGTCGCTTAATATTCTCAATTCTCTAAAATGTTTTTCAAGCTCTATCCTGAAGTTCGTAAAAACTTCCGAATCCATTTCCCTGACGGTCATTAATTTGTCTATATCAATGTTATCGAGAAATGGTAAATCAAAGTTAATTATTCGATTTGCAGTGTCGGTCTGAATTGTTTCTTTGACATTGTAATTTTGAGATATTAGCTTGCTGGTAAAACTATTATCGCATAGGTAGGTTGAATTAAGAGTAGAGGAGATGAAATTTTCTTTAAAAACTCGATCAAAAAAATGTTTTGATGTGGAATTTATTGACTGTGTAACCCAAGCATTAAAATGATTTATTTCTGGTACTGTGTCCGGCAAGGTTTGCCTAAAATCCATTATTCCTGTTTCTTTATCCATGCTTAAAACTTCCATCTCAAACAAATGGTAAATCATACTTGATTTGAAGTTAGTATCTTTAAAATCAACTATAATACTTCTACATGGAGAAAGCTTATCTTCAGCAACTTTCCAACCTTCCTCGGATCCCATTTTTTCCATTGAACGAACCGAAACATTTTCCCAGAAAAAATCCATAATTTCTTTTGGAAGAAGACCATTATAGTAGTCAATAGGAAATTTTAATGGAATTTCTTTGGGGCCCTCGAAGTGATAACTTAAAGGAAATATCTTTACATAATTTCCCGCCACCATTGGTGTGATATCTTTTAAAAACGATGATGCTTTTGAAAGAGTGTTTCTGTTTATCTTTCCATCACTATTGTATCCCAAATATTTAGCGGTCACTTTAGTCATTTCGGACTGAAAGTCAGTTAAAGCAAATAAAGTATCTTTAACAATAAATTGGTCAACATATAATGCAGTTTGTTTTAGTAAATTAATAGATGTTTCGTCTGATGATGAAAAAACTTTTAGGAAAGAGTCTCTCTTATTAATTTCTTTTATTAATTCTTCATAATTATCTATAGAATATCTTCTGTAATCCTGCAGTTCTTTTTCGATTCTTTCGTCAGTTTCGTTAATGAAATTATTTTCAATACTGCTTTTGTGAAAGAATAAGCTATCTGCTAAAAAATTATATGTAACACTCCCCATAAGTTTGATATTGGTTATTCATAAATTCGTTCGTAAATTCAAATTGTGTTTACACTTTTGAATGTAATTGTCTATTATTTTAGGTATTTAAAAACAGGTGTAATTAACTTTAATGCATCATACATATGTAAATATAGCCCTATTTATTCACACTGTATTTATGCGATTTGCAATTTAATTTGAATTATCGCAATGATAATTATTAAAACAGCATAACAGTTCTAAAGCCAAAAAAAGTTGTTTTGCGAGAGTCAGTTTAACCTTTCGATAAATTATTAAAATGAGCAAATGAAAATATACCTATTTTAGCAAAAACAATATTTAAATGAAATTAGAACAAATCAATCAGTATACAAAAAATAATGGTACTACAATTTTAACGGCATTTAGTGTTTTTGCAATAGGCATAATGATATATGTTTTACCTATTGGAATCTTTCCTGATTATTTAAATTTAAGAGAGTATTCCAAGATCTATGAACTATTTAATTTAATAATTAGCTCTTTAACATCATTAATTGGAATATATATAACTGTTTCTTTGGTTGCCTACGAATTTTTTAAACAGAAATCGGGTATTGATTTCCAAAAATCACTTCTGGTAAATCGAACCAATCCATTATTTATATCATTTTCGGTTTCGACAATTATTTGCGCATTTTTTTCAAGTTTAGTTATCCATTTTGAAAAACCAAATTACAATGAAGTCTCAATAATTTATTATAATTCATTTTTGTTTCTTCTTGTAATCTTCTTTTTGTTTCCTGTCGCATTTAATTTGTTCTCATCATTAAAACCTGGGAAATTGGCAAGTCAAGAGATAGAAAAAATTAACAATAAGACAGTTTTTATCAATCTAAACAATGAAGAAGATATTGATAAACAGGTAGAACTTATGGAAAATGATCATTTGATCAAGGTCCAGAATATTGTTATAGCGTTGATATCAGTATCGGACAAAATAAAAGCACAAGCTATCATTTTCAAAAGCACACAAAAATTAGGTGTATTGATTATTGAAAGCAAGGATAAAAGTGAAAACATCTATATAACAAATAGGCTAATTAGTTTTTATATAAACATTATAGACTTCGCGTTGCTGCAGCCGAATAATTCAGCTATCTTAAATATCATATGGAGTTCTATAGAGAGTATGTATGAGTTGCTGATTTCAAAAAAAGTATATGCGCAAAACTTTAAGAGCTTTAGGGATGGGCTTTTTAGAAAGGTATTTTAACCGCCTTATAGAAAATAACAAAGAGGAAATAATTTTCAATGGTATAGAATCATTAAGGGATATCATTTATAATCAAATGACGAGAAATATGCCAAGTGATGAAGAACTTTATGATTTAAATCATTTACGTTCTCAATTTGAAAAAGCTTTTATAGACCCACTTGAATTTGAAGATGATGCACATGAAAAATCTCAACATTTTGGTGAAATAGCTCTGGAATTTTTGTCATGTTTTTCTTTTATAATGGATAAGGCAATAAAAAATAAAAAACCTGAATTATTAAATAAATGCGCCGAAGAATTAATTAAATTAAATTCTGATATTGAACGAGCAGATGATTCTGGTAAATATAAGCAGTGTTTTCTATATATTAAGTGTTCACAAATGATTTGCGACTTTACTTATACAGCATTTAAAGAAAATATCTATGTCAATGGGAATGAAGCCAAAGGCCTATTACCAATATTACTTGAAAAAGATATTGAAGAAGGAAAAATTTATGCCAGAACCGTTTTGCAAAGATATTGTTATTTATTGATTAATCTTCAGACATTAAATAAGTTGGACGGTTGGTTTTTAGGAGGATTGAATTTCGGATTTATAATTTGGGAAGGAGATTTAGGTCATATTGCACGAAGGTGTATTTTTAATTTGAAAAAAAATGAATTAGTAAAAACATGTTTATTGGATATTATTGAAACATATTCCATACTTAAAGAGAATTTTGAGAAATCTCAAAACAAGCGTTTTGATCTATATAGTATGATTAAAATAAGACTGCAGACAATATCTGAGCTTTTAATTGAAAATACCAAAGGAAATGAGGAGTTAATAGAATCCGTTAATAATTTATTGAGTAGTTTTAAATTTGAGACAGAATTCGAAAATGCAAATTAAAAAGCGATAACCACTATGTCAATTTAATTATCTTTTACCTTTTTTTTTTAAGATTGTTTGTCTTATAGACTGGCTTTTATTCGTTCGGTAATTTCGTTAATTGTTCTAAGACCGTCAAAGGTCAATACCTTAATTTTTGATTTCATATATTCAATTGCAGACCTTGTGGATTCTTCAAAAACTTCAATTCTTTTTATATGAATCTGAGGATTTTTGTCATCTTTTCGATTAGATGTTTCAGCCCTGGCAGGTAAACTTTGGAAACTCATTGTGTGACACTAACCATATATCCAGATCTGTACTTTTAATGTCAAACTTCTTCATAGCTATTTTTCCATAACTGCTGGAAAGCTGCCGTGATGTGTTGTTTTTAATTACTAAATGATTAACTGCAAAATTAGGACTTTATTGCTGTCCCTGTTTATGACTTTTATATCAGACATAAAAAAATCACCTACTAACTTGTTTTATTTTAAAAATAATATCACATAAATATGATTAGTAGAATCTGTTATTTTACTTATAAATTAAGCTTAAAATACTTACTTTTAGAAATTAATTTTCAAATACTGTAAATGAAAAGCTTTTCAAACTTTCAATTTTTTCCCATAGATAATGACAGTGTATTCGAAGAATTTGTTTGTGATATTTTTAATTCTGTCGATAAAACAAGCTCCTATGAACTCTTTGGAAGAAAGGGACAAAATCAGTATGGAATTGATATTTATTCATTTGATAAAGCTACAGTAATTCAGTGTAAACATAAATTAATAATCAGGGCTGACCAAAAAGTAAAAGAGGAATTACTTGAGGATTTTAAAAATGAAATAACCCGTTTTGAAAGTTTTAACGAAGACACAAGCAATCATTTTAAAAGATTTATAGTAGCATCCACCTTTAAAAATGATACTTCCTTAGCGGCAGAATGCATTAAATTATCGGCCCAGCATAATATTAAATTGGAGTATTGGAGCTGGAAAAGATTGACAAATCATGTTAGCGCTGAGATTTTTGAAAAGTATTATGATTTTTTCAAAAAATCTGCAGAAGCATACTATCTTAACTCAGCAAACATAAATTCGTTGATTCCTCTCGATAAGAATCTGCCACTTTTAAATCAGCTCTATGAATTTTTATCGATAAGGTTCAGAGATATTAAAATTCTTCACTCCAGAATGTTTTTAAACGAAAATGTTTTTGAACGAAAATTAAATGATTATTCCCGAAGAATTGTCTTTACTTATAAATCTTATAACGAAGGCTTTTTTGACATGTTTGAAACATTAGAATTTAAAGACAATACTCTAATTAATAATTTTGGTAAAGACTCATTACAATTTCAGATGTATGACTTCATTACTAAAACGTTAAGTGAAAATGGTATCAGTAGAGTTTTAGGCAAGAAATATGGACAGTTAAAAACTATAACTAATAGGGAAAAGAAACCAGATGATTATTTCGACCATTTTGAAAAGTTTAAATTTTTGGATCTTTTTAAAGCTTTGCCTGAAAGCGCAGAAACTGATACGCTTGACGAAATTTTAAAGCAGGGTTACTTCTATTACAAAATCGGGGATTTGCTGCGATCAAAAGATTTATTTCATATTGCAAGTATTAAAGCAGTAGAGCAGGATCGAAAAATTTCACATTTAATTGCTCAGCATAATTTACTCCATTTAGGTACATTTATAGAATGGGGATATTATATGTTGCCCGATAAATCTGAGATTATCAAAGATCTTAAAGATATTTCTCTTCAGGGTATTGAAGTTGATGCTATTGATTTAAAAATCAAGGAGATTATAGTTAGCCGTTCTTTTTTCTATTCGGCAAAAGAAAGCATTCAATCCTACACAAGCAAGGTCGAAGAAATGTATTATTCCTATTTGCGGGGCGGGAGCAGCTCGGTCAATTTTGAGGATGAACTGGATTATGAATATTCAGTTTTGCATTCTTTTCTATCAAAAAATTATATTGTTTATGACCAATATTCTGACTATTCTCATGTAATCAATAGTCTTTTCAAAAGTTTAATGGCTTCCTATTCTATAAAAAGTGGACGCAATAAAATTGAATATTTAAATGATTACTATCTCTATCATTTTGTAGAATATGGTGATCGAAAAGAATTTGAGAAATATCTTAAGCGCTACAAGATATACGAAATACAATATGAGAAATTAGATGATGAGGATTATCATTTTGTAAATCTCTTTTTAAATTTTTCAAACAGTTCCACACCGGAGCTAAATGTTTTATTAGAGCAAAATGATAAATATCTTGTTGAGAATTTTAAGGAACGATTTAATAAAATCTTCCGAAATTTTGTCTTTTTTTCGGGACTATTAAAGTTGGAAAATATCGAAGTTTCGCAAATTACTAATGCAATATTTAAAATATTAAGCAATGACAAAATATTAGAGAAGTATAATACTGACAGCGTATATGATTTTTTTATACGAAAGAGTACACAAATAGAAAAAAGCTTAATGCAGAAATTCATTTTTTACATTTTAAGCAACGAGGGGTATTACGACTCGAGAAAACTGATTAATTTTTTCAATGAATTGAAGTACCATAAAATTATTTTGGATTTTAATGAGACCGAGTTTATCTTTTTAATGAAAAGTATTGCCGAGAAATCTGAGATACGCAGTGATTATCATTTCGCGGTAACCCTTTATCAGGTATTAGGTCGCGAACAACAGCAAATACTAAAATCAAAGCTATTGGAAAATTTGAAAAGCGAATTTGACCGGGACTTGTTTTCCATGATGGTAATTTATGATTTGATTGATTACAATTTTGACGGTTATTTCGATTCATTTCTGGCTTCGATTGACTTAGAGAAAGAGCGTTCCAGCAACACAAACAGGAGAATGGATGATTCTTTGGAATCTAAAAGGTACTCAGTGTTAGATGATCTTTTTAATATCGTTTTTAAATTTAATCATGACTTGCAGGATAAGAGGTTTGAGGGATTTAAGGGTATTTCGGATTATTATGACTGGCTTTTAGATATTGATCATTTTGATTATTCAAAATTTGATCCATATTGGATAGATGATTATAGTACCAAGTATTACTATGCATACATGAAAAAACACGAGGCGGTCCTCAAAAAAGAAGTGTTACTACATATAGCTAAAACGCAGGACGAGCGACTAAGAAAGATTTGTTATAATATTTTTTGTTTTGAAGAATAATAACCAATAAATACATAAACTGAATGTCTGTAGAATCAAAAAATATTTTCTCTCAGGAAAATTTAAATGATTATTCTTCTAATTTCAGGCTGTCTGATGTGCCTGATATCACTTACAAGAGAGAAATTATACAAAATTGGATCGATGACCTGAGATGTGGAAAACTCAACAGTTTAAAAGAGGAGGAAATAAAATCCCGATTTATTTTGGAAGTCTTTGGTGAAGTTTTGGAATTTAGTTTTTGGAACTCGCGAAACTGGTATTTAAGGGAAGAAAAGAAAACAAAAGTTGACGGAACAAAACCAGATGCAGCTTTAGGTTATTTTTCGAAGGACAAACAAAAAGACGATGTAAGGGCTGTCATTGAACTTAAGGATGCAAATACAGATTTAGATCTCAAGCAAAAAAGAGATGGAAATAAGACACCAATAGATCAGGCATTTGAATATGCTCCTAAAATGGGGGGAAGCTGTAAATGGGTTATTGTCTCTAATTTTAAAGAGATTCGTTTTTACTCGTCAAATGACCGTACAAAATATCAGGTATACTTTCTAGAAGATTTGGTTGATAATTCATTTAAGGAATTTCTATTTCTTTTCCAAAAGGAGCGATTTATTGCCAAAACACGAAAATCAAGAACGGATAAGTTTTATGATTTTGTATCTTCTTCATTCAACGAAAAGTTAGTATCAAAACATATTGTGGATGATCTTTATAATTGTACTTGTAAATTTAAGGGATTGGGATTTGTAGACCCCAACTATCTTTCTCAACTATTTCCTTTCAATATTTTGGATGAGAAGGTTTGGCATTATGATGACGGTGTATTATTCACTCTAAATCCCAAGATTTTTGAACTTCTGAGTGAGATTGAATTTAACGATAACAATTTTACTTTAAGTCAGAAATTGACTGATGATTTTGTGCGGTTGAAAATTGATGATGCGGTCTTTAAATTAGAATATATATTTGAATTTTTGAATAAATGCAATATCTACAATATAAAAGCCGTAAAAGATTACATGGCGGTTTATAATGAGCGGGAAGGAATAATGGGCAGAAGTTATCTGCATGCTTTTCATTTTTTAGAAGATCAGGGTGTTGTCAAATACATTAATGTCAACACAAACAGTGAATGTGACTGTTATGTATGCAATTTTAGAAGCTTAGATTTTAAAACAATGCTAGGGAAATTAAAAACAGCAGTTGGAAGTAATGAACATTGTACGGCAGAACTTGCTTATGGTTATTATCTGACGGCGAATAATGATTTTAAAACGGTTTATACGGTTTATAAATATTTAGAGAAAAATAAAGGAATTGAGGGTAAAGGAAATGAATATTTTCTAACAAAACTCAATCAGCAGAAATTATATAATTTGATAAAGAATAATTATCAATATGAAGATAAAAGAGCGATTCTTGATGGTTTGAAGTCAATTGATTTAGATAAAATAATTCATGACGACCTTGAGTTCGAAATTGATTCACAAGTAAGACAATATCTGATTCAAATAAAAGAAAATAAATTAATTCAAAGGATTAAGGATGAAGTCAGGGATATAAATATAAAAATCGATGAACTAAAAAAACTCTATGACGGACATGGTGCGCAGACAGGAGGAAGTGTTCTTGCAGATGATTTGATGCACGAATATTATTTATTATATAGACACGTTAATTTAAATTTTCTAGTAGGTGACATTTTTAAAGAATATAAGGATGTTGTCAAGGATATTTTTTCAGGATTAATAAATAGTTTTTTAACTCCGTCTGTAGGATTGAAATCACTTGAGCATTTCTTTATAATGGAAGTGATCATCCATGTTAATTCAAGTGATTTGGAAAAAATTTTAAAAAGGACTGAAAAAATTATTATTGACAAAATCAGTGTTGATAAACTTCTGCGGAGTTTTCAAAATTACTTCCAGTCTTTCTATGATGAAAGCCAATTTTCTCTAGGTATTTACGGAAATGATTTGATGAAGGAGAACTTATTGAATGACTACTTTAAAAATAGGATTTCTTCCATATTCTCTAATTTATTCATGATACTTACTAAGGCAGAAATAACTAAGGTAGAATTTTCAGTTTTGGAGAAGCCCATAATGAATTTTTTAGAGAAGGAAGATATTTTATATCATTTTAACCTTGATAAATTCTGCAATTTTATTAATGTTAAAGGCAATTTTTTTGAGTCTAAAAATTTAATTGCACTGTTACAAACAGGAATTAAAAGGGATAAATTTAATAATAATAAGTATGATCAATTGATTATCACTAATTGTATAGTGTTAGAGCGTTTCTATCCGGATTCAATTATTTCTAATCGAAGTCTGGTAAAAAGAGCAATGGCAAACTGTTACTCTGAGTATGGAGACCATGTCGATTTCAGGGCATACAGTTATCTGCTGAAAGTTGTTGATGCAGATTGCCATAACCTTATTGTTCAAGAAATAGATTCCACTTTAGGGCATAATTTTGATGATAATTTATATTGTAAACTGTTATGGGAAGATATGTTTCATTATAGCTATAAAAAATATTTTGATACTTATGTAGAGATAATTAATGAGTCAAAAGGTTATGGAGTAACTTTTAACAATGGAAAAATGGATTATTCAAGGTTAGATTTTATACTCTTTAACTTTGCATTACTGGTACAACATAAAGGGATTGTTTTTACAACATCTCAACGAAAAATGTTAACTGATCTGTCTGATTATGAAACTTGGTTAATAGATCCTCATCACTTTGATTATAAATCTTTTAAGTGTTATTGGTTGATTTCGGTCTTTCGCAAGACTATTTTTTTGGATAAAATAAAAGGAATTGAGGAAATTAAACATCTGCTAGAAGTTGAATTAAAAAGGGAGTTTAATCAAGAATTGTCTGAGATTTATGTCAAATACTTTATTTGAGCAGAGAAATAACGTTAGTTTAATTGTGATTCACGCATTAGCATTTTTTAAAGCTCAAGTTCATGAAAGAGTCTAAGCTGTGACAAGCGGAAAAACCGAAATTTATTCGGTTTTTCCGCTTTTAGCATTTTTCCGCTTTTTGCTTTTTCATTCTTGAACGAATTTGATACAGGTTTTTTTCCATCAGTTCCATAATAATTTTATGATGCGTGGATTTGTCGTTTTTCATGCCACGGCATTGGGCTATCTCCATTTTGGATAAAGATACTTCAATGGTTTCAACGGCTTTATTATCTATGCGGGCAGAGAACAATAGTGAATCTTTCTTTTTAAAATATTCGTTGGTAAAAACGCAGTGTTTTAAATTATCGCCTTCTTCCATAAATTCAACAACGTCTTCGAGTACTTTTATGGTAATATCCTGCTCTGAGAAACAAAGCCCGAAAAACTGTTTTTTCTGCTCATAGTATAAAACTTGCGCTTGTTGTATCTCAGCACGCATTTTTATGAGATACTTTTTTCTCTGCAATTCCTGTTTTTTCTGCACCAGTTTATCATGCTCGGACTTTAGGTTCTCAGGGCAGATATAAAAGGCAGAATTCAGGTCTTTTTTGAACCATCGAAGAAGCTCCAAATAATCCTCCCAAATCCCAAAATCCGAAACGGTATACTTGTTTTTAAGGCATATTTTTACTGCCTGCCAGTTTCGTTTTATATGCTGATCGGGGGATTGAAGGTAGTAGCGAAGCCATAAAGACTGGGCATTTTTAAGTAATGTTTCAGCGCAGGGGTCTTTAAGCACTGATGAAAGCAACACCTGAGGTGCAATGCTATAAAATGCTGTTTTAAAGCCGTTTCTTTTTAAAGCGGGAAGTACTTTAATGCGCGGATAAACCATGTAGGGATTGATGCGGTATTTTGGCGAGTTCTGAAAATCCTTTGGGCGGATTTCAAGGGAGGTATAATACTGCCAAGCATCATAAGTCTGCGAGAATGGATTTGTGCTAAGCGAAAGCGTACGCACTTCACCTTTTGGGTCTATGAAGTGTTGCATGACCTCGGTATGTGAATAGGTGGGCAGGCAGTTTTTTTTCATCTGCTTGTGTGAGCAGATGATACGCACTACCTGAAATTCAGCTGTGCATGTCACAACTGCTGAGTACTCTATTTCCTTGAAATGCACCTGATTGCATCCGTGCATTTTAAGCTTTCCATTACATGCAGAGCATTTTGTAAACTTGAAAGACTCTTTACCGGATTCAGGTTTCCAAGCGTTGGCGCAGTCAAGGCAATGGAACTTGCCACGGGAGAGAACGCCCCATTTAAGAAATATATTCTTCTCTGCCCATTTGTGTATTTCG
>Ga0307414_10001073_pt1 | contig 13968 bp, 10 predicted proteins | sample DK1Ometagenome_FD_203804 | JGI IMG/M metagenome (GOLD analysis project Ga0307414, IMG submission 203804) | Maize rhizosphere microbial communities from greenhouse at UC Davis, California, United States - DK15-O-3 | ecosystem: Host-associated > Plants > Roots > Rhizosphere > Soil | place: USA... | reverse complement strand
AACCGCGAAGAGAACCGTTACATCGAGCTCGTCACCCGCGGTGCCACGGCCAAGGTTTCGCCGATCCTGCGCACCGCGGCTGACATGTCCGGCGGCTTCATCGCCTCCTGCCGCAATCCGCTCCGCGCCAGCTATGTGAAACAGCACGCCGCGCTGGGCGGCATATCACTGGCTCTGAAATTGGGCGAGGCTATGATTGCGGCCGAGGGCAAGGTCCCCGGCTCGATGATCGACGCCATTGTCAAGACCACCGGCGGCGGCATCCTCACCAAGGGCTACATCACCGACATCGACGTGACCTATACCAAGGAAGCCTTCGATATCGGCAGGGTCACTATCGGTGAGGGCGACAAGGCAACTGTGCTCCACGTCATGAACGAATACATGGCCGTGGAAGACGCTGGCGGCACGCGGCTGGCGACTTTCCCCGACGTCATCACCACCCTGGACGCTGCCGGTCAGGCCCTTTCCGTTGGCCAGCTCGGCCGTGGTCTCTACATCTTCGTTCTACATGTTCCAAAGTCGATCATTCCCCTTAGCTCATCGGTGCTCGATCCGGCGGTCTACCCGTTTGTCGAGGAACGCATGGGGATTGATCTAGCGAGCTATGCGCTGAACGGAGCGTAACACATGCCCACACACAATCCGCGCCACCCCAATTTCCCGATCCCGGGTGGCTGCGAACTCCGTGCCAAGGGTTGGCGCCAGGAAGCCCTGCTTCGCCTGCTAGAAAACGTGCTGGCGGTTGGTGAGAATCCGGATGAACTCGTCGTCTATGCGGCTCTAGGCAAGGCCGCGCGGAACTGGGCCAGCCACAAGGCCATCGTCGAGACGCTGCTGACCATGGACGAGGACCAGACCCTTATCATCCAGTCCGGCAAGCCCATCGGCCTGCTGAAGACGCACGACAAGGCACCGCTGGTGATCATGGCCAACTGCAACATCGTGGGGCAGTGGGCCAAGGCCGAGGTGTTCTATGAGCTGGAGAAGAAGGGGCTGATCTGCTGGGGCGGGCTTACGGCGGGGGCATGGCAATATATCGGCTCGCAGGGGGTCATCCAGGGCACCTATGAAATCTTCATGCGTATTGCCGAGAACCGCTTTGGTGGCTCGCTGGCTGGGCGGTTCATCCTGACGGCCGGCCTTGGCGGCATGGGCGGAGCCCAGCCCCTGGCCGGACGAATGGCGGGCGCGGCCATTTTGTGCGTGGATATCGATCCGGAGCGGGCCAGGAAACGCCAGGCGGTCGGCTATCTCAAAGAGATCGCGCCCGACCTCGATACCGCCCTGGCCATGATCGACAAGGCCGTGGCCGAGAAACGCGCCACGTCGATTGGGCTGGTCGGCAATGCGGCCGAAATCTATCCCGAGATTGCCCGCCGCGGCATCGTGCCCGATATCGTCACCGACCAGACATCGGCGCATGACCTGGTCTATGGCTATGTGCCCAAGGGCATGTCGCTCGAAGAGGTCAAGCGCCTGCGGGTCGAAGGCCCCGGCCAGCTCATGGCGGCGAGTCGTGCCTCCATTGTCGACCACGTCCGCGCCATGCTGCATTTCCAACAAGCGGGCTCGGAAGTCTTCGACAATGGCAACCTGATCCGCACCCATGCCAAGGCGGGTGGGGTGGAGAATGCCTTCGACATCAAGATTTTCACCGAGGCCTATCTGCGCCCGCTCTTCGCCCGCGCCATCGGCCCCTTCCGCTGGATGGCTCTATCGGGCGATCCTCAAGACATCAGCAAGATCGACGACAAGCTGCTGGCCATGTTCCCCGACAATGCGATTGTCACCAATTGGATCAACCTGGCGCGAGAGCACGTCCCCTTCGAAGGCCTGCCGGCCCGCATCGCTTGGCTGGGCCATGGCGAGCGCACTGCCCTGGCGCGGGAAGTGAACCGCATGGTTGCCGATGGCACCCTGGCTGGCCCGGTGGCATTCAGCCGCGATCATCTGGACGCCGGCGCCATGGCCCATCCCAATATCATGACCGAGAACATGAAGGACGGCTCCGACGCCATTGCCGACTGGCCGCTGCTCGATGCCATGCTGCTGTGCTCCTCGATGGCCGACCTCGTGGTCGTTCATTCCGGCGGCGGCGGCTATGCCGGCTACATGACTTCAGCTGGTGTCACCGTGATCGCCGATGGCACGCAGGGTGGAGATGAGCGGTTAAAGCGCGCGCTGACCAATGACACGGCGCTGGGCATCATGCGCTACGCCGATGCCGGATACGAGGAGAGCCTGGACGAAATCGAGCGCAAGGGCATTCCGTATCTGAGCAACTAGGCGAAGGCATAATCAGACGCATATTAGTGGCCGCTTCCAGTACGCCTAGAAAGTGCGCTGGGCCTCGTAATAGCTAGTCTCAAGCAGGTTCAGCAGACGCCCTAGCGTGGGAATTTTTGCTTTCTTTGCTTTTCGGAACGAGCGCTGCCAAACGGAAAGGCAGGTTTCCACCCCGAAATCCCCGGACAGACGCCCCGCATCTGATGTCCGCTTGCGGGGGATCGCCAAGTCCACCAGAACGACGGAAATGGGGCGCATGGGCGCCTTGTATCACTCAGCCGCTAACCGGCTCTGCATATCCGAAATCTCGTCGGAAACGACATCTCGGAGTTCCCGTGCAAAGGCGATGGCCAAGGGCGACCTGTCTCCATCCGGATAGATGGCCGCAAAATCGAAGGTGATGCAGGGGTTGAAGCGACGAATCTCGATCTGGCTCAGATCGGCGCCGAGAATGGAGAACAGGTCGACGACGGCAATGCCCAATCCGCTGGCGACATAAGTACTGGCGGTGTTGGAGAACAGCGTCTGGATCGTGTTCCCCGGCACGACGCCGGCCAATCTGAGCGCAGAATCGACCTGGAGGCGAAGGAGGCTACTGGCGCCCAGCGTCACCATCGGTTCGCCACCAAGGTCGCTCGCAAAAATCTCCGTCTTTTTTGTCAGGTGGTGATGCTTAGGCAGAATGCAGATTGCCTCGGAAGTAGGCATATCCAGCCGGGCAAGGTCATCCCGCTCCTTTGGGACGCGACCGATGCCCAGGTCGACCTCGTCATTCATCACGGCGTCGAGAATGCGGATGGACACTTCAGACTCGATGGCAATGTCGATATCGGGATAGCGCTGGCGGAAACGGCCAATTGCCTCGGGCAGGGTGCGGGAGGACAGGGTCGGCATGGCGGCAATGCGCAACTGGCCGCCGCGGTTGTTGCGCAGGGTCCGCGCCGCCTCCAAAACCCGTTCCAAACCAAAGAAGTAGCGCTCGACATCTCTATATAAACTTTGCGCATGACCGGTCGGAGTCATCCGTCCCGCACGCCGCGTAAACAGCGTCAGACCGAGCTGCAATTCAAGATCCTTGATCAGGCGCGTGACGGCCGGCTGGGTGACATGCAGGATTTTTCCAGCCCCGGTAACGCTACCGGAAACGATAACGGCGCGGAATGCCGCAAGCTGCTTCGGGTTGATCGATGACGGATGATCGAGGTTCATATCCACTCCCGGTACAGGATATCCGTCCATAACGAATCGTTATGGATCATGACAAGATTCGATTGGCTTGGCTTGGGTGGACTAAAGCAGTCTGGCTCAATCTTTGCGAGGTCAGTTGAACATGCCTGATATCATCGGCGAATATATCGATCGCCTGGTCACCGTCGAAATGCGCAACCGGGGGATGAACCACAACATCATCGCGCCGATCTACAATGAAGCCCGCCGCGAAGGCGGTGGCCGCCCGATCACGGCCCGCGCTGCCGAGGCGCTGGTGGACAAGGTGGGGCCGGGCGATGTCGTTCTGATCGTCACTGGCGCCGGCTATGCTCCCGAAGCTCCCTGGGGCGAGAGCGATGGCCCCCCGGGTGCAGCCGCCCTGGCGCGTGCAATTTACTGGGGGCTCAAGGCAATTCCGGTCTTTGTGACCGAGGTCTGCCACGCGCCGCCGATGAAGGCCTCGAGCGAGGCGGCTCATCTGATGATCCGCGACTTCGATCTGGCCAAGAACCGCCGCATGGGCGCTGCCCTGGTTACGGCGCCCGAGGTTCAGGACGAGGTGGATGGCTGGGCAACCGCCTTGCTCGACCAGATGCAGCCCAAGGCGATCATCTCGATCGAGCGCTTGGGTCCCAACGAGAGCGGTATCGTCCACTATTCGACCGGCGTCGCGCCGAAGGGCTGCATCAATGTCGCGCCGCTATTCGACCAAGCCGCCGAACGCGGCGTGCTGTCCATCGGCGTCGGCGACAATGGCAATGAAATCGGCTTCGGCCGCATTCACAGCTTCATGCAGGATTTCCATCCCTATGGTCGTGAAACCCAGACGGATAAGCCGGGTGGCGCCATCACCGTGACGCCGACCGATATTTTCCTGCCGGCCTCGATCTCCAACTGGGGCGCCTATGGCATCGCGGCCATGCTGGCCTTCCTGCTCAAGGACAAGGACCTGGTCCAAACCCCTGAACTCGAGAAGCGCATTGTGACCGCTTGCCTTGATGCTGGCGGTTGGGAAATGCGCTATTGCACCAACCGTTTCATCGTTGATGGCGCTGAAGGCGAGAGCGGCATGGCGATTGTCCAACTGCTCCGGGACATGGTGCGCGTGAATATTGCGGAGCCCGATCGTGGGCTGTCGCATGGCAAGATGAAGCAGAAGTGAGAACTTAGAATGATCTTGAAGTCCCTTCTTTCTGGCATTGCATTGGCTGGTGCCGTCATCGTTTCCGGCGTACCGGCGATGGCACAGGATTATCCCACAAGCACGATCCAGCTGATCGTGCCTTATGCCCCCGGCGGCTCGGGCGACATCACGGCTCGCCTCATCGCCGAGCATCTCAGCCCAGCTCTCGGCCAGCCTGTGGTCGTTGAGAACCGTCCGGGCGCCAACGGCTCGATCGGCAGCGATTTCGTCGCCAAGTCGGCCCCCGATGGCTATACTCTGGACGTCGTGGTCCAGTCCCACGTGCTGGGCAAGGCGCTGATGCCGAACCTGACCTATGATCCGGTCGCCGACTTCGAGCCGATCTCGCTGATGTCGCGCACCCAGCTCGGTGTGGTCGTTCCCGCCAGCCTGCCGGTAAATACGCTCGAAGAATTCGTTGCCTATGTCCAGGAGCGTCCCGGCGACCTGGCCTTTGCGTCGGCCGGCCACGGCAGCAATGCCCATGTCTTTACCGAATGGTTCCTCGATACCGCCGGTCTAGACATGATCCACGTGCCCTATGCCGGCAGCGCGGCTGCTCATCCTGACCTCATCAGCGGCGTCGCCAACATGGCCTTTGACACGCTGGCCTCGGTTCAGGGCCTTGTTGCCGATGGACGCCTGAAGCTCCTGGCTGTTGCCGGTGCCGAGCGTCATCCGGAATTCCCGGACGTGCCGACCATCGCCGAGAGCGGCTATCCCGACTATGACGCCTCGTCCTGGACCATGCTCCTGGCCCCCGCCGGCACGCCGCAGGATATTGTCGATCGTCTCAATGCTGAGGTTGTCGCCATCCTGGCACGTGACGATGTGAAGGATCGGCTCGCATCGCTGGGCGCCACCGTTGTCGCCAGCTCGCCTGCAGAGGCGAAAGCAACGATGGAAACCGAGGTGGAACGCTATACCGACCTGATCGAGCGCCTCGGCCTCGCCCAGTAACAACAGCAACGGCCGCGCTTACGGGTTCGGCCCCTTTACCGGCGGAGCCCATGGACACGCAGAACCCTCTGACCATTCCGGTCAACAAGGACATGGTCGCCGGCGCGATCTTTGTCGCCTTTGCCATCGGCTTCGGCGTGGTGTCCACAGCCTATCCCATGGGCAGTGCTGCCCAGATGGGCCCCGGCTATTACCCCCTGCTTCTATCGGGCGTACTGGGCCTCCTCGGGCTAGTCATCGGCCTGGCTGGCTGGCGCAAGCCGGCGCAACAAATGGTGGTGGTGCGGCCACTGGCCCTGATTTCCGTACTGGCTGCGCCGCTGCTGTTTGGCGTGATATTGCGGCCGCTGGGCTTCGTGCCGGCGGTCATCCTGACATCGCTTCTCGCCACCATGGCTGCGCCCCGAATGAGCTGGAGGGCCCGCATTCTCACCGCAATCGGCCTTGCTCTCGGCTGCACGGCCATTTTCATCTGGGCTCTCGGCATTCCGCTGCCGCTGCTCGGCACCCTGCTGCGCTTCTAGGAGGACGACATCATGGAATTGTTCGACAATGTCCTCCTTGGCCTGCAGACGGCCATGACCTTGCAGAACCTATTCTACTGCCTGCTCGGCTGCCTGCTCGGTACGCTGATCGGCGTGCTGCCCGGTGTCGGTCCGACCACGACCATTGCGCTTCTCCTGCCCATCACTTTCGGGCTCGATCCATCGACATCGCTCATCATGCTGGCCGGCATCTATTACGGCGCCCAATATGGTGGCTCGACCACGGCCATCCTGGTCAACCTGCCGGGCGAGGCCTCCTCGGCGGTCACGGCCATCGATGGCTACAAGATGGCCCAGCAGGGCAAGGCCGGCTCTGCCCTGGCCATTGCGGCCATCGGCTCCTTTGTCGCAGGGACCATTGCCACTGTCGTCGTGGTGGTCTTTTCGCCGCCCCTGAGCGAGCTGGCACTGCGCTTCGGCCCGCCCGAATATTTTTCGCTGATCGTGCTGGGCCTCGTCCTCTCCGTGACGCTGGCCAATGGCTCCGTGCTCAAGGCGCTGGCCATGATCATCCTGGGCCTGCTGTTTGGTCTGGTCGGCGCCGATATCTATACCGGCATCCCGCGCTTCACCTTTGGCGAGCCCTCGCTGATGGACGGTATCAACTTCGTCGCTTTTGCCACAGGCCTCTACGGCGTTTCGGAAATCCTCTCCAATCTCGATCAGGACCCCAGCCGCAAGAGCAAAGTCAGCAAGCCCAAGGGTCTGTTGCCGACATGGCCGGAAATGAAACGCTCGATCGGGCCGATCCTGCGCGGTACGGGCCTCGGCTCGGTAATGGGCGTTCTACCCGGCGGCGGCGCGACGCTGTCGTCCTTCGCCGCCTATACACTCGAGAAGAAACTCTCCAGGCACCCCGAGCAGTTTGGCGAAGGCGCCATCGAAGGCGTAGCCGGCCCTGAATCGGCCAATAATGCCGGCGCACAGACCTCGTTCATCCCCATGCTAACCCTGGGTATCCCCGGCAATGGCGTGATGGCCATCATGATCGGCGCACTTATGATCCAGGGCATCCAGCCCGGCCCAAGCGTCATGACCACCAATCCGGCGCTGTTCTGGGGTCTGATCGCCTCGATGTGGATCGGCAATCTGATGCTGCTGATGCTCAACCTGCCACTGGTGGGCATTTGGGTGAAGTTGCTTTCGACGCCTTATAACTTCATGTTCCCCGCCATCATCCTGTTCAGCACGATCGGGATTTTCTCTACCAACATGAACGGGCTCGACCTGGGTCTCGTCGCCATGTTTGGACTGCTGGGCTATGTGTTGATAAAACTCGATTGCGAACCGGCGCCCTTCCTTATGGGCTTCATCCTGGGTCCATTGCTGGAAGAAAACCTGCGGCGCGCGATGATGTTTTCTCGCGGCAACCCAGCGACCTTCGTCGCGAGCCCGCTGAGTGCCGGTCTACTTGCCGTTGCGGCAATTGCGTTGATCCTGATGGTTCTTCCCGCTGTCCGCAACCAACGCAAGAAGGTTTTTACTGAATAGACAGCTGAAGCAAGTGATCACCACATGTCCGCTCTTGGGAGCTTCGCAATCAGCTCGCTAGGTCTCGAATGGGGGCGACTGCTGTCGCAGTGCAGAGCCTGCCAACCACACCTGATGCAGTTGGCAGGCTTTATCGTTAGAAAGGACGCTCTGTGTCAGCGTAGAACGCACGGTTGAAAGGCGTTGCGAAGCTGTGCTCGACGAAACGTGGAGTTTCGAGGCCAAGCGACGTGGCGGCAGCGTTCAAGGCTTCCGAGCCGGTTTCTGGCCACTCGCCGTTTTTAAGGCGCTCCAATACCGTGTTTATGGCGGTCATGCCTTCTGCAACGGATGTGGCGCAATGCCCGGCAGCGTCGATGAAACCGGTTCGGTAGAGTTCGTCATGGCCTTGCTGCTCGACTGCAACCTGGTAGCCAGCAAGGGCGTGTGGAGGTAAGAGCGCGTCGCCAAGGCCGTGTATGTGCAGCAAGGGCACCTTGATATCACCGCTTAGTAGGCGACCCGGCTCTGCCCAGTAGTTAACCCCTTCAGGCGAACCCTCGATCCGCGGCTGCGCATCGATCTGCTCGAGGTCCGCTGCAAGCCCGTCTTCGCCAAGCCCAGCTTCTTCATAGAGCTGCCGTACCAGTTCCTTTTGTGCGGGATCGGCGCCCACCTCATAGAGGTTAGCGTAGCTGATGCCGGTGTTCCACGAGGCAAGGCCGGCGGGATTGTCGTAGAGCTGACGGCGGTTTACCGAGTTGGACAATCCATCGCTTGCCGAGCGGAACATGGCTGCCTGCTGTGCCGCCAGATCCTCAGCTGGGCGCTCGGGTGCCTCATCAACGCTGATCGCGCCCCAGGTGGGCCACTGGCTGATTGCCACAGCCAGAGCGATGCGGGCGCGCCCCTCCGGCGTTGCTTGTGCCTCGTCCATCACGGCTTTCCATGCATCGTAAGCGGCTGGGAGCGCGTCATTGGGAACCGGCGCGACCAACAGATCGGAGTCAGGCGCCAGAAGTGCCTTCAAGGTATAGGGCAGATCCAGCCAGGAATTTGCGACAGCCATGCCACCCGTTCCGCGCGAGTTCAGCGAAATAGCAGCATCGATAGCTTCGGGATGCAATTCCGCCATGGCGAGCGCAACGAAACCTCCACCCGAACATCCATACTGAATGGTGTGCTTGGGCTCGCCGAAGTTCTGGCTAACCAGGTCCAGCACGGCCACCTGGGCGTCAAGCTCAGTCAAGGGGTCATGTTTGGTCATGCGCTCGGGGTGTCGGCCAGTGCCGGTATAGGCATAGCCATTGTCGAGCAGATATTGCGCGAGTTCGCTCTCGATGTTGGACACAGCATCAAGATCATTGATGACGATGCCGTTCCAGTTCTCCGGGACGGTGATCTGGTAGGGGAAACCGCTCGGCAGCGTCCCCTCTTTGTGCCCGCTTTGCTGAGCCAGTGCGGTTGACGCGAGCAGCGCCGCTGCCAGCCCCACTGTTGCGCCTGTGAACAAACGTACTTTCACTTTCTTCTCCTCCTAGTTTGCTTGAGTGGCTGCGACGGAGTTCGCCGGGTCGGTGGTTAATTCCCAATGGTGGGGAACAGAAAGGACCAGTTCCTTGAGGTCAGCGGGGTCGACGCTGTCGGCGACGCTGTCGTGGCCCAGCACGGCGGCTGTGGCGAAAGCGACCATGCGCTGGCCGGCAAAGACCATGTTGTCGGGGTGCTGGGTGGCAAGGCCATGCGGCCCTAGGAACACTGAAATATCTTTAAGGCCTGTGGCCCGACGGTAGGTTTCAAGAGAACCCTCAAGACCCTCAACGTAGTCCCAAGTGCCCTTGACGATCTGCAGCGCTGGCCACCTGTCGACTCCTGCCAGGGCGCTGCTATCGACATAATAAGTCGTGCTGAAGTCCTCGCGCAGGGCGCCCTCGATGGCATCATGCCCTGCGACCCGGTAGCCCAAGCCGGCCGAGTTGGGGCCGTAGAGGATTGCGCCCTTGATGTTATCGAGCCCCACTGGCTCCTCGCAGGCCGCATCGGGCACATCGAAGTTGCAGTTCTCAACGAAGTTCTTCTGCATGAACCACTGTGTGGCGTAAGAACCGCGCGAATAGCCGCCGATCACAACAGGCACTTCATGGGCGGAGGCGCCATCGAGGAGGAACTTCGCAGCTTCAGTTCCTTGATGGACGGTGCCATCAGGGGTCAAGAGGCGCAGGCCCTCACCACTGTCCAGTTGCTCGAGTTCACGGAACATGTCGTTGGCCTGCTCGGCGGTATTATAGCCATTCTGCCCACCGGAAATGCCGTTGCCGCGCCGATCGGTGATCAGCACGTCAAAGCCTGCCTGGCTGAAATCATAAAGGAAGCCGCGCCAGTAGCGCATGCCGGTTTCTTCCGAGAGTGCCTCTTCGGCATTGGCCACGTAGTCGCCGGTTGTCGCATCAAGCACGTAGGCTTGGCTTTGCGGATTGTCGATCGAGGTGACCTCACCGCCACCGCCATTGTTGAGAATTACGAGTGCGCGAACCTTGTTGCCGCCGCCGTCATCGACACCGCTGCCCTTTATGAACCAGCCGCGAAGCTTGATGTCGCCCGAGAGATCGAGATGGTTTTGCTCGTAGCCATCACGTGGAACGGTGAACTCGACGATATAGGTCTGCGCATCGACCGCAGCGATGGGTTCGTTGTAGGGTGCCGTGCCGAAGAATGCCGGTCGACGAATGTCGGCGAGATCGACTTCGCCCTCGAACTCGATGCCGCCCGATGGATCAACCGTTCCAGTGTCACGCGCTTCGAACTTCGCAAAACCCCTGGCGCTGGTCAGCGTTTTTTCTGCGCAGGCCGGATCGGCTTTGCACGCTTCCCACTTCTCTCTCGCTCGCAGATCGGTGAACTCCTCCACATAGAAGTCACCGTTATAGTCGGCGGGGATAAGCTGGTTGGTGGGCATGAACGGGAGACAAACCTCCGTTCCGTCCCAATCGGCGAGATAGCCTGGTAGGTCGGCATTTCGGTCGACATTGACACGGACCGTGCATTCAGGAGCAGGTGTGCCGGTGTTGACGATGCTCTGCGCAGAAGCCGAGCTAGTGGCGAGCACGGCAGCAAGCGCAGTCGCTGAAATGAGCATGTGGTGCATTGGATCCTCTTCCCTTTAGTACAGTGGCCCCGGGCCGCCGCTGGTCCGGAGCCTGGCTTGTCCTAGCGATGGCAGAGCCTATCGGCGGTCTGGCGCGCTTCATCGGAGGCATCGCTGAGCGGCAGAAAATCGACGTTCTCCGCCAGCGCGACGAGGCGATCGGCATCTTCGCGGAGCAGCAAGCGCTGTGACACCTGGATTTCGGCATTGTCCCGCACGAGACAGGCATAGCCTTCCGCCGTGCCATAGCGCTCCTCGAGCGATGGGCGCGGATCGCTTGCAGCTTCCTGCTCCGCGATGGTTTCGGCGAAGGGGATGTAGCCACCCGTCAAACCGCCGCCGCAAGGTTGACCAGCAAAGAACCCGGCTTTGGTCGCATTCCAGCCCGTGTAAGTGCCAAGCGGCGCCTGGTGCAGCAAAGACGGATAGCCGCTGGTCTCGTTGCCGTCAGCATCGACCTTCGGCATGAGCGGCGGAATGGTCTGCTTGATAGAAGGCGGCTGGTTGCTCAGCACACCGGAGAAGTCGTTGTAGTTGAGGTCGGGGCCAAAATCGTAGTCCATGAGCCCGATCGCTAGTCCGTCAGGTCCAAGCGCTCCCGGGATGGATGGAAAGCCCATGGCTTCGGATGTGTTCTCCGCCAGGTCGTCATTGGCGAGCAGTGGATAGGCACTTTCCGGGGGCTCAACATCGTCAACCACCCAGTCCACCAGCGCAACCGCAAGAGCGCGCATCTGCTCGGTTTGGAAGTTGGGATTATTGGCGAGCACACAGCTGTTGCTGGGCTCCCCTGCCAGGGAGAAGGTGCTGACGTCGGCCCCACCATGAGTGTTGCCGGGGAAGTAGTAGCGGCGCACGTTTTCTGGCAGCGGTAAATCCGCCTTGTTGTCGGTGCCGAGCAGCGCTGCAGTAAACAGGCGGGCGTTGAACTCGGCAGCCCCAAACGTTTCAAAGATCTTCGGGCAGGTGTCGCTGGCCGTGCAGCGGGTCAGCAATCCTGCTGCTTCCCGACCGCGGGCGACGTCCTCATAGTCGCTCCACCAGAGCACCCCTTCGCCGCCGGGCTCATACAAAGTTCCCGAGCCGCTGGGGACCCCGAAACGGACGTTGATGGTGGTCAGCCGTCCCCCAATATGAGGATTGGCACCGTCGAACACGATGCGATTGTCCTCATCCTCGTTAAAACCCAGTAGGAGGAACGTCTTGAGCGTGTTGCCCGACTGCGAGACACCCTTGATGATCGCGTGCTCGATGCCGCCTGCCACCGGGTTGGCCTCGTCTTCGCTGTAGCGGAAGTACGAAGCCAAATCGCGCATCCCGGCAAGCCCCAGTCCAAGCACCAGCGGATCCTTGGCGTCATAGACGACTTCATAGAGGAAGGCAGGATCGAACCCATCCTTGACGCAGAGCTTGCGCGGATCCGGCTTGCCCGGGAACGGCGTTTCGGAGCAGTCGGCAAACGCCCAATCGGTGCTCGCTACTTCTTCGACCTCCCCAAGCTCACCTGATCGCTGCTCGGATGATTTCTTGACCAGGCTAGCGGTGCTCGTATCGAGCGAGGCCGCATCGTATGGGATCGCTCGGCCAAGGATCGCCAGTGGCGCGGTGTTGGTGTCAGCTTTTGGGTCAACGATCCGTGCCAGGACCTTGCCCGTTATGGGGCTACCATCAGCATTGGTGGCCACTGGCACATTGGCCGTGTAGTTCGACGCACCAGGAGCGATGTCGCCCTGCCAGCCGCTGATCAGTTGCACGTGCCCATAGGCGTTGGGGCCCACCGTTCCTGTGCTGCGATTGACCACGTCATACCAGAGTACGCCGCTCGCATTGTCCATGTTCACCGGCTTGGCCAGGGTGAACTTGGTATCGTATTCCACCAGTCCATCGCTATTGCGTGGGGCGAACTCGATGTCGGTTATAATCGCGTTCAGGGGATCGGCCGGGTCAACAGCACCATAGGCACGACCGGTGATCAGTTCGTAATTGCCTACTGAATTGCCCGGATCTGCGCCATTGCTGACCACAACCGTGCTTTCGACCTCGATGCGGGTAATCTCTGCTAGAGCGGGTGCGACAAGGACGGTTGCCATGGCGCTGGCAGCCCCAAGCGTGGTCAGGATTGGCGACAAAAAGTGTTTGGTCCCGGTGCGGGTGCACCGAGGTGATGATTTCGACATCTAATTTTCCTCCGATGGCCATCGTTGCCCCGCGTTTTGCGGTGGAATGTCCAATTGCCGGTTCGAGCGGCTCGGAGATGTTGAACAGCAGAACCTGTCAGTGTCCTGTCGCAGGAGGTACGACTTAAGGCGGACGGCAGGGAGAGGTTTAGCTGATGTAGCGGTGGTTGGCAGAGATGCGACCGTCATCCATAGAAGGGTGCATAGGCGCTCAGCGAGCTACGCTGTGTCTGCTTTCAGGTGACTCCGGATACCGCGCATGTGACCGGAATGAGGCGCGTTTCAGACCCATACTCCTGAGGAAAGGCTCGACCAGCGGATCCGGTGAGGCAGACGGATCACCGACGATCAAAGTGTATCGATTGAGTGCCTCTTTATTGCTCGCCGTCTCTGCGCTAGCGTCCACGAAACTACAGTTTCGGGGGTGCGTGCGTGAAAGAGGCTTTACCGAAGACCTTCCTCGGTCGTATTCGCGCCGCACTGCCCGACCTCCATCCCGCCGAGCGGCGATTAGGTGAGTTCCTGTGCGACTTTCCCGGGGAGCTGGCGAGCTATGATGCCCAAGAACTGGCTCGGCTGGCCAATGTGTCAAAGGCGACCGTGTCGCGTTTCGTGCGGCGACTTGATTATGCCAGCTATGATGAGGCGCGGCGTCATGCCCGTGAAGACCAGCGGTCCGGATCGCGCCTGTTTCTAAGTCAGGCCGGCGAGACACACCCTGAGGCATCGCTGCTGGCGTCTATCCAGCAAAGCAAGGCTAACCTCGATCAGACGTTCACAACGATCCCCCAGGCCGAGATTGATGCAGTCGCCAGGGCCATGCTTGGCGCCCGCAAGGTATGGATCGTCGGCTTTCGCGCCAGCCATCCGCTCGCCGACTACCTGCGCTGGCAACTGACGCAGGTAATCGAGAATGTGGTAGCCATCCCCGGTGGCGGCGAAACGCTGGGCGAGCATCTGGCGAGCGTGTCCGACGACGATTGCGTTGTC
>Ga0307414_10001072_pt1 | contig 13971 bp, 11 predicted proteins | sample DK1Ometagenome_FD_203804 | JGI IMG/M metagenome (GOLD analysis project Ga0307414, IMG submission 203804) | Maize rhizosphere microbial communities from greenhouse at UC Davis, California, United States - DK15-O-3 | ecosystem: Host-associated > Plants > Roots > Rhizosphere > Soil | place: USA... | reverse complement strand
AAGATTCGCGCCCCAAAGCGGTGCGTAGTCAGGCGGAAAAGACCCCGAAACGGGTCGCCGCCAGCGTGACCTCGGAGCCAGCGGCATGCACTGGGGCATCGACGCCCGCAGGCAGCTCTATTTCCACCTCGGTGTCGCCGGCATGCAGGCGGGCCCACAGGCGCTGGCGCGGACCGCTGCGCTGGCTGGACAGGACCGTCGCCGGCCAGCCCTCCCGGGTTTCGCTGAGTTGCAGATGCTCTGGCCGTACATACAACTCGACCGCGCCCTGCCCCGCAGCTGCGCCGGGCGCCGCCAGATCGAGACCGGCGACCTGCAGGCGACCCTCGCGCCATTCGCCGGGCAAACGATTGACCGCGCCGACGAAGGAATAGACGAAGGGACTGGCCGGCTGGTCATAGGTTTCCGCCGGACTCCCCAGTTGTTCGACGCGCCCGCGATTGAGGATCGCCACCCGGTCCGCCAGTTCCAGCGCCTCCTCCTGGTCGTGGGTGACGAACACCGTGGTCAGGCCGGTGCGGTCGTGCAATTCGCGCAGCCAGCGACGCAGGTCACGGCGCACCTGGGCGTCGAGCGCGCCGAAGGGTTCGTCCAGCAACAGCACCTTCGGTTCGATCGCCAGCGCGCGCGCCAGGGCGACGCGCTGGCGCTGGCCGCCAGAAAGCTGTGAGGGGTAACGCGACTCCAGCCCATCCAGTTGCACCAGCGACAGCAGTTCGTGGACCCGCTCGCGGATCCGCGCATCCGGCCAGCGCGCCTCGCCGCGACGCACGCGCAAGCCGAAGGCGATGTTCTCGCGCACGTTCATGTGCCGGAACAAGGCGTAGTGCTGGAACACGAAACCCACCTTGCGCGCCTGCACGCTCAGTTGCGAGGCGTCTTCGCCAGCCAGCAGCACGCGCCCGGCGTCGGCGTGGTCCAGCCCGGCGATCACCCGCAACAGCGTGGTCTTGCCGGAACCGGAAGGACCCAGCAGGGCGAGCAACTCACCCTGGCGCACGTCGAGGCTGATGTCGTCGAGCGCGGCGAATTCGCCGAAGCGCTTGCTGATTTTCTCGATCTTGATGCTCATGGTCTGTTTCCTTTATTCGAAGCAACGGCCGAAGCGTTTTGACACGGATGAAAGCGGAAAAAACGGATTGAACAAAAGGCTTAGGGAACAGGTTCGTTATTCGCCTTTACCGGATCTTGTCCGTATCCAAAAAAGCTCTTCCCCGGATTCAATGCCGATGGGTGGCGGCCAGCGATTCGCCGTGGCGCCATTCCAGGCAAGCCTTCAAGACCAGCGTGACCAGCGCGCTGAGCGCGAGCAGCGAAGCCACCGCGAACGCCGCGCCGTAGTTCTGGGAAATGTCGTTGTAGAGGACCTCGACATGCAGCGGCAGCGTGTTGGTGCGGCCGCGGATGTGGCCGGACACCACCGACACCGCGCCGAATTCGCCCATCGCCCGCGCACTGCACAGCAGCACGCCGTACAGCAGCGCCCAGCGGATATTCGGCAGGGTCACGCGCCAGAACGTCTGCCAGCCGCTGGCGCCCAGGCTCAAAGCCGCCAGCTCCTCATCAGTGCCCTGTTGCTCCATCAATGGCATCAGTTCGCGGGCGATGAACGGAAAAGTGACGAAGGTCGTAGCCAGGACGATGCCGGGCGTGGAGAAGATGATCTTCGGCAACTGCAAGGTGAATTCGCCCAGCCACGGCAGGCTGGAATGCCAACCCTCGTCGATCAGTGGCCACGCCCAACCCTGGGCGCCGAAGATCAGCACGAACACCAGACCCGCCACCACCGGCGACACTGCGAACGGAAGATCGACCAGACTCACCAGCAAACGTTTGCCGCGGAATTCGTGTTTGCTCACCACCCACGCCGCGGCTATGCCGAACACCAGGTTCAGCGGAACCACTATCGCAGTCACCAGCAAAGTGAGCTTGATCGCGGCCAGCGCATCGGCCTCGGTGATCGCGGCGATGAATGCCTGCACGCCGCCGCCCAATGCCTGCACGAACACCAGCAGCAACGGCAGCAGCAGGAATCCGAGCAGGAACAGCAACGCAGTCGCGATCAGCAGCCAGCGGATCCAGCGCGGCTCGGCGGTGGCGTCGGCAATACGCAAACGGGGGACGCTGACCGATTCCAGGAGAGACTCCTGCGAGGGGAAGGGAATGACGGCGGAAATCGCTTCACTCATCTTAGCGCCCCTTCCGCACCAGCTTCGACTGCAAGGTATTGATGGCCAGCAGCACCGACAGCGACAACAGCAGCATCGCCAGGGCGATGGCGGTCGCGCTGGCGTAGTCGTATTCATCCAGGCGGAAGGTGATCAGCAACGGCGCGATCTCGGTGAAGCCCGGGAGGTTGCCGGCGATGAAGATCACCGAGCCGTACTCGCCCACGCCGCGCGCGAAGGCCAGGCCGAAGCCGGCCAGGATCGCCGGCAACAAGGCAGGCAATACCACCCGCGACATTGTCTGCCAACGATTGGCGCCCAACGTGGCGGCGGCCTCCTCCAGTTCGCGCTCCACTTCCAGCAGCACCGGCTGGACCACGCGAACCACGAACGGCAGGCCGATGAACACCAGCGCGAGGGTGATGCCCAACGGCGTGTAGACGACCTTGATGCCGATTTCCGCCAGCCAGCGTCCGATCCAGCCACTCGGCCCGTACAGCGAAGTCAGGGCGATGCCGGCCACCGCGGTCGGCAACGCGAAGGGCAGGTCGATCATCGCATCGAACATCCGCTTGCCCGGGAATGGATAACGCACGAACACCCACGCCACCAGCGTACCCATCAGCGCATTGAACGCCGCGGCGGCCAGCGCGGTGCCGAAGCTCAACTTCAATGCCGCCAGCACGCGCGGTTGCGTCCAGATATCCCACAAACCTTGCCAACCCAGGCCGCCGGCCTTGATGAAGAGGCCGGCGAGCGGAATCAACACGATCAGTCCCAACCAGGCCAGCGTGTAGCCCAGGCTCAAACCGAAACCGGGCATGACCCGCTTGCGCCGACCGACTGCGACCAACGGGCGCTTCGACGAGGAGGCTGCCGCCATCGGTTATTTTTCCGCCAGGATCTGGTCGAAGACGCCGCCTTCGGCGAAGTGCGTGGCCTGCGCCTTGGCCCAGGAACCGAATACCTGGTCCAGGGTCACCAGTTCGACCTTCGGGAAGCGCGCGATGTCGGCCGGATCAGCGTATTGCGGATGACGCGGCCGGTAGTAGTTGCGGGCGGCGATCTTCTGCCCTTCCGGCGAATACAGGAATTGCAGGTAGGCCTGTGCCGCTTCGCGGGTGCCATGCCTGTCCACGTTCCTGTCGACCAGTGCGACCGGCGGTTCGGCGAGGATGGAAAGCCTTGGCACCACGATCTCGAACTTGTCCGGCCCCAGTTCCTGCACGGAAAGGAATGCTTCGTTTTCCCAGGCGATCAGCACGTCGCCGATGCCGTTCTGGACGAAGGTGGTGGTGGAACCGCGTGCGCCGGTATCCAGTACCGGTACGTTGCGGAACAACGCCGCCACCATCTTGCGGGTCTTCGCTTCATCGCCGTTGAATATCTTCAATCCGTAGGCCCATGCCGCCAGGTAATTCCAGCGCGCACCGCCCGAGGTCTTCGGGTTGGGCGTGATCACCGCCATGCCAGGTCGCAGCAGGTCGGGCCAGTCCTTGATCTTCTTCGGGTTGCCCTTGCGCACCAGGAAAACAATCGTCGAGGTGTACGGCGAACTGTTCTCCGGCAAGCGTTTCTGCCAGTCGGCGGGCAGCAGTTTCGCCCGCTGCGCGATCGAGTCGATGTCGTAAGCCAGGGCCAACGTCACTACATCGGCCTCGAGACCATCGATGACCGAACGCGCCTGCTTGCCCGAACCGCCGTGCGAGTTTTCAACTTCGACTTTCTGGCCTTTCTTCTGCTGCCAGTCCTTGGCGAAGGCGGCATTGAATTCCCGATAAAGCTCGCGGGTGGGATCGTAGGAAACATTGAGCAGCTTCACGTCCTTGGCCGCGGCGCCGGCGGCCAGGGTCAGGCCGAGGGCGAGCAGCAAGGAGCGCGGAGAAAATCGGATCGATTTCAGCTTCATGGGGGAATGCTCCGGATATTTTCAGAAGGCTACTTGCAGGCGCGTGAACACGGCTTTTTCGTCTTCCCGATCCGTACCCGCTACCGCGCCACCGTCGAAACTGGTCTGCAGGTAATTCACTACCAGCTTCAGGTTGCTGTTGAGATACCAGTTCAGGCCCAGGGTCCAGGACGTGGCCTTGCTGGCCGCGGTGGAGGGGTCGGCGAACAGCGGGAAGGCCGCGTCATCGATCTCCAGGGCACCATAACGACCCACTACTTCGAATGCGCCCCAGCCGTCCTTGCCGGGACCGAAGGGCTGCGACGGCTTGACCACGCCGCGATAGCTGGCGTCTTCCCCGGTCAGAACGTAACTGGCGGTCGCCTGCCAGGCCTTGTTGGAAATGTCTTCGCTGATTCCGTCGATGCTCACTTCCTGCTTCGACACGATGTACTCGGCCAGCAGGCCGAAGGCATTGCGATAGTAGTAACCCTGCGGCGACCACCGGCTCTGCTGGCCATCGGCCAGGACCACCGAGCGATAGTTGAAGAACTGCACCTGCCCGGGCGTGCGATAACGCGGCAGGAAATTGTTGCCGCTGCCCTGCTTGTCGCCGACGCTGGCGCCGATGCCGAAGCCCAGGCCAGACAGCGCGTTGGCGCTGTTCTTGAAGGGCTCGAAGAAAATCCGCCCCGCGTACTCGAAATTGTCGTCCGGATTGGTGGTCGCCGCATCACGGCCATCCACGGTGCCATTGAACACACCGATGGCATAACCCAGGCGACCGTCCACCGCATCGCCTTGCAGCTGGACGCCGATGTCGCGGTTGGGGGCAAGCTCGCTGGCGAGCGCACGTTCGATATCCGAAAGCGCCGCAGACGATTGCAGGCGTTCCAGTCCGACTGGCGAGGTGAACTTGCCGGCACGCAACGTGTAAGCCGGATCGAAACGCAGATCGACGTAGGCATCGACGATGCTGGCGTTGTCGCCGGCGAATTCCGGGGTAAAGCGGAAACCCACCAGCTTGCCCAGCGAGCCTTCGATGATCGGCCGCGCGGTCCGTAGCAGGAACGTATCGTTTTGCGGTACGGAGTCGTCGTTGAGGAAGAAGCGGCCGTCGCCCTGGAGCAGGCCACGGATCTTGACCTCGTAATCGCCCTTGGCGGACTTGAATGAAGCGCCCTTGTCGTTGACCGCGATCACCGGCGCTTCCCTGGGCTTGGCTATCTGCTCTTCCTGCTGCAATTCCAGCTTGCGTTCGAGGATGCGCAGGCGCTGGTCCAGGCCAGCCAGGCCGGTTTCGCCAGTCCTCTCCTGCCCGTCCGTCGGCACCGATCCATCCACGCGACGCTCGAGGGCCTCGAGGCGCTGCTGCAGCTGTTCCACCGTCAACTTGTCCTGCGCCCATGCCGGCGCGAGCAGGGAACAGGCCAGCGCCCCCACCAGCCATGCGGCTTGAGGTTTGGCACTGTTCGGTTCAGATCTTTTGCGCACGGCAAGTTTCCTGAATAGGGCCAGCAGACTGGAATGCAGATGCTGCAGATGCGGCACACCGTCGGGAAATGACTTAAGGATCGCGACTCATGTCGGATTGGCATGACCGCAATCCCTCCCTTGGTTCAAGCCCCTTTTCTGGAAATCCTTTCGCTACTGCGGGCCGCTTTCAAGCGGCGCGATTCCAGCACTGGCTCCAACGAAACGGCTTCAGCAGAATCGGGAATCGGGAATCGGGATGCCGTGGATCGCATGCCTCGTGATCGCTTCATCACCGGTCCAGGCACGAGCGGAGCCACCGGCGGAAAAGCTTGATGGCGGATTGCTAGACTGGCCTCCCTTTCGAACGCCCGACGCCATGTCCGACACTCTGACCGCTCACTACGTCGCCGAACTGGACTCCATCCGCAGCCAGGGACTTTTCAAGTCCGAGCGCATCATCACCAGCCCGCAATCCGCAGAAGTCGAGCTCGCCGACGGTCGCAAGGTGCTGAATTTCTGCGCCAACAACTATCTTGGGCTGGCCGACCATCCCGACATCATCCAGGCCGCCAAGGACGCGCTGGATACGCATGGCTTCGGCATGGCCAGCGTGCGTTTCATCTGCGGGACACAGGACCTGCACAAGCAACTGGAGGAGAAGATCGCGGAGTTCTTCGGCACCGAGGACACCATCCTCTATGCGGCCTGCTTCGATGCCAACGGCGGCCTGTTCGAGCCGTTGCTGGGCGAGGACGACGCGGTCATTTCCGATGCACTCAACCATGCCTCGATCATCGACGGCGTGCGCCTGTGCAAGGCCAAGCGATTCCGCTACGCCAATTGCGACATGGCCGACCTCGAAGCGCAGCTGCAGGCCGCCGACGCGGCCGGATGCAAGACCAAGCTGATCACCACCGATGGCGTGTTCTCGATGGACGGCTTCATCGCGCCACTGGATGAAATCACTGCATTGGCGAAGAAGTACGGCGCGCTGGTGCATATCGACGAATGCCATGCCACCGGTTTCCTTGGCGCCACGGGCCGCGGCTCAGCCGAAGTGAAAGGCGTCCTGGACAGGATCGACATCATTACCGGCACCCTGGGCAAGGCGATGGGCGGCGCACTTGGCGGTTTCACCACCGCCAGGAAGGAAGTGATCGAACTGCTGCGCCAGCGCTCGCGCCCCTACCTGTTCTCCAACTCATTGCCACCACACGTCGTCGCTGCCGGCATCAAGGCTTTCGACATGCTTTCCTCGGCAGGCGACTTGCGCGAACGATTGACGGAGAACACCCGCTATTTCCGCGAGCGGATGACCGCGGCAGGTTTCGACATCCGCCCCGGCGTGCATCCGATCAGTCCGGTCATGCTGTACGACGCGCCGCTGGCGCAGCGCTTCGCGGAGCGCCTGCTGGAGGAAGGCATCTATGCGATCGGCTTCTTCTTCCCCGTCGTGGCCAAGGGCCAGGCGAGGATCCGCACGCAGATAAGCGCGGCGCATACCCGCGAGCACCTGGATAGCGCGATCGCGGCGTTCGTCAGGATCGGCAACGAATTGGGTGTGATCAAGACCTGACCGCGCTTTTCGCAGGAACGACTAACGTCGTTCCTGCATGGGCTGTGGCGGCGAGAGCGCGGCGACCTCTTCCGGCGACAACCTGCGCCATTGCCCCTTCGGCAACTCGCCCAGCAACAGTGAGCCGATCGATACCCTGATCAGGCGTAGCACGCCGAGATCGAACGCGGCGAGCAGGCGGCGTATCTGGCGGTTGCGGCCCTCGTCGAGGACGATTTCCAGCCAGGCGTTCTTTTCACCCTGGCGCAGCAACTCGACCGAATGGGCGCCAAGCGCCTCGTCATCGACGACCACGCCCACCAACAGGCGCGCCAGCAGGGGTGCCTCCGGAATGCGGTCGATCTGCACATGGTAGGTCTTGAGCAGACCGGTTCCGGGATCGGTGATGCGTGCCGCCCACTCCGGATCGTTGCTGAAAAGCAGCAAGCCCTCGCTGGCCTTGTCGAGGCGACCGACGGGAGCGATCCACGGCAGGCCAGCGCCGTCGAAACAGCGGTACACGGTTTCGCGATCCCTCTCGTCGCGTGCGCTCGTCACCAGGCCGCGGGGTTTGTTGAGCATCAGGTGGATGCGTTCGCCCGCCGTCACATCGACGCCGTCGATGGCGATGCGCTGCCTGCCGCGAACGACCGGGAATTCGGCGTCCCTTGTCACCCGCCCTTCTACCGTCACGCGCCCGGCGGCGATCCAACCGGCCGCTTCGGTACGCGAACAGATTCCCAGCTTTGACAGCATTCGCGCCAGCCCGTGGCGGACCTGGGGCGGAGAAGCTGCAGGAAGCCTGGCCATTACATCCAGCCCATCAACCACACGACAGGGCGCTGGTTACTCCTTTTTCGCCTCATCCACCGGCGCCACGACAGGCGCCGCGGCTGGGGCGGGAGCGGCACCCTTGGCTACGCGCACGCCCTTCGCCTTCATCCAGGCATCGAATTCCTCGGCGGTCATGCGCTTGCCGTTCTGGCTCATGTCGAAACGCCACGGAGTGTTGTCGAACTCGGTCTTGGGCTTGTACGCGGCCGGATCGTTGGGATTGGCGACGCTCGGCACAGGCATCGCCATGGCCACGTTCTGACAAGCCTGCACGCGCAACCTCAGCAACACGCGATCAACGGACTGCGCCTCATCATAGGTATGGGCCAGCACTCCGCTCGGGGCGCCCAGCGGCATGGTGTTGGTGGACAGCTCGGCGGCTACCGGCGCGAGCATCGTATGCGCCGAGGAAAGCGGCGGAGCAAGCGTGTTCCCCGCGCAATTAGGGAGCGCATGGGCTGCCGGGACCGCAGCGAAGGCAAGCAGGCTGGAAAAAAGGATGCGGTGCATGGGACGGCCCGGACTGTGTGAGTGGCCAGAGTGTAGGAAGCGCGACCTGCAATATCAAGGAATGCGTGCATGCATTGGCGCATGCGGCAAGCATTGCATCGATGTCCGATGCTCGAACAACATGGCTGCCTGCTGTTTATTTTCGCGCCAAAGAAGTTCTTTGCGGATTACCGGGAAAATCGTCATGCCGTAAGGATGCCCCCATGGATGTGCGGGCTGCTGTTTCTTTTTCGATGGCATCACGAAGCTCGCGCTCATGGGGCGCCCCTACAGGGGAAGCCACAAAAAAAAGCCCGGCACTAGGCCGGGCTTCGGGTCTTGCTTGAACCTGCGTCCGATCAGTTCTGGACGTTCAGCTCGGTACGGCGGTTCTTCTCGCTCTTGCAAGCCGGGAAGGCCTGGCCCAGGTCTTCCAGCGGACGGCTTTCGCCGAAGCCGTTCGGACCGGTCAGACGAGCGGCATCGACGCCGTTCGAGGTCAGGTAGTCGTACACCGCAGAAGCACGGCGCTCGGACAGGCTCTGGTTGTAGGCATCCTTGCCGCACTGGTCGGTATGACCAGCAACTTCAACGCGCAGATCCGGGTAACGCTTCAGGATTTCGGTGGCTTCGCTCAGGATCGCAACCGCGTCGGGACGCAGGGTCGACTTGTCGAAATCGAAGTTCACGCCCTTCAGGTCGATCGAGACCGGAACCGGGCAGCCGTCCGGACCGATGGTCTGGCCAGCCTGCGAACCCGGGCACTTGTCGTTGCAGTTGTTGACGCCGTCGCCGTCGTCATCCATGTCTGCGCAGTTCGGGGCAACCGGCGGAGCGACCGGCTCGGCAACGGCGCGCGCGCCGAGCGGGATCACGACGCCGACCGAAGCCAGGATGTCGCCGAAGTAGCTTTCTTCCTGCTGGTGCGGGTAACCCTGGCTCTGCGCCGGGCCGCCTTCAGCTGCGAAGCTGGAGTCGTTGAAATCGGCACGGTAAGCCACTTCGGCGCGGACCGCGATGCGCTTGTCAAAAGTGGTCTGGATGCCGGCACCGATCTTGGCAGCGAAATTACCGTCCTTGTTCTCGCCCGGGGAATCCGGGTTCGGGAACGCATCGAACTCTTCTTCCGAACGCTGGTAGCCCAGGCCTGCCACGACGTACGGGTTCCAGCCGCGGCCTTCGGACATGAAGTGGCGACGCAGGTCGACCGACACGCCGTACTGGCTCCAGTTCAGGTCGTTGTTGGCGCCGTCCACGCCACCGTCGAAGTTCGGGTTCTGGTAGTTCAGCTCGCCGTCCAGCGACCAGTTCGGGCTGATGAACTTGCCCAGGCCCAAGGTGACGAACGGAGTGTTTTCAGTGCGGCGGTCGTCATCTTGCGTGTTGTAACCAACGGAACCGGTCAGGTACCAACGGTCATCGAACTCCTGGGCGGAAGCGGCCTGCGCCCAGCTAAGCCCGGCCAGCATTGCGACACAGAGAAGTTTCTTGTTCATTTGCAGCTCCTTAAAAAATCAGTTGTAAGAAAACCGGAGGACTTTGCTAAAGGGTCCAGCTTGTAAAGGTCAGACGGCTTGTCTGCGCGCCATCCTTTTCAGGTTATGCGCATCTAAGTGAAGACTGCGTTAACGGTACCATAACAAGTCGGTCAGGCCAACCTCAGCAATATCCTACATTCTTTGTATTCCGTACAAGTTCATGAATAGATCGACCGGCAATACATCCAGCTTGGCCGGATCGGCCGCCAAGGCCATGATCCGGGAGACTTGGCCTGCCGACAAGTAGACCTGAAGGGCAGATTGGCACTTGGCCAGGAGCAGCGGGATGCCTTCCGCCCGGCGCTTGCGGTGGCCGACGGGGAAATCCACCGATATCCGGTCGGTCGAACTGCCGTCCTCGAAGAAGACCTGGACCGAATTGCCGATATAGCGCTTGTCCGGGTCGGAGTAGTCCCTGGTGAACTGCGGGTTCTCCCGGACATCCATCAGGCCACGCAAGGCATCGATCCGCGGGTCGGCGGCGACGGCATCGCCATAGTCGTTGGCGGTCAGACGACCGAAGATCAATGGCACCGCGACCATGTACTGCAGGCAGTGGTCGCGGTCGGCATGGTTGGCCAGGGGGCCGGTCTTGTCGATGATGCGGGCCCCGGCCTCCTGGGTTTCCAGGACGATTCTCCCGATTTCGCCGATCCGGTCCTTGACCTGCGGGTGCAGTACCAAGGCGCACTCGACCGCGGTCTGGGCATGGAATTCGGCCGGAAAGCTTATTTTGAAGAGCACGTTTTCCATGACATAGCTGCCGAATGGACGCTCGAACTGGAATTCCCCACCCTCGAATGCGGTGTCGTAAAAACCCCAGGTCTGCGCGCTGAGGGCACTGGGGTAGCCGATCTCACCGTTCACCGCGTTCAATGCGTGGATGACGGCGCGTCGGCAGGCATCGCCGGCCGCCCAGCTCTTGCGCGGGCCAGTGTTGGGCGCATGCCGGTAGGTGCGCAGCATGCCGTTGTCGATCCAGCTGTGGGAGATGGCATTGACGATCTGCTGTTTGTCGCCACCCAGCATCCAGGTGGCCACCGCAGTCGAAGCCAGACGCACCAGGATGACGTGGTCCAGGCCGACCCGGTTGAACGAGTTCAGCAGCGCGTAGCCGCCCTGGATCTCATGTGCCTTGATCGCGGCAGTCAACACGTCGCGCACCTTCAGGCCTTCGCCGCCTTCCCGGCGGGCCTTGCGGCTGAGGTAGTCGGCCACCGAAAGTATGGCGCCCAGGTTGTCGGAGGGATGGCCCCATTCGGCCGCCAGCCAGGTGTCGTTGAAATCCAGCCAGCGGATCTGCGCACCGATCGCGAAGGCGCCCTGCACCGGGTCCAGTTCATGCGGGGTGCCCGGCACGCGCACGCCGCCCGGCATCGACGCGCCCGGCACCACCGGCCCCAGATGTTTCACGCAATCCGGAAATTCCATCGCCAGCATCGCGCAGGCCAGCGAATCCAGCAGCGTGTATCGGGCCGTGTCATAGGCCTCTTCCGAATCTATCCGGTAATCAACGACATAGTCGGCAATGTCCAGCATCGGCTGGTCGGGATCGGGACGGGCGGCGGAACGGACGTAATCGCTCATGCAATGCCTCGCGGGGAGGAACCTGTCGATCCTGCCGCACCGGTGCCAGTGCGTCCCGGATCTCCCACATCACCATAGTCCCTGTGGCCAGCCTTGCAACAGGCACGCCTGTCGCTGTCCGGAGCGCAACGCAACCATCCCGCAAGGGACGCTTCTACCCGCTGTACGTCGCACTCGGCTGGCGGGTGGGGCCGCGCGCTCGTCACGCATCTGCATCACGCGGTGGACGGAATGCGATGTATGCGTTCGCCTTGGACCAGGCGGTGAGGCCTCATATCCGCAGGCCGCGTTCCCACGGCGCATCGCCGAATCGCGCCTCCAGGAAATCGACGAACGCACCCACCCGCGGCGGCACCAGCCTGCGTTGCGGCATCACTGCGCTGATGGCGGTGGTGGCAAGGCGGCAATCCGGCAACACCACCTTCAACTGGCCGCTCCGCAAGTCCTCGGCCACGTGCCAGAGCGAGTGGATGGCGATGCCCTCCCCCGCCACCGACGCATCGCGCAGCAGTTCGCCGTAGTTGCTTTCGAAGCGGCCCCGCACGCGGATCGCGTGTTCTTCGCCCTTCGCGTCTTGCAGTTGCCAGACATCCTGGCGTCCATTGCTGCCGAACAGAAGCAGGCAATCGTGTTCCGCCAAATCCCCGGGAAACTCCGGTGCGCCGCGACGCCGCAGGTAGGCGGGCGACGCGCACAAAACGCGCCGGTTGGGTGCGATAGGACGCGCCACCAGGCTGGAGTCCTCCAGCGCACCGATCCGGATCGCCAGGTCGAAACCTTCGCTGACCAGATCCACCACCTGGTCGCTCAGGTGCACGCTGATGCGCACTTTCCGGTGTAGGGCCAGGAATTGCGGCAATAGCGGCGAGACGTATTGGCGGCCGAATGACGCGGACAGGGCCACCCTCAAAGTGCCGGCGATTTCAGTGCCGGTTTCCCGCAGGTCCGACCCCAGCAATTCAAGGTCTTCCACCAGCACGCGTCCCTGTTGCGCGAGGGTCGCGCCTTCCGGCGTGGGGTGCAGGCGACGGGTGGTCCGATGCAACAGGCGGACACCCAGGTCCCGCTCCAGCCGTTTCAGGCGCTGGCTGGCCACGGCCACCGACAGATCCAGGCTATGCGCCGCCGCCGTGATCGAGCCGAGGTCCAGCACCCGCAGGAACAAGCTGAGATCTCCTACTCGATCCATTATCAATTATTCATTGAAAGTTATTAGTCATAGTCGCTGTTTTTTATACTCAACGGAAGTCCCAAGCTGGCGGGCATTCGAAACCGAGCCGACCCGTGAATACCGCCTCCCCAGCCTCCAGCAAACGATTCCCGATTGCGCTCTATGCGCTGGCCGCCGGCGCCTTCGGCATAGGCACCACCGAATTCGTGATCATGGGCCTGTTGATGCAGGTCGCCAGCGACCTGCAGGTGTCCATCGCCGCCGCCGGGCTGCTGATCTCGGGCTACGCCCTGGGCGTGTTCATCGGCGCGCCGCTGCTGACCGCGGCAACCAGCCGCATGCCGCGCAAGGTAGTGCTGGTGGCGCTGATGGTGATCTTCACCCTTGGCAACCTGGCCTGTGCGCTGGCGCCCAACTACACGGTACTGATGATCGCGCGCGTGGTGACGTCACTGGCGCACGGCACATTCTTCGGTGTCGGTGCGGTCGTGGCGACCGGGCTGGTGGCCGAAGACCGCAAGGCCTCTGCCATTTCCATCATGTTCACCGGCCTGACCGTGGCCACGCTGCTCGGTGTCCCCGCCGGTGCCTGGCTCGGCCTGCATCATGGCTGGCGCGCGACCTTCTGGGCCGTCACCGTGATCGGCGTGATTGCGACCGCGGTGATCGCCACGCTGGTGCCCAAGGATCGCGGCGACGCCGTACCGATGGCATTCCGCGAGGAATTGAAAGCGGTGGCGCGTCCGCAAGTGTTGCTGGGCCTGCTGATGACGGTGCTGGGCTTCGGCGGCCTGTTCACCGTCTACACCTACATCCAGCCGCTGCTCACCGAAGTCGCAGGCTTCGCCGAAGCGGCGGTGTCGCCGGTCCTGCTGGTGTTCGGCGTGGGCATGATCGTCGGCAACCTGCTGGGCGGGAAATTCGCGGACCGCAGCCTGCTTCCGGCCCTGCTGGGCACGTTGATCGTGTTGACGGCGGCAATGGGAATGATGACCTTCGTCCTGCACAGCCAGTGGGCAATGGTGCTGTTCGTCGGCCTGCTCGGCGCCGCCGCTTTCGCGACCGTGTCGCCGCTGCAATTGTGGGTGCTGCAGAAAGCGACTGGTGCGCAGAGCCTGGCCTCAAGCCTGAACATCGGCGCCTTCAACCTGGGCAATGCGTTCGGCGCATGGTTGGGTGGCGTGGTGATCATGCATGGTCCCGGCCTGGAAGCGCTGCCATGGGTCGCCGCGCTGGTGCCGCTGTCCGCCTTCCTGGTCGCGCTG
>Ga0307414_10001070_pt1 | contig 14000 bp, 8 predicted proteins | sample DK1Ometagenome_FD_203804 | JGI IMG/M metagenome (GOLD analysis project Ga0307414, IMG submission 203804) | Maize rhizosphere microbial communities from greenhouse at UC Davis, California, United States - DK15-O-3 | ecosystem: Host-associated > Plants > Roots > Rhizosphere > Soil | place: USA... | reverse complement strand
CGCTCGCCTATGGTTTCCCCATCGACCCGGCCAAGGTCCACGTCGCCGGGATCGAGCAGGTCCGGCCCATCGACATCGATTTCGCCACGCGCCTCGGCTATGTCGTGAAGCTGCTCGCCGTGGTGCGGGAGCATCCCGACTGTTCGGTGGAGCTCCGCGTGCAACCCTCGTTCATCGCGAAAAGTCATATCCTCGCGAGTGTCCACGGGGTCTTCAATGCCGTGGCCGTGCATGGGGATGCCGCAGGCGAATCCCTCTTCTACGGCCGCGGTGCCGGCCAGGACCCCACCGCTTCGTCCGTCGTGGCGGATCTTGTGGAGGCTGCCCGCTCGCTGCGCCAGGCCTCCGGGCATCGCGGCTTCCTCCCGTACCGGGAGAGCGGCGTGCTGCTGCCCGTCGAGGAGACCGAGACCGCTTATTACGTCCGCTTCGACGTGACCGATCGCCCCGGCGTCATCGCGGAGGTCGCGCGCGTGCTTGCGGATGCAGGCATCGGCATTTCCGGCACCCATTCCCCGGTCAAGCCGGACCAGCCCGACGCGGAATTCCTCGACATGGTCTTCATCCTCCACACCTGCCGTTTCGGCCTGCTCCAGGAAACCCTCCGGAGAATCGAAGCGCTGGAGTGCATCAATAGCGCGCCGGTCGTTTTCCGCATCGAGAAGCTCTGAGCGGCAGTCTTCCGGAAGGGGTAACTTGCGGTTTGCTTCTCTCCGAATCCTCCGCCTAGCCTCTCCGCATGCCCGAGCCGCGCGTCATCGTCAAAGTCTTCCTTTACCAGATCACCCCGCAGATCTGGCGGCGATTCTCGGTGCCGGCGTCCTTCACTTTTCTCCAGCTCAACGATGCCATTCAGGACGCGATGGGCTGGGAAAACAAGCACCCGCACGAGTTCCGCCACGGCTCCGGGAAAAATCTCAAGGACGTGATCGGCCCGGTCGGATTGGCCGATCAGGTTCCTCCCGGCGGCGAATTCCAGGACGAGACGAAGATCACGATCGCGGATTTCATCGGGAAAAAACGCCTGCCGCTGCGGATGCTCTACCGCTACGACTTCGCGGAGGAGTGGATCCATGAAGTCGTCCTCGAGAAGAAAGAGGAAGGCGACGAGACCGGCCCGGTCATGATCGACGGCGCCCGCGCATGTCCGCCGGAGGACTTCGGCGGTGTCTTCCAGTATATGGAGGCCCTGCACGGCCAGATCGGCTGGTACCGCGGCGAGTACGATCCCGAAGCCTTCGACATCAAGGAAGTCGTCTTCGGCGGCAAAAAACGGAATCCGAAAAAGCGGAAGTTGCGTTGATCCCCTGGTTCATCCTCCCGGGACGACAATGATCGGAGCTTCGTCTTCCGGATTGAAATCGGGATACTTCGGGGAGAGGCGATAGAAGAATTTCGGTGGCGGTGCCCCGTAGAAGCGCTCGTCGGGATTGCCCAAAGGCTCGGTTTCGTAACGGAGCCCCCTCCAGGTGGCCATATCCGCGCATCCCTCCATGCGGTAGTGGAGTCCGCCGGTGACATAGGGCAGGGTCGGGCGGGTGAACCGCATGGCGGGAAAGGAGGTCGATCCGCTGGTAAAGGTCGTGAAGCTCATTTCGAAGGAGCCGCGTTCAAAGCCGCGGGGGTCGGATCCCAGGGAGAACTCGATGAGATTCGCCTGTCCGTCCCCGTCGGGATCCTGCTCGGGATACCAAGCATCGAAGCCTGCCCCTTGTCCCGCCGCCCACACCTCGTACGATCCGGCGCGGTAGAGCTCGACTTGCCCGTAGTTGGTTCCCGCGCCGCTTGCGTCGGGGGCGCCCCCGGCGAAGTAGATCAGGCCGGTGCCTACGGAAGTCCCGAGTTTCGAGCCGAAGAACCCGTCGCTGGCAAAGTGCTGCTCCCATACGATTGCAGGAGCGATCGCGGTCAGCAGCCAAGTGTGGATCCGGCCGACGCCCGAATTCGCGGATGGATCCCCGACGACGATGCCGCCGAAGTCGGAAATGGCGACCGCCGAACCGAAATCCGTCCCCACCGCGGCGTCCCCGAACGTTTCCAGCAGCTCGAAGCTACCGGGGCCATAGTAGTAGGCCCTTCCCGCTGCTCCTCCGGGAGCGCCCGCGATCACCCCTAACCGCGAGCCGGACAGGGACTCCGCGAACCGCTCCGGAGCTCCTGGCGGAGGGTTCCTGGTGGCGAGGAGGCCCCATGAGTCGGCACCTCCCTGGTTCCTTGGGAAGAGATGGACAATCCCTGCGCTACCTCCGCCGGGAGGCTGGGTCGCGGCCAGATGATTCGGCCCGGAAAAGGCGAGCCGCGTTCCGAAAAACGTGCCGCCGGGTACCGCCGGGCGCGGGATGTCCCGCCACCAGCCCCACGCGTTCGCGCCGCCCGCATCCTGTTTGAAGAGTTGGACTGCTCCGGCGTCGGTGCCTCCGGTATCCTGGCCGGGGATGCCGACCGCCAGGATCGCTGGGCCCTCACCGCTGGAAGGGCCCGCCAGGGAGACCGCCGCGCCGAACCGGTCTCCCGCCGCCAGACTGCCATCCGGGATGATGGTGATCGCTTGGGGCGGGGCGGCATCGAGCGAAGGCGACAGGTTGAAAAGGTAAACCTTTCCCCGGTCGGCGTTCGCCCCGGGGGCTCCCACGGCGATCCAGCACCCGTTTTCCCCCAGGTCCTGCGTGTGGACCGCGATTGCGGCACCGAACCTCTCGCCCGGCACCGGAGCCGGGCTCTGCAGGCGGCCCAGCGGGAACCATCGCTCGCCGTTCGTGGGTAATGTCAGCATCCGCCAGACCATCACCGCGCCCGAATCGGCTCCCGTCCCGTCGTCGCTCGGCATACCCGCGACGAGGTAAGGGCCGGCCATCGCCATCACTTCACCCATGCGCTGGGGCGAGCCCGGCCCTTCGATGATTTGCGCCGCGTTCCATGCCCCGGTACCGCGGCGGTGCGCGGAGGCCACCCACGAGGCGCCGTTGGCATCGAGATATTCCTCGTCCGTCAGACCGATAAAACACTCGGTGTCGTCCAGCGAGAGCGGTTGCGCCGAAGGGGGAGTATAGATCAACCCGAGATCCCTTTGCGCCTCCAGCACCCAGCCGCCGGGACCCGCACCGGTAGCGAAGAATCTCGCCTGACCCCCGGCCGGTGCCGTGGAAATCGCCGGGGCCCCGTGGATTCCTAGCGCAGTCAGAAAGATGCCGGACATGTCGAGCAGGTAAAGATCGGCGCCGAAGGGGGCCGAGCCATCGATGATCGTGCCTGCATTCCCCCAGAAATCCGCTCCGCCCGTGTTCCTTTCATAAGCTGTCACCTCGGCCTTCCCGGATGCTGTCTCGAGGGAACAGACGGCCAGCCGGTCGCCTTCAAGGGCGAGGCTGACCCCGAAACTGGCGTGGCCCGCGGGTGTCGTGATCACCTTCACCTGGCCCCAGTTTCCGGGCCCGCCCTGGTCCATTTCATGGATCCACACCTCTCCCCGGGAGAGCGATCCGATCGCCAGACGGCTGCCGTTCAGGTCCAGGGACGCCACGTGGCTCCCCTCCACTTCCAGTCCTCCCGACGCCGGGGGCATGGAAATCGATCTCACCTCTTCCCAATCGGCCGCGTTGTCCCGGATGATCCGCGCCGTCGTGCCCTCGGAAATGTCGGCACCATCCACGATGGCGGCGAGCGTGCCTTCCTGAAGCACCAGGCGGCCGGGGCGGTCCCCCGGATCCATCACCACGGTTTCCAGCAGCGGCCAACTGTCGTCCCCCTCGTTGTAGGCCCGTAACTCGATCCGGCCCGAGTAGCCCACGGCGGCGATGGAGGATACCCCCTCGTGCATGGAAATCGACAAGGCCCCCGCAGGCAGCTCCACGCTTTCAATCCAAGTCCCTCCGGCGGACTTGTGAAACATCTTTGGAATTCCACCGGGGGTGATGATGCCGGCATTGTTCCCGGCGACCGCGACTCCCGCCGGGCGGTGTTGTTGGTTCGGGAGGAGGGGCTGCTGCGGGAAGGGAAGTGCCGCAGTGTAGGCCGGAGAGGAAAAAACCACCCATGCCGCTATCCCGGTAAAGGCGGGGCAAAGCTTCATGGAGGCGGGATGCTAGGCCCCCGATCAGCGTCGGGCGAGTGAATTTCCCCCATCGACGCGCCCGCGCTTTCGGCGCAACTTACGCGCATGGCGCACATCGGCGAACGAGCCACCCTGACCATTCTCCGCGAGCAACCTTTCGGCCTTTTCCTCGATGCAGGGGACGAGCTGGGCGAGGTGCTGCTTCCTCGCCGCGAGATGCCTGCGAAGTGGACCATCGGCGGCGAGGTGGACGTCTTTCTTTATCACGATTCGGAAGATCGCCCGGTTGCCACGCTGAAGCACCCGAAGGCAATGCCGGGCGAGTTCGCCTATCTGGAAGTGCTGGCGATCACGGGAGTCGGAGCGTTCCTTGACTGGGGTTTGCCGAAGGATCTCCTGCTACCCTTCCGCGAGCAGAAGGAACGTCTGGAAATCGGGAAATCCTATGTCGTCCATGTGCATGTGGACCCCGCCAGCGGCCGGATCGTCGCGACCCGCCGCTTGAACAAGTATCTAAGTTTGGCTCCTCCCGCCTCCTATTCCGAAGGCCAGGAGGTGGAGCTGATGCTCTACGGGAAGACGGAGCTCGGCTACAAAGCCATCGTGGAAGGCCGCCACTCCGGCGTGCTTTTCGCCAACGAAGTCTTCCGCCGCCTCCGCGCGGGGGAAAAGACGAAAGGCTATGTCGTTCAGGTCCGCCCGGACGGGAAAATCGACCTTTCCCTCTATCCGCCGGGCCGGGCGAGGATCGACGATCTGGAATCACGCATCGAAGCGGAGCTAGGGAACCGCGGCGGATTCTGGGCGCTCAAGGACTCCAGCCCCGCCGAGGAGATCCACAAGGCCCTCGGAGTAAGCAAGAAAGCCTTCAAGCAGGCGATCGGCGCGCTGTTCCGGAAACGCAGGATCACGATCCATGATGACGGGATCCGTTTGGCGGAGACACGATGAGCGGCCTCATTCGGAAAGATGCCTGCCCGGCGCGACGTCCCTTTGCGATGCCCATGAAACTCGCCACCCTCCTCCTGGCCCTCCCTCTGGCGGTTCTTCACGCGGAGGGCCCCTATCCCGTCGATCCCGCTTCCGTGCGTCAGGAGGGAATTCCCAAGGGGGTGACAACGAAGCACTCGTTCTCCGCCAGCAAGATCTATCCCGGCACCGAGCGGACCTACTGGCTGCACGTTCCGGCGCAATATGACGCGGCGAAGCCGGCTTGCCTGATGGTCTTTCAGGATGGCGGCAGCTACGTGAATGAAAACGGCGCGAACAAGGTCCCCATCGTTTTGGACAACCTCATCGCCAAGGGCGAGATGCCGGTGACGATCGGGCTCTTTGTCGATCCGGGGGTGGTCCCCGCCCAGAACGTGCAGGCGCAGCCGCGCTTCAACCGCAGCTTCGAGTACGACGCCTTCAGCGCCGATTATCCCCGCTTTCTCATCGAAGAGCTGATTCCGGTGGTGGCGAAGGACTACAATATCAGCGCCGATCCCGATCACCGCGCCATCTGTGGTGCTTCTTCCGGTGGCAGCGCGGCCTTCAATGCCGCGTGGCAGCGGCCCGACGCCTTCCGCCGCGTCTATTCGATGATCGGCACCTTCGTCGGCCTACGGGGCGGAGATGAGTTCCCCACGCTGATCCGCAAGACCGAGCCGAAGCCGCTCCGCGTCTTCCTGCAGGACGGCTCGAACGACAACAACATCTACTGCGGCGACTGGTGGATGGCGAACCAGGACATGCTTTCCGCTCTGAAATTCGCCGGTTACGAGGTGAACCATCAGTGGGGCGAGGGGCCTCACTCCCACCAGCACGGCGGCGCGATCATGCCGGAAGTGTTGCGCTGGCTGTGGAAGGATTTCCCGAAGCCGGTCGCGGTGAATCACGCCGCCTGCCGCAATCGGGCAAAGGACATGCTGGTTCCCGGTGAGGACTGGCAATTGGTCAGCGAGGGCCACGGCTTCACCGAAGGCCCCGTGCCCGGTCCGGATGGCGGCATTTTTTTCTCCGACATCCCCCTGAACACCATCCATCGGGTCACGGCAGACGGTGAGGTGTCCGTATTCCTCGAAGGCACGCGGGGCACCAATGGCCTTGCTTTCGGTCCCGACGGCCGGCTCTACGGCTGCCGCGCGGGCAGCGGCGAAATCGTCTCCTGGGACCTCGCTACCAAGCAGGAAAAGATCCATGCCTCGGACCTGAAGGCGAATGACCTCGTGGTGGCGAGCGATGGCACGATCTACGCGACCGAACCTGGAAAAAAGGCGGTGTGGATCATCCGCCCGGGCCAAGAAAAGGTCCTTGGGGCCGACCGCTGCAATGGAGTGAATGGCATCATCCTGACGCCGGATCAAACGGGCGTGGAGATTGCCGATCCTTCCGGCCGCTACGTATGGGCGGCCACCCGTCTGCCGGATGGTGCGCTGGCGAATCTCCAGCCGTACCACCATCTCCACCTCCCCCCGGCCGATCCGGATCCGCGCACCCGCGCCGATGGCATGGCGATGACCCGCGACGGCTGGTTGCTCGTCGCCACCGCGATGGGCGTGCAGGTCTGCGATCAACCGGGGCGGGTCAATCTCATCATCCCGCCCCCCGCGGGAGCCCGGTTTCCCTCGAACCTTTGTTTCGGCGGTCCGGATCTCAAAACCCTCTACGCGACGGCGGGGGACAAGGTCTTCAAGCGGCGGACGAAGCTGACCGGCGTGCTCGCCTGGGAAAAGCCGGTGATGCCCCCGAAGCCCGGCCTGTGACCGGGCCGGGAGCCCTTTACCACGCGGGATCGCGGAAAAAGCTCAAAAAGGACCCCGGACTCCATGTCACCCGATTGACGGAGGGAAGGTCTTGAAAACGAGACGTCATGCCGCTCGTATCCTCTCCATATGCGACGATTCATGACGGCCGTTTGTGCCGTGTTCACTCTCCACGCGGCCGAGGTGCTGGCCAATGAGCCGACGGCTCATTGGCTGTGGAAAAGCGACAAGCCCGGGGCTGAGGAAAAAGTGTTCTTCCGTCGCGAGTTTGAATTGCCGCACGAGGTGGCCAGTGCCGCCGTCACGGTCGCCTGCGATAACTGGCACCGGCTCTGGATCAACGGGGTGGACCTGGGTTTTGCAGCCGATTGGACCAATCCCCGGGGCTACGACGTGGCTCCTCACATCAGGCAAGGAGGCCGAAACGTGATTGCCGTGGAGGGGCGGAACACCGGGGGGGCCGCCGCGATGGCCCTGCGCTTCCGCGCCACGCTCAAGGACGGGCGGAAACTCTACGTGATGTCGGATGGCAACTGGCAGTGCAGCTCCGAGGCCCCGGACAACTGGCAGAGCCCCGATTTTTCGGCCGCCGGATGGCAGAAAGCCGCGGTGGTGGGAAAAATGGGCGACGATCCCTGGGGCTCCCTCATCGTCCCGGAAGGTCACGGTCCCGCCTCTCCGGAGGACGTGACCTCGGAATTCCAAGTCGCCCCGGGCTTCCGCCTGGAACGTCTCTATCGCGTGCCGAAGCAGCAGGGCTCTTGGGTGGCGATGACCGTGGATGGAAAGGGCAGGCTGCTATGCTCGGACCAGTATGGGAAGATCTACCGGGTGACACCCGCCGCGGACGGGAGCGGCCATACCTCCGCCGAGGCGACGAAGATCCCGCTGAAAGGGGCCCACGGGCTCTTATGGCACCAGGGCGTGCTCTATGTCTCCGTCAACGAAGGCAAGGACCAGAGCGGCGTGTGGCGCGTGACCGATACGGACGGCGACGGCGATCCCGACAAGCCGGAGCTCATGAAGGCCTTCAACGGGCGCGGCGAGCATGGCACCCATGGCCTTGCCCTTTCCCCCGACGGTCAGTGGATCTATTTCGCGGCTGGAAACCACACCGATTACCCGGCCCTCGATTCATCCCTCGTCTCCACAAAATGGGGCGAGGACCAGCTCGTTCCGCGCCGGCCCGATGCCCGCGGCCATGCGCGGGACCGGATGGCACCCGGAGGTTTCATCGCGCGCTTCAAGCCGGACGGCTCGCACTGGCAGCTCTTTTCGATCGGCTTCCGCAACGAATACGACATCGCCTTCAACGCCGGGGGCGATCTCTTCACCTACGATTCGGACATGGAGTGGGATTTCGGGATGCCTTGGTACCGGCCCACCCGCATCTGCCACGTGGTGCCCGGCTCGGAATTCGGCTGGCGCAACGGCACGGGCAAGTGGCCGGAGTACTACGAAGACAGCATGCCTTCGCAATTCGATATCGGTCCCGGATCTCCAACCGGTGTCGTCTCCGGAAAAGGGGCCAAGTTTCCTGCCGCCTATCAACAGGCGATCTATGCTCTGGATTGGACCTATGCGACCATCCACGTGATCCACCTGACGCCGGAGGGCGGGGGATACAAGGCGCGCCGGGAGGAATTCGTGGCCGGCAGCGGCTTGCCGCTTACGGATGCGGTGATCGGTGCCGATGGAGCGATGTATTTCCTCACCGGAGGACGGCGGACGGATTCCGCCCTCTGGCGCGTGAGCTACACCGGCGGCGAGAAGACTGATCCCGTGACCTTTGCCAGCAAGCCGCTGGAGCTCGAAGAGCGGAGCACGGCGTGGGAAAAGCTCGGCTCGCCGGACCGCTTGGCCCGCTACCAGGCGCGCGTGGCACTGGAAGCTGGACCCGTCGTGGAAATCGCCTCCAAACTGGAGGCGGAGAACGATCCCTGGCGCATCATCGGCGGCGCGATGGCTCTCGCCCGCTGCGGCGGTCCCGAACACCGCTCTCTGGTTCTTTCCGCGCTCGGACGTCTCGACCTCGGCAAGCTCGACCTCCAGCAACGGATCAATGCGCTCCGTGCCTGCGGGCTCGTCTTCATTCGTCACGGCGAACCCACGGGCGATGAACGCGAGGGCATCCTCGCGCGGATCGATTCATTCTTCCCTTCGGGAAATGCCGATCTGGATCGGGAGCTCTGCCGGATCTTGAGTTACCTCCAGGCGCCGCGCGTCGTGGCCCGCACGCTGGATCTCATGGATTCCGCGGGACCGACACCGGTGCCGGACTGGCTCGCCCTCGCCAAGCGCAATGCCGACTATGGCAAGACCGTCGAGGAGATGATCTCGAACCTGCCTCCTGCACAGGTGATCCATTACGTCTATTGCCTGCGGGTGGTGAAGGGTCCGTGGACGGAGGACGAGCGGAAGCGCTTCTTCGCATGGTTCGGCAAGCTTTCCGGCAAGAGCGGCGGTGCCAGCTATGGGGGATTCATCGAGGACTTGCGAAAGGAGACGCTTGCCACCGCGACTCCGGAAGAGCGGGAGTGGATCGCGAAATTGGGCACGGCAGGGGCGCCTAATTCGCTGGCCAATCTTCCTACGGCCAAGGGTCCCGGCCGTCAGTGGACGATCGATGAGGTGGTGAAGCTCGCCGACGACGGGCTTTCCGGACGGGACAAGGAGAACGGGCGCAAGATGTTTCAAGCGAGCCTCTGCGTCGCCTGTCACCGCTTCGGCGCGGAGGGCGGCGCGGCCGGACCCGATCTCAGCGCCCTCGGCGGCCGCTTCAATGTCAGGGATCTGGCGGAAGCCATCCTCGACCCGAGCAAAGTCGTCTCCGACCAGTACGCCTTCGACCTGATCACGAAGACCGACGGTACCCAGGTGACGGGCAAGCTCATCGACGAGAAGGACGAACACTGGATCGTCGCGACCAGTCCTTTCGACTTCAGCCAGACGGTCGAGATCGAGCGGAATCAGATCAAGGAGAAGAAACCGTCTCCGGTTTCCCCCATGCCACCGGCTTTGATCAATGCCCTCAATCCCGAAGAGCTGAAGGATCTGCTGGCGTATATTCTCGGGAAGTGACGGGCCAGCGTTGATCCGTTTGGGCCTCCGGCACCCGAAATTTCCGTGAAACGGAGAGGCTGGCGCAACCGCGTCCCGCGCGAACGGTTACCTGTTCCGCACCGCGACTCCTACCGCCATGCTTCAAGCCGCACCCGACGAATGGACAATCCACGAGGCCGCGCACCTGCTGCGCCGGGCGGGCTTCGGCGGATCCCCGGTTGAAATCAAGGTTTTCCACGCCTTGGGACGCCGCAAGGCCGTGGAGAGCCTGTTGGTCCCCGAGGAGGCTCCCGATGCATTTCCCCTGCCGGAGTGGGCGGACCGCCGGATCGCCGCGGAGGACATGCGCGAGCGCGCGGTGCGGGCCCGCGAAATGCGACTGGCGACCCGCGACATGACCCCGGAGCAGGCGGACCGCGCGCGCAGGGAATTCCGCCGCGAGGAACAACGCACGGCGCGCAGGCACTCCGTGGAGGGGCAAGCGTGGTGGTTCAAGCGCATGCTCGCGACCCGCGCGCCGCTCCGCGAGAAGATGGTGCTCTTCTGGCACGATCACTTCGCGACCTCCTTCCAGAAGGTGAAGCAGCCGATCCTGCTGATGGAGCAGAACGAGCTCTTCCGGCGGCACGCGACCGGGTCCTTCAGGGACCTCGTCCACGGCATCGTGAAGGATCCGGCCATGATGCTGTATCTGGACACCCAGAACTCGAAGAAGGGCATGCCGAACGAGAACTTCTCCCGCGAGGTGATGGAGCTCTTCACCCTCGGCGAGGGGAACTACACCGAGCAAGATATCAAGGAGGCCGCGCGCGCTTTCACGGGCTACCAATTGAGGCGGATCGACGGTACCGTGCTCCACAACAAGCGCCGGTGGGACGGCGGCGAGAAGACGATCTTCGGCAAGAAGGGCCGCTACGATGGCGACGACGTGGTCGATCTCATCTTCGGACAAGCTGCCGCGGCGACCTATCTGCCAAGCAAGCTGTGGGAATACTTTGTCGCGGAGAATCCACCGAAGGAGGGCGTCGAGGCCCTTGGCAAGAGCTTCCGCGCCGCGGACTTCCAGCTCGCCCCGCTGCTGCGCGAGATCTTCCTCTCGAAGGCGTTTTACGCCGAAAGCGTGATGCACAACCAGATCAAGAGCCCGATCCAGTATCTCGTGCAGATGCTGAAGGAACTCGAGCTGAAGGATCTGCCCCAGGCTTACGTGCTCTCCGCCCAACAGCAGCTCGGGCAGGTGCTTTTCATGCCGCCGAACGTGGCGGGCTGGGATTGGGGCAAGGCGTGGATCAATACCAATACCCTCCTCTCCCGCTACAATGTCGCCGGCTTCATCACCAAGGGATCCCAGGAAGGGACCACGGTGGCCAGGAACGACGACGCGATGATGGACATGGAGATGGACCGCAAGGAAATGCGCCTGGGCAATGCCCGCAAGCGCGCCGAGCAGGCTTGGGCGGGCCCGGATTTCGACCAGATCGTTCCGCGGTCCCTGCGGGAAGATCCGGAGAAGCTCGTGGACGCCTTGGTGTTCCGTTTCTTCCAAGTCCCGCTGTCAGGAAAGGAGCGCGAGGCCTTCGTCGAATACGCCCGCTCGAAAAAGGGCGCGATCTTCACCAACAAGGAAACCGGCGAACTCTGCCATCTGATGCTGAGCACGCCGCGCTACCAGCTCGACTGAGTTTCTCTTCATTTTTTCAACCACCGACCTGCTTCTCCCGATGAAAACGCGACGCGAATTCCTCCGCTCGACCCTGCTCGGCGCTTCGGCGACCTGGACGGTGCCGATGTTCGTCGAACGAACCTTCGCCGATCTCCACATGGGCGCGCGCGACCTTTCGACGCAGCCGGTGACGGGGAAGGACGGCACGATTCTCGTCGTACTCCAGCTCGCCGGCGGCAACGACGGCTTGAACACGCTCGTGCCCTTCGCCGACGATGCTTACCACAAGGCCCGTCCCCGCCTCGCGAAGAAGGAGAAGGAGCTGATTACCTTGAACGATCATGTCGGCCTGAACGACTCCCTGCCCTTCCTCGGCAGCATGTTCAAGGAGGGGAATCTCGGCGTGGTGCAAGGCGTGGGGTATCCGAACCCGAACCGATCCCACTTCGTTTCGACCTCGATCTGGGAGACCGCGGATCCTGCCAACCGCTCCAGCACCGGGTGGATCGGCCGCTATTTCGACAATGCCTGTTCCGGGGCCGACCCGACAGTCGGCATCAGCTTGAACAAGACGCAGCCGGAGTCCTTCGGGGCGCTGAAAAACCCCGGGGTGTGCCTTAGTTCGCCCGAGCTCTACCGCTGGATCCACGGCGGTGGCGAGAAAGCGCAAGCCGAGGAATTCTTCGCCTCCCTGAATTCCCCTGAAGAGGAGGAAGGTCCGGTGGACGGTGCCTCGATCGACATGCCGGCCGGCGGCAAGCCCGGCGGCATTCAGGGGGAAAGCAATCTGGCTTTCCTGGAGCGTGTGGCGATGGACGCCCGCGTTAGCTCCGCCAAGATCCTGGAGCTCGCGGCAAAACACCGCAGCCGGGTGAGCTACGAAGGCACGCCCATCTCCCGCAGCCTCAATATGGTCTCCCGCCTGATCGCGGGGGGCATGCCGACGCGCGTGTATTACGTGAGCCACGGCGGCTTCGACACCCACAACCAACAGGTCAATTCGCACGACCGCCTGCTCGGCCAGCTCGACCGCGCGCTGAAGTCCTTCTTCGCCGATCTCAAGCAGCAGGGAAACGCCGAGCGTGTGGTGCTGATGACCTTTTCCGAGTTCGGTCGCCGGGTTTCGGAGAATGCCAGTGCGGGCACCGACCACGGCCGCGCCTCCTGCCTTTTCGTGGCAGGGGAAGGTGTGAAAGGCGGTCTATACGGAAAGTATCCCAGCCTCACCGATCTGGATCAGGGCGATCTCAAGCACACGGTCGATTTCCGCGGGGTTTATGCCTCGGTGCTGGAGGGGTGGATGAAGACTTCCGCGAAGCCGGTCCTGCGCGGCGATTTCCCCAAGTTCGGCATCATCGGCTGACCTGCTCGATTGGGGGAGGCGGAAGACATCCTTTTCGGGTGCAAGGCGGTGCGTGCCCGGCAAGTATCGGCCTCGATGAAACCCGCCCGTCTCTCGTTCGTCTGGATGACCGCTGCCGCTTTGGCCTTCACCGGTAGCGCCTCGGCCGCGGAGGTCGTCACCGCCACCCGCGAGGGCAAGCAGGTAGTGGTGCGGGCGGGGAAGAAAGAAATCCTGCGCTATCAAGCGGAGCCCGGGGAATTTCCGCGGAAGAATATCAAGGAAGCCTTCCGCCGCGGAGGCTATATCCAGTCGATTTTCAGTCCGTCGGGAAAGCTGCTCACCGATGATTTTCCGCCGAATCACATCCACCATCACGGGGTTTGGAGCCCCTGGACGAAAACGGAGTTCGAAGGCCGCCAGCCGGATTTTTGGAACATGGGCGACGGCAAGGGCCGCGTGGAGTTCGTCTCGATGGACGGCTCGTGGGCAAAGGACGGCCGGGTCGGCTTCAAGGTGAGCCATCGGTTCGTGGACATGACCGCCAAGCCGGAGAAGGCAGCCTTGCTCGAAACCTGGGAAGTCGGCGTCGCGGCGGAAGAGAATCACCACGTGATCGACATCGCGATCACCCAGACCTGTGCCGGAGAATCCCCGCTCAAACTCCCCGAGCATCACTACGGGGGGTTGGGATTCCGCGGCAATCGCATGTGGGACGGTGCCGGGAATTGCAAGTTTCTCGGGGCTTCGGGCGAAACCGACCGGAACAAGCTGAATACCTCCAAGCAATCTTGGTGCTGGATCGGCGGGCAGGTTGACGGCGGGACTTGCGGAGTCGTGATCCTCTGCCATCCCTCGAATTTCCGCGCGCCCCAGCCGGTGCGCTCACATCCAACTGAGCCGTTCTTTTGCTACGCCCCCCAACAGGGAGGCGATATGGAGATCACACCGGCCAAGCCGTATCGTGCCCGCTATCGGATCATCGCGGCCGATGGGGAGCCGGATGCCGCAGTGATCGGAAAATGGGCCGCGGCCTATGCAGAGGTGAAGTGACGGCCCCTTGCTGCGACTTCTCCTTGGCCAAACCCGCGGCACCGGCATTCAATCCGCGGCGTGACGCCTGACCTCCGCGCC
>Ga0307414_10001069_pt1 | contig 14001 bp, 21 predicted proteins | sample DK1Ometagenome_FD_203804 | JGI IMG/M metagenome (GOLD analysis project Ga0307414, IMG submission 203804) | Maize rhizosphere microbial communities from greenhouse at UC Davis, California, United States - DK15-O-3 | ecosystem: Host-associated > Plants > Roots > Rhizosphere > Soil | place: USA... | reverse complement strand
TCGGCGGCGAGCTTCATCTCGCTTTGCTTTTGCTGCGTCAGACGCTTTCCGATAGCGCTCGGCGTAGGGATCGACATCGTTGGTGCTCCTTCTGTTCTTGGTCTTACGAGTACGGCGGTTCGCAGTCATGCTTTTCTCCTTTAAGGCCGGCCTACGTTGGAATATCGCAGGCCGGCCTGAGTGTGGGATTACTGCCCGATGACGTTCCCGTCGACGTTGAAGTCGAGAAGGATGTATCCGTACTCGGACTGGTAGTCGCGGATGTTGAACTCGACGAAGTTGTCGCCGCGGTGGTTGGCGTCGTTGGGCTTGTAGACCCATCCGGTGACCTCGGAGGCCTCCGTCGGCTCGATGCCGAGCGTGATCAGGACGTCACGAAGGAAGACCTTGCGGCCCGTCTTGAGGATGTCGTTGTACATGTTCTGCGCAACGGTCAGCCGGAAGATGTTGTCCTCGTGGAATCCCGACCAGTTCGGGTTGTGCATGTCGTAGACGAAGCGGTAGGGGTTCGCGGTGTGCTCGCCGTCTGCCAGAATCTTCTTCTTGACCTTCTTGCCGTCGACCTCCTCGACCACGGTCTTCTCGCCGTAGAAAATCTCCCGCTCCTTGTCCTCGCCGTACTCCTCACGGACACGCTCGCGGTAGGCCTCGTAGGAAGCCGCCAGACCGTTGTACGCCGCCACGAGAGCTGCGTTCCGCTTGGTGAGGATGCGGTTGGAGGTCACCATGCAGAGGATGCCGCCGACCATGAGGGTGAAGGGGAGCAGGTAGAGACGAACGATCTCGAGGACGTTCCGGACGTAGACCGCGGTACGGGCTGCCTCCTGAATATCGCCCTGCTCGATCCGATCGTTGATCGCGATGAGACGGTTCTGTCCCTCGTCGATCTTGGCCTCGAGCCGAAGGGTGTTCTTGGCTGCGAAGACGCCTGCCGTCAGGACAGACGCGGCACCGACGGTCGTCAGGATTGCCGGCGAGTGCTTCTGGACGCTGTCGACGACTCGGTGAAGGGTCTGCTGGACGTTCGTGCTACTGATGTTCATCAGTTTTCTCCTTGATTGATGGGTTGGTTGATGCTGTGGTGCTTGATGCAGTAAATATCACGGGTTCGGCCTTCAGCGAAGCTACCGGTCCAGTGAAAGTGCAACAGCTTCCACAGAAGGACTCGTGCCTTAGAGCGTTTCCACACGCGGCATGTCCAGGATGTATCCGCCTCCACGAGCGGGGTCGATGCGGGCCTCTGACAGGTCCGTCCATCCCCACTTGAGATCGGTGTGGCTTGTCGAGATGCCGACGGCGTTGTACAGGTCGGCGACTGTTGCCGAATCGTACTGGTCGACGAGCTCGATGAGGGTGTCGAGGATCTGGTCTGCTTCGCCACGCGTCGGGATCAGGATCTCTTCGAACTGGTGATTGGCGCGGTCGCGAGGAGACAGATCTCGGTCTTCCCGTTCGCGGTTTCGACCCGACGAGAGCCCGCGGTAGTCCGTCTTGTCGACGAGCTTGCTTCGACTGCGGTTTCCACGAGACGAACGACTGCTCGTACCGAAGAGAGCCCGTTCGGACCCTCCGCTGATCATCTCGAACACCAGGTCCTTGACCCGAGGCACGATGATGTCGAAGAAGATGTACTGCCCGACCGATTCGGCCGAGTCGCCGGCGAAGGTCTCCTTGAACTTGGCGCCCAGGCCCTTCTTCCGCACCGTACCGGACGCGATCTGCTTGATCTGGGGGCGATCCGAGTCGACGACGCCCTCGCTCTTCGACTTTGCACTGTTCGACGTGTAGTCGGTCTTCGGCTTCTTGTCTTCAGCCATTACTTAATCCTTCTTTCCGAGAAAAAAGGAAGACCACGGTTAAGTGGCCTCCTTTGTTGAGCTTCAGTTGTCTACCTGTGCGGTGACTTCCAGTGCGTCGTCGTGGTTCACGATGTTGATCACTTCGTTGACGTTCGCTTCCACCAGATTGCCGAGCTTCATGCCGACGAATCCACCGACGATGGCCGTACCCAGCTTGATACCAAAGGCCGGAAGGGCCTTGATACCAATGGGGACGACCATCTTGACGGCGGAATCGACAGCAACGCTGGCACTGACAGAGACGGCCGTCGAAATGACGAACGGGATGAGTGCGGTGAGCATGGTTGTTTCCTTTCAAGAGATGGTTGGTTCTCACCATAGGACAGGTTTTTTTCGCGACTACCGGCTGAACTCCGGCTTGAGGATCTCAGCGGCGATCTTCTTGAGGACGTCGATGTTGTCGTAAGCCCAGACGTCGAAGGTGTTGACGTTGATCGTCAGCCGCGAGATCCCGGGCAAGAGCGCCGAGTTGATCGTGACCTCGAGAAGGGCAACGGTTTCGTACTCTCCCCGATCCTCCAGTGCCCATGCACGAAGGTATCCGGTCTTCGGGCTGTGAATAATCAGTTCATCGCCCTTTGCAACAGCAAGGTGCTGTGTCATTATGCTCTCCTTTCAAGAGATAGAAAATACCGACTCGAGTCATTCCACGACTCCCTACGGCTACACGCTCCCCGGACTAGGTACAGATACCGGATGTTAGTGGCTCCCTGCTACTTACGTGTAATTGCTATTGTGAATGTCCGGAGACTTGAACTCCGGATCTAGAGGCTTTTCGACGTACGGTCGGGTGTGGCTAACCCCCGCTACAAGCATTAGACGCTGCCGCCCCACATTCGCCCCGGAGGGTTTGTGCTATTGTTCTCCGATTATCCGCTCAGGTGTACTCTGGAGGTGTAACTAGTATTCACGACCTGGCAACCAAACTATCTTGCGAATATCACTATTTAGTTGTGTGCGAAGCGGCGCGCGGCAACCAGGCCGGCACCAACGAGCGCGAGAGCGATACCACCGATCGGAATCAGCGGGTTCACCTCACCACCCGTCTCAGCGAGACCCGCCGACTCGACCGGAACCTCACGCACGACGGACTTCTCGACGAGCTTGACCTGCTCAACGATCGTGGGTGTCACCACGGCCGGCTGCTCGATCGGCTCTTCGGGCTCGACGGGAGTCACCGGGTCCACCGGGTCTACCGGGTCCACCGGGTCCACCGGGTCTACCGGGTCCACCGGGTCTACCGGCGGGACAAGGCAGTCCGAAGTGACGCTGGCCGACGCGATGAGCTTCCACTCACTCGTGCCTGCCTGGTAGACCTCGACCAGATGCGTTCCCGTGTCCTCGCCGAAGGAAATGACCTCAGCGAGATGCTGACCCGACTCTGCCGAGTAAGCGCCGTAGAACTTGCCGTCGACGTTCACCACGAAGGATGCCGTCAGCTGCTCAGCCTGACCCACGATCGGGTTGGTGAGTACCAGAGTCGCCTCACCACAGACAGCCGTGATGACTGCCGTCGGGTTGGCCGGCGTGATGACGGGCTCTTCCTCGTCGGGAGGACAGACCACTGCCGGATGCTCGATGTCGGGAGTGACTTCGATCCACTCAGCCTTGTCGACGACGGTCTCGACCCATTCGGCCGTCACGAGACGATCCTCGTAGACAGCGTCCTTGGCCGGCACCTCTGCCGAGATGAGCTTGCCGTTGCGGGTGTTGCCGGTGGCGTACCACCCCTTCGAGTTCTGGTTGTTCTCGGCGTTCCAGTTCGGGTTCGGAGACCACTTGGTCTTCTTGCCGTCGTGCTTGTGGCGGAACTCGTACTCGATCTCGTAGACCGCCGGCTGGAACTCGACTGCGGGCGAGACCTCGATGGACTCGTAGACGGCGGGGTGGACGACCTCATGGGTCACCGCGGGATGGGTGATGTCAGGGACATCCTCGATGTACCCCGCTGACGGAACGCAGACTTCGCTCTCCGTGGCGGATGCCGCAGTGGTCCCGGCAACGCCGAAACCTGCAACGACAAGGAAGGCAACTGCGGCCTTCGCAATGAACTTTTTCATCAGTTTCTCCTAGTTGATCGGTACTACGTTGGACGTACTAGTTGATCTCGCCGTTCGCCTTGCGGCGGAGGTACTCGGCGTATCCCTCGTCGACAGGCGCCCCGATGGGGTCCTCCTGCACTCGGAAGGGCTGGGGCTCCTCGACGCGGTCGACCTGGACCGGTGCTGCATCCAGGGGACTGTGCGAGGACTGAACGGGCAGCGACGGCGCGAAACCGGTCTGCTCGTTCAGGGTCTGCTCCTCACGGTTCTCACGACGAGTTCCGATGGGGGAGCCGACGTTGGGACGACCTGCCTCGAGAGCCGACTCGTTGACGGAAGCCTGAGCCTGAGCGAACAGCTCTCGGGCATCCGGCTTGACTCCGTTCGAGGCGGCGTCGCGGTCCGGGTTCGGGATGTTCGCCTGCTCCATCGCTCGCTTGACGAGGTCGGCCGGCATCAGACCGTTGATGAAGTTGGTCGTGGCCTCTCCCTCGTCGGCGAAGAGTGCCATGAGGAGGGGGCTGTACATCGCCGAGTTGACGAAGCGCTGCGAGATCTCCTTCGACTTGTTGAAGTGGATGCCGTCCTTGTCGCGCTCTCCGTATGCACGGAAGACGAGGTCCTTGATGAAGTCGAGCAGACGGCGCATGTCCTTGGCCGCGACGGCGTCGTTCATCTCCTTCTGGATGCCGAACTCGGAGTCCGCCTGCCAGTCGACGAGCTCGGCTTCGGTCAGGTTGAAGTAGATGTCTTCGGAACGCTCGACGTCGTTGAAGTCGATGAACGTGATGGGCTGCTTGAGCATTGGAATATCTCCTTGGTTGGTGTTACTTGGACGAGACGAAGATGGCGGGCTGGTTCAGGAAACCGACCGACACCTCCATCGTGATGTTGCTGGGATCTGCGACGCTCCAGGCCTGGTTCCACTTGACTGTCGAGCCAGGAAGGACCGTGGTCATGGGTGGGAAGCCGATGCCCTTCTCCGTGTCGAACACGCCTGCCGCCTCGGTACCGCCGGAAGCGATCGTTGCGAAGACGGTTGCCGGGTCGAAGGGTTCGGTTCCGTTGTTGGTGATGACGAGCTCGAATGCGACGACGGGCTGTCCTGCGACGACGCCGGCTGCGTACTCGGAGGGCTCGAAGGGCGCGGGTGCCGAGACAGAGATCGACACGCCATCGTCGTACGAGACGGTCTCGCCGAAGACGGGCATGGCGGGCTTTTCTGCCACGGGCTCAGCAGGTGCCGGCTCCTCTGAAGGAGTGGTAGCCGCCGATGCCTGGGGGTCAGGAGAAGCGCTCGGGGCCGAGCAGCCGACGCTGAACAGTGCGATGACGACGAGGAGTACAACGAACAGCACGATTCCGATGTTCTTGAGGTCGGAGTGCTTCTTCTGGGTGTTGGTAGACATGACGGGTTCCCTTTCAAGAGGATTTGGTTTTGCTTTGCTGAAAATGACAAAGAGAGAAGCCCTTGCGCGGTTATGCGTAGGTACTTCTCTCTTGACGGTCCGGTGTTACTCGGTGGTGGGTGCCAGGGTGATGACGCCTTCGGCCGTCTCAGAGAGAACGTCGTAGACCTCTCCGGCTGCGGAAGAGTCCTTCATCTTGGACAGGACGACGGCGGTGGCGATGACGCCAACCGTGACGGCTGTGGTGATGATGACCTTCTTGCGGAGGTTCTGCTTGTTCTCCTTGAGGGCGGTGACGAATTTGTTCGACATGGTGGTTCCTTTCAAGAGGTTGTGACGGGTGTCACTATATGCCTTGTTTTTCGCGCGAGATCAGTAGTCTTCAGGCCACTGTCGGCGCTCGTTTTCGGGCTTTCCGTCGAGGCATCCCTCGTGGAAAAGCCCATACGGGGTTGCTTCGTGAGGGGTCGCCTTGTAGACATCCTTCGCACAGACGACGCAAACCCCAAGAGGAGCCCGCTTAGCGAGAATATCGTCAGCCTGCTCTCTTGCTCGCTCGGCGTCGGTCTTCAGGCGGAAATGCCAACCCCATTCGGACTCCTCCATGACGTACTGGTCTTTGACCGCGACGTACTCCTCGAGGGAACCGAACTGCTTGACCGCAGCGTTGACCTGATCGACCTTGATGGCGTGTCCTACACCGTCAAATATGTTGTGGACGTCTGACATGATTACCTTTCACATGCAAGGGTCCCCATAGTCCTCGAATATCTCATCGAAGGCCATGGGGACCAGGTTGTCAACCGAAGCGATCGAAGCCGATGCTGGGTCGAAACTGATAGCTGATGCCGAGCACCGGCTTGTCCTCCTTCTCGAGAGGAATGAAGGTGATGTGGAGCGGGTGGTCGTGATTCCAACCCTGCTCGTCACCCATCGAGATGCGCGGAAGGCCGATCTCGTCATACCACTCGTTCTGCGAGACGTACATCTCGGACAGGAGCTTCCGACCGATCTCGACCTCTGCCTTCTCGACCGCCAGCTTGGACGACTTGAAGGTGCGACTGGTGAGCGTGTCGAAGAGGAGAATATCGCCGTCGCCGACGTAGATCACCTCGTTCGACTGGTTCTTGTCCAGCTTCTCCTGAGCGAGCTCCTTCTCGATCTGCTCAGCCTTCGGCTTGGTGACGACCTCGCGGACCTTCTCCTTGTACTCGCGAAGAGTCGCCTCACCGGCGGTCACGAGACCTGCGAGAGCTGCGTTCCGACGGTTGCCGATGGCAGTCGACGAAATAACGCAGGTGATGCCGATCACGCCGGACAGGAAGACAGGGATGTGGTCACGCCAGTAGCCCTCGAACTTCTCCTTGCCCGTGAGAGGAGCTTCCCCCTCGTCCTCACGGAACTGGACGTCGCGACCGTAGTTGTAGCCGGCCTTGTGAGCCAGAAGACCGGTGGTGACGATGCTGCCGACGCCGAGAGCTGCGAGGATGGACGGCGAGTTGTCCTTGACGACGGCTGCGGTCTTCTTGGTGAATGCTTCGAGGCTCATGCCTGCTCCTTGTGTTCGTTCTGATCGAAGATGGAAATGGGACGACGAGGCGAGTCCGATTCGGGAAGGGCCTTGATGAGAGAGGTGCCTTCGATCGAGGCGACCTCAACCCAGCGTCCGTTCTGCATCATCTTGAGCTTCGGACGGGCGTTCTCGCGCTCTCGCTCCTTGGCGACGAGGATGAACCAGGTCACGATGAGGATGAGCACGAGTGCGGCGACGATCCACAGGCCGAGGATGACGGCCATGGGCGCGGTCTCCAGGTATGCGGCGAGGACCATCAGGGTCAGGAAGCCGATGAGGTACAGCATTGTCTGGACGATGTCCTTGGGTTTGATATGCATGATGCGTTCTCCTTTCAAGAGGACATAAAATGAATGCCTAGTCCCAGGCGCTTGCGCGTAAGGTCTAATGGCATTAAAGGAAAGGCGCTGCGAGCTGGCAGCGGTGAGATCTTTTCAGTTCTCCCTTTCATCATAGTGTGTGTTTTTTTCGCGAGCTGGCGGTCTGATCATCACCGGATGTTCCACGTCGGTGTGGATCTGGAAGCCGAACTTCTCGTAGAACACCACGAGTTGCTGATTCGACAACATGGTGTTGGTGGGGCCACCGTAGCCTCTAACGCGCAAATATACGCGGAGGTTTCTTTCGTCCACGTACTCCATTACAAGACGCAGAAGCTGGCTTGCCTGCCCTCTCGCGCGGTCTTTTGAATATACGTGTGTGAGGTCTGCAGTACCGTCACCGTGCTCGGTCAACTTGCAGGTTGCATTACCGAATCGAAATTCCATTGTGTTCCTTTGGGACAAAGAATATAGACCTTGTTTAGGGGTCTATACTCTGTTGGGATTACTCAGATGCGAGGGCATTCTGCAGTGCGGTGTCGGCGGCGTTGGTCAGTACCGTGATGACGGCGACTGCTGCGAACGTGACGACGGCGCCGATGATGAGCTTCTTGCCGAGGCGAGTGGCTCCTTCAACAGTGATGTCGACGTAGTCATTCGCGGTAAGCGTGGGCTCCTCAGGCGCCGCAGTGTTGTTCGTGCGGTCGTCAGTCTTGACGATGCGGACTTCAAGCTTGTGCTTCTTGAACATTGCGGGGTTCCTTTCAATAGAGGGGTTCTCATAATAGGGCCTGTTTTTCTTGCGAGTGCGACAAAACTAAAGCCCTTGTTTAAGGGGCTCTAGGTTTGTTAGCTCTCGGTTTCGGGGGTGATGATGGGGTCGGCGGTCCAGAGTTCGTCGTCGGCCTTCATGACCCGGCGAACGTGCTTGACGAGCTTGACAGCGCCGATGACTCCTACGAGTACAACGACACCGATCAAAGCTGACTTAGCAACTTCGGCGGGGGTGAGGCCTTCGAACGTCTCTTCTGCTGCGGTGTCCATAATGGTTCCTTTCATAGAGGGGTTCTCATAATAGTCCCTGTAATTCTCGCGAGGGCGACAAAAAGAAAGGACCCGTAATGGGCCCGATCTCTTAGACGAGGTTCTCCTTGAGCATGATGGAGTAGAACTCGATGTTTGTTGTCACGTCTTCCGACAGTTCCGATATGAGTTCCGGGTGTGCCTCCCACGTTTCAGACATCACCTGCTGGGCAAGCTCGCTCCAAGCGACCAATTTCTTGGACGAATGAACGACATTGCGTAGCTGGCGATTCTTCTTGTGAAGATCACATCCCAGAATCACGATCGTGGCCGAGGTGGCGACGAGCAACAGACCAAGGTGGTTCTTGTTCATGATGATTCCTTTCAGAGGGGTTCTCACCATAGCCCATGCGCTTTGTGCGATTGTTCTGGGCGAATCTCCCCCGGGGAATTTTTGAAATTGAGAAAAAGAAAGCGCGAGCAAAAAGGGAATGCCCAGTACGACGGTTAGGTCAATACTGGGCACTCCCATTTTGATTGGTTCGAGTGAGGGTTAGTCAGCTCTTCAGCTTCGGGATGAAACCCAAGCCTTTCGAGACGATCGTGTGTCCTTTCGCCTCAAAGATGCAGATGATGACGATGCCGACGAGTGATCCGAGGATGGGCAGTACATCCTTCAGCTCTACACGAGTGACATGCTTTCCAGCACGCAACTTGTACAGAGTTTCGAGGGTGACTACCATCTTCTGGTACTTTTCGGTTTCGGGGTCTGCGCCAATGATGACGTTTTCGAGGTCTTCGATCGCCTGGTCGAGGCGGGTGGTGTCCTTAGCTTTCTTAAGCATGGGGTCTCCTTTCAAGAGGTTCTCACCATAACCCGTGTTTTTGCTGCGAGGTCCCGGTTAGGAGGGGTCCTTTGGCAGCAGGTCGACGACCTTGAGACGGACGGTCTCCTGGTTCGCCATGCCGAGGAGGCTGTTGTCGAAGGACAGCCGGAAGGTCTCGTTGTCGGGATCCGGATCGTTGGCGATGAGCTCGCCGTCGTACTGGACCGGCAGAGCCTCGTACTTCTTCTGAGCGATCTTCAGCAGGACACCCAGGAAGATGCCGACGGCACCACCGGTAGCGACGACCTCCTCTGAGAAGCCCCATCCCCAGATGACGGCGAGGCCGGCGTAGAGGGTGACAGCCGCAGGGAAGCCCAGCGTGACGATGTCCTTGATGGTGTCGTACGTCGCGTTGTTCAGGGTCGGATTCGGCGTGTCGTTGTCCGCACGAAGCGGCTTACCGTTTGCATCAGGCATGTTTTCTCCTTAGTAGATTGCTTCGCGCCAAATGTCAGCGCGCTTGACGTAAGGGACCGAGGCTACCCACTTGCCATTGACCTTTACGTATGGAATTGCGTACTTCCAGATACCACTGACACGCACAAGGCAGCCTGCCTGCGTCCTGAAAGACAGAACGTTCGACCAGGCACCGTATCCGGCGTTGTTGATCGAGCGAACGTGCCAGTAATACAGGCGACCAGGCATCAGCTTATCGAGGATCGCGACATCGTTGGCATTCGTGTTAGCCGTGATCTCGGGGTTGCCCTCGAAGTCCTTGATTCCCGACTGAGGAGCCGAGGAGATCTGGTACTGGTTGAACTGGAACACACCACCGTTTTGGTTGGGGAATGACCAGTGAATGTCGATACTCCGGTGACGAATCTCGTCGTGGAAGAGTCCACCAACTTGACTCGGAGGCGAGGAACGAGAGAACGGCATCGACACGGATGTCGGACCACCGAAACCTTGGGTTCCAGTCGCGTTCATCGTGAAGTAGATCGTACCGCCCTGGCCAGGGCCGAATGGCCCCAACGAAAGGGCGAGTTTCTTACCCGAACCCGCAGGATATGAGATCGAGCCGGTACGGTTACCACCACTGAGGGGGTCATTCCAGGAGAACGTCAGGTTACCAACGTTGGTGGCTGGTTGACCCGCCTCAAGGTAGATGTGAATCCAACTACCGGTGTCCTCGATGTGAATTTTACCGGTGGTTCCGGTGTTGAATACGGCCATGTCACCCCCTACAGGGTCTTGAAGTGAATATCGCCGTTAGCGCCGACTGTGTTGGCCGGGACCGCCGTACTCGAGGTAAACCCGAGGTTTGTGCGAGCGTTGGCCTTCGTTGTCGCGCCTGTACCACCACGAGTGACCGGCCAAACGGCCAGGATGAGATCAGCGACCTGTGCGATAAAGTCACGGGTGCGGTTGATCTCTCGTGCGCCGTAGCGGACCTTTCCCTCCTCGCCCGTATTGGGGACAAGGGGGTATCCGGCTGCGGCAGCTTCATCGCCAATAGCCATGTTGTCTCCTTAGAATCATGCGGGCTGCTCGTCCCAGGTTCCGATAGCGGTATCCCAGACGCCATTGGCATCCCAGGCGTACCACGTACCGGGCGTGATGAACTCGTCGAGCTGCAGCGTCGGATATGACCGCTCGCCCTCAGAGTCGTCGACGAAGATCTGCTCCGTCACTCGCATACGGTTGGTGAGCCCGTCCTCGTTACGCATCTCAATGAGATCGCCAAGACGGTAGTCCACCTCGTACTTGTACTTGCTGTTGGCAGGGAGCTCGCCGTCCATAGCCTTGAGGGGCTTGTACTTGGTCAGCTCATCCTTGCCGCGCTGCTCGAGAGCATCCTGAAGGGGCGTTCCCGCTTCCAGATCGATGTCGCTAGCGTCAATGATGACAACTCGACGGTCGAAACCCGAAGCCGTGACGGCCTGATCGTCAGCGTAGACCCAGCGAGAGCCTTTCTTGCCGACAACCAGCGCGACGTTCTTGTACGCCTCGATCGAGCGGAACTCCGTCGTGTTGGTGAGGTTCTCGAGATCCGGTGCGAAAATAACCGCGGGAAGAGTCGTCTGACTCGACGTACGGTCGTCTCCGGTGTAGATGTTGAAGTAGATCTTCGAGTTGTCCTCGCCCGTGTAGAGCCGAAAGCCCAGACCGTAAGCGTCACAAGTTTCCTTGATTGCCTGGTAGACGCTCATCGGCGGGAACGACAGAGTGACCTGCTGGTCTGGTTCCGCGATCGTGTTGTTTGGGTAGAGGCTACCTGTCGAGTACATCGGAATCTTGTCGGCCTCGGAGATCGATCCATTGACCACGATGTAGTTGAACAGGCTCCTGAGAACTGAAGCCGGCGTGTTGGTTGCGAGGATGAAGTTCGGGTCCGTTTCCGTCCCGTTCAGGTTCCGTCGTGCAACACGCGACTCAAGGAGGGACTCGAGGGACCGGCCGGTCACGCGAAGTAGCGACCGGCCCTCCGAGTCATCCTTGTCTTCCACGTTCTCGATCGTCATGACCCTTTTGGAGCCGTTGATCTTGAGCCGGGTACCCTCGACAAGCTGCGAGCGGCTCTGAACAGTGGAATGAATTACAAGCTGGAAATCCCCGAGGTCGCGATGACGCTCAGTCCAGATGAGAGATTCGAAACGATCGATGACCGTGTTACGACGCAACAGATCGTCAAGAATATACACCTCCATCAAAGACCTCCATGCTTTTTGGTGTACCGAACGGTGTACGGGATCGCTGCTCCTTCCGCATAGACGCGGAATGCATTGTTCCCGGGCTGAAGACTCGTCCACGTGGCGTACGGAGACACCGCGTAGAGAATCGACGAACGGGTTCCACCTCGAGTCATCTGGGCGAACTTGTCACCCGGAACTGTCGAAATATCGATCGTGTCGCCCGAGAGGAAGTTGCCAGTCACCTGAAGCGACTGAACAGGCTGCCCCGCGGGGGTGTTGAAGATCGTGAAACCCGTGATTGAGCGGTTGACCTTGAGCTGGAACACGACTCCCGTGTCCACAGTTCCCTCGTAGTCGATGTTGCCGGTGACGCCGGAAGACACCGTGGATCCCGATACTGTGACCTGAGTGGGCTCGTAAAAGTCCGGGTCAAAGCACAGTACCGAGATACCAGCGGATGGGTCCCTCGTGAAGAGATCTGCGTCAAACGACTCAACGTACCCCGAAATATCGACAGTCGGGAAGTTGTCCGTGTAGAACCTGAGGTTCACTCGCTTTTTGGGCAAGAAGAACTGGTACAGGCGGTTGCGGATCTCCCTGACTGTCTGATTCGTGTAGTCCGGTTCGAGACCCAGCTGGAGAACGATGTTCCGCTTCTCCCGCCGGGATGACTGGTACTGTTCCCCGTCCAGGCGCGCAAAGCTCGATGAGACAATGTTCGCCCGGACGGGACCCAGCCCAGTGATCTTCTGAACCAGAATGCCCTCCGAAATATCGTCAAGCAGCAGCGGGAGCATAACCCCCTGGTCCGTACGGACCTCTACTTTACTGAGAGTCAATTGTTGTCAACTCCTTCTTTGCTTGGGAGAGCTGGTTGTTGGTGTTTCGGTAGATCTCGGCGTCGGACAGGGCCTTCGGCGAGTTGTTCGTCTGGTAGAAGTTCACGTCTCCGCGACCTGCCATGCTTTCCATGCGCTCGAAGTCGACCTGGTTGGCCGAATCCTGCGCCTGGTAGCCGGCCATCTGAGCCATCGAAGCGTACGCGCGGCTGTTATCCAGCTTGAGGCTCGGCGGGGTCAGAAGACCACCGATTTGCCCTGCGTCAGCCTTGATGGCGGAGAGGTCCAGAACCGGACGAATGGACGGTGTCATGTTGAGATCGGTAGCGACTGCGTCCTTCATCTTCACAAGAGCCTTACGGGTTGCGTCGACTGCAGTCTTACCCATCGCGGCGCTGGCCCTCTCAACCAGAACGGTACCCTTTTCGATACCGACAACCGTTCCTTCAGGGATCGAGATACCAACCTGGTCTCGGAACACCCTGGAGGGAGAGTTGATGTTGAGGAAGCTCTTTGCTGCGTTGAGCGCTCGCTCAGCCATGTTCCGTGCAGCGCTGACGATCTCGCCGATACCGTTGCTGATACCGTTGACCATGCCTCGGACGATAGACACCGCAAGGCGTCCACCAGCCGCACCCATGGCGCCAGCGTTCCTGTCGATCGAGTTTGACACCTCGTTCACGAACCGAATAATCGCACGGGCACCCTCGTCAGCGAGACGAGGAACTTCCGTGGAGATAGCGCGGATCAGTGCAATCATCAGGTCGGTTCCAGTCCGAGCAATGCCCGGAACCTTCTCCTTCATTCCGTTAAGAATGCCGATGATGAGGTTTCCACCCTTTTCGACAAGGATCGGAACGTTCTCTTCCAGCTTTGAGGCCATCTGCATGAGCAGACCCCACAGAGTGTCGATGACCAGAGGACCGTTGTTAGCGATTCCCGTGACAATCGACTGGATGAGAGTGGTTGCGGCTGCTGTGAACTCAGTCGCCCCGTTGGCAATGACCAGCGCAAAGTCAATCAGACCCTGCGCGAAGGCGGCCATCATCGTCGGAATCATCTCCGCGATTGTCGTTAGTGCCATTTTGATGCCTTCTGCACCGAGAGCCGCAGCTCCAGTCAGAGCGATGAAGCCCGCAGAGAACATCAGCATTCCTGTACCAGCCAGGAAGGCACCAGTACCGATCAGCAAGATTGCCGCTCCAAGGAGGAGGAAACCGACCGAAGCCGGAATCATCAGTAGTCCACCGACAGCCAGAATGGCCAGGGAAGCACCCAGCATGGTCAGACCACGACCGATTGCGTCCCAACTCATGGTACCCAGCAGTGCCAGGGCCGGCGCCAACATCATCATTGCCGCGGAGGCAGCGAGGATGCCGACAGAGCCCAAGAGCACGATCGGGATACCCATCAGGG
>Ga0307414_10001068_pt1 | contig 14012 bp, 13 predicted proteins | sample DK1Ometagenome_FD_203804 | JGI IMG/M metagenome (GOLD analysis project Ga0307414, IMG submission 203804) | Maize rhizosphere microbial communities from greenhouse at UC Davis, California, United States - DK15-O-3 | ecosystem: Host-associated > Plants > Roots > Rhizosphere > Soil | place: USA... | reverse complement strand
GCCTATTTCTCTATCCACGCGGGCAAAGAGCCGGTCACGCTGCGCATGGTGACGACCGACGAAGCCGTGCGACTGGAAATCCACGAGAGCATGATGGGCGGCAACATGGCGTCGATGAAGCCCATCGACACGATCGACGTGCCCGCAGGCGAAACAGTCAAGCTCGCGCCCGGCGGCAAACATATCATGCTCTGGTCCATCAACCCGCAAGCGCTCGCAGATGGCAAGATGAGCTTCACCTTCATCTTCTCCAACGGTCAGCGCATTCTCGCCGATGCCGTGGTGCAGAAAACGGATGGCAGCGCGGGTGGTGGCGCGACGAACGAGCATATCGGGCATTGAACGCAGGCTGGGTTCCACCCGGCAGCTCAAACCGTCTCACCATGCCACATCACCACCAAATAATGGAACGTCGCTCGCTCTCACTCATTGCTCCAACACCCCCGGTTGGAGACCATCAATGCACATCAAAGCGAGCGACGGCACTTATCTGCACGTGAAGGACATGGGCGAAGGCAAGCCCGTCATCCTCATCCACGGCTGGCCGCTGACCGGCGACATGTTCGAATATCAAACGCTCGCGCTGCTCGAAGCAGGCCACCGCGTCATCACATATGATCGCCGCGGCTTCGGCCAATCAGGCCATCCGGTATCGGGCTATAATTATGATCGCTTCGCCGATGATCTGGCCGACATCATCGCCGCGCTAGATCTGCAGCAGGTGAGCCTCGTCGGCTTTTCAATGGGTGGCGGCGAAATTGCGCGTTACCTGCGCCGTTATGATGGCGCGCGGATCAATCGCGTGGCTCTGATCGGCGCAGTCGTGCCCTATCTCGTGAAGAATGAGAGCAACCCCGATGGCGTCGATGCGACCATATTCGAGGAGATGAAGGAGAATATCCGCGAGGATCGTTTCGCCTTCCTCCAGACATTCGCGAAGCAATTTTATGGCGTCGGCCTCATCAGCCACCCGGTCAGCAGCGCGCTGATGGACTGGACCTTCGCGCTCGCCATCATGGCCAGCCCCAAGGCCACCATCGATTGCGTGGACGCCTTTGGCTACACCGATTTTCGCGGCGACATGACCGCCTTCACCATGCCAACGCTCATCATCCACGGCACGAGCGATCATGTCGTCCCCATCGACATCTCCGCACGCGCTGCCGCCAAGGCAATCCCGCAAGCCGTCCTCATCGAATATGAAGGTCAGCCGCACGGCCTCTTCGCGACCGCACCCAAGCGCCTGAATGCAGATTTGCTGGCCTTCCTGAGCGGCGAGCAAGTGCCCACCACCGAGCATGGCATCGAAAGGCCAGTCCCCGGCTGGGGGTGATCGTCTAAAGGGAAGTCCGCCAGTCGCCATCAGCGCTCCGGGAAGCGGGCTCCTGATGGTGGGCGCGGCAAGGATTGGACTTGCGGTCTCCACCCGAGTGAAGGACAAGATACCCTTTCCGGTGGCCGACTGTTTACTTGGCATTCGCACACCGGCGCGCAATAACACTCCCAGCACGAATGAAATAATGGGGGGAAATGATGAGCACAGCGTACCACATGGTGCATTATCGCCGCTTCGAGGCCGATGCGAAGGCACCCAAGGGCAAGTCGCTCGAAGTCCTCTGCCGGGAAGCGCTCAATACTCAGAGCGGAAAGACAACGCTGTGGGATCGGCCCGAGGACCGAGTGTTTGACGTGGGCGATGGCGATGGCCGCAAGATATTCCTGAACAAGGTCGCTGACCTGTCCGATGCCGTGTTTGGCGAGATGTGCCTTGCTCAAGAGAAGGACATGCAAGCGCTACTGAACATGAAGCCCTCGCAGATGAAATTGTCCTACCTGACCACGGCCACCGTCTATGACCTTGATGAGCGAGTTGCGCCGAAGGGGTCTCAGTTTGTTCGGGGGCTGGCTTATTGGATCGCCATCAACAATCACGTGCTGTTCGTGAAAACCCATTCCATGACGCCGGAGCTCGTCCGGCTGTACCTCGATTGGCTGCTCAAGTCGCGGGGGGCAGTAGTCGACCCGGCCGTGTCGTTCGCACTCAATGCAGAGTTCGACAAGACCGCGACGGCGGGAGACATTGGCGAGATACGCAACCTCCGGGTTGCCGGGAAATCCGCCCCACAGGTCATCAACTTCGAAGGCGAGGCCGAAAAGCGGGAAGTCAAGACCTCCCGGCGCGTGGCGGACAAGTTCGCCCAGATGCAGCAGGCCGTCCCCATCGTGAAGGCCCTGTTTGGCGACAAGCAGGCTGCGTCGCTCATTGAAAGTCTCGGTCCCGAGGAGTATCTTTCCGTTGAAGCGTCGGTGAAGGTCCGGGGACGCCGGACAGAGGAATCACGCAAGAAGTTCCAAGCCATTGCGAACGACCTTGCGGACGAATCGGACGCCCAAGTGCAAATCGAGGGCAAGGACGGCCAAATAAGGGATGGTGATGCCATCCTGCGGACACGCATGCCGTTCCACATGCCCCATGAAGGGAGCAATCTTCTGGAGTTCGACAATGTCGCGGACCAGCTCCATGAGGTATATGCTCGCTTCGTTAAGGATGGAAAGATCAAGGCCTGATGGCCAGAGCGCCGACCATTGTTGTTACGTTGATTGTCGCCGGGCTGTTTGCTTGGGCGGTCCCGCTCGTGCGCCTGTTCGGCGCGTTCCAGCCGCTCATTGTCGCCCTCTCCATCATGGTGGCGGCGGTGTTCGTCCGCCTCAATCGCGGCATGCCTACGCTGGAGTGGAAGAGCCTGGACCCGAACAAGCGCAAAGACCTGACCGCCTCCATCGTCAGCGTGACGATCGAGTACGGCTGGATCATCGGCATCAACGCAGTCGCGCTGGTGGGACTCGTCACGCTGTCGGTGATCGGCGCGGAGGACGCCGCCTCGTGGTCGGAGACGATCCGCCGGGCTGTCGCCGGGGCGGTGGGTGGCCTCGTGACCGTGTGCGCCGCTCGCATGGCCTACGTGGTATGGCGGGACATCGACATCGTCCGCTTGCAGAAGCGCCTGATTGATGGCGCAGCCTCGAAGGAATCAGACGAGCGGGAGCTCGCCCTCGCTGACGAGAAGGTGGCGCGCATCCGAGGCGCTAACGTCCGGCCCGTCGAGGTAAAACCCCCGAAAGCCTGGGGCGAATAGCGTACTGGATCGGCTACCCCGAAAATACCTCCGACGATTTATAGATGATTTCGGGCCATCTTTACAGCTAAGTGCTTGAAAAGATGGTGGGCGCGGCAAGGATTGAACTTGCGACCCCACCCGTGTGAAGGGTGTGCTCTACCACTGAGCTACGCGCCCGGCGATCAAATCGCGGAGGCGAGCGCTTTGGCGATTGAGCGCTTGTCTGTCAAGCAGTCGCCGCATCGACCGCCCGACATCACCCCAGCATCAACCAGCCCGCCAGAGCGCCGAGCGCGATGAGGGCGGGCGTCACCCAGGCGCCTTTCAGCTTCCAGACCATGAGGAGCCCCACGGCAAACAGCAGCGCTGCGGGCGGCAAGCTGGGGATGCGCCCGACTGTCGCATAACCGATCTGGAAGAAGGTCGCCGCGATGATGCCGACTACCGCAGCCGCAACGCCTGCGAGAAGGCGATGCAAGGCCGGGTTCGCGACGACGGCCTCCAGCCGCTCGAAAAAGATGAGCGAGAAGGCGAAGGCAGGCAGGAACATGCCCGCGGTGATCGCCAGCGCCCCGCCCGGTCCACCGACGACATAGCCGATGAAGGTCGCGAAGATGACCAGCGGTGCGGGCAATATGCCTGCCAGCGCAATACCATCCAGAAAGCTTGCGTCGCTGATCCAGCCGCGACCGACCGTGTCTGCCCGCACATAGGGGATGGCGGTGTAAGCGCCGCCAAAGGTCAGCAACCCGCCTTTCAGCCCCGCGACAAACAGCGCCGCAATGGTCACGGGCGCTGCTGGCCCTGTGGTGAGCACGACTTGGGGCGCTGCCATCATCAAGATCGCCGCAGCAGTGCAGATCGCCACGATAACAACTGCGGCGGCCAGCCCCGGGCGATGGGACGCGGCATAGACAAGCCCTCCGACCGCCAGCGGAATCCAGAATGGTACGCCGAGCAACGTTGCGACCAAGCTCACCCCGGCAATGAGGCCGAGCAGCCTGTCCTCGATCACATGCTCGCCAATGCGGATGACGGCGCGCAGAATGATCGCCAGCACGACGATCTGCACGCCCAGCAGCACGCCTGTCAGGCCAGCCATGCCTTTCACCCATTCGACATAGAGCCAGCCCGCCACCAGCATGAGCCCCAGTCCGGGCAGCATGAAGCCAAGCCCGGCCAGCAGACCGCCGATCCGCCCCCGCGCCACCATGCCAAGATGCACGCATAATTCGTGCGCCTCAGGCCCCGGCAGCACTTGCAGCACCGCGAGCAGACGGTTGAACCGCGCCTTGTCGATCCAACGTTCCTCATCGACCAGCGCCTGACGGATCATGGCGATCTGCGCGACCGGCCCGCCAAAGGCCAGAAAACCGAAGCGCAGGAATTTGAGGAAAAGCGCCGTTAAGCTCAGCTGTGAAGGGTGAATGTCAGCTGCAAGTGGTGTCGTCATATCTACGCTCCGAGCGCCGCACGTGCGACCCGTGGAGCGGACTTGGACGATGATCGTCTCAACGGGCGTCCGCATAAGCCCGAGATGGGCTTTTCAGCGCTGCTCGACGCCAAGTCAACGCCAAACATGGTCGTGCTGCAGACGCGAAGGAACATCGCGCCCAGCCTTGTAATCCCACGCGATCAGGGCCATCTAACGCTCACGCTATTTCGCTCTCTCGCGCGATCGTTGACTGGCGTTGTCTCTTCACGATCAGAAATTCATTTGATTGGCGTTCCTGAGGCAGGAAAAGGGCGTCGCCGTGCACAGGGGTTGTTTAACCCCAGGGCGCAGGTGATGCGGCAGCGTTCACCTGACAAAACGCCGACGAGGATGACGACATGGCCAAATCACAGAAGAAATCCACCCGCGAAGTGCGCAAGCCCAAAGCGGAAAAGCCCAAGGCCAATGCGGCTGCCCCGTCAGAAAAGCGCGGCGTTGTGCCCGGCCTTGAGCATATGAAGCGCTGAGGGAGAACGGGCGATGCGTGTTTCCATCACCACTTGCCGCGAGCAAGAAGCTTTGCAACTTGCCAAGGCAGCCAGCGAAACGCTGGAGAGCCGTCGGGGCATTGCCCTGAACGCCGCTAAAGCATGGGGCGAGAAGGCTGACTTGCTGGAGCAGCGGGTACCACGGTAAGGATCGGTTGCGAGCCATCTTGCAAGCACGCAATCTGCCTCCCATATCGCCGCCATGACAGCTTCCGACCAAGGGTCCATGCCGGTCTGGCATGGCACAACCATCCTCTCCGTCCGCGCATCAGGCAAGGTCATCGTCATTGGCGATGGTCAGGTCTCGATGGGGCAGACGGTCATGAAACCAAATGCGCGCAAGGTGCGCCGCCTGCATGATGGCAGCGTGATTGGCGGCTTTGCCGGCGCCACGGCCGATGCCTTCACGCTGTTCGAGCGGCTGGAGGCCAAGCTGGAGCGCCATAATGGCCAGCTCATGCGCGCCGCCGTGGAGCTCGCCAAGGATTGGCGCACGGACAAATATCTGCGCAATCTTGAGGCCATGATGATCGTGGCCGACAAGGACAGCACGCTCATCCTCACCGGCAATGGTGATGTGCTGGAGCCGCTGGAAGGCATCGCGGCGATTGGCTCGGGCGGCAATTATGCGCTCGCCGCTGCCCGCGCGCTCAAGGATTATGAGCAGGATGCCGAGACGCTCGCCCGCAAGGCGATGGCGATTGCCGCTGATCTTTGCGTCTATACCAATGGCAGCCTGACCAGCGAAACGCTCGACAGTAGCACCTGATCCCCTCCCCCGACCCCGGCCTGCACACAGGCGGGGAAAAGGAATGACATGAACGATAATCTGACACCCAAAGCCATTGTCGAGGCGCTCGACGCGCATATCATCGGCCAGAAGGATGCCAAGCGCGCTGTCGCCGTTGCCTTGCGCAATCGCTGGCGCCGCCAGAAGCTCTCCGCCGATCTGCGCGATGAAGTGACGCCCAAGAATATCCTGATGATTGGCCCCACGGGCTGCGGCAAGACCGAGATCAGCCGTCGCCTCGCCAAGCTGGCGGACGCGCCTTTCATCAAGGTGGAAGCGACCAAATTTACCGAGGTTGGCTATGTTGGCCGCGATGTGGAGCAGATCATCCGCGATCTGGTCGAGGAAGCCGTGCGCCTTGAGCGCGAGCGCCGCCGCGAATCCGTGCGCGGCGCCGCATCGGAGGCCGCGATGGGCCGCCTGCTCGATGCGCTGACCGGCAAGGAAGCGAGCGAGGCAACCCGCCTCTCCTTCCGCTCCAAGATCGAAGCCGGGCAGATGAATGATGTCGAGGTCGAGATTGAAGTCTCCGACGCCCCTTCCATGCCGATGGAAATCCCCGGCATGGGCGGCAATGTTGGCATGATCAACATCTCGGACATGATGTCCAAGGCCCTGGGCCAGCAGCAGAAGAAGCGCCGCAAGATGCGCGTGGCCGATGCCTGGGACAAGCTGGTCGAGGAAGAGCAGGACAAGCGGCTCGATCAGGATGATGTCGCGCGCGTCGCCATCCAGTCCGCCGAGCAGAATGGCATCGTGTTCCTCGACGAGATCGACAAGATCGCGGTCAGCGATGTGCGCGGCGGTTCCGTGAGCCGTGAGGGCGTGCAGCGCGATCTGTTGCCGCTAATTGAGGGCACCACCGTCGCTACCAAATACGGACCTTTGAAGACCGATCACATCCTCTTCATCGCGAGCGGCGCCTTCCATGTCGCCAAGCCGAGCGACTTGCTACCCGAGTTGCAGGGCCGCCTGCCGATCCGCGTTGAGCTGAAAGGCCTGACGGAAGAAGACTTCGTCGCGATCCTCTCGGATACCAAAGCCTCCCTGCCCGAGCAATATGCCGCGCTGCTGGCGACCGAAGGCGTGACGATCAATCTCGCGCCCGATGGCATCTGCGCCATCGCGAAAATCGCCGCGAGCGTGAACGAGCAGGTCGAGAATATCGGCGCGCGCAGGCTGCAGACGGTGATGGAGAAGCTGCTGGAAGATGTGAGCTTCGATGCGGACACCCGCGCTGGCGAGACGATCAGCATCGATGCCGCCTATGTCGAGCGCCAGCTCTCCGACATTGCGAAGAATACCGATCTGAGCAAATATATCCTGTGATTGCAGAGCTGTGGGGGATGAGTTGATGACGAGCTACGAAACGGTTCTTGTCGAACGGCGCGATGCGGTCACGCTCGTCACGCTCAATCGCCCACAGGCGCTCAATGCCTTGAATAGTCAGGTGCTGACCGATCTGATCGAGGTCTTCGCGGCCTATGATGGCGACCCCCATCAGCGCTGCCTCGTCCTCACCGGCAGCGAAAAGGCCTTCGCGGCAGGCGCAGACATCAAGGAAATGGCGGATCAGTCCGCTGCCGACATGTATCGCGCCGAACTTTTCTCGCAATGGACGACGCGCGTAACAGCCACCCGCAAACCCTGGATCGCCGCCGTCGCCGGCTTCGCGCTGGGCGGCGGATGCGAGTTGGCCATGATGGCGGACTTCATCATCGCAGCCGACACCGCCAAATTCGGCCAGCCGGAAATCACGCTGGGCGTCGCCCCCGGCATGGGCGGCTCACAACGCCTCACACGCACCATCGGGAAAGCCAAGGCGATGGAGATGTGCCTCACCGGTCGCCGTATGGGCGCGGAAGAAGCCGAGCGCGCAGGCCTCGTCGCCCGCGTCGTGCCCGCAACCGATCTGCTGGAGGATGCCCTAAAAACCGCGCAGGCCATTGCGGGCATGCCGCCGCTCGCGACAATAGCGAACAAGGAAATGGTCAACCTGGCACTGGAAACGCCACTGGCTCAGGGCCTCACCAACGAGCGCCGCATCTTCCAGCTCCTCGCCTCCACGGACGACAAGGCCGAGGGCATGACCGCCTTCATCGAAAAGCGCCCGCCTGTCTGGACGGGGAAGTAGGGGCCGCACCAACCCCTTCTCCACCCCCCGTCGTCCTCGCGAAAGCGGGGACCCATGCGACGGTCAGCGATAGCGCAAGGCGGCAAGGTGGAACTAGATTACCGCTTTCGCGGCAATGACGAGTTTCTGTGAGGCCAGGCCTCCCCCCATCCAAGACAAGGCTCAGTCAGCAGCCAGACGCAGCGCCTGATCAATCAGCTTGCGGCTGTTCTCAATGCCATACAGCGCAATGAAGCTGCCCATACGCGGCCCCTGCTCGGCCCCCAGCAGAGTCTCGTACAGCGCCTTGAACCAGTCCCGCAGCTGCTCGAACCCGTAATGCGGGTCCTTGCCGATGGCATAGACGATGTTCTGGATCTCCTCAGCCGGCGCATCCTCGGGCAAGGCCGCAATCTGCGCGTCCAGCTCCCGCAGCGCCATCGCCTCATTCTCGCTCGGTGCGCGGCGCTTGAGCGTGGGAGCAATGAAATCACGGTTGTACGCCAGCGCATTGCGCACCAGTCCGGCGAGGCGCGGATACTCCTCCACCGTCACGTCCGGCGCATAATTGCGCAGATACGCCCAGACCTGGCTTTCCGTCGCATCCGCGCCCATCACGCCGACAAGGTTGAGCAACAGGCCATAAGTGACCGGCAGCGCATCCTGCGGCACCTTGCCGCCATGCACATGATGGACAGGATTGCCGAGGCGCTTGTCCACCGGCTGGCTCGCATAATTGCCGCGGAACTGCTCATACTCATCCACTGCGCGCGGAATGACGCCGATATGCAGGGACTTCGCCGCCTTGGGCTCGCGGTAAATATAGAAAGCGAGGCTCTCTTCCGATCCATAGGTCAGCCACTGGTCGATGCCGAGGCCATTGCCCTTGGACTTGGAGATCTTCTCCCCCTTCTCGTCCAGGAACATCTCATAATTGAAGCCCTCTGGCGGACGGCCGCCAAGCGCGCGCGCAATCTTGGAGCTTTGCGTGACGCTGTCGATCAGATCCTTGCCGGCCATCTCATAGTCAACGCCAAGCGCGACCCAGCGCATCGCCCAATCGACCTTCCATTGCAGCTTCGCACCGCCGGAAAGGATGGATTGCTCGATCGTCTCGCCCTCATCGATAAAGCGGACGAGACCAGCATCTGCATCGACCACCTCAATCGGCACTTGCAGCACGATCCCGCTCTTGGGGCTGATCGGCAGCACAGGCGAATAAGTCGCCTGCCGCTCCTTGCGCAGCGTGGGCAGCATGATGTCCATGATCGCCTGATAATTGCGCAGCACATTGCGCAAAGCGTCATCGAAATCGCCGCCGCGATACTTGTCCGTGGACGAGACGAACTCATAATCAAAGCCGTAGCGATCCAGGAAGGCGCACAGCAGGGCATTGTTATGATGCGCAAAGCTCTCATGTTCGCCAAAGGGATCGGGCACCTGCGTGAGCGGCTTGCCGAGATGCTCGGTCAGCATCGCCTGATTGGGCACATTGTCCGGCACCTTGCGCAGGCCATCCATATCATCGCTGAAGGCGATCAGCCGCGTGGGCGCGCCGGTCAGTTCCTCAAAGGCATTGCGGACCATCGTGGTGCGCTGCACCTCGTTGAAGGTGCCGATGTGCGGCAGACCCGATGGGCCATAGCCGGTCTCGAACAGCATCGGCTCGCTACCCGGCTTGCCCTGAGGGTAGCGCTTGAGGAGCTTGCGCGCTTCCTCATAGGGCCAGGCCTTGGATGTGGTTGCGGCTGCGCGCAGTTCGGCGTCATATTCTACGTTCGTCATGAAGGCGCTCTAGCGGCAAGGCGCTGCAAGCAACAACCCAAAATGCCACGAGCGTTTTGCGACGAACCGAGCGTCTTCATCATATATTTACCAGTTCATGTAACAACTCTGGAAGAAGGTTTTGCTTCGCATGACGAGAGCCTGACACTGAACAGGAGGGCGGGGGCCCAAATGGACGCACAGATTCAACGGTCGCTACGGACCAATGTCGACATTCCGGTTGTCATCACCACCGTGCTCGATTCGCTCGAAGCCGCGCTGGTCGACCTTTCCGAACGCGGCGCGCAGGTTGCTGGTTGTTCTCTTTCCGTCGGCACCAGCGTCCAAATCGAATATGTAGGGCAGACCGTCTACGCGCAGTGCCGCTGGGCAGAAGTCGACCGCATGGGCATCAGTTTTCCTTACCCGCTAACCGATGGACCGCTTTATGAGCGCCTGCTCGTTGCACGGTCAGCCACGCTGCCGGGCGAGGTCTCAACTGGCACACAGATGGCCTTCCCACCGATGCAAGCCCGCATGGGCGCACGTGAGTTCGGTCGGCGAACTTACTGACAGCGATGAAGGTGACGGGTCAGGTCGGCACCGCCTGAGAGCTCCCACGTCGTTGCACCGCATCGATGCTGTGGCTATTGCCCACGGGCGCAGTGGCACTGTGCGCCACGAAGGGGATATTGCTCATGCTCAGAAGCTTGTCGATGGCCGCAGCCATGCTCGCGGCGATTGCAGCGCCCGCCTCCGCGCAGATGGTCTCCGCCGCCGATCCAGCCTCGCTCGTCACGGTGCTTCAGGCCAAGGGTTATCAGGCCGAACTGACGAAGAGTGATGATGGCGATCCCATGATCCGCAGCGCGATGGACGGATCGAAATTCATCATCCTCTTTTATGGCTGCACCAAAAACCGGGCCTGCCAGACAATCCAGTTCTACGCCGGATTCAAATCCGATGGGGAAGTCTCCATCGAGACCATGAACGAATGGAACAAGGAAAACCGCTTTGGCCGCGCCTATATCGATGCGGACAAGGATCCGGTGGTCGAAATGGACGTGGACCTGGACGATGGCGGCATGAGCCGCGCCTTGTTCGAAGATGTTTTCGAATTTTGGGAAGTATTGATGCCGGACTTTAAGAAGACCATCGGCAGATAACGCGCGGCGCAGGCGCCATATTCCATAACGTCTCGATAATTACGTTCACGAACCGTTCCCCTCCGCGCCCGAGCGCGCTATGGCGGGCTTGTGTCGTCGCCTCCCCCTCCCTTGCCCAATCTGCCATCCGCGCTTCATGCCAGTCATGCTGGCATCTGGCTTGCGGATGGTCGGGGCAGTGAGACCGTCACGCTGGCGCGCGGTGAAGCCTTAGCGCGCGCCTCCGGCAGCCCGCTGCTGATGGTGAACGCACCGCTGCTGGGATCGCGGCTTGGTTATGCCGACCTCTCAGGCCTTGATCTGCTGGAGCTGTTCGCGTTCCTCTTCCCCGCGCAGTTCGTTATTCCCACAGTGGCGGGACTAGCGCGCGCACTCGATATCGCGCCGCCGGAGAGTGACGCGCAATGTGCTGCGCTCCTCCCCCGGCTCGCAGCCACGATGCTTGAGTGGACCCAGCGCCCCGATTGGGCCGAGCGCGAGGGCGCCTGGACGAGCCTTACTCAACTGGAGCGACTGCGCTGGAGCTGGGCGCCGCTGCTGCGCGGACGCATCACGACGCCTGCGACCGCAGAACGCTGGCTGTTCAGCCGCCTGCAGCAGTGGGAAGAGCAACCTCCCCGCCCGCAGCCAAGTCCGGTGTCGCTCAAAGATGCAGAGGTTTTCGCGCGGCTCGGCACGCTCACGGGTGCGGGCGCTGAAACGCGCGATGGCCAGCGCGATTTCGCAGGCGCTGCCGCCAACAGCTTTGCGCCGCGATTGGGCAAGGACATGCCCAATATGGTGCTGGCGCAGGCTGGCACGGGCATCGGCAAGACGCTGGGCTATCTGGCTCCGGCCACGCTTTGGGCGGAGCAATCGGGCGGCACGGTGTGGATTTCCACCTACACCAAGGCGCTGCAACGCCAGCTGGATCGCGAGACGCGGCGACATTATCCCAATGATGAAGCCTTCCGCAAACATGTGGTTATCCGCAAGGGGCGGGAAAATTATCTCTGCCTGCTCAATCTGGAGGATGCGCTGCAAGGCGGATTTGCCGGGCGTGCTGCGGTGTTTGCGCAGTTCGTGGCGCGCTGGGCAGCCTATTCCCGAGATGGCGATATGGTGGGCGGCGATATGCCCGGCTGGCTGCCCGCGCTTTTCCGCCGTGCGGGCGCCACTGCGCTGACAGACCGGCGCGGCGAATGCATCTATGCAGGCTGCCCGCATTTCCGCACCTGCTTCATCGAGCGGGCGACGCGGATGAGCCAGGGTGCCGACATCGTGATCGCCAACCATGCGCTGGTGATGATCAACGCCGCGCGCGGGCGGGAAGTGCAAGGCGCGCCAACGCGGATCATCTTCGACGAGGGGCACCACCTGTTCGACGCAGCGGATTCCACCTTTGCGGCGGCGCTTACGGGCCGCGAGGCTATAGAGCTCCGGCGTTGGGTTATCGGGCCGGAGACCGAGCGCAAGGGACGCAGACGCGGTCTTGCTGCACGTCTCTCCGATGTCGCCAGCTATGATGATGAGGGTGCGGACGCGATCGAAGACGCGCGCGAGGCGGCGCGGGCGCTCCCAGGCGATGAGTGGCTGCGTCGCGTACAGGAGCATGAGCCTGCGGGATCGCTGGAACGCATTCTCGCCACCGTGCGCGAGACCGTCTATGCGCAGGCTGAGCGTGCCGGGGGCGAGGCTGACCCCGGCTATGGGCTGGAGCTTGATCTGGCGATCGCGGATGGGCCGCTAATCGAGGCCGCAACACAAGCAGCGCGCGCGCTTGAAGCGTTGCTAGCGCCGCTGCAAAAGCTCGGCAAACGGCTCGTCGCCGTCATCGAGCTGGCGCCAGACTGGCTGGATAGTGCAGCGCGCGCGCGCATCGATGGCGCAATCTCTGCGCTGGGCTGGCGCACCGATCTGCTGATGAATTGGATCGCGCTGCTGCTCCGCGTCGGCAATGCGCCGGACCCGCGCTTTGTGGATTGGCTCACCGTCGACCGGGCCGAGGGGCGCGAATATGATATCGGCCTCCACCGACATTGGCTGGACCCGACCAAGCCGCTTGCCGATGTGGTGCTGCGGCCAGCCCATGGCGTGCTCGTCACCTCCGCAACGCTGCGCTCGGGTGGCGATACGGAGACGGCGATGCAGCGCAGCGGCGTGCATCATCTTGAGGGCAATTCGCGCTGGTTCGAGGTGATGAGCCCGTTCGATTATGCGCGGCAAAGCGAAGTGCTGATCGTGACCGACATCAAGCGCGGCGACATGGCAGCGCTGGCGGGCGCTTATGCCCGCCTGATCGAGACCGCCGGGGGCGGCACGCTTGGGCTGTTCACCGCGATCCGGCGACTGCGCACCGTGCAGGCCCGCATCGCAGACCGGCTCGCGCGGGCTGGCCTTCCGCTTTACGCCCAGCATGTCGATCCGTTCGATCCCTCGACCCTGATCGACATGTTCCGCGACGATCCGCGCGCCTCTTTGCTCGGCACGGATGCGCTGCGGGACGGGATCGACGTGCCCGGCGAATCGCTGCGGCTCGTCGTGATGGAGGGCGTGCCCTGGTCCAAGCCATCCGTGCTGGGCGCAGCGCGCCGTGCCGCCAGTGGTTCTCCCACGGCCTACGAGGATCGGCTGGTCCGCGCGCGTCTGGCGCAGGCCTTCGGTCGGCTGATCCGGCGCAGTGACGATCAGGGCCAGTTCGTCATTCTCTCCGCCGCGATGCCGAGCCGCTTGCTCGATGCCTTCCCGGCGGACGTGCCTATTTCGCGCGTGACACTGGAAGAAGCCATCGCACGGGTGCGCTCGCGACTTGGTTCTGCCGCAAAAATGAGGCAGGGAGCGGTTGAAACCTTGGACGAGAGCGGGATAGTCACACCGGAATGAAGACGATCATTGTCCTGCGCCATGCAAAATCGGACTGGGGTGATTCCAATTTGCGCGATTTCGACCGGGGGTTGAATGGCCGGGGTTTTCGCGCCGCTGCGGTGATGGGCCGCTGGGCCGCGACGCAGCAGCTTGGCTTCGATGCGATCATCGCCTCTCCGGCCGTGCGCGTGAAGGAAACGCTGGCCCAATTTCGCGAAGCTTATGGCGACAGC
>Ga0307414_10001067_pt1 | contig 14023 bp, 9 predicted proteins | sample DK1Ometagenome_FD_203804 | JGI IMG/M metagenome (GOLD analysis project Ga0307414, IMG submission 203804) | Maize rhizosphere microbial communities from greenhouse at UC Davis, California, United States - DK15-O-3 | ecosystem: Host-associated > Plants > Roots > Rhizosphere > Soil | place: USA... | reverse complement strand
CGATCGGCGGCGAGGTCGAAGCAAAGCCCGTTGGCGAGGCGCTGACCCGCGCCGCGAACAGGGTCGCGGTGGACGTGGCGGATTGGCTCGGTGGATAGGAATCTTTCCGTCATCCGTATCGGTTTCGATTACCCTTGAGGTAATCGCTTAGCCTTCGTCGCCGCGCTATCCTCCCTCCATCACATCGACAGGAGGGACGGATGCACAGACGCGAAATCATGTCATTGGCGGGCGTTGCCGCGGCGGGCGCATTTTTGGCGCCGGCACGCACCCTTGCCGCATCCCCGGCCGCCATGCGGCCAGCCGAGAGCTTCGTCCCCGCGAAGGATGGCACGTCGCTTTTCGTCCGCGACTGGGGTGCGGGCCGGCCGGTGCTGTTCCTCGCGGGATGGGCACTGCCGTCCGATTTCTGGGGCTACCAGATGCTGGCGCTGGCGCGTAAAGGCTATCGCGCGATCGCCTATGACCGGCGCGGGCACGGCCGCTCGGCCGATCCGGGACGCGGCTATGACCATGATACGCTGGCGGGCGATCTCGCGGCGGTCATCGAGGGGCTGAACCTCGACGGCGTGACCATCGTCGCGCATTCGATGGGCGGCACCGAGGTCGCGCGCTATTTCGCGCGGCACTGCGGCCGCGGCGTCACGCGCGTCGTGCTCGTCGGCACGATCACGCCCTGCCTGATGAAGCGCCCCGACAATGTCGATGGCATCGATCCGGCGACGCTCGCGGCGGGCGCCGACTTGCTCGCGCGCGACTTCCCGGCGTGGATCGCCGCCAACACCAAACCCTTCTTCACACCCGAGACCTCGGCGGCGATGGTGACCTGGGGCCAGGCGATGATGATGTCGACATCGCTGCTGGCGGCGGCGCAGCTGGCGCAGGCGAATTTTACGACCGACTTCCGGAGCGACGTGCGGCAAATCAATGTTCCGACGCGGATCATTCACGGCGACCGCGATGCCTCGGCGCCGCTCGCGCTGACGGCCAGGGCGACCGCGGCATTGCTGCCGCACGCGACGCTCAGCGTCTATGAAGGCGCGCCGCACGGGCTGCCGCTGACGCATGTCGAGCGGCTGAACGCGGAACTGCTCGGCTTCCTTGGGAGCGCATGAGACGCTTGCCATGGCGCGCGCGCTGGCTTAGGGGCGCCGCCACGACATTCCTCCTGCCTAATGCGCGCAGCCTCTTCCGGGTTTCCGGCTGCGCCCTTTCCTTCGAGCCCGTATATTCGAAGGAAATGCTATGGGATGGTTCATCCTCGGGGTCGCCGTGTTCACCGAAATCGTCTGGGCGCTCAGCCTGAAATGGGCCGCGACGATCGGATCGTGGCAGGCCTCGCTCGTCCCCGTTTCGCTGAGCTTCCTGAACATGGCCCTGCTCGCCTTCGCGATGCGCGAGATTTCGGCCGGCACCGCCTATGCGATCTGGACCGGGCTCGGCGCCATCGGCGTGATCATCGGCGGCATCATCCTGTTCGGCGAGAAGGTGAATGGGGTGCAGATCGGCTTCATGGCGCTGATCGTCGTGGGGGTGGTGGGGACGAAGCTGTTCGCGGCGAATTGAGCGGGGCGACGGTTTATAGGGCACTCCACTCCCCACCCCAAAGCCGCCTCACCCGATCAGGCTTTTCGATGCCTGTTCGGTGACGTCGCGCGACAGGCCGGGCTGCGCGAGGATACGCTCGAGCTCCGCCCGCATCAGCACCTGCCGGCCCTCGTCGAACCGCTTCCAGCGGCCGAGCGGCGGGATCATCCTGGCCGCGGTCTGCGGGTTCTTCGGATCGAGCGCGATGACGAGGTCGGCGATCAGCTTATACCCCGCGCCGTCGGCGCGGTGGAACGCCGCCTGATTGCCCGTCAGCGCGCCATAGAGCGCACGCACGCGATTGGGGTTCGCCAGCGTGAAATCGGGATGCCGCGCGAGCTTCTTCACCGCATCGACGGTATCGGGCCGCAGCGACCAGGCCTGCACCTGGAACCATTTGTCGAGCACCAGCGGATTGTCGCGATAACGTTGATAGAAGACGTCGAGCGCGCGCGCGCGCTCCTCGCTGTCGCCATGCGCGAGCGTCGCGAGCGCCGCTTGCCGCTCGGTCATCCCGTCGGCGCCTGAGAAGATACGAAAGGCGAGCGGTGCTGCATCGTCGAAACCCGCCGCCGCGAGATAGCCGAGCGCGACGCCGCGCAGTCGCCGCGTGCCTTTCGCGCCGGGGGACAAATTCGTCGCGGGCGGCGCATCGCCGGCGAGGACCACGCGCCATTCGGCTTCGAGCGCCACGCCGATCGCGGCCTGCGATGCCTGCCGCTCGCGGCGGATCGCATCGGGGTCGACCGTCACCATCTGGTCGCCGATAAAGGCTTCGCTCGGCAGCAGCACCGCCTCGGCGACGAAGGCGGGATCGACGGTGCGGTCCGCCAGCGTCTGCGCCACCGCTTCGATCACCGCACCGCTATCGCCGCCCTTGCCCGACACCGCGGCGACGAGCGTGTCGAGCATCAGCTGCTGCAACGCCTCATAGCGCGCGAAGGGATCGTCGTCGTGCGCGGCAAGCCAGCCGAGTTCGCCCTCCTCGCGAACGAAATCGACGATCACCGGCGCCGAAAAGCCGCGGTTTATCGACAGCATCGGCCGGCTGCGATACGACCCCAGCGGCACCGCCATTTCGGCGCGGTCGAGCAGCACGAGCTGCTCGGCCTCATCGCCATGGCCGCCTTCGCGATCGAACGCCTTGATCCGCAGCGGAATCAGCATCGGCGCCTTGTCTGGCTGCCCCGGCGTCGGCGGGACGCTCTGCGACAGGTACAACGTGCGATCGCCGGTCGCATCGTCGGTATCGATCCGCGCGGTGATGCGCGGCGTGCCCGCCTGCCCATACCAGAGGCGGAATTGGGTGAGGTCGATGCCCGCCCCCTCTTCGATCGCCTTGACGAAATCCTCGCACGTCGCCGCCTCGCCGTCGTGGCGCTCGAAATAGAGGTCGGTGCCTTTGCGGAAACGCTCGGGGCCGACCATCGTGTGCATCATCCGGATGATCTCGGCGCCCTTGTTATAGACGGTGGCGGTATAGAAGTTGCTGATTTCCTGATAGCTATCGGGGCGGATCGGATGCGCGAGCGGCCCGGCATCTTCGGGGAATTGCGCCGCGCGGAGCAGGCGGACGTCCTCGATCCGCTTGACCGCGGGCGATCCCATATCGGCCGAAAAGCTTTGGTCGCGAAAGACGGTGAAGCCTTCCTTCAGGCTGAGCTGGAACCAGTCGCGGCAGGTGACCCGGTTGCCCGACCAGTTGTGAAAATATTCGTGCGCGACGACGCCCTCTACCCCGTCATAATCGAGGTCGGTCGCGGTGTCGGGATCGGCGAGGATGTAGCGGGTGTTGAAGATGTTGAGACCCTTGTTCTCCATCGCGCCCATGTTGAAATCGCCGACCGCGACGATGTTGAACAGGTCGAGGTCATATTCGCGGCCATAAACCTGCTCGTCCCATTTCATGCTGTTCTTGAGCGCGTCCATCGCGTGGCTGGTCCGATCGACATCGCCCTCGCGCACCCAGATGCCGAGTTCGACCTTGCGCCCCGACATGGTCGTGAAGCTGTCGCGGTTGACGACAAGGTCGCCCGCGACGAGCGCGAAGAGATAGGAGGGTTTCGGCCACGGATCCTCCCACAGCGCCCAATGATCGCTCCCTTCCTCACCCTGTTCGATGCAATTGCCGTTCGACAGCAGGATCGGAAACGCCGCCTTGTCGCCTTCCATGCGCACCTTGTAGCGGCTGAGCACGTCGGGCCGGTCGGGATGAAAGGTGATGCGGCGAAACCCCTCGGCCTCGCATTGGGTGCAGAGCATGGAATTCGACGCATAGAGCCCCATCAACTGCGTGTTCGCCGCCGGATTGATGACGGTTTCAATGTCGACCGTCGCCGCCGTCCGCTCGCCCAGGTCGATGATCAGGTCGCCGCCGTCCATACGCCAGTCGTTCCATCCCTCGCCATCGACGCGCACCGCGGCGGGAGTCAGCCCGTCACCGCGCAGCACGAGCGGCGCCGGCGCATCGGCATGGCGCACGACCGATAGCACCGCGGCGACCTTCGTTTCGTCGAGCCCGAGCGCGAAATCGAGCGCGATGTCGGGAACCTGCCATTCGGGCGGACGATAGTCGCCGCGGTGGATGGTGACGGGGATGGCGGGCGTGGAGGACAGGTCGGTCATCCAATCGATCTAGGCAGGACGCCGCCGACGCGCAATAAGGCGCGCGATGGCACAGATGCTGATTTTCGGAATGGGCTATGCCGCGAGCCACCTCGCCGGGCGGCTGTGCGCGCGCGGCTGGGAGGTTGCGGGAACGACGACCGACGGGCGTGCGGGCAGCATCGCCTTCGGCGACGAGCGCGCGGTTTATGCGGCGTTGCAGGGCGCGACGCACATCCTCTCGTCGATCCCTCCCACCGAAGGCGGCGATCCCGTGCTCGCGCGCTATGGCGAAGCCATCGCGCTCGCGCCCGCGACATGGACCGGCTATCTCTCATCGACCGGCGTTTATGGCGACACGCGCGGCGCGTGGGTCGACGAAAGCGCGCCGGTCAAGGGCCGCCGCGCCGATCGCAACGCGGCTGATGCGGCTTGGTCGGCGCTGCGCGGCGACATGCGCGTCTTTCGCCTGCCCGGCATCTACGGCCCCGGGCGTTCGATCCTCGACCGCATCGGCGAAGGCCGCGCGCACCGGATCGACCTGCCCCACCAAGTCTTCAGCCGCATCCATGTCGATGACATAGCGGGCGGCGTCATCGCCTCGTTCCGCGGCCCGCCGGGCGCCTATAATCTCGCCGACGACGAACCCTGCCACCAGAACCGGCTCGTCGAATGGGGCTGCGCGATGCTCGGCGCGCCGCTGCCGCCGCTGCAAACGCTCGACCAAGCCGGCCTCTCGCTCGCCGCGCGCGCCTTCTATGCCGAAAACCGCCGCGTCGCGAACGGAAAGGCGAAACGGCTGCTGGGTTGGACGCCGAAATATCCGACGTTTCGCGAGGGGTTGGCGGCCTCTACCTAACACTCAAATTCGTCATTGCGAGCGAAGCGAAGCAATCCAGAGCGGTTTACGCTACTCTGGATCGCCGCGTCGCTACGCTCCTCGCAATGACGAAAATTGGATGGCTAAATCAGCACATCCACCGCGTGGATCAGCACCCCCACCAGCCCGCCGACCAGCGTGCCGTTGATGCGGATATATTGGAGGTCGTCACCGACCGCGTTTTCCAGCCGGTCGGTGATCGTCTTCGCGTCCCAGCCGCGGATCGTGTCCGACACCAGCTTGAGCGCGGTTTCGCCATAGCTGTCGACGATCCCGACGACGGCGCGGCGCGCATAGCGGTTGAGCGTGCGCTTGATACCCGCATCCTCGCCGAGCATCGCGCCGAACTGGGTGACGAGTTCGCCGATCCGGCCCGCGAGCATCGTGTCGGGATTGCGCGCGGCCTTGAGCAGCGCGCTGCGTCCCTGCTCCCACAGGCCGTCGAGCCAGCGTTTGACCGCCTTGTTTTCGAGCAATTCGTCGCGGACCTTGGCGACCTTCGCCTTGACCTCGGGATCGTGCTGCAGGTCGAGCGCCATCTTGGCGAGCCCTTCCTCGACGCGGATGCGCAGCGGGTGCGTCTCGTCGACCGCCATTTCGCTGAGCAGCTTGCCGAGGCCCGCGACGATGCGGTTCGAAATGCTTTCGTCGAGCCCCGTGAAGCGCACGATCGCATTGCTGTTGTCATGCACCATCTGGTGGATCAGATGCTCGTTGAGTTCGAGCGTCTTCGACCCCCATTTTACCATCGCGTCGAGCAGCGGCTGATGCCGTCCCTCGGCGAGCGCAGCCTGGAGTGCCTGTCCCAACAGCGGCGCAACGTCGAGTTCGCGCAGGCGATCGGCGATCGCCGACTTGACCATGCCCCCCAGCCGCTGCTGGTCGAGCGCGCCGAGCCCGTCGGCGATGATCCGCGAGGCCCCGAGCCGCAGCCGCCCGCCGCCCTCGCCCGGTTCGGATAGGAATTTGCCGACCGCGCCCGCGACGTCGACCGTCTGCATCTTGCGCGCGATCAGGCGCGGCAGCAGGAAATTGGTGAGCAGAAAGCGCGCGAGCGTGTCGCCGATCCGATTCTTGTTGCGCGGCACGATGGCGGTGTGCGGGATCGGTAGCCCCATCGGATGGCGGAACAGCGCGGTGACCGCGAACCAGTCGGCGAGCCCGCCAACCATCGCCGCTTCGGCAAAGGCGCGGACGAAGCCGACCGCGGGGTGGGCGTCCTGGAAATATTTGGCGCCGACGAAGATCATCGCCATCACGATCAACATGCCGGTCGCGACGACGCGGATGTTGGAGCTCCTCGCCGGAATGGCGACGCCCACCCCCCGGTTCATAGGGGGGTGGACGCGCCCCGTATCAATTTGCGGCGAAACGCTTTCCGTCATGACATTCAAATGGCGCCATGGCGCAAAGGTTGCAACCGTGACGCGTCACTCCGCCGGATGCGGCGCCGGCTCGCCATGCGGCTTGGTATCGTCGCCCTTGCGATAGGTGAGCAGGTTCGACGAGAAGAAGCGGCCGAGACGCTTTTCGATGCTGTCGGCAAGGCTGAAGCCCGCGGGCACGATCAGCAGCGTCAGCAGCGTCGACAGGATCAGCCCGCCGATCACGACGACGCCCATCGGCGCGCGCCATGCTCCATCGCCCGACAGCGACAGCGCGGTCGGCACCATCCCCGCGACCATCGCGACCGTGGTCATCACGATCGGCTGCGCGCGCTTGCGCCCGGCGTCGAGCAGCGCCTCCATCTTGCCGACGCCATGGTCCATTTCCTCGATCGCGAAATCGACGAGCAGGATCGAGTTTTTCGCGACGATGCCGAGCAGCATCAACAGCCCGATATAGACGGGCATCGAGATTTCCATGCCGGTGATCGCGAGGCCGAGCAGGCCGCCGAGCGGCGCGAGCAACAGCGACGACATGTTGACGAGCGGCGACAGGAAGCGGCGATAGAGCAGCACCAGCGTCGAGAAGACGAGCATCAGCCCCGACACCACCGCGATGATGAAGTTGTTGATGAGCTCCGCCTGCCATTTCTGGTCGCCCTGGACGACCTTGCGGATGCCCTGCGGCATATTCTTGACCGCGGGCAGCGCGTCGATCTTTTGCTGCGCGTCGCCGGTAACGAGCCCGGGGGCAAGGTCGGCGCCGATCACGATACGCCGCGTCTGGTTATAGCGGCGAAGTTCGGTCGGCCCGGCGCCGAAGCCGATCTCCGCCACCGCCTTCAGCGGCACCGTGGTCCCGCGCGAGGTCGGAACCGGCAGATTCTCGATCGTCGCGAGGCTGCGGCGCGAGTCTTCGGACAGGAGCACGCGGATCGGAATCTGGCGGTCCGACAGCGAGAATTTGGCGGCGTTCTGGTCGATGTCGCCCAGCGTCGCGATGCGGATCGTCTGGCTGAGCGCCTGCGTCGTCACGCCGAGCTCGGCGGCGAGGTCCATGCGCGGATTGACGATGATTTCGGGGCGCGGAATGTCGCCCTCGATCCGCGGCGCGCGCACTTCCTTGAGCTTGCTCATCTGGTCGACGATCAGGCGCGCGTGTTTTTCGAGCGCGACCGGATCGTCGCCGCCGACGACCATCGTGATGTCGCGGCCCGAAAACCCGCCCGACTGGCTTTGAAACGTCACGCGGGCATCGGGGATGGCCGCAAGTTTCGGTTGCAGGCTGCGTTCCCATTCAACGCTGGTGACCGGCCGTTCCTTCTTGAGCGTGATGAAGGCGTTCCCGCCGCCGACTTCGACGTCGTAAAAGGCGGTTTCAACGACCGGGCTATTGTCGAGGATCGCGCCGATCTGCCGGACGATCTCCTCGCTCTGCTCCAGCGTCGAACCGGGCGGCAGTTCATATTTGACCTGGCTGTAGTCGCTGTTGATCGTCGGCTGGAACTGCTGCGGCAGGACCATGAACAAGATGATGCTCGACGCAAAGGCGAGGAAGCCGATGCCGACGATCCAGACGCGATGATCGAACAACCGCGCCCAAAAGCGCCGGACCATGAAGACCGCCCAATGGGTAAAGGCCCATTGGCGCATCCCCGCGGCATAGGCGAGCGCGCCGAGCAGGATCGCAATCAGGCTGGTCGCGAGGAAGGTGACGATCGCCATGAACGGCGTCAGCAGCAGGAAGTGTATCGCCGGGTTCGGCCCCTCCTGTCCCGCGGGAACGGGCTGAAAATAGCTGTAGACGGAAAAGAGGATATAGGCGCCGGCAAGCGCGAGCGGCACGCCCAAATAGGCGAGCTTCGACGGCACCGCGTCATAACGCGCCCTCACCCTCTGCTGCTTGCTGCTGTCGAGCGTCCAGGCGAGCAGCTTTTCATAGCGGTCGACCCACGGCCCCGCAGCATGTTCCTGCTCGCCCTGCGCCGCCAGGAAATAGGCGGCGATCATCGGAGTGATCATGCGCGCGACCGCCAGGCTGACGAGCACCGCGAACACGACGGTCAGGCCGAACTGGATGAAGAACTGGCCCGAAATGCCCGGCATCAGCGCGACCGGCAGGAACACCGCGACGATCGACATCGTCGTCGCGACGACCGCGAGGCCGATTTCGTCGGCGGCGTCGATCGACGCCTGATAGGCGGTCTTGCCCATTCGCATATGCCGGACGATATTCTCGATCTCGACGATCGCGTCATCGACGAGCACCCCGGCGACGAGGCTCAATGCGAGCAGCGACAGGCTGTTCAGCGAAAAGCCCATCATGTCCATGAACCAGAAGGTCGGGATCGCCGACAGCGGGATGGCGAGCGCGCTGATCAGCGTCGCGCGCCAGTCGCGCAGGAACAGGAACACGACGACGACCGCGAGCACCGCGCCCTCGATCATCGCGAGCATCGAGCTGCGATATTGTTCCTTGGTATATTCGGTGCGCGTGAACAGGATCTTGAAGTCGACCTTCGGGTTGTTCTTCTTGATCTGCTCCAGCTTCTTCATCGTCTCGTCATGGACGGTGACGTCCGACGCGCCCTTCGCCTTTTCGATCGAGAAGCTGAGCACCTGGCGCCCGCGGATCTTCGCGAGGTTGCGCTGTTCGGCATAGCCGTCGGTGACCCTCGCGACGTCGGCGAGACGGATGGTACGGCCATCGCCGATCGACAGCCGCGTTTCGCCGAGCTGGTAGGCGTTTTCCGCATTCCCGAGCACGCGCACCGCTTGCTCGCTGCCCGCGATTTCGGTGCGCCCGCCCGCGGCGTTGACATTCACCTGCCGCAGCTGCTGGTTCACCTGGCTGGCGGTCAGGCCATAACTCTGCATCCGCGCGGGATCGAGGATCACGCGGATTTCGCGATCGACGCCGCCCGAGCGGCTGACCTTCGCCATCCCCGGAATCGACAGCAATTCCTTGGCGATATTATTGTCGACGAACCACGACAGCTGTTCGAGCGTCATGTCCGACGCTTCGACCGCGAAATAGGTGATCGGACCACCCGCGATATCGACGCGCACCACCTGCGGCTCGAGAATCCCGTCGGGCAGGTCGCTGCGGATCTGCTGCACCGCCTGGTTGACGTCGTTATAGGCGCGGTCGATCGGCGTGCCGATCGCGAACTGCACGAAAGTCCGGCTGTTGCCCTCGCTGACATAGGAGGACATTTCGTCGACGCCGCTAACCCCGCGGATCGCCGCCTCGACGCGCTGCGTCACCTGCGTTTCGAGCTCGGTCGGCGCCGCGCCGGGCTGGACCACGACGACCTGCACCGCGGGGAATTCGATGTCCGGCTGGTCGTTCACGTCCATCCGGTTGAAGCTGACGATACCCGCCAGCAACAGCAGGACGAACATGACGACGGGCGGCACCGGATTGCGGATGCACCAGGCGGAGATGTTGCGAAAGCTCATGATTCAAACGCCTTTATGCGCGTGCGGTCCGGAAATTACTGCGACGATTTCTGCACCACCGGCTTGACCTTGTCGCCGACGTTGAGGAAGGCGCCGGCCAGCACGACGACACGCTCGTTGCCGGTGAGGCCCGAGGCGATCGCCACGCCATCGTCGGTGACGGTGCCGACCTTGACCGGGCGGCGCTGGATCAGATTCTTGTCATCGACGATCAGCACATAATTGCCTTCGGGGCCGCTCTGGACGGCGCTTTCGGGAAGCATCGGCGCCTGCGCGGTGCCCGCCACCAGTTCGGCATTGGCGAAACCGCCGGGTCGCAGCGCCTTGCTGTACGGAACCGCGATGCGGACCATGCCCTGCCGCGTGTTGGGATCGATCACGGGCGCCACCTGCCACACCTGCCCCGCGATCTGCACATCGGTGCCGACCGGGTTCACCGTCGCGCGCGTGCCGACGCGCACGCGCTGCAGATCGGCCTCGGCCATCTCGGCCAGCATTTCCATCTCGCCGCCGCGCGCCATGCGGAACAATACGCCGCTGCCCGCCCCGACGATCTGCCCGACCTCGACGTCGCGGGTCAGCACCAACCCCGCCGCGGGAGCGATGATGTTGAGGCGGTCGTTGCGCGCGGTCGCTTCGGCATATTGCGCCTGCGCAACGCGGACGCGCGCGTTGGCGGCATCGCGGGTCGCGCGCTTGCGATCCATGTCGGCCTTGGAAATGAAGCCGCGCGACACCAGTGCTTCGGCGCGTTCGAGCTCGGCCTGCGCCAGCTTCGCATCGGCCTGCGCGACGCGGATCGAGGCCGCGAGGCTGGCGGCCTGCTGCGCCTGGACCGAGCGGTCGATGATCGCGAGCGGCTGTCCGGCGCCGACCCACTGGCCGGGTTCGACGAGCACGCGCACGACCTCGCCGCCTTCGCCCGCGACGCCGACGGGCATTTCGCGGCGCGCCGCGATCGTGCCGTTGGTCGCAATCGTCGCTTCGACCGACTGGCGGCCGGGAACGACGACGGTAATGCTGGGAATGCTCGCCGCGCCTTCGCCGCCCGCCGCCGCGCCATCGGCTCCGGCCGCGCCGCCCTTGCTGGCGCTGAATGCATAATAGGCCGCCGCCAGCGCGAGCGCGATCAGCACCACCGCGACGATCAGCCGCGTGCGCTTGCGCCGGCTGTCCACGGCGTCTTCATAAAAGCTTTGCGTGCCCGCCAGGCTGTCCATCACATCCACTTTCCGCTCGTAGTTCACGCCGAAACCCTCCCTGCCTTGCGCGGCATCTTGATGCGGAAGGCGCGACCGCGCCCACCCCCTTCGACCCCGCACAACAGGACCGATCCTATGCGAGGTGTATTACCTAATTAAATCACCACTGGCAAGAGGCGAAACTTCGCCGTCCCCGCTGCGCCCCGGAGCGCGCGCCATAGACGCGTTATCATGCGATTTCCAGTGGTTGCGGACATGAAAAAGGGCGGCCCCGCCCTGCGGTGACCGCCCTCTTCGCGCCGGCCCGCGGGGGCCGGCTATAGCCGTCCGGCCGTCAGCGTACGCGGCCGCGGCGCACGAGGTTGACGATCCCGAGCAGGATCACGGCGCCGAGAAAGGCGGTAAGCAAGGTCATCGGATCGAAGGCGTCGCCGCGCAAATGGCCGCCGCCGAGGAAGCTGCTGAACAGGAAGCGGCCAAGGATCGACCCGATACAACCGACGATGATATTAAGGAAAATGCCCTGCTGGGCGTCGGTACGCATCACGATGCTTGCCAGCCAGCCGATGATGCCGCCCATGATGATTGCAATAATCCAAGTCATAAGATGACCCCCTGTGATCGTGTTGGCGCCTGATCGTGCAGGCCCGTCGTTGGTAACCCAAATATTTGAAATCGCCTAGCGGAATGGCGACGGGGTGAGACCCGCCGCCACGCCGGTCAGCGGACGCTGCCGCGCCGGATCAGGTTGATGATTCCGAGCAACACGACCGCGCCGATGAAGGCCCAGAGCAGACCGATCGGGCTGAAGGTGTCGAGGCTGGCGCCCATGCCGAAGAAACTGCCGAGAAAACTGCCGAGGAACGCGCCGACGATGCCGACGACGACATTTAGGATAATGCCCTGCTGCGCATCGGTGCGCATGACGATGCTCGCCAGCCAGCCGATGATGCCGCCAACGATCAATGTGATGATCAAACCCATGATTTTCCCTTCCCTGAACCGGCCGGGCACGTACCGGCGGCCGGCGATTATCGGAACGCCCGGTCGTGTCCGGACATCGCTTCAGCGATAATTGGACAATGCGGTCGGGGATCGAAAGGTTCCCGACCGGCCCTTTCGGGCGCGGCCGGGAAAAGGGGGATCGGTTCCTGATCGGGAACGTCTCGGGGTCGCAATATCGCCCTAAGCAGCACTGTTTGACGCCGGTGTGACGAAAGTCACCGCGGCGAAAATAATTGCGGCGAGGAAGGAGGGGCCGAAGACTGAGCCTCTCCATTCGGGGCTGATCTTGTTGCTTCGAGATTTCAGGCTGTGGCTTCTCGCTGAAAGCGGCGTGGGCGCAGCGTTGGAGCATGGTCCCGTCGGACTGTATCTCGTCGTCCCGGTGGAGGCCGGGATCTCACCCTCTCAACCTGGCATCCCGGCCCCTTCGCCTGCCTTGCAGGCGCTCAGGACAGGCTTCGCCGGGATGACGATTCAATGAAAAATGGGCAAAGTTTGGCGAGCACAGCGGCTGCGGCCGACCAGCGCATACGAAATGGGGGCCGGCATCGCTGCCAACCCCCACTAACCGGTTTTGCCCTGCTGGTTCCGTTCCGTTTCATCCCGGTCCGCTTCTCTCGCGATCAGCGGCCCGCAAAACGATGCGTAACGGCGTCCGCCGGGAGCAATCCGGCGACGGTTTGGTCGGCCCCCTTTCGGGGGCCGGCCGCACCTGGAAAGCCCTTCATCATCTCTTCCTGCGTCCGCCGAAGCGGTCGCTATCCAAGCGATGGACTGCATTTCCTGTACCCGATCGGGTTCGTATCAACTCGTGGGAATCGCTACGTTCCGTGATCAGGCTATCGGTCGATTTCCTCGCAGGTCCGTCCGTTCTCTTCCGGCTAGTCTTGCAACTACCCTTGATGTCCCGGTGGTCCGACGTCTCTGTCGTCCGATGATTGGAAGCTGCCATGAAGCTTTCGGACCGCCAACAAAAAATGTACGAAAAGTCCCCGGAAACCACGCGCCCTTGTGGATAACTCCGGTATTAGCAACAAGCGGATTCGTCGCAGCAATTTTGCAACAAGCGCGCAGCATTTTCGGATTCGTTTGCGGCGAACCCGCGACGCCTATCGTCGCCATTCAGAACCGAATCGATTCGGCTTGTGGGTCACGCCCGGCCCAAATCGCCCTTGCCCACCGTGCCCGCAGCCATGTCGAGCATCCGATCGAGGCTCTTGCGCGCGGCGAGGCGAAGATCTTCGTCCATCTCGATCCGCGGCTGAAGGTCGCGCAGCGCAAGGTAGAGCTTTTCCAGCGTGTTGAGCGCCATATAGGGGCAGATGTTGCAGTTGCAGTTGCCGTCGGCGCCGGGCGCACCGATGAAATTCTTTTCGGGCAGCGCCAGCTCCATCTGGTGGATGATGTGCGGCTCGGTCGCGACGATCAGCGTCTCGCCCGGAAAGCTTTTCGCGAACTGCAATATGCCGCTGGTCGATCCGACATAATCGGCATGGTCGACGATATGCGGCGGGCATTCGGGGTGCGCGGCGACCGGGGCGCCGGGATGCTGGGCTTTGAGCTTCAGCAGCTCGGTTTCGCTGAATGCTTCGTGCACGATGCACACGCCGGGCCACAGCAGCATCTCGCGCCCGAACTTGCGGTTGAGATAGCCGCCGAGGTGACGATCGGGGCCGAAGATGATCTTCTGGCTCTCGGGGATCTGGCTGATGATCGTCTCGGCGCTCGACGAGGTGACGATGACGTCGCTGAGCGCCTTCACCGCCGCCGAGCAATTGATATAGGTCAGCGCGATATGGTCGGGGTGCGCTTCGCGGAAGCGTTTGAACTGTTCGGGCGGACAGCTGTCCTCGAGGCTGCATCCCGCGTCCATGTCGGGCAGGATGACGATCTTTTCG
>Ga0307414_10001066_pt1 | contig 14029 bp, 8 predicted proteins | sample DK1Ometagenome_FD_203804 | JGI IMG/M metagenome (GOLD analysis project Ga0307414, IMG submission 203804) | Maize rhizosphere microbial communities from greenhouse at UC Davis, California, United States - DK15-O-3 | ecosystem: Host-associated > Plants > Roots > Rhizosphere > Soil | place: USA... | reverse complement strand
CTTGCGGTAGCGTGCGATGAACGGCACGGTTGCGCCTTCGTCGAGCAGCGTGACGGCGGCTTCGACCTGGGCGGGCCGGGCGCCGATCTCGTCGGCGATGGTGGCGGCGATCTTGCGCGCGAGCGCGGGGGAAGGAGCCTGCATCGTGTCCGGTATCCAAGCGACATCCGTCGCGGTAGCCGCATTGTCGCAACGCAGCGCGTGCGGCGACAGGTTGACAACGCGGGGATCGACGGCAGTGCGAATGGGCCGCGCGAAGCAGGCGTCAGAGCCGGCGCTGGGCGCGGTCGTCGCGCGCGCGCCGCCGCCACGGCAGCGGGATCGCGAACAGCATCAGCGCCAGCCACGCCAGCCGGCTCGACCAGCTCTCGCGGTCGGGCGCCTGCAGGGCGCGCGCTTCGTCGCCGTCGGCATCGAGCGCATATTCGCCGGCGTCCATCGCCCGCAGCACGCTGCGCGCACGCTCGGCATCGCGGTCGGCCACGCGCAGTTTTACTCCGCCCACCGCCAGCCGCCATTCCCAGTTCGCCATCGCCAGGTGCTCATCACCAAGATGCGCATCGATGCCTTCGGACTGCAGCCGGCCGCGCGCCAGGTGCGCTTCGATCGGATCGGTGTAGTGGGCGACGGTGGTGAACATCGGCCTGCCGATGATGCCGCGACGCGCGAAGTCGCGCCAGCGGGCCTACTTCGGCGCAGGCCAGCGCTGCGCCAGGCAGCGGTCGGCGGGAAATCGCATAACAGATCAGGCCATGCGTGGACCGGCAATGCTGGCCTGCTGTTGCTGATCCAGTTGCTGGACCTGTTTCCTGGATTGCTCTGCGTCGATATCGGCGATCCGCTGCGTGCTTTGCGGCAGCGACGTCGCCATCGCGCCCATGGTGTCGACGCTCACGCGCAGTTGTGCGGGATCATCGAGGCGACCCTGCACACCGAACGTGCGGCTGGCGTCCTGGCTCATGACGACGTAGTCGATGCGCGAACCCCCGGCGGCATGGACCTCTGCGGCCAACGATCCGGCCAACTGCCTGCTGCGCAGGTCCGGTTGCCGGCCCACCTGCGCGTCCTGTGCGAACACACCGCGTTCGGCGCCTTGGTACAAAGGGAACGCGGCATGGCGCGGGTCATCGATGAGCAGAGACGTGCGGCCATTGCCGCGGCCAGGTGCCGGTTGCGCCGGCGCTTCCTGCCCTTGCTGGAGCGTCCGCATCCGCTGCAGCGCAGCATCCTCCATCTGGCGGGTCCGCGCATCCAGGCTGGGTTGCACGACCTCTTCCATGCCATGGCGATTTACCGCTTCCCCGGCAGCGTCCCTTGCATGGGTGATGACGTTGTAGGTTTTCGCGCCATTGAGCACACCGACCGGCAGCGAGGCGACATAGGTGAAGGTGGCAGCCGTCTGCGCGCCCGCAGTGCCGCCATACAGCATGCCGACAGCCGGGGCATGGTCGGTGGTGGAGCGCAGCGAGGCTCCCGCGCCTCGCAGGGCGGCGTTGTTTGCGACACCGATCGCGCTTGCCTCGGCCTCGATCGCGCCGGCCGCGCGCGAAGAGGCGCGCTCCACCGCGTCCGCGCCGTCGCCCACCGTCCGCCGGATCGCGCCAGCATCGCCGCGTGCGTCGCGCAGGGCGCCTGCGGCTTCCTGTTGCTGGATGCGGACGTAGGCTGCGGCTTCCCGGTCGCGCCGGTCGGCGACCTGTTCGAGGTCGCCGAGCAGCGGCAGGTGGCTGGCCGCCCGCAACAGTCCACCGGTCGTCGCGTTGCTCCATTGCGCGGCCTTGGCCTGCGCATGGTCGACCAGGGCCTCGGCATGGCCGCCGGCCACGCGCATGTCGGCCACGACCTGTCCGCCGTAGCGGATGGTTTCGCCGACGATCTGTCCGCCTGCGCGGGTTTCCCCACCGGCCACCCGGCCGGAGATCTCCCAGAATGCCTGAGCTTGCGCGCCCATCGCCTGCGTACCCTGCTCGACGACCCGCCCACCGGCCGCGATGGCTTCGCCGCCGCGCTTGCCGAGGACGGCGCCGGTGAGCGTGCCGGACACCACATTCAACAATGGCCCGGCATCGCGCTCGATGTCGCCGAGCGATGGCTGCGATACCCGGTCGACGAGACGGCCGTCGGCGTCGCGCGATTTTGGCGCGAGTTCGACCAGATGGTCGGCGCCGGACGGAGGCGGCACTTGTGCCAGCATCGCGACGCTGGCATTCCGGGCCAGGTGGTCCACCAGCCCCAGCGCATCACGTTGCATCGCTGGATCGTAGGGAAGGGCGTCACGCAAGGCGTCTTCGAGATAGCCGCGGGCTTGCGGAAGCCGCGAGAGTTCGCCGGCGTCACGGATGGATTGCGCGAGCTGCGCGCGGTGCCGCGGATCCATGCCCTGCGTCAGTGCGAGCCCGTCGTGCAGGACTTCGCCCTTGACGTAATAGCCCTGGGTCAGCGAATCGACGTCGTAGACCTGCAGGCTGTGCTGTTCCGCATAGCGCTGCGTGGTTTGCGGGTGCAGGGAGGCGGCGTTGAAGGTGTAGGACGGCATGCCGGTAACGGCAGAGCCGGCCAGCGCCATGCCGCCGCCCTTGGAGTGGCCACCGATCTCGAAGTCCTTGTTGTAGGCAAGCTTGAATTGCGTGGAAAGATCCATTGCGCGGTTGTAATGATCACTCTCCAAGCCAATACCTTGGCGTCCATTTTCGATCCAATCTTCCAGCGCTGATTCCCGGGTGCCTCGGTTACCCTGATCGTCCAATGCCGATACCGGACCGTTGGAGCCCTTGAACACGAGCACAGGCTTCGCATCAGGCCCGTAGACGGCCGGATCCGGTAAATAGATCTCGGCGCGGAAGTCCGACTTGTCGGGCTGCAGGTAGTCGTGGACCTGTTGATCGGTCCAGTCCACGCCGGCCTTGCGCAGCATTTCCGGATGTTCGCTGCCGCGAATCCAACCCAGCCCGAGCGGCGCTGCCTCGTGGGCCGCGGACCGGTAGACATCCTTGGTCAGCGCCGAAACATCGGCTGCGTGGTACTGCTCCTGGAGCGCGTTGGCCTGCGCGGCCAGCGTGGTGTCGCCGGTTATCGCGGCTTGCTGGCGCAATTCCGCGAGCAGCGCCTGCTGGTCGTGGACCTGGCGGGCCTTTTCCTGCTGCGATTGGGGCATCAGCCCGGGCAGCGTCGGGTCGGTCATGGTGTTCTCCTATTCCGTGGAGCGAAACGACATTCGACGGGACGATTCTGCGAGCCGACCAGGGCGGGGTCAAGTTGGCTAGACTCGTGGTTCGGAGAGGAGTGCAGGAGGCATCCATGCATCGCTGGATCGATGGTCGCGGTTTTCTGGTCGTGTTAGTCAGTTGCATGTTGCTGGCCGCGTGCTGGGCGGCACCTCCGCCTGACCAGCGCCAGCACTTCGATGCCCGCAAGTATTTCCAGGGCCAGGCGCTGGAACTGGCGCAAGCGGTGGACCGCAAGGATGCGGAAGCGATCCGCAGGTTGATCAGGGATGAAGGCGTCGACCCCGACGGACTTTTCGACGAACACGCGATGCCGCTGGTGGCCTGGCCGATCCTCAACGAGGATGCGGAGGGCCTGCGCCTGCTGCTGGAGAATGGGGCGGATCCGAATGCACGCCGGATCAACCCGAAGCAGCCCTCGCATTCGGCCAACAACGCGATGGTGTATGCGGCGGGCCTGGAGGACCAGACCTACCTGAAGCTGTTGCTGGATCATGGCGGCGACCCCAATACGCTGAACGCGAACAACGAGGCACTGACTTATGTCGCCAGGTTGCGGAACCTGTGGCCGAATGTGCAATTGCTGATCGAACGCGGCGCGGACGTGAACTACGCGTTGCACGGCAACAAGGCGGATACCGTGATGGTCTGGTACGCCCGCCTCGGTGATTTCGAGCAGGTCTACTGGCTGCTGCAGCACGGAGGCGATCCGAGCATGAAGTACACGCCACCACCCGAGTACACCGGCAGGGATAACCGGGAGCGCCAGCCGATTCTCGAGATGATCTATTACCTACCAGTCAAACCTGCTGGTGAGGGATGGCAACGCAAATGCCAGATTTGGCTGCGCGAGCATGGTATTGCTCGACCCGCGATGTCGAAGATGATGCGAAAGGACCGCGCAACCTTCGGGCTGCCGACCGAAGAGAAGGACATCCCGCTGCCGTAGGCAGGGTTCCGAGCAAGGAGGCACCCATGCGTCACAGGATCGATATTCGCGGTCTTCTGGTCCTGCTCGCCAGCTGCGTTGTGCTTGCCGCTTGCTGGGTGGCACCGCCGCTGGAGCACGGCCAGCGTTTCGATGCGCGCAAGTACTTCCAGGGCCAAGCGCTGGCGCTGGCGCTGGCGGTGGACCGCAAGGATGCGGACGCGGTCCGCAGGCTGATCCACGACGAAGGCGTCGATCCGGATGTGATCTTCGACGACCACGCCATGCCACTGGTCGCGTGGCCGATCCTCAACGAGAACCCCGAAGGCCTGCGCCTGCTGCTGGAGAATGGTGCCGATCCCAATGCGCGCAGGATCAACCTGAAGCGGCCCTCGCACTCGGCCGACAACGCACTGGTCTATGCGGCAGGCCTGGAAGATCAGGTCTATCTGAATCTGTTACTGGATCATGCGGGCGACCCCAACACCTTGAATGCCAACAACGAGGCGCTGACCTACGTGGCGAGGCTGCGAGGCCTGTGGTCGAACGTGCAACTGCTCATCGAGCGCGGTGCCGACGTCAATTATGCGTTGCATGGCAATAAAGCGGACCCGGTGATGGCGTGGTACGCCCGCCTCGGCGACTTCGAGGAGGTGTACTGGCTGCTGCAACACGGGGGCGATCCGGCGGTGAAGACCATCCCGCCGCCGGAGTACACGGGGAGCGAGAACCTCGAAGGTTGGCCGATTCTGGAGGCGATCTACTACCTGCCGGTCAAGCCCAGGGCTGAGGAATGGCAGCGCAAGTGTCAGGTCTGGCTGCGCGAGCACGACATCACGCGACCGCCCATGCCGGAGTTCCTGCGCAAACGACGGGCAGCGTTCGGACTGCCCACCGACGAGAAGGACATCCCGTTGCCGTAGGCAGTTCGGCCGCGTTCTGGCCTCGCGAATGTGGAGCCATTGTCCGCTCGCGACGAAGCCCGGGGATGCCCTGTTCGCGTCGGCTGGAGTAGGCTTGGCGCCATGAAAACCATCCTCGCCATGACCGCCGCATGCGCGCTGCTGGCTGGTTGCCAGCAAGCGCCGCAGCCAGAAACCACCACCGACGCCGCCGGCAATACGCTCACGCAGTGGCCGCTCCCCGCCGCGGCGGGATCCGCGCAGCCGGACCTGTCGCTGGCGCCCGACGGCCGCCTGCTTCTGAGCTGGATCAAGCCGTTCGACAAGACCCGGCACGCGCTGCAGTACACCACCTTCGATCGACAGGGGCAGTGGCAGTGGGCGCCGAAGACGATCGCGGTGGGCGCGTCGATGGTGGTCAACTGGACCGACACGCCGCACATCGCGGCCACCGCCGATGGCACGATCTGGGCGCACTGGCTGCAGAAGACGCGGGGACAGGGCGACGGCGTGGCCTACGCCATCATCGTCTCGCATTCGACCGACGACGGTATGACCTGGAGCGACCCGGTGCGCGCGCATGACGACGGCAAGCCGGTGGAACACGGTTTCGTCTCGTTCTGGCCGGCGGCGCGCGACCGGCTGGGGATGGCGTGGCTGGACGGACGCAACACCGCGGGTGGCGCGCATGCCGGCCACGATGGCGGCGCTGCCGATGCCGCGCCCGAAGGCGCCGGTATGACCTCGCTGCGCGCGGCCACCATCGACACCGCGTCGCGAATCGCCGATGCGGTGGAAGTCGATCCATCGGTCTGCGACTGCTGCGGCACCGATGTCGCCGTCACCGCGCGCGGGCCGCTGCTGGTCTATCGCGACCGCGCTGCCGGCGAGATCCGCGATATCTACGCCACGCGCCTGGAAGACGGCGCCTGGCAGGCCCCCAAGGCCGTGCACGCCGATGACTGGACCATCGCCGCCTGCCCGGTCAACGGCCCGGCGGTCGCCGCCGCCGGCAACGACGCCGTCGTCGCCTGGTATAGCGCCGCCAACGACGTGCCGAAGCTGCAGCTCGCGCGCAGCGCCGATGCCGGCGACAGCTTCGGCGCGCCGGTCGTCGTGGACCAGGGTGACGCGGTACAGGGGCGCGCGGACGTGGCGCTGGATGCGAAACAGGTCTGGGTCACGTGGCTGCACGAGGACGCCAAGGGCCAATCATTGTGGCTTGCGCGCTACGCGCCGGACCTGTCGCGCGAACTCTCACGCACCGAAATCGCGAAGCTGCAGGGCCGCGGCCGCGGCACCGGCTTCCCGAAGCTGGCCGTGCGCGACGGCGAGGCCTACCTGGTCTGGACCGACATCGCAGGCGGCGTGCCAGGATTGCATGGCGTGCGCGTCAAGTCGCCGTGAGGCGGGCCGGCATGCATTCGGCCTCGACGCGGATGCAGGCCCCAGCGGTGACCGCTGAACCTTGAACGGATCGCACGAGACTGCGGCGATAGCGTTATCGCACCGGCGTGGCGATGACTTCCAGCGGCCCTTGCCTGGGCAGGGAGGCCTTGATGGCGAAGGGCTGGGTTGCGTGCCGGATCACGAAGAACTCGGCGACCGTCTCCCCGCCCGTGGTGGTTAGCCGGGGCGCGAAGTAGCTGCCGCCCGCGGACGTGATCAGGCTGATCGACAGCTTGTCCTCCGGCGGCACTGGGCGCCCCGCGGCCTGTCCATCGAATGCCGAAACGACATTGGCCCACCACGTCGCGTCGGCCTGGCCACCGCAGCGACGCAGGACCTCGGCGGTCGCAAGGCGATCGTTCGCGCCGCCGATCAGGGCGCCGTCACCGGGTAGCCCGTAGTGCACCACGCCCGCGTCGGGCAACGCCCTGTTGGAGGCACGATAGAACTTGCATTGCCCGGTCGAGAGCGCTTCGCTCGGCTGGACGACGACGTCGCCCGTGTTCCAGTCGAGGTCCTGCGCGACCGAGGCGACGATCTTCTCGCGTATCGACGAATCTTGGTTCATGGGAGATTCCTGGGTGCAGGCGGCGAATGCCGAGCAGCCGAGCAGGGCGGTGCCCAAGGGCACCATCCAGCGGCGCATGGTCTTCGATCTTACGCGTTGATGCGTCAATGGTTGTCCGTGTTGCCCGGGGGCCGCCCATCTGCCGGCGCGGCATCGGCGCCGCCCGGCGGGTTCCAGCTGCCCGGATCGTTCATGACGGTTTCGTAATTGTCCTGGTTCACCGTCACGCCCGTGAGCTTGGAGAGCACGTCGAAAATCTGCGCCGCCTCGCCGGACTTGTCCAGTGCACCGTCGGTATCCCACCACCAGTCGCGTTCGACGCCATGCGAGGATTCGGAGTAGATCCCGTTCTCGTCGAGCAAGGTGCGCCAGATGGCGACCGCTTCGGCACGTGTCACCGGACGGCCGTTCTGCGCCTCCATGCCGGTGACGTAGGCCTGGTACTCCTTGGCGAGGTAGTCATAGGTGGCGCTGACGTGGACGTCATCGATGGCGTGGTTGATCTCGTGCGGCACCGCGTTGACGATCTGCCATTCGGACTGCGACGTGACGGCGTTGTTGTCGGCCGGGACGTCGGTGAGGTTCATCGATACCAGCTTGCTGCCGGGGTTGGAATGCGCACCGACGCCAGGCGCCTGCGTGGTCCATTCCAGCGAGTAGCCCTCTTCCAGCAGCTTCTCCAGCGTGTTGTCCAGCACTGTGCGATCGCCGCCATTGTTGTAGGTGGACATGTAGGCGATGGTCTTGAGCGTGCGCTGCTGGTCTGCCAGCGACATGTTCTGGAACCAGTCCTGACCGAGCAGGCGGTCGAGATTGGCGACCGACGTGGAATCCGGATAGTTCGACACCTGGCTGAGCACCGCGGTGCGCTCCGCGGCATCCAAGTTGCTGAAGTTCTCGCTTTCGACCAGGTGCTTGATGCTGGCGGGTAGTGCGGTGTCGCCTGGCTCACGCGCCGCCAGCGCGTTCTCGACCAGTTGCTGGTCGGAGGACGGCAGCGCCTTGAATTCCGGCGAATGCAGCAGCACGAACTCGGTCAGTTTGGCCGTCCTGCCTGTTGGATCAAGCGCCTGGAAGGAAGGGTCGCTGATTTGCCGGGCCAGATCCGCAGTCGTCGCGGCGTTGCCCTGCCCGTCGCGGAAGGCTTCGGAAACGAGCTTCTGGTCTGCTTGCGACAAGCCTTGGAATTCCGGTGAGTTGTACAGCTCCGCTGCGGCGTTGAATTCCTCGTTCGTCAGGGACGAGAGGCCCAACGGACTTGTGCCCGCGTCGCTGAGGGTCGCCAGCCGCAGCGCGTCCTTGACTTCCTCGGGGACCGCAGGATCCAGCAACGCTGCCTCGACATCCGCGGGTGTCGTCAATTCCGAAGGCAATATCCAGTGGGAATTGCCGCCCGCCGTCGCGACCAGGTCGCCGTAATAGTCCCCCGACTGGATCTTATCGAGCGCAGCCTGCAGGTCCTCCCGGCTGACGATATTGTCGACCTTGCCCTTGCCGGCACCGCCGACGTCCAGGAAATTCCTTGACGCATCGCTATCCAGCAGGAATTGCGCGGCATCGCGCAGATCTTGCGGGATGGAAGTATCCGGGCTCGTCACCAACGCCTCTAGATCGGCTCGGCTGATCGTGGTCCCGGCTGGGTCGGTGAAGGACCACTGCGCTTGCGCGGCCCGGTCATAGTTGGCGAGCAGGGTATTGGTGGCGGATTGCAACGTGGTCGACATGCGCGAACCGTCCGACAAGGCGATGGTCGCAACTTACTGCGCTGCGCCGCGGGAGCCAAACTAGTGATGACCCTAGGCAATTCCCTGCATGTTCAGCTTCGCAGCATCCTTGGCTTGATGCGCCTGTTCAGCATGGGGCTGTGCGCATTACTTCTCCTTGCGCCAGTTCACCGAGCCGCGGTTCTCCACGCTGCTCGATTCGACCTCGATGTCGAAGCCCTTCTTCAGCAGGTACTTGAGCGTCAGCACCTGGCCGGTGCCGAGCAGCGAGACGCCGAAGCCGACGTACAGCCGCGGCGAGAGTTGCTTGCCGATGCCCAGCACGCTGCCGCCGAGCGCGCGCGATTCCATCACGCCGGCGTCGTCGAGGCCGATCTTGCTGCCGATCTGCCCGGCCAGCAGGCTGCCGCCGGCGTTGAGCGCGGCGGTGGCGGCGTTGAGCTGGTTGCTCTCGTCGCTGGACAGGTTGGAAGTCGAACGCCCGAGCGCGAGATAGGACAGCGCTTCGGAATCGTTGGTCGCCGGGTCCGTCCACACCCTGGCCTGCGGCGAAGAGGCGCGGCCGGTGACATCGATGCCGGCGGTGATGCCCTGGGCTTCGATCCGGCGTTCGGCGCGGATGTCGAGGATCGGGTCCGACACCGGCCCGTTCGACCACACCAGGTGGCCGCGGCTGATCTGCAGCTTCTGTCCGTAAGCGGCGTACCGGCCGCCGACCTCGAGGTTGCCGACCGCGGTCATCTCGCGCCCCGGCACCGCGCGCACGCGCAGGTCGCCGCCGAGGGTGCCGTCGAGGCCGAAGCCCTTGAGCTTGACGTCGTCGCCCATCACCAGGGTCAGGTCGAGGTCGAGCGGCGAGGCGCCGGTGCGTTCGGGGTCGACCGGGTCGAGCACCACCACGTCGGGCGAGGCCGACACGCCTTCGTCGAGGCGTTCCAGGTCGATCAATGCGCTGGGCACCGTCACCTTGCCGGTGACGCTGAGCGGCTGGCGCGCGGCGTAGCGCACGGTGATGTCGGGGTCGGCGATGGCGCGCAGGTCGCGGGTGTTGGACAGCAGCACGTCGTCGCCGTGCAGCCGGATCACCAGCGGGGTGTCGTCGCCGCGCCAGCCGAGGCTGCCGTCGACCTGCAGGATCCCGGCTTGCGCGGCGCTGTCCGGCGGCGCGGAACGCACGCTGCCACTGATTCGTGCGGTGCCGTCGGCCAGCGCATCGAGCCGCACGTTGCCGCTGTCGAGCAGGATCCCCAGCGCGGGCAGCTCGGTGCTGAAATCGCTGAGTTGCGCCTGCCCGCCCAACGACGGCGCGGCGCGCGTGCCGGCGAGGGTGACGTGGCCTTCGAGCTTGCCGGTGGGTTCGACGATGTCCTGCGAGAACAGCTCCAGCCAGGTCAGCTCGTCGGTGTCGATGTCGACCTCGCCGGCGAGCGGCGAATCGCCATCCCAGCCGGTGGCCACGCGGGCATCGATGCGGCCATCCCCGTTGAACGCGCTGGCGAGCGTGGCGTTGATGCGCTGCGGGTTGAAGTCGGCGTCGAGGCTGAGATTGCTGTAGCCGATCACGTCGCGGCGCGAACGCTGGCTCATGCGCAGGCCGCCGTCGGCGGAGGAGACCTTCACGCTGCCTTGCCAGGCGTTGCCGGCCGGCCGCAACTGGCCGTCGATCGCGATTTCGCCGCGCAGGATCCATGGCCGCCCGTCGCCGCGTTCGGGCAGGTAGGGCGTGGCCAGCGACAGCGGCAGGCCGCGGCCCTCGACCGCAAGCCCGCGGCGCGGCCAGTCGGCGCTGGCGCACAGCGAGCCGCCGTCGGTGGCCGCGAAGCAGCTTTGCGACAGCGTCCAGTTGCGGCCGCGCTGCGCGTAGCGCGCCGGCGACTGCAGGCGCCAGGCCGCGCCCTTGGCCGGAGCGAGCTGCAGCGAGGCCAGCGTGCCCTGCCAGTTCGCACCGTTCTTCATGGCGCTGCCGGCCAGGTCGAGCGCGCCGATCTCGCCGCGCGCGCTGGCGTCGAGCTGCAGGTCTTCGACCGCACCGGTCGCGTCGATGCGCACGCTGTCGAACGCGACGCCGGCATTGACGCCGCTTGCCGACAGCGCCAGCGCGCCGTTGCCGCGACGCCAGGGCAGGCGCCCCTTGGCGAGCAGCGAGGCGGCGGTGTAGTCGCCGTATTCTAGGCCGCTGCCGGTGAGGTCGGCTTCGACATCGGGTGCGTTGCGCGGACCGGCGAGGCGCAGCGTGCCTTGCAGCGTGCCGGCGGCGTCGGGCAGTAGGTCGTCCAGATGCAGCGGCGAGAGGCGCGCGTCGACCGCGATCACGTTGGCCACCCGGCCCTCGGCGTCGATGCGGCTGTTGCCCGCGCTCAGCACAACCTCGCCCGAATAGACCGGCTGCACCGTGGGGCTGGCCAGCGCCTTCAACTCGGCGCGGGCGCGGCCCTTGAGCACGCGGCCGCGCAGTTGGCCGCCGATGCGCGGGATGTCGATGGTGGCGTCATAGCCGCCGTCTTCGCGCGCATTGCCGTTGCTGGCGATGTCGGCGTCGACCGCGCCTTTCCAGCCGTCGACGAAGAAGCCCGGATCGAAGCCGTCGAGCGTGGCGCGGGCGTCCCAGTGCAGCCGTGGTGCGGTGCCGGCCTCGCCTTCGACGTCGATGCGGCCGCGGTCGAGCGCAAGGTTCACGGTCCCGGAATACGTTTCGCCGCGCGCCGTGATGTCGACCTTGCCTTCGAGCGCGCGGCCGCGCAGCGTGCCGGTGAGCGCGGGTACGGACAGCGTGGCGTCGAAGCCGCCGCCGTCGAGCGCGCGGCCTTCGGTGGCCAGCGTGCCGTCAATGTCGCCGTCCCAGCCGGCGGCGAAGTAGCCGGGGTCGAAGCCGTCGAGGGTGGCGTCGAGCTTCCAGCTGGTCGTCGGGCTCCACGCAATGTCGCCGCGCGCATCGAGCGTGCCGGTCGGCGTCGTCGCCCGCAGCGTCCTGAGCGTCATGCGGCCATCGTGGCCGCGGCCGTCGAGCGTCACCGCTGCCTGGTCGCCGTTGCGGGTGATGCCGGCCGTGCCCACCGCGGCCCAGGCGGCGGTGGTGCCGGCGAGGCCGAGGTCGGCGTCGAGCGCGATCACCGGCGTGGCGTCGGTGCTGGCGACCGGGTCGGCCGGCGCGCCGCCGAACCGCAGGCCGCGTGCGTTGAGCGCGTAGCGGAACGTTGCGTGCTTCGGGTCGCTGAAATCGCCGCGCCCGCGCGCGGTGACGATGCCGCCAAAGATCTCCAGCACCAGCGGTTCGAACGCCAGCACCTTCTCTTCAAGCACCAGTTTCGATGGCCGCACGATGGCGCGCAGTTCGCCTTGCTCGAAGCGGCCCTGCACGGTGGCGGTACCGCCCACGCCGTCGGCGCTCAACTGCAACGAGGCCGGCGTCGGGCTCGGTTCCTTCGCACCGGCCAGCAGCGCAGTGTCGAGCCTGTCGGCCTGTGCGCGCAGCTGCCATGTGGGCGTGTCCTTGCCGCGCAGCTGCAGGGTGGCGCGCACCGGGCCGGGCAACGCGCCGCCGATGCCGACGTCCATGCGCTGCAGGTTGCCGCGCGCCACCAGGCCAACGCGCAATGGCGCGCGCCGGAGTGGCGACGCGCTGTTGCCGGCGACCGGGATGATCGCGGTGGCGGTCAGGTTGGTGCGGTAGTCGTCGCGCGGCGCGTAGTCGCCGTGCGCGGTGAAGCGGCCACGGTCGCTGTCGACCACGACCTGTTCGAGATGCAATGTCTGCTCGCGCGCATCAAGGCCGCCACGCACGCTGCGGATGTCGATCATCGGCTCGCCGACCTGCGAGATGCGCAGGCCGTCGATGCGGATCGCGTCGGCCTGCAGGCCGATCGGCGGGGTGATGTCGGGCAGCACCTCGGGCCAGGTCGGCAGCTCGAACGGCGAGTCGGTTTTCGGCAGGTCGAGCGTGGCGCCCTCGACGATCATCGTGTCCAGCCGCAGCAGCTTGCCCAGCAGTGGCCGGATGTCGGGGTCGATCACGATCCGGCGCGCGGTGAAGGTCAGCGTGCCCGGGTTCGCGCATTGCCCGTAGGGCACCGGCTCGCCGCCCTCCTGCGGGCAGGTCTTCTGCACGAAGCGCACGCCATGCATCGTCAGCGGGCCGCTGGCCGGCCCTTCGGCGCGGCTCCACGACAGGCTGGTGCCGGCCGGCAGCCGTGCCTTGACCTGGGCGAGCAGGAAGTCGCGCCCACCCAGCGTGGTCAACAGCCACCACGCCACCACCAGCACCAGCAGCGCGAGGCCCACGGCAGTGAACGCGCTGCGCCGCGCCAGCACCCTGGCCCGTGCCCGGCGGCGCGCGCGCAATTCGGCGATGCGCGCCTCGCGCTGTTCGGGCGTGAGATCGGGATCGATGCGTCGGCGGCGGCGGAAGGTCGGCGCCATGCTCAGAACTCCGCCCCGATGCTCAGGCCGATCGTGAACGGCGAATCGGGATGGTCGAGGCCGCGCGCGATGTCGAAGCGCAGCGGGCCCACCGGCGATTTCCAGCGCACGCCGACGCCGACGCCGGTGTGCCAGTCGACGTCGGTGCCGTCGAACGCGCTGCCGCTGTCGACGAACACCGCACCGCCCCAGCTGTCGTCGAAGTAGTGCTCGAACTCGCCGCTGGCGGTGACCACGTTCTTGGCGCCGATCGAGAAGTCGCCGATGCGCGGGCCGACCTCGCGCCATTCGTAGCCGCGGATGCTGCGGTCGCCGCCGGCGTAGAAGCGCAGGCTCGGCGGCATCGCGGTCAGCGCGTCGGTGAAGGTGTGGCCGAACTCGCCGCGCACGATCAGCCGGTTGCGCTCGCCCAGGCCCTTGAACCAGCTCGCACGCGCGTGCACCTGGGCGAAGCTGGCATCCGAGCCCGCGCCCTCGACCCCGCCGCGCAGGACGACCGAGCCGCCGATTCCGCGGCGCGGGAACAGCTTGTCGTCGACGTCGATGTACTCGGCCCGCAGCGCCGGGAACGCGAACGTCGCGAAGCGGTACGCGGTGGGCGTGTCCGGGTCGCCGTCGTCCTCGGCCACGTAGGCCCAGCGTTCGCGCAGCACGTGCAGCGAGGCGACCAGGTTGAGGTGGCGGTTGTACTGGCCGCTGCGGCTGGCCACGAACTCGACCCGGCGCGAATCGATGTAGTCGGTCTGCTCGTCGGCGAACTGCAGGCTGGCGGTGTACCAGCCGTCGAGCCAGGCGAACGCGGGGATCCGGTACTGCAG
>Ga0307414_10001065_pt1 | contig 14033 bp, 12 predicted proteins | sample DK1Ometagenome_FD_203804 | JGI IMG/M metagenome (GOLD analysis project Ga0307414, IMG submission 203804) | Maize rhizosphere microbial communities from greenhouse at UC Davis, California, United States - DK15-O-3 | ecosystem: Host-associated > Plants > Roots > Rhizosphere > Soil | place: USA... | reverse complement strand
GCGCGACCGGCAAGCGCATTGCCGAGATCGTGAAGCCCGGCGTGGCGCACAAGCCGCTCGCTGCCGGATCGGAAGAGCTCTCGCTCGCCCGTGTCGATCATTTCCGCCATGCCAAGGGCGGCTCGCCCACGGCTGACATCCGCCTCGACATGCAGCACACGATGCAGGCGCATGCCGCCGTGTTCCGCACCGATGCGCTGATGGCAGAGGGTATCGAGAAGCTCGAGAAGATCTACGCCGGCATGACCGACATCGGCATCAATGATCGCTCGATGATCTGGAATACCGATCTGATCGAGACGCTGGAGCTGGATAACCTCATCAGTCAGGCGCTCTGCACCATCAAGGGCGCCCGCGCCCGCGAGGAAAGCCGCGGCGCGCACATGCACGAGGATTTCCCCGAGCGTGATGACAAGAATTGGATGAAGCACACGATCAGCTGGTTCGAGGGCTGGGGTGGCAAGGGCGGCACTGTGACGCTCGATAGTCGTCCTGTGCATGAATATACGCTCACGGACGAGATCGATTATATCAAGCCGAAGAAGCGCGTTTATTGAACTGATCCGACCGGTGGGCTTGAAGGCTGCCGGTCGCCTCTGTTGATTCACACCACTGAAACGGAGAGCGGACCAGCCGCAGGGCTGATCCGCTATTTTTTTGGCCACTGGCTGCGGTCGTTTTTGACCCGGTCAAAGCCAGTGATACTGGGTCAGGGACCCTGAAGCTGGCGCGTCAGCTCATAGCTTGCGAAAGCGCCTGCTTGATGCGGAGTTTCTGCTTCTTGAGGGTGGCCACCAGGAATGAATCTGGTGCGGGGCGTGTCGTCTCATGTTTCAGCTTCGCCTCTAAGCCGGCGTGCTTGGCATGTAGTGCGGAAACGTGGGTTGAATCCATCATGTCCTCCTTCCATTTTGACAATGGAAGGCCAGTAAATCACCGATCGCGGTCGCTGTCTGCGTCTAATTTGTGACGATGCGATGAGGTGACCCCCGTCGTGCGCTGACATGACCATACATTAAACATCGCGCGCCGCAGATAGCCGTGTCATTGCGCGTCGCCGCAAGATTCCGCGCAAACCATGTTTCATTGTTTCGCGCGTTCCTCATTGCCGGAGCGAGGCGGCGATGCGATAGCCGCTGCATTGCAATGCGAGGGCGCGAATCGGTGTTATCGGTGGAAGAAATCGAGCAGCGTTTGGAGCTTTTGCGCACCGAGCATCGCGATTTGGATAGCGCGATCCTGTCGCTCAGCCAGATTGCTCAGCCGGATCAATTGCTGCTCGCCCGCATGAAGAAGCGCAAACTGCGCCTACGGGACGAAATCGTGATTTTGCAGGATAGCCTCATCCCGGACATCATTGCCTGATCCTGCTTACTGCCCGGTTTGCTCCAAACTGACACGAACGGCGCGAGCCTGCAGCGCCACATGGTTTATTCGAGGTTAACCGACCTGACAGGAATTACATCCTGTGGCAGCAGGATTGGCATGAACGACTCAGCGACCCTCATGCACCAATTTGATCGGCGGCTGATCGACGGCCTTTATACCGAGGCGATGGTGCTTGCCGATGAGGCGCGCGGCTTCTTCGATTATCGCGCTGAGGAGAATCGCGCAGGGCTGGGCAAGATCGAGCGGGTGGAGTTTTCCTGCGAATCGCTGAAGGTCACGACCCGGCTGATGCACGTCATCGCTTGGCTACTCACCCAGCGCGCTATTTTCAGCGGTGAATTGTCGGAGGGCGTTCGCCATGATCCGCGTTATCGGCTCGGCGAGGCGGCGCCATCACTTGGTGGCAATCTGGATCGGTTCAGCAATGACATGCTGGCTTTGATTGATGCCAGCGAAGATTTGTATGACCGCGTCGCGCGGCTTGAGGATCAGTTGTTGGGCAGGAGCCGAGGAATGCCCGGCGGCATCTTGAGCCCCGCACGAGACCTGCTCGCACAGCTTGAACGCGCCCTCTAAAAGGCAGTTTTTGCCCAAGTTGCGCCAATCTGTGCTTCCCCTGCTTCAAATCACCGCGATTACGGCCTTTTGAGTGCGATGCCGCTTGCAGTCGTGGAGCGAAGTCATAGACAGGCATAATGCTGCGGCCGTCGCCTCCTGGCAGGATATCTTGTCTCGTTTGGCTGATCGCGCTTGCGGTTCCGGCTGGATTTGTCACGTCGTCCGTGCGCGCGCAGCCGCTAAAGCCTGCCCAACCACAAGCCGCTCCGCTGCCGCAGAGCGATGACGCGCTGACACTGGATGATATGCCAGACATCGACCTCGATTGGCCCGATCTTGCAGCCCCTGCAACGCCCTTGCCAGCCGAGGAGCCTGCGCTTGTCGATGGAGGCGCGCTGCCAGCGCAAATCCCCATCATGCCAGCGGACGGCGAATCCGTTGATGCTGGATCGGCAGTCAGGCCCGCTCAACCTGGCAGCACATTCGCTAACGCGGCCAGCGCCGCGCAGGCCGATGCGCTGGCCGCGCTCGATCCATCCGTGCCACTGCGTTACCGCACGACGTTAGAAGGCATTGGCGATGCTGGCGATGCCTTGCTGCGCACCCGGTTCGATGCGCTTTCGGCGCTGAAACAGGCGCAGGGCGACCGCGCCAATATCGCGCAAATCCGGCGCCGAGGCGAAAGCGATGTCGAGCTTGTGAACGAGCTGCTGCGCGTGCGCGGCTATTATGAAAGCCGCACACGGTTGCGGCTGGGCATCGGCTCGGCTGCGGATGCGCTTGTGGATGTGAGCCTTAACGCCAATCCGGGGCAGCGCTATCTGCTTGATGCGGTTGAGGTTTTTGGACTGGAAGGCGAAAGCCCGCTGGGCGGCGCGCTGCGGCGCTTCTTTGAGGTGAAGGTCGGCGATCCGGCGGATACGGACCTCATCCTCGCGGCTACGGACAAGCTGCGCACCGAGCTGGGCCAGGGCGGCTATCCCTTTGCGGATGTGCGCGAGCCGGTGCTGACCGTGGATCATCAGCAGCGCCAGGCGATCCTCAATCTGAATGTGGATACGGGCGGCTTCCGGCGGTTCGGCAGCATTATCGTGAATGAGGAAGCGCCGTTCGATGCGCGCCATGTTGGGGTGATCAGCCGCTTTGGGCCCGGCGAGGCCTTCAAGCAAAGCGATGTGACGGATCTCAACCGCGCGATCATTGCCACCGGGCTGGTCTCACAGGTTACGATCACGCCAAAGCAGGGCGAAACCAACGAGACCGTCGATCTTGTCGTCAATATGAGCGCAGCGCCGCCACGCACCATCTCGGGCCAGATCGGCTATGGCACGGGCGAGGGCGCAAGGATCGAGGCGAGCTGGCAGCATCGCAATTTCTTCCCGCCCGAAGGCGCGCTCACCCTGCGCGGCGTTCTGGGCACGCAGGAACAGAGCCTTGTTGGGGTTCTGCGGCGCAATAATCTGGGGCGGCGGGACCGGGCGCTGAATGTCGAGATTGGTGCTGCACATCTGGATCAGCCTGCTTTTGATGCGCTCACAGCGGGTATCAGCGGCAGTTTCGAGCAGCACACCAACATCATTTTCCAGAAGGAATGGACCTGGTCCTTCGGCGCTGAGCTGCGCATCAGCGATGAGAGCAGTCTTTACGGTGAGTCGCCAGTGCCTGTGCGGCGGACCTATGTGATCGCGGCGCTGCCCACGAGCCTGACCTATGACGATAGCGACGATCTGCTGGACCCGACGAGTGGCTTCCGGCTGGGCGGGCGGCTTTCGCCTGAACTCTCGTTGCAGAACGGCGCCTTCGGCTATGTGCGCGCGCAGATGGACGCCAGCGCTTACCTTCCGGTGAGCGAACGGATCACCATTGCCGGGCGGGTGCGCATCGGCACGATTGTGGGCGCGGAACATGACCGCATCGCGCCGACGCGGCGCTTCTATGCGGGCGGAGGCGGATCGGTGCGCGGCTATGGCTATCAGGCGATTGGCCCGCGCGATTTGAACAATGATCCCGAGGGTGGGCGCAGCCTTGGCGAGCTTGCGATTGAGGCGCGCATCCGCTTTGGCGGCGCTAACCAGTTCGGCATCGTGCCGTTCATCGATGCGGGCACCATCTCGTCGCAGGCCTTGCCGACGCTGAGCGAATTGCGCGTCGGTGCGGGCCTGGGCTTTCGGTATTATAGCAATTTCGGGCCGATCCGCATCGATGTGGGCACACCAATCAATCCGCAGCCGGGCGATTCGCGCATCGGCGTTTATGTCTCGCTGGGGCAGGCCTTCTGATGGCCGACGCGCACACGCCAGACCCGGTTGATGCAGGTCGAGCGATCAAGCCGCGCCGCCGCTCCCGCTGGCGTTCTGGTCTCAGCCTGAGCATCATCGTCCTCTTCGTTGCGCTGCTGGTCGGCATCTGGGGCGGTATCCGCTGGATCGACAGCGAGAGCGGCCATTGCTTCTTCATCCGGCAGGTGGAAAATTGGCAGCCCCGCTCGGGCCTTCGCATCACCATCGGCTCTGTCGAAGGGCGATTGCTCAAATCCGTGACCCTGCGCGATGTGCGTTTCTCGGACAGAAAGGGCGAGTTCGGGCGGATCGCGCGGGCGGACCTCAACTGGTATCCAATGGGCTGGCTCTCCAACCGGCTCGATATTGATCGGCTGCATGTGCATTCCGCCGATATGTCGCGGATGCCGGAGCTCGTGCCATCACTGGAGCCGCAGGATAGCTTGCTGCCCGGCTTTGACATCCGGCTGGCAGAGCTGCGCATCGATCGCTTCGGCCTTGGCGCAGGCGTGCTGGGCACGCCGCATGTGGTGCGCGCGGTGGGCGATGCGGATATTCGCTCGGGCCGCGCGGTGATATCGCTGCTGGCAACGGCGCCGCGCACGTCCGATGTGATCCGGCTGGAGCTGGATAGCCGCCCGGATGACAAGAAGTTCGATATCAACGCTGTCGTCGTTGGCCCGGCCAATGGCGTGGTGGTGGGCTTCCTCGGATCGGACGAAGCGGTTGCGCTGAGCCTGAATGGCGATGGCGATTGGACCCGCTGGCGTGGGCGGCTGGCGGCGCTGAAAGGCAATGCCGTTGCTGCCAATGTCGCGCTAACCGTGGAAGAAGGGCGATATCGCGCCAATGGGCCGCTGGCGCTGCTCGGCCCGCTCGCGCCGCTCAAGGTGCTGGGTGCGGATCGTGCGCAGATCAGCACGGATATGCGCTTTGACCAGCGCATGCTCTCTGGCACCGGATCGCTGGCGATGCCTGCGGGCCAGATCAGCGCCACAGGCGGCGTGGACTTTGCGCGCAACCGCTTTGACGAATTGCGGCTGGACGCGCGGATCACGCAGCCGGGGCGCGTGGTGCAGGGCCTTTCGGGTCAGCCGGTGCAAGTGCGCGCGCGCCTTTCCGGCCCGTTCAAAAATGCGCAGGTCGGCTATCTGCTGACGTCTGCGCGGTTGCAGCATGGCGCCGTTCAGCTGCAAAATCTCCGGCTGGCTGGCGAGGGCATGACGGTCGGGCAGCGCGGGCGCTTCCCCATAAGATTGACGGCGCAGTCCCTCTCGCTTGGTCAGAAGGCCATCGATAATCGGCTGCGCAATTTCGTGTTCGATGGCGTTTTGCAGCGGGACGGCAATGCGCTGCGGCTGGCGCCCACGGCGGTGCGAGCGAGCGGCTTTGCCGGTCAATTGCAGGGGCAGGCCGATCTGGCGAGCGGCGCTTATCTTGGCAATTTGCGCGCGGGGTTCGATGGGCTGGAGCTGCCCGGCCTTGGCAGGCTGGACCTTGATGGCGTGTTGCGCCTCTCCCGCGCGGCAGGCGCGAAAAGCCAGTTGGGCGGCACGATCCGCGCCGCCCTGCGCAGGCTCGATAATCAGTTTCTGCTCGGGCTGGGCGAGGGGCTTCCAGTCCTCACCAGCGATGTTGCGCTGGCGCCGGGGGGCGTGGCCTTGCGCAATCTGCGCGTGGCTGCGCCTGCGCTGAGCCTTGCTGGCGGCGGCGTGATCGATACGCGCGGGCAGTTGAATGTGCAGGGCCGGGGCGAGCACCGCTCTTACGGCCCGGTGGAGCTCAAGCTATCCGGCTCGCCCAGCCGCCCGCAAGTGGATGTGACGCTCGCTCGCCCGCTTCCCGCCCTGGGCCTCTCCAATGTGCGAGCGCTGCTGGTACCAGACAGTGCCGGCTATGACGTGACGGTCGAGGGCGGCTCCATGCTCGGGCCGTTCAAGGCGCTGGGCGCGATCCTGATGCCGCCGGGCGGGCAGGCGGTGATTGCGGTGACGAACCTTGGCGTGAGCAATGTCGTCGTGCGAGGCGACCTTGTGCCCACGCAGGGCGGCTTGCTCGGCACGCTCAACCTCTCCGGCCCTGCTGATGGCGAGATTGCGCTGTCCATGGTCGAGGGCGTGCAACGCATCGGCTTCGATGTCGATCTGAGCGGCGCCAATTTTGCAGGCTCGCCCGCCATCCTCATCAATCGCGGCACGGTGAAGGGCGAAGCGCTGCTGAAACCCGGCGCCGTGACGATCAATGCGGATGCGCAGGCGCGCGGTTTGCGGGTTGGCCGCGTCCGCATCGGGCGCTTTGCTGGCGCGCTCAAGCTGGTGAATGGAGAGGGCTCGGCCACCGTCTCCATGAGTACGCGCAGTGCGCAGCCATTCAGCCTGCAAGCGCGCGCAGCGATCGCGGCCAATCGCATCGGCATCGATCTGCAGGGCGCCGTCGATACGCGCGCCTTCAAGCTGGAGCGCACGGCGGTGCTCACGCGCGAAGATGATGGCTGGCGCCTCGCCCCGGCAACGCTGCGCATGCAGGGCGGGGGCTTGCGGATGAGCGGCTTCCTCGGCGCCACAGCCACGCATATCGATGCGCAACTGCAGGCCATGCCGCTCGCCTTGTTCGATCTGGCGAACAGCGATCTTGGCCTCGGCGGCGCGGTGGATGGCAGCGTCTCCTTCGACTGGCCACGCGGCGGTGAGCCGACGGGCAAGATGAACCTGCGCGCGCGGGGCCTCACGCGCTCCGGGCTCGCGCTCAGTTCTGCGCCCATCGACATAGGCATCAATGCGGTGCTGGATAGCCAGCGCCTCGCCGGGCGCGCGGTGGTGGCCAAGGGCGGCACGGTGGTTGGCCGGGCTCAGGCGCTGGTGACGCCGCTTGGTCGCGGGTCGCTGAGCGAGCGGCTGTTCAACGCCCCGCTCAGGGCGCAATTCCGCTATGCGGGCGATGGCGACACGCTGTGGCGGCTCACCAATATCGAGATTATCTCGCTTGGCGGCGATTTGCGCGTGAGCGCCACGGCAGGCGGCACGCTTTCCAATCCGCAAATCGAGGGGCTGGTCACGGCACGCGGCGCGCGCATTTCCAGTCCGATCACCGGCATGGCGCTGACCGATGTGACCGCCAATGGCGTTTTCAACGGGTCGCGCCTCACCATCAATGATCTGAGCGGACGCACCGGCAGCGGCAAGGTGGCCGGTACGGCGAGCTTCGATTTCTCCGCCGAGCGCGGCATCGGCATGGATATTGCCGTGCAGGCTGACCGCGCCGTGGTGCTGGATCGTGATGATGTTGGCGCGACGGTGACGGGGCCGCTGAAGATCACCTCCTCCGGCAATGGCGGCGTGATTTCCGGCGATCTGGATGTGGTCGCCAGCCGCTTCATGCTGGGCCGTGCATCCTCGGTGGCGGAAATTCCGCAAATGCGCCTCGTCGAGATCAATCGGTCGGGCGAGGAAGTGGATCGCCCCCGTGCTGCTGCGCCCTGGCGGCTGGATATCAAGACCCGTGTGCCCCGCAATCTGCGGGTTGAGGGGCTGGGGATGCAGAGCGAATGGTCCGCCAATCTCGACATAGGAGGGCTGGTGACCGCGCCTGCCTTCAAGGGGACCGCGACGCTCATCCGCGGCACCTATGATTTCGCGGGCAAGCGCTTTGATCTGGACGAAGGGCGCCTGACCTTTACCGGTTCCTCACCGGTCAATCCGCTGCTGGATATCCGCGCCTCCGCCGATGTGGAGGATTTGAGCGCCACGATCACCGTCACGGGCTCCAGCCTGCGTCCGGAAGTCACCTTCTCCAGCATCCCGGCGATGTCGCAGGATGAGCTGCTCTCGCGCCTGCTGTTCGGCACCTCCATCGCCAATCTCTCGGCGCCTGAGGCGATCCAACTCGCATCGGCAGTGGCCGCGTTCCAGGGCGAGGGCGGCGCGCTCGATCCCATCAATGCCGTGCGCCGGGCGACGGGCCTCTCGCGCCTGCGCATCTTGCCCGGTGACACGACGACGGGGCAGAAAACCTCCATCGCGGCGGGCAAGAATATCGGGCGGAACCTCTATGTCGAGCTGATCACCGATGGTCAGGGCTATAGCGCGACGAGCATCGAATATCAGATCACGCGCTGGCTAGCGCTCATCTCCACGGTCTCGACCATCGGCCGCCAAAGCGCGGCGGCGCGGATTTCCAAGGACTATTGAGCGCGGACGAGTTTGACTCGGGTGAGATGCCGATAAACTCGGTGGTCTGGCGCTAAGTCCTTGGAAAAGCACTTGAACGCCGCCATGCCAGCCGTCTCGGTTTTTGCATAATTGGCGAAACAGGCGTCGATTGAGAGAGAGACGCCTATGCGCCGAACTTAACGTCACCACCCTGCATCACCGCAATCATATCCAGATACCCCCGCGCATCGATGGGGATCATGAACTGCGCCCCAAAGCACCCCGGTAAACTCCACATGACGCGGCAATTCAGCGTCTCCACCAGCGGCAGGGCAATCTGGATCGACTCCCCACGCGCAAAGCGAGCAGGCCCGCAACTCGCCTGAAAGCCTTTGCAAGAGAGGTCGATCAGGCTCACGCCCACCTCGATCCCGCCGGGCCGAAACACCTGCGCCCGATAGGTCAGCCGATCGCGATTGACCGTCCGCCGGAATTCCCGCGCCGGTTCGCCAGCTTTGTGCCAGCCAAGGTTAGCCACGTTCAGCGCAACAGATGATTGGTGGAAGGGGCCTTCATCTGTGCCAGCGCCTGCTCATAAGCGGAATGGGGAAGCGCCTGATCGAACTCGACACCGATGCGCGCGCCCGCACTCCAGATCACCATGCCGCGCAAGGTGCCGATGCATGGCACATCGAGCGACAAGCTCTCGCCAATCGAGACCATCTGGTCACACCGTAACATGCAGCCGCTTGGCGAAATATTGGTGATCAGGGCAGAAGAGGGCGGCAGCGTCGCGCCCCAGATCTGCACCTGATATTCAACATCGTCGCGCTCGGTGCGCCGAAAATCATCCGAGGAAAAGGCCAAAGCCATGCGGTGCGCTCCCGTTTTCAGGAGCACAACATTACAGATACTGGTTAATGTCCGATCAACAGGCGGTGTGAACGTGCCTGAAAGGATGTTCGCTCAACGAACAAGCAGGGCGTGCCGCTTCTTGCCGAGGCTCAACTTCACCGGCGTTTCGCCCATCGCGACTTCATAGGCGGCATCGCGGATTGGCTCATCGTCGATACGCACGGCGCCCTCGGCAATCTTGCGCCTCGCCTCGCCATTGGAGGTGGCAAGCCCGGCCTGCGTGAGCGCAGCGACCAGCGAAATCATGTCCCCGCCGACCTGCACCGTCGGCAAATCCGCGCTCGCAGCAGAGCCCTGCTCAAAGGTCAGCCGCGCCGTCTCCGCCGCAGCCTCACTCGCAGCCAGGCCCCGGCACATTGCCGTCGCCTCGTTCGCCAAAATCTTCTTGGCCTCGTTGATCTCGGCGCCTTCCAGCGCTTCCAGTCGTGCGATCTCGTCGAGCGGCAAGTCAGTGAACAGCCGCATGAAGCGCCCTACGTCCCGGTCGTCCGTATTCCGCCAGAACTGCCAATAATCGAAATGGGAAAGCTGATCGTCATTGAGCCAAACAGCGCCGGACATGGTCTTGCCCATCTTTCCGCCATCCGCCGTGGTGATCAACGGTGTGGTGACGCCATACACCTCCGTGCCATCCACCCGGCGGGAAAGCTCGATGCCGTTGACGATATTGCCCCACTGATCCGATCCGCCCATCTGCAAGCGGCAGGCGTTGCGGCGCGAGAGCTCCAGAAAATCATAGGCCTGCAGGATCATGTAATTGAATTCGAGGAAGCTGAGCGATTGCTCGCGGTCAAGCCGCGTCTTGACCGAATCGAAGCTCAGCATCCGGTTGACCGAGAAATGCTGGCCGATATCGCGCAGGAACGGGATATACTCGAGCGCATCGAGCCACTCGGCATTGTCTGCCATGATGGCATCGCTCGGGCCATCGCCGAACGTGAGGAAGCGCTCGAACACCGTCTTGATTGAGGCGATATTGCTGCCGATCATATCAAGCGACAGCAATTTGCGCGCATCGTCCTTGAAGCTGGGGTCACCAACTTTGCCGGTGCCGCCGCCCATCAGCACGATCGGCTTATGCCCGGCCTGTTGAAGCCGCCGCAGCAGCATGATCTGCACGAGGCTGCCCACATGGAGCGAAGGCGCGGTCGGATCAAAGCCGATATAGCCGGGCACGATCTGCTTTGCCGCAAGTGCGTCAAGCGCGCTTGCGTCCGTGATCTGGTGGATATAGCCACGCTCGGTGAGCAGGTTCAGCAGGTCGGACTTATATTGGGTCATGATCGTCTCTTGGAAAGGCCGCAGTGCCTGGCAATGGGTCGGGCGCGCTTAGCATGGGATATCCGCCATGAGTAGTATTTTGGCTGAACGTCCGCTGGTCTGTCACCCGGATACGCCGTGCGATGCATTGGTGGCGCTTGGTGCGCGGATCATATTACGCGATGATCATGGCTGGGATGTTGAATTCGTCGCGGTGGGTGATCCTGCGGCTTTGCGCATCCCGTCACCCGCCGAGGCGATCCGCACCGACGATCTCTGGCGCACGACTTGCTTCGAGTTGTTCTTAGCTTTGGACGGCGATGCCTATGCCGAGCTCAATGTCTCGCCTTCCAGCGCATGGGCCGCTTATCATTTTGATCATTACCGCACGGGTATGAGGGAACTCGCACTGCCATCGCCTCGCACGCAATTGTTGGTCCAGCATGAGCGGCTGGTGCTGACCGCAAGCCTGTCCGAAGATGCCTTGCCCTGGGATCGCACCGGCGAACTTGGCATCAGTGCCGTCATCGAGGAGCAGGATGGGCGGCTGAGCTATTGGGCGCTCGCGCATCCGCCGGGCAAGCCGGATTTCCATCATCGCGATTGCTTCGCGCAGCGCCTTCCGCCAGTGGAGCGCGCATGACATTTCTGACCGGCCTTGACCGCCTCCTCGCCGATCCCGCCCTGCGCCGCCCGCTTGTCGGAAAGCGCGTCTGCCTGCTCGGCCATCCTGCCTCGGTGACAGGCAATCTCGTTCATGCGCTCGATGCGCTGGGCGCTTGCGACGATATCCGGCTCTCAGCTGCGATGGGTCCGCAACATGGTCTGCGCGGCGACAAGCAGGATAATATGATGGAATCACCCGATTTTATCGATCCAGCTTATGGCATCCCGGTGTTCAGCCTTTATGGTGAGGTGCGCCGCCCGACGCCTCAGATGATGGACTCGGCGGACGTTTTTCTCGTCGATCTTCAGGATCTTGGCTGCCGCATCTACACCTTCGTGACGACTTTGCTCTATCTGCTCGAAGCCGCTGCTGAGGCTGGCAAGACCGTCTGGGTGCTCGATCGCCCTAATCCCGCTGGTCGCCCCATCGAGGGGCTAACTCTGCGCCCCGGCTGGGAGAGCTTTGTCGGTGCAGGCCCCATGCCCATGCGCCACGGCCTCACGATGGGTGAGCTTGGGCATTGGTTTATCGCGCATTTCGGGCTCGACGTGGATTACCGCGTCATCGAAATGCAGGGCTATGATCCCGCCGCCGGTGCGGGCTTCGGCTGGCCAACGGAGCGCGTCTGGATCAACCCCAGCCCCAACGCCCCTAATCTCAACATGGCACGCTGCTATGCTGGCACCGTGATGCTGGAAGGCGCAAACTTATCCGAGGGCAGGGGCACAACCCGCCCGCTAGAGCTGTTCGGCGCGCCGGATATCGATGCACGGGCGATCGTCACCGAGATGCACGCCTTCGCACCAGATTGGCTGCAAGGCTGCATCTTACGCGATTGCTGGTTCGAACCCACATTCCACAAACACGCACAAACCCTCTGCGCAGGCATCCACATTCACGCCGATGGCCCGCATTATATGCACGAAGCTTTCCGCCCTTGGCGTGTTCAGGCGCTCGCCTTCAAGGCGATCCGTACGCTTCAGCCCGATTACCCGCTGTGGCGCGATTTCCCCTATGAATATGAATTCGGCAAGCTGCCCATCGACGTCATCAACGGCTCGCCGCTTTTACGCGAATGGGTGGATGACAGCGCCGCCACAGCCGCTGATCTCGACGCGATCACCACGCCCGACGAAGCGGCATGGGCGCAAACCCGAGCGCCGCATCTGCTCTACTGAAGATCAGCCCTGCGTCTGCCGGGCAGCAGCGCGCGCGCAAAGCAGATCCCACATCCCACGATGCTGGGCGAGCAATTGCGTCGCACCAAAGTCAAACGCGCGATACAGGCGCGCAGGGTCAGGCAGGTCGGCCAGTAGTTGCAATGTTTCGTCCCGATCGGGCAATTTGCAAATTGGCGGCTCAATGCCGAGCCGAAGCGCACCCACATCCAGTATCTTGCGGATCGCATGCCACTCCAGCGTGAGCGTCACCGCAGTGGCAAGTGCACAACCCCGCCGCTCGGACTGGGCAAGCATTTCCAGAGCGTGGCGCTGCTGCGCGACGATGGTGCTGGTTTCACTATGACCAATCGTGCTCGGAACAGGCCCCACAGCCACGCATAACTGGTTCAGATATTCCCGCTCCACGGCAAAGCCGTTGGTGGCGCTGAGTAACCAAGCCCTTGCTGCGATATCCACGGTATGCACAGCGGCATGGTCGATCAGGCCCGGCAAATGACCATGTAGATCCGTAACGAGGTGAACGAAATCGGCGAAATCGACGAGATTATGGACGAAAGACTGACGATCCCCCTGATCGGCCGAGGCGCAATAGGAATGGACGGCCGTGCCATGCTGATCAACCTGCTCGGTGATTAGCCCCGCAAGATCCTGTGATAGCGTTGTCAGCGGGCGAAGTATCATGGCAAGCCTCATTGCGCCATCCGTCACCGGATAAGCTTCGTCCCCACTGCGAGGATACGAAAGGCGAGTTAACAAGCTATTGAGAAATGGAGAGATGCCCAGAGCAAGGAGTTGGTTTAGCCGTTTTTATGAACGCTTTAGCGGCTGGCGAGCACTTGAGGTCGACCTATGATCAACGTGCCTAAAAGGGCACTATCTTAAGCGTCGCCGGAGCCGCCGTACCATTTCAACCGCCTGACGAATGATCGGAAGCCGATCTTTGATGCCAAGAGCATGTATGTCTGTGCGAGACGAACGTTGAAAGCCCAAATCGGGAACAGCAATTTTCGTCGTCAGATGCGGATTTGCTTTGCGGAACCATCCATATGCTCCATCGACGTGCATAGGGCCACCTTCGGGCGAACCCGCAGGCCGTTGTGCGATGGAGGAAAGATAGCGGCCTATGCCTGCGAGCGCTGCGCCCCTCATCGCTATAAAATGCCCGCCAAGAATGGGTTCATCGGATTGCGCCATTGCGATGGGAGTTGTGGGGGCTTGCGCAGATTCCCACTCCAGAACGGCACCGTAGAAGATTGACCAGTCACTCGCGGCAAGCTGTGCAAGAGCAGGTGGCAGTCGCGCTTCAATATCTGATGCCAGATCGAGATCATCTTCCAGCAACAGCACGGAGCCATCGCCGCGCGCCAACGCCTCCTGCCACACGCCCATATGGCTGTGAAAGCAACCTCTGGTCCCGGTGGTCGGGAAGCCGGCCGGCTTGTCAAAACGGCAAGCATCGAAGCGAAACAGCTTTGAATGGTCGAAGCTTAACCCAAGCCTCCCCAACTGCTCGCTAATCTCCCGCAAGCGATCTTTGCGAGAGGCAAGATTGATGACCACAATCCGGTCGAAAGCATCGAGAAGTGCCTGACCGGCTGCCGTGACCATCCATTATCTCCAGTCAAACAGCCGATAC
>Ga0307414_10001064_pt1 | contig 14054 bp, 11 predicted proteins | sample DK1Ometagenome_FD_203804 | JGI IMG/M metagenome (GOLD analysis project Ga0307414, IMG submission 203804) | Maize rhizosphere microbial communities from greenhouse at UC Davis, California, United States - DK15-O-3 | ecosystem: Host-associated > Plants > Roots > Rhizosphere > Soil | place: USA... | reverse complement strand
ACAACTGCGTTTGTGACTCCTCCATCTTTGTTTGATGAATCTGTACCCTCCAAAACATTGGAAAATACAGCACATGATTATCGTCTGGTAGATACTCCTGAGCTTCGTAAATCGCTCATCGCACATTTAGCGCAGCAGGAAAGCATTTGTGTGGATACCGAAACGACAGGTACGGATGCCAACCTTGCCGAATTGGTGGGATTGTCTTTTAGTACAAAACCGGGAGAAGGATACTATATTCCTTTGTCGGCCGACATCGCTGAAGTACAACCGATTCTGGAAGAGTTCAGGGCGGTATTGGAGAATGAAAATATTGCCAAAATCGGTCAGAATATCAAATACGATATCCTGATCCTGAAATGGTATGGCATCTCTGTGAAAGGAAAATTATTTGATACCATGCTTGCCCATTACCTGATCGACCCTGATACCAGACACAATATGGATGTGTTGTCTGAAAACTATTTGGGCTATACTCCGGTTTCCATTACCAAACTGATCGGACCAAAAGGAAAGAACCAGGGAAATATGAGGGATGTTCCGGTGGAACAAGTAGTCGACTATGCCGCGGAAGATGCGGATGTAACCCTACAGCTGGCAAATGTTTTCAGGCCAATGCTAAAGGAGCTAAATGCCGAAGAATTGGCAAGGGATGTAGAAAATCCCTTGGTTTATGTTCTGGCAGATATTGAAAAAGAAGGTGTTAAAATTGATATAGAGACGTTAATCAACTATTCTAAAGAGCTGGAAACAGACATTAGAAAGTTTGAACAGAACGTTTATGATAAATGTGGGGTTACTTTTAACCTGGCTTCGCCAAAACAATTGGGAGAAGTGCTGTTTGATAAACTTCAACTGGATCCTAAAGCAAAGAAAACCAAGACCGGACAATACCAGACCGGAGAAGATGTATTATTGGCATTGGCACATAAAAGTGATATTGTACAGGATATATTGGATTTCCGCCAGTTACAGAAGCTGAAATCGACCTATGTGGATGCACTTCCTTTACTGGTGAATCCGAAGACGGGAAGGGTACATACCAGCTATAATCAGGCTGTTGCTGCGACAGGCAGGTTGAGTTCTAATAATCCGAACCTGCAAAACATTCCGATTCGTAGCGATCGGGGCAGAGAGGTGCGTAAGGCCTTTATTCCAAGAGATGAAAACCATGTGTTGCTTTCTGCGGATTACTCTCAGATAGAGCTTCGTATCATTGCGGACATTAGCAAGGAAGAGAATATGCTGGATGCTTTTAATAAAGGCATTGATATTCATACCGCAACCGCTGCCAGAGTTTATGGAATTACCATTGAAGAAGTAACATCTAACCAAAGAAGGAATGCAAAAGCGGTAAACTTTGGGATCATTTATGGTCAGTCTGCCTTTGGTCTTTCTCAGAACCTGGGGATTCCAAGGAAAGAAGCTGCGGAGATTATAGAGCAGTATTTTACACAGTATCCAGGGATTAAACGATATATGTCTGATACAATGAATTTTGCCCGTGAGAATGGCTTTGTGGAGACGATTTTAGGAAGAAGAAGGTATTTGAGAGACATTAACTCTGCGAATCAGACGGTACGTGGTTTTGCAGAGCGAAATGCAATTAATGCACCTATACAGGGTTCGGCTGCGGATATGATTAAGGTGGCGATGATTAATATTCATAAGGATATTCAGGATCAGGGGCTGCAATCAAAGATGACGATGCAGGTGCATGATGAGCTTGTGTTCGATGTGTTAAAGACGGAGGTTGAGGCGATGAAAAAGATCATTTCACATCGGATGAAAACAGCGATCAAGACGACGGTACCTATTGAAGTGGAGATTGGCGAAGGGGTTAACTGGTTGGAAGCACATTAGGCTACCTGCCTTTTTAACTTATTTTTTACTTAAAAAAGCATATATACTACTCGATTCTGGAATCTTTTGCCCTGAAGGAGGGCAAAATTTCCTAGGAATCTCTTAGCATATATGCTTTTTTTTTAATTCTGCTCCTCCTTGCAAGTTTTCTAAAGGGTTGCTTGCTTTATTTTGAAGGCACTTTCTTTAGAGTTCGATCGTTTCTCCGATTGCAGGGAGCAACAAGGTTTTGTTTTCTCTTGCGAACTTGGCAATTGCTTCTTTGGTGTCGATTTCTATGACCGAGAAGGTATTGTAATGGACCCCGATTACTTTATCGCAGTCAAAATATTTAGTAGCAATCAAGGCATCGTCTACGTCCATTGTATAATTTCCGCCGATCGGTAGAATAGCATAATCCAGGTGGTAAAGTTCAGCAAGGAGTTTCATTTCGATGGTTAATGAAGTATCTCCTGCAAAGTAAACAGACTTTCCAGCGGTTTCCAGAACGAAGCCGGCGGGGTTTCCACCATAGCTTCCATCCGGCATGGAGCTGGAATGGGCTGCCCATACCATTCTTAGTTTTCCGAAGTCGAACTTCTGAGGACCATAATTCATGGAATGTACATTGGTTATTCCTTGTGTTTCCGCCCAATGAGTAACCTCAGGCATGGCAATTACCAGTGCATTGGTTTGTTTTGCGATCGTTACCAAGTCGGCAACATGATCACCATGACCATGACTCACCAGAATGTAATCAGCCTCAATTTTGCTAATGTCAATATGTTTGGCAAGTGTATTTGGAGTGATAAAAGGATCGAAAAGAAACTTTCTACCTTCTGCTTCCAAGAGGAAGCAGGACTGTCCATAATAGGTATATTTCATGATGATGAAAATTAAGATTTAAAATTATTGACCGAACATTCCGCCAAGGCCACCTAGCATGTCTTTTGTTGCAGCCTGCATTTCTGTTGCAGAAACGATATCTGCCTGAGCAAGGGCTTTGTTGATGGCAGTAAGCAGAAGCTCTTCTATTTCTTCTTTCTCTGCTTGTTTGTAGAATTCTTCTTCAATCTCAATCGCTGTAATTGCTTTGTTTGCAGTGGCTGTAATGCGGATCGCACCACCTTCTACCTCAGCAAATACGGATACTGTATCTAATCTCTTTTTTATTTCATCGGCCTTTTGTTGTGCGGCCATCAGTTTATCGAACATAATTTGTCTTTGTTACTTGTTATATGAATAAACGAAATTAAGGCAAATTGGTTTAAAGAAATAATCTTGTTAAAAGATTTATACCTAAAAAGCCATATCCTTTGCAGGTTATGGCTTTGGTCATAAGCAGTTGAAAATGTATTATAGTCCTAAACCAACGGTCATTGCTGTGACTGTTTTCGAGAAGTCGCCGATAGCACTGGCAGTCCCGGTGGTTAGGTTAATGGTATATATTTTAGTTACACCGCCAACGGTCAGGATTGCGTAAGCTGTCCTTGAAGTACTTCCGATATCAAATCCGTTGGTGCTTTCGGCATTTATACCGAGGCTTCCAACTTCAACTAAAGTACCATCATTTGGAGGTATTTGTTTGTAGAGCTTATCTGTTGCATGGTCTATGTCAAATAAGACCGTTTCTGTCGCGCCCTTAAAATTATTGGTATACGCTGCGGCACTTATTACAGGACTTCCTGGTTTTAGAATTCCATCTACGGATACTACAGCACCTGTTTCAGGATGCAGTCTTAGGTTCTGACCAGTATTGCTGACGATGCGGATGCGGTCTACGATAGGGTTGAAATCAAATCCAAAGCTAGTGCCCAGAAGGGCTGTGGTTAAAGTTCCTGCAGCGACTGGGCTGAGGGCTCCTGTAGCAGCATTGACCGTATATAAACGGCTTAGGCTTCCCAAGGCATAGATTTGTCCGTTTGCAGGTCTGAAGTCAATTCCTACTATACTTTCTGATGCGGACAGGCCAGTAATTGGTTTAGCGATTATAGTGCCAAGGCTCATCGGGTTGAAGATTAAGAAGTTATTGGCATTGTCTACTGCGTAGGCTACCGGATCTGTAGGGATGGCAATTCCTTCGATTGGGGTCGACATTGGGAATTTTCCTGCCAGGGTGGCTTTCCCTGTTTCCAGGCTGATGGTATAAATGTTGGAAAGGCCGTTTGTTGTTCCTGCGGCAAGAGCTTTGCTGTTATCCGGAGAGATATCGAAACTGCTGCTGCTGCCAATCTCGACACCAAGACTGCCAACCTCGATTAGTTTTCCATCGTTTGGAGGGTCCTGTTTATATAGCTTTTTTGTACTGATGTCAATGTCGAAGAGGGTTGTTGTTGATGCACCAGCTTTACTATTGGTATAAGCTGCGCCTGATATTATTGCGTTGTTTACCCCATTGATGTTTCCATCAGTAGCCGCTACGGCACCTGTTTCCGGATGGATTCTTAAATTTTGTCCGGTATTGGTAATTAACCTGATCCGGTCTACGGTTGGGTTAAAGTCTATACTTGCTATCGTGCCGGTGAGTATTGGGTTGAATCCGGTTCCGATTGGCCTTACAGCTCCATTTAGACGAATGACATATAGTTTGCTGGCATTGCTGACCCCATATAGTTCTCCCGTTGCCGGGCGAAAATCAATACTTAATATTTTTTCAGTTCCCGGTAGTCCGGAAATGGAGACGGAAGAAATGGATTTACTGACATCCTTCGCGTTGAACTTTAGAAGGTTGTTATTAGATAGCGCATAGAACTCCTGATCGGGGCCAGATAAAGGGTCTTCCGGGGTTGGGGTGTTATTTCTGTCTTTTTTGCAGGAACTGATGGTGCTGCTGAGGAGAAGGAGAACCAAAAGAAATTTCGGCAAGCGGTATCCCCGTAAGTCAAGGTTTTTCATAGGTAGGCGTTTTAGTTAGGAATTACCTTGACTTACGAAATCTTTTTCTATCTGGTTTTTCTCGGCTTAGCGCTTTCGTGATTCCCTCTCTTATTTCATGAGCCCTTTATAGAAATCGAGAAACAAGCTGAAAAGATCTTTATATTCCGTGAAGGGTAGAGTTTTAGCAAGGTCATTCACATCATGATACGCGCTGATGCCTCCCTGGGTATAAATGAAGAATGCCGGAACTCCTTTTTCTGTAAAAAAGTAGTGATCGCTGTTGGCTGCTTTACCTCTTGAATTTATTTTAACAAGGTATTTATTTTTGTCGTTGAGCTGTTGGAGTAGTGCGAATTCTTTGGGATGAATGCTGGCATTCACGACGGTTATGCCCGTTTCTCCGGTGCCTACCATATCCACATTGGTCAGGAATTTGATTTTTCCGAGATCAAGGAGTGGGTGTTCCACGAAATATTTTGATCCGGCAAGGCCATTCTCCTCTCCGGCGAAGCAAATGAAGGCAATGCTGTAAGGTTGAGGATGACGGGCATAATACTGAGCCAGGGTCATTAAAAAGGAGATGCCGCTGGCATTGTCGTTGGCGCCGGGGAAGTAAACTTCAGATCCCATTCCTCCGAGGTGGTCGTAATGGGCACTGAGCAACAGGATCGAATCTGGTTTTGAGGTTCCTTTTATGATGCCGCAGATATTGGCCGCCTGAAATTCCGGATTGAATTGATTTTCGATACTCATTCCGATGGTTTCAGGTTTGCCTGATATCGCAGTTTTGAGGACCTCTATGCCGGTATAGTCTGCTTGCTCCGGAGCAACAGACCAGGTCAGCTTATCTTTAAGAACCAGGACGACCCGTTGTTCCGGGTTGATAAAAGTGACGCTGTCTTTTTGAAATAATTGCGCTTGTCCTTCCTTGCCCTTGCTCTCTGGCATCACGATGAAATCTTTTCCGGGAACCAAAGCTTTTCCATTGAGGCTAAGCGACATCTTGCCGGGAAAGGTATTGGCAGGATAGGAGAAAGGTTGTTTAAACGTTTTCCCATCCAGCGGGCTTAATCCGTAAGCTTTAAATGAAGCACTGATAAAATCTGCAGCCTTGCTCATTCCGTTTCTGGTATAGCCCCGGCCCCACATTGTTTTTGAAGTTAAGGTATCCAGCAATGCCCTTGCCGTTTGGAGATTCTGCGATAAAACGGGGGTGCTAAGTACCATGAAGCAGATAAAGAAGTACTTTCTCATAGGAATGGAAATGTTTTCCTCATCGGAGGATTCGTTAAATCGTAAATATATAGAATTGAAATCTGTTGATGATTAAAACAGATGGGTAAAAATCTTGTTATTGGAGGTACTTGTACACTTAAACCCTTTCTATGGATATTCGCTCAAATGAGCCGTTTTTGCTGGTGAAAAATGGATTGCTGCACACTTACCCTTCTCTTAGAGAACATCTGACCTGTGACATCCTCATCGTTGGGAGTGGAATAACAGGGGCTTTGATGGCCCATTCATTTATAGAGAAAGGCTACGATACGGTGTTGATTGATAAACGGGAAGTCGCCCATGGAAGCAGTTCCGCCACGACTTCCATGCTGCAGTATGAAATTGATGTACCCTTGCATGAATTGATCGGGATGATCGGAGAACAAGGCGCTGTTGCCAGCTATAAGGCCTGTCGGGATTCGATTGACACTTTGAGGCAATTGATTAAAGACATTGATTCTCCATGTGGCTTTGAGCAGAAGGATTCTCTCTATTTTGCGAGCAGATCAAAAGATGTTAAATGGCTTAAAAAGGAGTTCGAAGCCCGTGAGCTTGCCGGATTTGAGGTGCAATGGCTGGAAAAAAAAGAGGTTAAGGCAAAATATGGGTTGTTGACCGAGGGAGGAATCTTGTCTACAGACGGAGGCAGTGTAGATGCTTTTTGTCTGGCCCACGACCTGCTTCATTATAACGCAAAAAAAGGTCTTCGCGTTTTTGATAAGACGGAACTGAAAAAAGTGAAGTATGAGAAAGAGAAGGTCCTGGCAGAGACGGGAACAGGCGCAATGATCACTGCGGGGAAGATCATCTACTGTACCGGATACGAGGCGCAGTCTATGCTTCCGGAGAAGATCGTCGCGTTGAAGAGTACTTATGCGATGGTTAGTGAGAAGAATAACGCTTTACCTCCTTCAATTTCAGATACGCTGTTCTGGAATACGGATGCCCCATATCTCTATATGAGGACAACTGCTGATGGGCGCTTATTGGTAGGAGGAGAAGATGAGAACTTTAGAAATGCTTTGCGGAGAGACGCGTTGTTGGGGCGTAAAAAAGATAAGCTGGTGAAAACCGTTAAAAAGTTTTTGCCAGAGGTAAGCTTTATCGAGGATTTCTGCTGGTGTGGAACTTTTGGAGAAACAAAAGACGGACTTCCTTATATCGGGGCACATCCGAAATTTCCGAATTCTTACTTTGTATTAGGTTTTGGTGGGAATGGAATTACTTTTTCTGTGATTGGAATGGACATCATTCCGGAAATGATTAAAGGAAACCCGGGATTGTTGTCGCATTATTTCAGGTTTGGTCGGTAATGTGTTGTAAATTAATATGTAAGGTGTTGTGTTTTGTTTTTTTACGTGTTTTCTCAGGTGAAAAATTAATGAAGACTTAATATCTTGTGCCGTTATTTTTTAACCTTAAACCTATTTTTGAATTAAAATATCCAAACCATGAACAAGCAATTTTTAAGATTATCAATCGTAGCGTTAGGCATGCTTAGCTTTGCCTCCTGCAAGAACAAAGACAAAAAAACAGGAGCAGATGCAGATAGCACTGCAGTGACTCAAACCACGGAACCTGCTGCAGCTACTACGCCTGCTCCTGTAGGAAACGAGCCTTTAAGTTATATCATTACGGCGAGTCCGGATTCGGCGATTTTAGGTAAAAAGAGCGAAGCGCTGGTGAAGATCCTGGAGAGTAAGGCTGTTGCATTACAGGATGCCGATGGAAAAGCCGATGGGATGGAAGTGACCATAAAGTTGTCTGTAACGAATAAAAGTACCGTAGGTAAGGAATTGTTTTTCGCTATTAACTACTCTGACGCGAGGTTACAGCTCGATAACAACACTGCTGTTGCTGCAACTGATGGAAATGGATCTGCAAACCCTGCACCGGAAACGACCTCTGAAGCAGAATGGACTTTTAAGGTTCCTGCGAATGCTAAGCCAAAGAAACTGAGCCTCTTTCTAGACCAGACCAGGGTGGCCGTCGACCTCAACCTGGTCGAAAAGAAATAACCGGAAAACCTGCTATGTAAACAGCAGGTTTTTTTTTGAACAATTTTTCACCAAATAATGTAAAAAAATAAAAAACATATTGCACAACTCAATATTTATTTAAACCTTTGCGGCTCAACTATTTTAAAGAATTATTAGATACAGAAAATGATCAAGCAAATCACACATAAACTTTCAATTTTAGAAGCAAAGAATATTGCTTCCGAAAGTCTGTTTATTGAACGCTTGCGACCCGTATTTTTTGTAACCACTAATCGGCAAAATTACACGCCACGGATTTGAGTAATCACTGAGCAGCAACTCAGCACATTTCCTTAGAGGATTGCCTCTTAAAAAACAATTAATCAGAACATTTATTTTTTCGTTAACCTATTAATGAATATAAACGATTTTATAGTGCAGGTTGCACTTCCTGAACATCGTGTCTTTGCAGAAGAAATCTGTGATGAAATGGCCGAATCGGCCAAAGCACGTGGTACAGGTATCGCTAAACGCTCTCCGGAGTACGTTGCAGGTAAAATTTCCGATGGAAAGTCTGTTATCGCTTTCCATAAGGATGGAACCTGGGCAGGTTTTTGTTATATCGAAACCTGGAGTCATGGACAGTTTGTGGCCAACTCAGGCCTCATCGTTAGTCCGAAGTTCCGAAAGGCGGGACTGGCACATGCCATCAAAGAAAAAATCTTCGAACTTTCCAGACAGAAATATCCAAAGGCTAAAATCTTTGGTCTGACTACAGGTCTGGCAGTGATGAAGATCAATTCTGATCTTGGCTATGAGCCGGTTACTTATTCAGAACTTACCCAGGATGAAGATTTTTGGAAAGGCTGTCAGAGTTGTGTGAACTTTGAAATCCTGACGATGAAAGAGCGGAAAAATTGCATGTGTACTGCAATGCTGTACGATCCTGCAACACAGAAGCACGATGTCGCCAAGAAATTTGCGGAAGAACTGGAGAAGAAGCCAAAGTTGTATGAGCGTTTTATGCGCATCAAGCAAAGATTGGTGTTAAAGCCTAAACCTTCGGGTAAAGGGGGATTAAAACCCCTGTTATTATTGTTTACATTTTTATTTAAATAGCTGTTATTTTAAGATGAAGAAAAAAGTTGTTTTAGCTTTTAGCGGAGGTTTAGATACTTCGTTTTGTTGTATTTATTTGGCCCAGGACCGTGGACTGGAAGTACATTCTGTGATCGTTAATACCGGTGGTTTTTCTGAGGAAGAGCTTCAGGAGATCGAGAAACGTGCTTATGCCTTAGGAGTAGCTTCTCATGCGGTAGTGGATGAAACTGCCAATTATTATGATGGCTGTATTAAATATCTGGTATTTGGTAATGTATTGAAAAATGCAACTTACCCGCTTTCTGTGAGTGCAGAACGTGTGAGCCAGGCAACGGCGATTGCCAATTATGTGAAGAATATTGGTGCGGATTACGTAGCACATGGAAGTACCGGTGCGGGAAACGATCAGGTACGTTTTGATATGATTTTTAACATCATCATTCCTAATGTAGAGATCATCACGCCAATCAGAGATTTGAAATTATCCCGCGAAGCGGAAATAGAATATTTAGCTGCACATGGTGTAGAATATAGTGCCGAAAAAGCAAGATACTCGATTAATAAAGGTTTATGGGGTACTTCAGTAGGAGGAAAGGAAACTTTAACTTCTAATGAAACTTTGCCGGAAGAAGCATGGCCAACACAGGTGTCTGTAACTGAGCCACGCAAACTGGAACTGACTTTTGAAAAAGGTGAACTGACAGGCATCGACGGAGAGACTTTAGCTCCGGTAGCAGCCATTCAGAAATTGCAGGCGATTGCACAGCCTTATGGCATTGGAAGAGACATCCATGTTGGAGATACCATTATCGGAATAAAAGGTCGTGTAGGCTTTGAAGCTGCTGCACCGATGGTGATCATCAAAGCACACCATACTTTAGAAAAACATACTTTAACCAAATGGCAGCTTTCCTGGAAAGAGCAACTGGCTTCTTTCTATGGCAACTGGCTGCATGAAGGTCAGTTTCACGACCCAATCATGCGCAACATAGAATCATTTTTAGCAGATACGCAGAAAACCGTTAGCGGAAAGGTCTTTGTAGAATTGTTGCCTTACCGTTTCCAGATCATTGGCATCGAGTCTGTACATGACCTGATGAGCAATAAATTTGGCAGCTACGGCGAGATGAACAATGCATGGAGTGGTGAAGATGTGAAAGGGTTCTCTAAGATTTTTGGCAACCAGGTAATGATCTGGCACAAAGTGAACAGTAATGAAGATTAAAGCAGGAATCATTGGCGGTGCCGGATATACCGGTGGAGAAATGCTTCGATTGCTGGTCAACCATCCTTCGGTAGACATTGCTTTTGTACACAGCAACAGCAATACAGGCAACCTGATCTCTGAGGTCCACACGGACCTTTTAGGAGATACAGACCTGCGTTTTACCGGAGAACTGTCTGATGATATTGATGTTTTGTTCTTATGTGTTGGACATGGCGATGCGAAGAAGTTCTTAGCAGCCAATCCAATTGCAGCAGGCATAAAAATCATTGACCTGAGCCAGGACTTCAGGTTAAAGGCGGCTGCAGGGGAAGATTGGGTATATGGTCTTCCAGAGTTGAACCGTGAGCGCATCAAAACGGCAAATTTTATTGCCAACCCGGGTTGTTTTGCGACCTGCATCCAGTTGGGCTTATTGCCCCTGGCAGCAAAAGGTTTGCTTAAAAACGAAGTGCACATTAATGCAACCACAGGTTCTACAGGAGCGGGTCAGAGTTTGGCCGCAACTTCTCATTTTAGCTGGCGCAACAACAACCTTTCTGTATATAAGGCTTTTGAGCATCAGCACCTGAATGAAATTGGAGAGAGCTTACTGCAACTGGACGCGAACTTTGATGAGGTCCTGAACTTTATCCCGCAACGCGGAGATTTTACCAGGGGGATTCTTGCGGCAATGTATGTAGAAAGCGACCTGACTGCGGAAGAGGCAGAGACCTTATACGAGGAGTATTATGCAGCACATCCTTTTACTCATGTGAGCAAAAAGAATATAGATTTGAAACAGGTGGTCAACACGAATAAGGGATTGGTACATGTGGAAAAGCATGGCAATAAACTTTTTGTAGTGAGCATTATTGATAATTTGTTAAAAGGGGCAAGCGGACAAGCGGTACAAAACATGAACTTGATTTTTGGACTGGAAGAGCGGCAAGGCCTGGCGCTTAAAGCAGCAGGGTTTTAATCCAATGCTGTCCCGACAATTGTTCGGAAACCGTTTTTAACCTTTTAATCAACAATTCAATCTCTAAAAAAATGAACTTATTCGACGTATATCCGTTAAACAATATAGAAATCGTTAAAGCCGCCGGCAGCACCGTTTGGGATGCCGAAGGACAAGAATATTTAGACCTGTATGGTGGTCATGCAGTGATCTCTATCGGTCATACACATCCTCACTATGTGAAACGTGTAACCGATCAATTGAATAAAGTGGGCTTTTATTCTAATTCTGTGAAGATTCCTTTGCAGGTAGAACTGGCAGAAAAACTGGGTAAAGTATCCGGCAAACCGGATTATCAGTTGTTTCTTTGTAATTCAGGTGCTGAGGCCAATGAAAATGCGTTAAAACTCGCTTCTTTCTATAATGGAAGGAAAAAAGTAATTGCTTTCAAAGGCGCTTTCCATGGCAGGACTTCCCTGGCCGTTTCTGCAACAGATAACCCTAAAATTATTGCTCCGGTTAATGAGACAGACAACATTGTCTTTCTTCCTCATAATGATGAGGCTGCATTAGAGCAGGCTTTTGCTTCCTTCGGAAATGAAGTTACAGCAGTAATTATCGAAGGAATTCAGGGTGTGGGTGGAATTAAAGAAGCATCTGTTTCTTTCCTTCAGAAAATCCGTTCACTTTGTGATCAGTACAATGCGCTTTACATTGCCGACAGTGTGCAGTGTGGTTATGGAAGAACGGGTAAGTTTTATTCTCACGACGAAGCTGGTGTTGACGCAGATGTTTATACCATGGCCAAAGGAATGGGGAATGGTTTTCCGGTAGCCGGAATCTCTATCGCTCCTAAGTTTAAACCATGGCATGGCATGTTGGGAACCACCTTTGGTGGAAATCACCTGGCTTGTGCAGCAGCATTGTCCGTATTGGAAATTATGGACCAGGATCAGCTGATGAAAAATGCAGCAGAAATCGGTACTTACCTGATCACTGAACTGAAGAAAATCGAGGGGGTAACAGAAGTGAGGGGACGAGGCTTAATGATCGGAATTGAACTTCCTGAAAGCTTGTCGAACGTAAAGAAAGACCTGTTGTTTAAGCACCACATTTTTACAGGTGAAGCTAAACCAAATGTAATCAGACTTTTGCCAGCTTTAAATTTAACTAAAGATCAGGCAGATCAGTTTTTAAATCAGTTTAAAATTGCGCTAAATCAAAGATGAAACAGTTCACTTCAGTAAATGATGTTGAAGACATCAGACAATTGGTAGCCGCCGCATTGGCCTTAAAAGAAAGCCCTTATACACATCAGGACCTGGGAAAGAATAAAACCCTGGGTTTGGTTTTTCTTAATCCTAGTTTGCGTACCCGCCTGAGTACCCAAAAAGCAGCATTGAATTTGGGAATGAATGTGATGGTGATGAACATGGATAAAGAAGGCTGGGCACTGGAAACTCAGGACGGTGTGGTCATGAACGGCACGACGGTAGAGCATATCCGCGAAGCTGCGGCCGTGATGGGACAGTATTGTGATGTCCTGGGCTTACGTTCTTTTCCTAAGCTGATCAGCAGGGATGAGGATTATAACGAAGATTTCTTTAATAAGTTTATAAAGTATTGTGGCGTTCCTGTCGTAAGTCTGGAAAGTGCCACACGCCACCCCTTGCAAAGTCTGGCGGATTTGGTAACGATTAAAGAAACCTGGAAAGGCGCTGCAAAACCTAAGGTTGTATTGGCCTGGGCACCGCATATTAAAGCATTACCGCAAGCAGTACCCAATTCCTTTTCTGAATGGATGTGCAGGGCGCAGGCAGAAGGAATGCTTGATTTTACGATTGTGCAACCTAAAGGCTATGAACTGAACGAGGATTTTACGCCTGGAGCAAACATCAGTCATAATATCGATGAAGCATTGACAGATGCGGATTACATCTACGTGAAAAACTGGTCCAGTTATAAGGAGTATGGAAAAGTACTCACTTATCCGGAAGGCTGGATGCTGACCAATGAGCGGCTAAAGGCAACGAATGATGCGAAAGTAATGCATTGTCTGCCAGTTAGGCGCGACCTGGAGTTGTCATCAGAAGTCCTCGACGGACCAAACTCATTGGTGATACAGGAAGCGGGAAACCGGTTATGGGCTGCGCAGGCAGTGCTGAAAGAAGTACTGGAGAATTTATAAGTTACAGGATGCCGGATTAAAACTAGCATCCTTTTTTGTTATACTTGAAGTTCCTGATTGAACTTTTTGAAGAAATTTAGAAAATGAAGAGATTAAGTGTAATTAAAATCGGCGGTAATGTAATTGACAATTCAGAGAAGCTACACCAGTTTTTACTGGATTTTACGGCCCTTCCGGGAGATAAGATTTTAATTCACGGCGGCGGAAAGATTGCGACAGAACTGGGCGTTTCTTTGGGTGTTGAAGCTAAAATGGTGGATGGACGCCGGATTACTGATATCGAAACGCTGAGAATCGTCACGATGGTTTATGCCGGTTTAATCAATAAGAATATGGTCGCTCAGTTACAGGCAAAAGGCTGTAATGCGATTGGCTTGACCGGTGCTGATGGGAACATCATTAAAGCGGTTAAGCGGCCTGTAAAGGAGATTGACTATGGTTTTGTAGGCGATCTGGATGAAGCCTCCGTTTCTTCAGTTACGTTGGCCAGTTTGCTTGGCGCGGGATTGACACCGGTTTTGTGTGCGATTACCCACGACGGCGACAGTCAGCTTTTAAATACCAATGCAGATACCATTGCTTCTGCGGTGGCAGTAGCCATGTCATCCTTATATGAAACCGTACTGG
>Ga0307414_10001063_pt1 | contig 14057 bp, 12 predicted proteins | sample DK1Ometagenome_FD_203804 | JGI IMG/M metagenome (GOLD analysis project Ga0307414, IMG submission 203804) | Maize rhizosphere microbial communities from greenhouse at UC Davis, California, United States - DK15-O-3 | ecosystem: Host-associated > Plants > Roots > Rhizosphere > Soil | place: USA... | reverse complement strand
AAGCCGTACGCATCCCAGGCCATCGAGGGCATCATCGACGGTTCGTACACCGGGCTGTCCGTCATCGTCGACACGGTCACGCTCGACATTGACGCCAGCGAGGAAGAGGCGCTTGCTCTCGGCGAGGGCCAGATGACGCCGAACGTCTACTCCGCCGCGCGCATCCGCCGCTTCGACATGGTCCCGACCGGTGCGTTCCAGGAGGGCTGGGCCAACCTGGGTCACGAGTTCGCCGACGAGCTGGACGCGGAAGCTCTTGCCGCATGCGCCGAGTGCGCAGAGAATGCGGAGGACGCGTGGAAGATCGTCGACCTGACGGACCTCACGGACGAGGAGCTGGCTGAGTACGAGGCGATGTCCCCGGAGGAACAGGAAGCTTTCGAGGAGTCGCGCTCTCTCATCATCGCCTCCGCGTTCGCTCCCGGAACGAAGGACGGTCCCGGCTGGATCACTCACCCGATTCCCACCGGTCGCATCCGCCGCTACTGGACGCAGGGCAAGGGCGCGGCCAAGATCGCTTGGGGCGCACCCGGCGACTTCAACCGGTGCCGCAAGCAGCTCGCGAAGTACATCGCCAACCCCGACTGGCTCGCGGGTGCATGCGCGAACATGCACAAGGAAGTTCTCGGCGTCTGGCCGAACCCCCGCGGAGGGAACCGCGGACACCACTCAGGAGGTACGGCTATGTCCACCATCACAGCAGGGGCGGTCATGACCCGTCCTGCCGACGCATTCAAGAACCCCCAGCTCTCCGGTCCCACACCGGTGACCATCGAGGGTGATCGCATCTTCGGTCACATCGCGACGTGGGGTGTGTGCCACATCGGCATCCAGGATCAGTGCGTCACCGCGCCACACTCGGCCACGAACTACGGCTACTACCGGACGGGCGTCGTCGAGACTGACGAGGGTCGCGTGCCCGTGGGGCAGATTACGATGAGCACGGGTCACGCCTCCATCAAGGCTTCCGCCAAGGATGCTGTCGCCCACTACGACAACACCGGGTCGGTCGTAGCGGACGTCGCTTCCGGGGAGGACTCCTTCGGCATCTGGTTCGCTGGAGTCCTCCGCCCGAACCTGACGGATGAGCAGGTCGCGGCACTCGCGGCAAGCGCGCTGTCGGGTGACTGGCGTCGGACGGCAAGTGGCCTGGAGCTGGTCGCGACTCTCGCGGTCAACGTCCCCGGCTTCCCGATCCCTCGCGTCTCCCTCGCGGCATCCGCTGTGGCGGACGGCGAAGAGGGCCAGCGTCTCGACGAGGTCGAGATCGACGTCGACAACCTCGATGCGGTCTTCGGACTCAGCCCCGTCACCCGTGAGTCCATCACGGCGGGACTGTTCCCCACCGCCGAGGAGATCGCAGGCATCGTCCGCACCGCTGTGGATGAGTACCGCGCATCCGAGGCATCGGAGCGCATCCGGGAGGAGCGTCTCGCGGCGATCAACCCGTTCCTCGAAAAGGCACGGGAGCACTCGCTCTCGCGCATCAACGACTTCTTCCAGGAGGCATGACACATGGCCGGTTGCAACTGCGGGAACAAGGCGGCGCTCCCCAAGACGTACGTCGTCACCAGTCCCGACAAGACGAACAAGACCTACAAGACCGAGGTCGAGGCCATCGCCGCCGCCAAGCGCGTAGGCGGTACCTACCGGGCCAACTGACCCGCACACTCGAAGCCCCCGACACGTCGCCTCTCGGCGTGTCGGGGGCTTTCCTGTTGTCGAATGTCCCGGTCACGTGCTAGAAATGTCCTCATCAGCACTCCGCCGTAGGCGTGGGTCGTGTGGAACGTAGTTCTCACCTACAGATCTTTTCCCACCCATCCGCCATACACGAGCACAGGAGTGAGCATCATGGCATTCAAGAAGCCGGAAAGCTTCGAGGGCATCTCGATTGAAGACCTTCGGAAGCTCAACGACGAAGCGCTGGCCGAGGGCCGCGCCATCGTCGCCAAGGGCACTGACCTCACGGACGACGACATCGCACTCGCTGAGTCGCTGATGTCCGCCTCCCAGGAGATCGAGGCCGAGATCACGCGCGTCGAGACGGCTGAGGCCGAGCGCGCAGATCGTCTCGCCAAGCTGAACGAGGGCTTCGCCAAGCCCGCTGACGGCGGCGACGACGAGGACAAGGACGACGCCGACAAGGGCGACGAGGGTGACGGGGACGACTCCGACGCCGAGGAGAACGAGGACAAGGCTGAGGCTGAGTCGGACAAGGAGGCGGTCATGGCCGCTGGCAAGACGGTCGGGTCCGCGGCGAAGCACGCCCCCGCACCGAAGGCTCCCGCTCAGGAAGAGGAGGAAGTCGTCCAGGCTTCCGTGAACCTCGTCGCGGCGGCTGATGTCACCGGCTACACCGCAGGCCAGGAGCTTGGCTCGATGTTCAACGTGGCGGAGGCGTTCCAGTCCCGCTCGAAGAACTTCTCGGGTTCCGGCAACAAGGGCAAGGTCGTCGAGATGGCGGCACACGACACCGAGTCGGGTCGCGTGTTCCAGCTCTCTGACGCGCACCGCCGCTACGGCGTCGCGAAGATCGAGAAGCCCGAGACGGAGTTCATGCTCCAGGAGCGCATGGACGCTCAGGACCAGTACGACGTGGTCATGGCCGCGGCCAAGGAGGCTCGCCTCCCCGGTGGCAACCTCGTCGCCGCTGGTGGCTGGTGCGCCCCGTCCGAGCAGATCTACGGCTTCTGCGAGCTGGAGACCGTGAGCGGCCTGCTCACCCTCCCGTCCGTCCAGGCACGCCGCGGTGGCATCTCGTACACCAAGGGACCGGACTACGCCGCACTCGCCGCGACCTGGGGCTTCCTCCAGACCGAGGCGCAGGCTGAGGCTGGCACCGAGAAGGTCTGCCACGAGATCGACTGCCCCCCGTGGGACGAGGTGCGTCTCGACGCCATCGGCTTCTGCGTCACGGCTCCGGTCCTGACCAACGCCGCGTTCCCCGAGCTGATCAACCGCGTCCTCCAGATCGGAACGGTCGCGCACGCTCACAAGGTCAACGCCTACATCATCGACAAGATCAGCACGATGATCGGCACGGCGATCAACTGGACCGAGGCTGGCGGCTCGACCTCCGATGTCCTCGACGCGGCGGAACTCCAGGCCGAGCGCCTGCGTTACGTCTACTCGATGGCACCGGGTGCGACCATCGAGGCCGTCTTCCCCATCTGGGCGAAGGGCGCGATCCGCGCTGACGTGGGCCGTCGCCTGAACATCGAGAACCCGCTGAACGTGACCGACCAGGCGATCAACGCATGGTTCAACGTCCGCGGCATCGCTGTCCAGTGGGTGTACGACTACCAGCCCCTCGCGACCGGCAACACCGGCACGTGGACCGCATGGCCCACCACGCTGGAGTTCATGATGTACCCGGCTGGTGCCTACACCAAGCTGGAGAAGCCGGTCATCGACCTCGACACCATCTACGACAGCGTCGGACTCTCGACGAACGTCTACACCGCGGCCTTCTTCGAGGAGGGCGTGGCAGTCGCCAACACCTGCGGTACCGGCGTCAAGGTCAGCGTGGCACTGAACACCCGCGGAGCCACCGGCTTCCCGGCTGTCGGCGCTGGCGCTGGCATCACGTTCGCCTCCGCCTGACACGAGAACCCCCAGGGTCACTAGCCCAGTGGCCCTGGGGGCAATCTCCTGAGAGGAGGTGGGCAACATGGCAGATGCAACGCACTACCTGGATGCACCGCCCCGTCGCTCTCCGCGTCGCGGTGGCATTCGTTCCGTGGCTGAGTTCCGCGCGGCACCCAACCGGTTCGGCCTCGGTGGCATCATCGAGTACACCTCGCCGGGATGCGGCATGGCCGTGGGTGACATCGAACTCTGCTACCCGACCCCCGCGGACCCGCAGGCAGAAAAGACTCGTTCCGGCATCGACACCCTCTCGGGTATCGGGCCGGTCTTCGGTATCTACGCTGGCGTCGAGTGCTACCTCGACGGCTCCGACTTCGAGAGCGATGCCCGTCTCCTGCTGGAGAACGGCGCTGACCGTGCAGTGGAGTCCGCGTTCAACGAGTGGGTTCAGAGCCACGCCCCGGAAGCGCCGCTGGCAGACCTCGTGACTGCCATCGCCGCCGCCGAGGATGCCGCTGACCGCGAGTATGTCGGCCTCCCGGTTCTCGTGATGAACCGCGGGGAAGCACAGTTCGCTTTCACCCAGCGCGCCCTTGAGGGCGACGGCACCGGCAACCTCTGGACTGGCTCGGGAACTCCGGTTCTCGCGTCGGCTGAGATCACTGCTGGCACGGTCACCGTCACTGGTGGCATCACGGTTCTGGAAGGTGCGGTCATCACCAGCCGCGCCGACCGCCTGGAACTGAACAAGGAGTTCGCCATCGCCGAGCAGGTGTTCGGCATCGTGGTCGACTGCGAGTACGCGACCCGATTCGTGGTCAGTTAGGAGACGATGATGCGCTACGACATTCTCCCCGGACGGGGAAGCGAGAACGCGAAGAAGGCACTGGCTCTGGCTGAGGAGCGGGGCTTCGCCGCCACCGATGTCCTCACGTTCCGAGACGGCTACAAGGTGCCGACCGACGCGCCGGACGAGGTCCAGGACGAGGAGTCCGAGGACAGCCAGGATGAGACCGAGGACACGAAGTCCGAGGACACGAAGCCCGCACCCAAGACCGCGCGCAAGCGCACCGCAAAGAAGGAGTAGGACATGGCAACGCACGTCACCAAGTGCCTGTCGCTCGTCAAGGGGCGTCGCATCCGTGTGACGCGTCTGGACGCGTGTGGGCGTCCCGTGTACGGAGATGACTCGCAGGTCGTCTCTCGCGGGTTCATCTCTGTCGCGTACACCGCCAACACCACGGAGTCGGACGAGATCAACGTCCCGAACGCCGCTGGCGAGGTCTGCGTCTACGAGCCGTCCGTCACGTCCCTCGTGGGCTACGGCGTTGAGGTCACCTTCTGCCAGGTGGACCCGGAGCTTCTCGCTCTGGTCACCGGACAGAACGTCGTCCTCGCCGCTGACGGAACCACGGTCGTCGGATTCGACATCGACACGAAGATCGGGCTGGAGAACTCCAACTTCGCTCTGGAGCTGTGGGCCGGTTCGCCCGCAGGAGACGCCTGCTCGACGGCTGGTGCGCAGGGAAGCTTCGGCTACATCCTGCTCCCGTTCGTCTCGGGTGGCATCCTCGGCGACTTCACGGTGGAGAACGCCGCTGTCACCTTCACGATCACGGGTGCCAACACCAAGGAGGGCAACTCCTGGGGTGTCGGTCCGTACGACGTGATGCTCGACGGTTCCGTCTCCCCCGCTCCCGCGAAGATGTCCACCCCGGTTTCGACCACGGCGGCTCTCCGCACCATGATCGTCGACCTCGCTCCCCCGGCTGACGCCTGTGGCGCACGTCCGCTCCTCGACCCGGCTCTCCCCACCCTCACGGGTGTGACGGCCACCGAGGGCGCTACCCCGCAGACCGCGGACTTCGTGGTCGCACCCGTTTCCACTGGCCCCGTGTACTACGACTTCGGCGATGGTACCTGGGACTACGTGGAGGCACCCGGCGCGACCGAGCACGAGTACGACACTGCTGGCGAGTACACCGTGCGCGCCTCGCAGAACGGTACTTGGGTGGAGACCACGGTCGTCGTCCCTTTCCCGTAAGCCCCGAGGTTGGGTTCGGGTACGGGCCGTTCGGACACGGAGCCTTCGGGCACGGCCCCGCCTGACCCACCGTCAGGCGGGGCTTTCCCGTAGCAACAAGTAGGAGCGCAAGATGCCTTTCAACGACAACCTCCCCGCGGAGAACACGAACCCCTGGTACACCCCGCTCGTCGCGGCGTGGACCAACCTCAAGACGTTCGTCAACGGCCTTGAGACCGCCATCGCCACCAAGGTCAACAGCTCGACGTACGTCGCGGGCATGGCAACGAAGGCATCGACCGAAGACCTCGACAACGTCTTCACCATCGCGAGCGCGGCGATCCCGGCGACCCAGAAGGGTGCCGCCAACGGTGTCGCCTCTCTGGGCGCGGACTCGAAGCTCCCTGCCGCACAGCTCCCGGCACTCGCCATCACTGAGTTCCTCGGAACGTCCGCCGACCAGGCCGCGATGCTGGCGAAGACGGGACAGCAGGGCGACTGGACGACGCGCCTCGACCTCGGCACGGTGTGGATCATCACCGGGTCGACCCCGACCCAGCTCTCGTCCTGGACGCAGATGACCTACCCGACCGCTCCCGTCACCACGGTGGCTGGCCGGACAGGTGCCGTCGTACTCACCAAGACCGACGTGGGGCTGAACCTCGTCGACAACACGAGTGACGCGGGGAAGCCGGTATCGACCGCCCAGGCCGCGGCTCTCGCGCTCAAGGCTCCGCTCGCCTCCCCGACCTTCACGGGCACGGTGTCGGGCGTCACCAAGGCGATGGTCGGACTGCCGAACGTGGACAACACGTCCGACGTGAACAAGCCGGTGTCCACGGCGCAGGCCGCGGCCATCTCTGCCGCCGTGCTCCACACCGTCGAGAGTGCCGATGACTCGGTCACGCTCCTCGGGTACCGGGCAACGGTCGAAGACATCCCTGCCGGATCGCCGGAAGGTTCCATCTGGTTCGTCGCAAGCGACGTGTAACCGATGGGCGTCTGGAGGCAGGAACCCCTGGGTCTGCTGAACTTGCAGACCGGGGAGTATTTCGACGCGTTCGACCTCGGGTTCACCGAGCCGACTCCGCTGAACACGGGGCCGCGGCTGGCACCGACGAACACGATCAACGCCGATGCGACGCTCAGCACCCCGCAGGTGTTCGAGCGGAATCAGGTGAACGGTCGCATCATCGTGCCCCAGAGTGCTTTCGGCCAGATCAGGATTCGGGACAACTTCGTCGACGCATCCGGTGGCACCTACACCAGCCAGAAGTCTGTCATCGAGATCCACCCGAACACGGGCGCGGAGGTGATCATCGAGAACAACAACCTCAAGGGCACTGTCGGTATGATCGGCATTTCGACCCGTCGCTTCGTCGCGTTGCGGAACCACATCCACCACGTCGAGGACGCGTTCCGCGTCTCCAACGTGAACGGCACCGGCTCCGCTCTCGCCGCACAGATCCTCGGGAACTACCTCGACGAACTGATCATGGTCACGCCCGACCCGTACAACTCGCGGACGGACAACAAGACCCACTCCGACGTGATCCAGGTCGAGGGTGGCGATGGCCTCCAGATCATCGGCAACGCCATCCGTGCGTACATCACGACGGACGGCACGAGCAACGTCAACTGGGTGCAGAACAACGACCCGTGGCTCCCGGTCGAACCGGGCACGGCGGACGCATCGCCGCACCCCCAGGCTCTCTCGGGCCTCATGCTCACCAAGGCAGGCGGACTGGCCGACATCACGAACCTCCTGGTTCGGCGCAACTGGTTCTATGGTGGTGAGGTGGGCATCAACGGTGGATCTTCCAGCAACGCGACGACGACCGGCATCATCGACGAGAACCGCTTCGACCGCACGCAGTGGCGCGCACTCCACACCATCGACCTCGACGCGACGGCGACAGGACTCCTGACACCGGCCATCGACGCCGCCGACCGGAACCGCTACATGGATGACGGCACGGGCGTGAACGTCAGGAGGAACCAGTGACCATCCGCTCGGGCGCACTCAGCCACAACACCTCGACGGCGAACAGCGGTCAGCTCAACCCCATCGACAAGCCTGCGGGCCTCGTCGACGGGGATGCTCTCATCGCGTTCATCGTCGTCCCCACGCTGGCGGGCACCAACTCGGTGGTCACCGGGCCTGGCGGATGGACGGTGCTGGATCACTTCCACGCCCCCGGCAGTGGTGCCATCGGTGTCAGCGTGGCTGTTCTCACCAAGCCCATCCCCTCCGTCTCTGCCGAGGTGGCTACGAACTACTCGTTCACCGCCACGAACATCGCGGCGGCTCGGCCCATCGGGATCATCCAGGCACTCTCGGGTCGCGACCTCACGGCGCTGGGTTCCGGCCCCAAGGCATCGCTCGCGCGCTCCACCTCCACGACGGCGACGCCGACCGGTTCGATCTCGCCGACCGGCGATGACTGGGACGTGCTCTACATGGGAGCCACCCGGTCGAACAACACGTTCACCGGCACGGACACCGAGCTGGATGACTACAACCCTGCCGCGAACACCTCCGCCGCGCTGTACGGCCTGAGTGCCCAGCCCGCGGGGACGTACTCGAAGACCGTGACGGCCAGCACTGCTTCTGGCACCGGCCTGGGACTCATCGTTGCGATCCCGAAGTACGTCGCACCCGCTGTCGTGTCGCCCATCAAGCGCATCGTCGGCGGAGTACCTGTGGAAGTGGATATGTACCGCATCACGGGTGGGGTGCCGGTGAAGCTGGTGCCGGTATCCTTCGATTGACGAAAGGACACTGACATGGCGATGTGCTACCCGGACTCGACGGACTGGACGTGCGTCGGGACTCCTGAGGAGATCGCCGCGCTCGACCCCGTGAAGGTCGCCCGCGCGGAAGCTCTCGCATGGGGGTCCATCGCGCGCCTGAGCGGGTTCCGCGTGTCCACGTGCCCTGTTGTTCTTCGCCCGTGCCGCGCGCGTTGCGCACCCGAGTCGAGCGTGACCGCGCCCGTGGAGGCGTGGGGTGGCCCGTACATCTCGGGTGGCCGCTGGTACAACGCGTGCGGGTGTCGGCGCGACGAGTGCGGATGCGGCATCATCCGCGAGCTGGTGCTCCCTGACACCGAGGTGTCCGGTCCCATCGTCGTCACCATCGACGGCGCAGTGCTCGACCCCACGTCGTACCGGATCGACAACGGCAACCGTCTCGTGCGGATGGATGGACAGGACTGGCCCATGTGCCAGGACATGAACCTCCCCGATGGCGAGGATGGCACGTTCTCGATCTCGTACTACGTCGGCGTCGGTCCCGACGATCTGCTCAACTACGCCGCGGGTCTGCTCGCGGGCGAGTGGTACAAGGCGTGCGACGGACGCGACTGCAAGATCCCTGACACGGCGACCCGTGTGGTTCGCCAGGGCATCTCGTTCGAGATCCCGTCGTTCGACAGCGGCACGTCCGGCATGCGCGAGGTGGACAACATCATCGCCATGTATAACCCGTTCCACCTCAAGGTGCCGTCCCGCGTCGTGAGCGTGGACTCGATCCGCGGGCGGAAGCGGACTGCCTGATGCCTCCGTTCATCGAAGACGACATCGCGTGGCCGACGATGGTCAGCCTCGCGGGGTGCCTGTGCACGACGCTGGAGAAGCACGGTCTTCCCGCTACGTGCCAGTGCACTGTCGTGCCCGGTCCCACCGCCATCATGGAGCGGTGCGGTGCGTGCTCGACCTCCGACTGTGGCGGGCAGGGCTGGGTCCGGTTCGTCAACGAGTTCCCGTCGACGCGGTTCCCCCAGCCCGACACTCAGGGTGCCAACTGCAACTCCCCGATGGCGTACGTGCTGGAGGTGGGTGTCGCGCGGTGCATGCCTGTCGGCAAGGCGAACGGCATCTCTGGCTACGTCCCGCCGACCACGGAAGCCCTCGTCACTGCGACGCGCCTCCAGATGGCGGACAAGCGGGCGATCCGCGCCGCGATTCAGTGCTGCCTCGACGACGGGGATCTGACCTACACGCTCGGCCAGTACCAGACCCTTCCCGTGGGCGGGGACTGCGGTGGCGGCATGTGGACGGTCACCATCTGGAGCGTCTGATGGTCACCCGCGTCACCATCTACGACAGCGGAATCGACTTGGTCTTTGCCCCCGGCCAGGACGTGTGGCGCTTCATGGTCGCTCTCGGGTCAGAGCACTTGAACGCGGCGGTGGCATTCGCTCCCGCTCGGTCCGGTCACCTCAAGGCCGCGCACTACCCGGTGCCGATCATGACCCCGCATCGCCGGGGGTGGCGGTACACGATCCGCAACGACGCCGAGTACAGCGAGTACGTGCACCGCGGCACGGTGGGACCGATCATGGCGAACGGCGGCTACCTCTGGGTTCCGACCTACCGCGGGTCTGGCTGGCCTCGCCATCTCGCGCGCTCGGTGGCTGGACAGACCGCAAACCCGTGGATCGACAAGGCGTGGGACTTCGTCAACCCGTTCTGAGCATCACTGCTGTACTCTTTCCGTAAGACAGAAAGGTCGCTTTCATGGCTACAGCACCCCAGGGGTTCCAGAGACGCGTGAAGGAACGCGTCCTCAAGACCCGTCCGCAGGTATCGTTCTTCCTCCAGACGACGGACGAAGACGAAGAGGGGAACGAGATCGTTCTCCGACGAGATGACTTCGTCGCCACGATGCCCAGCGAGGAACAGCTCATGCTCGTCTTCGCCTCGGGTGGTCGCGAGGACGCATCCATCGGCGATGAGATTTCCGCCATCCTCCAGTTCTTCAAGGACGTTCTGCCCCCGGCGCAGTACAAGATCCTGGTGTCCCGCCTCCGTGACCCCGATGACCCCGACGTGGACGTTGAGACTCTCGGCGAAGTGTTCTCCTGGCTCCTGGAGCAGTGGCAGGATTTCCCTACCAAGTCGCCCTCCGTCTCTTCGGGTACGCAGGGCACTTCTGGCGCGAGATCGACGGGTCGTGCGCGCGGCAAGGGTTCGACCCACTAGAACTCGGCCTCTCGCGTTTCCTCAACATGGTCTACGCGTGGTGTCTGGATCGGATGTCGGGTGCAACGCCCGAACAGTTCGAGACATGGCACGAAGAGCTGTTCTCACCGCCTGATGGGATCGACCCGGATCAGGTGACACAGCAGGTGGTGGACGAGGAGATGTCGCTTTTCCACCAGTTCACACGGCAGACTGGTGTTGGAGGTTCCTAGTGGCAGTGACAGTCGGGTCCGTCGAGTTCGACGTTGACGCAGATGGCAGTGGTTTCGAGCGCCAGCTTCGGCGTATCGCCAAGACCGCTGGTGCCTCCAGCGGCAAGCAGTTCAACAAGTCGTTCTCGAACGAACTCTCCGATCTGGGTCAGACCCAGCTCGTACGTCTGCGCGAGCGCATGGTCAAGGAGGGGACCAAGTCTGGTCGCCTCCTTGGCCGCACCGTGCGCCAGGCGATGAACTCGGAGATCAAGGGTCGACTCAACGGGATCACGAACGAGATCGCCAAGGTGTTCACGTTCGACAACGGCGCGTTCGAGAAGTTCCGCAAGGGCTTCTCGTCGGTCGGCGAGGCCGTGGACGCGATGGCGGACAACCTCCGCATCGCCCACGAAGAGGGCCGCATCTCGGTGCGCGAGTTCGACGCCCTGAACGACAAGCTCGCTGAGTACGGCGAGACTTCCCGTCGCATCGAGGTCGTGGAGAAGTCCCGCGTCGAGACGGCAGGGCGCTTGCGTAGCGAGATGTCCCGGCTCAGCGTCATCATGGGGAGCAACTCCGCGTTCGGGCGCTACGTCGAGGGTGCGGGCAACGCCTCGCGCGCCACGGACGAACTCCGCGAGAAGATCGCTTCCATCGAGAACGCCAGCGGTGATTCCGACTGGGCGTTCCGCATGCGCTCCCGCCTGCTCGACCTCTCGGATGGGTTCGACAAGCTCAACGGGACCATCGACACGAACTCCAAGAAGGTCGGCAAGCTCTCTGACGTCTGGAAGAACCTCGGGCACAACACGAAGCAGTGGACGCTCATCATCGGTGCCGTCCTCGCTGGCATGCAGCAGATCGCTGTGCTTGGCTCCGCCGCAGGTGCGGGCATCCTGGTCCTGGGTGGCGCGCTCTCGGGTGCCATCGTCGGACTCGGCTCGTTCATCGCGGCATTCATGGTGCTCGGCGGTGATGCCGAGAAGGTGCCGGACTCGATCAAGGAGGCCGCGGCGGCGTTCCGCGACTTGAAGTCCCCGCTCAAGGATCTCCAGAACTACCTGGCCGAGCGCGCGTTCCGCGGGACTGAGCGTGCGTTCCGCTCCCTCGGCGACACCATCCGTCGACTCACCCCGGCGTTCGGCCCCATCGGTGACGCGATCAACCGCATCGTCACGGGCTTCGCGGACTGGGCGGCATCCGAGAAGGGTGTCGCTCTCGTCAGTGGACTGATCGAGAAGTCCGCCCCCATCTTCGAGCGCCTCATGGGCGTCGTCGGCACGCTCGGCGAAGCGCTCCTCATCGCGTTCAACAACCCCGCCTTCCAGACCGCCATCGGCGACTTCCTCACCACGATGGAAGGCATCTTCGACACGTTCAACGAGTTCACCCAGTCCGACGAGTTCGGCGTCTGGATCGAAGAGACCTCGTCGGTGCTCGGCAAGTTCGGCGACCTCATCGGTGCCGTGGCTGACATGATCGACGGACTCGTGACGCCTGAGGCATACGAGCGCACACGGAAGTTCCTCGACAACCTCACCAACTTCATGCCGCACCTGGAGGATCTGCTCGACATCCTCGGACGGCTCGACATCTTCGGCATCCTCGCCGAAGCGCTCCGGGAGTTCGGCGACGCGATGAAGCCGCTGGCCGGTCCGCTCAAGGATCTGGCGGATGGCCTCGCGCGCATCGTAGGCATCGCTATTGACGAGTGGGGCGACCAGCTCAAGCCCATCGCGGAAGCGCTCGCACCGTTCGTGCAGGGCCTCGCCGACCTGATCAACAAAGTTCCCGAGGAGGATGTCCGCGCCATCGCTCGCGCTCTCGGCATCCTCGCTGGTGGACTCCTGCTCTTCAAGGCCGTCAAGTGGGCTGGCATGATCACCGGACTGAGTGGGTTCTTCGGCTCTCTCGCCGCGGGTAACGGTGTCGTCAAGAAGTTCGACCTCACGAAGCTCAAGAACATCGCGAAGGGCCTCGGTGGGTTCGCGCTCATCGGTGCCGCCGAGCTGATCCCGAAGTCGTTCTGGGAGCAGTTCGACATCGAAAGCAACCTGCCGTCGAACGTCCTCACGGGTGCCGGGTTCGGCCTCATGTTCGGCGCGTGGGGATTCGTGATCGGTGCGGGCATCGGTGTCGTCGTGAGTCTCTTCCAGGACTTCGAGGGCACGATGAACGACATCGGGTTCCAGCTCCAGTCGATCTTCACGGGTGGCCCGATGGGTGCCGTGGGTGGACTCATCGCGCAGTTCTTCGCGGGCCTCGTTCCCCCGGAGTGGCAGGGTAGCGACAACCCCCTGCTTCGCTTCCTCGCGGATGCCGCGTTCGTCGTCACCAACACGGGCACGGCGATCAAGCTCGTCACCGCTGAGATCGGTGCCTTCTTCGACGACATGAACACGAACCTCATCAACGCGGGGTCGACGTTCGTCGGCGAGTGGTCGCGCATCTGGGCCGAGATGAACACCCCCGCGTACTGGGAGACCATCGGCACCGCGGTCGAGGCGTGGATCACCGGCATGGGCGGCTTCATCCGCACGCAGATCGGGCAGGTCGGCGAGAACTGGTCGAGCTTCTGGCAGAGGACGGGTGACCGCGCCGCCGCCGCAGGCCGTCAGATCGAGGCCACGGTGTCCGCGTGGGTGGCGAACGTGCGCGGGAACATCTCCCGCCTGGCGAACGACGTCGTCGCGAACTTCACGAACTTCTGGAACCGTGCACAGGACACCACTCGGGGCAAGACCAACGAGATCATCTACACGGTGAGCGCGATGATCGCCTCGGTGCGCGGCAACATCGCTGGTGGCCTGAACAACGCGGCGGGTGCATGGAATGGCTTCTGGGCCTCCATCCCCAACGCCGTCAGTGCCGCTGTCGGTCGCGTGCAGGCCATCGTCGGTGGCCTTGTGTCCGCCGTCCAGCGTGCGCTCAGTAGCATCGGCGGGCTGAGCCGCGCCGCGGGTAGCGTGATGGGTGGCGGTGGCGTCGGTGGCAACACGGGCGGTAGCTTCGCATCCGGTGGAATCCTCAGTGGTCCCCGTCGCATCCTCGCGGGTGAGGCTGGCCCTGAGGCCATCGTGCCGCTCAACCGGAACTTGTCCCAGGTGCACCCGTCCGTCAGGGAACTGTCGGCATTCGCGCAGGGCCGCATGCCCGCGATGGCAAACGGTGGGGTCGTAGGCGGAAGTCGCACCGAGATCACGGTGATGCCGGGTGCTATCGTGATCAACGGCGCAGATGACGCTGAGGCTGTGGCACTCGCC
>Ga0307414_10001061_pt1 | contig 14064 bp, 15 predicted proteins | sample DK1Ometagenome_FD_203804 | JGI IMG/M metagenome (GOLD analysis project Ga0307414, IMG submission 203804) | Maize rhizosphere microbial communities from greenhouse at UC Davis, California, United States - DK15-O-3 | ecosystem: Host-associated > Plants > Roots > Rhizosphere > Soil | place: USA... | reverse complement strand
GGTATAGGTTATATGACAAAAATTAGAAACACAGATACAACAGTACAAGCGTAAGCTGATATTAAAGAAAATAAATTATGTCAGGACATAAGGAATCAATATTAAGAGAACCATTAATCACCGGCAATGATATCACGTATGCAAAAATTACGAATGATATCTTAATGCCAGTTGAGAATAAGCCTAATAAGGCATGGTGGATAGGATTTATACTAGCACTTTGCGGCGCCACACTTTGGTTGGTTTCCGTAGGGTATACCTTCTGGTTTGGTATCGGTGCTTGGGGATTAAATAAAACAGTAGGATGGGCATGGGACATCACCGGATTCGTTTGGTGGGTAGGTATTGGTCACGCTGGAACACTAATCTCTGCGGTACTGTTACTCTTCCGCCAGAACTGGAGGAACTCGATTAACCGTTCAGCGGAGGCGATGACGATCTTCGCCGTAATCTGTGCGGCCACGTATGTAGTATCCCACATGGGCAGACCATGGCTGGCTTACTGGGTACTTCCATTGCCAAATCAATTCGGATCATTATGGGTTAACTTTAACTCACCATTAGTTTGGGATATGTTTGCGATCTCTACTTACTTCTCGGTATCACTATTGTTCTGGTATACAGGTTTACTACCTGATATTGCGACGATCCGTGACCGTGCAACAGGTGTGAGACGTAAAATCTATTCTATCTTCTCTTTCGGATGGTCTGGTAACGTAAAAACATGGCAACGTTTTGAGGCAGTGTCCTTAATCCTTGCGGGTATTTCTACACCACTGGTACTTTCGGTACACACGATTGTATCCATGGACTTTGCAACCTCGGTAATTCCGGGATGGCATACTACGATCTTCCCTCCATACTTCGTAGCAGGGGCGATCTTCTCCGGATTTGCTATGGTGTTAACCTTATTATTGGTTGCACGTAAAGTATTAGGTCTGGAAAACTACATCACCATGTTCCACATTGAATCGATGAATAAGATCATCATTCTAACAGGATCTATCGTAGGTGTGGCTTATATCACCGAGTTTTTCATTGCCTGGTACTCCGGTTCAGAATACGAGCAATACGCTTTCATTAACCGTTCAACTGGTCCATACTGGTGGGCATACTGGATGATGATGACGTGTAACGTAATCTCTCCTCAGTTACTTTGGTTCAAAAAGATCCGTACCAACATTCCTGCAACCTGGATTCTGTCTATCGTTGTGAACATCGGTATGTGGTTCGAACGTTTCGTAATTATCGTGACTTCATTACACCGTGATTATATCCCTTCAAGTTGGGCGATGTTCTATCCAACATGGGTAGACGTAGGTGTCTTTGTAGGATCAATCGGAGTGTTCTTTACTTTGTTCCTTTTATTCTTAAGGGTATTGCCTTCAATCGCGATTGCTGAGGTAAAACTATTACTGAAGAGTGCGAGTGAGCAATCTAAAATGGAGCAGATTAAAGAAGGTCATTTAGATAAGGAGCAAGTTGCGGAATACGTAGAGTCTCTGGAGAAATTTGATAGTGTTAAACAAGAAGAATACGCAAAAATATAACAATGAGTAATATCAAATATATTTTAGGCAGTTTTGGTGATCCTGACGAAATGATGCACGGCATCGAGAAGTTACAGGAAAATAACATTAAGATACATGATGTTTATACACCAATGCCTATTCACGGCATCGAAGCTAAATTAGGGGTCAAAAGATCCAGGTTAGATATTCTCGCTTTCTTTTGCGGGATTACAGGAACCATGTCTGCATTTGCACTGATCTACCTAACCTCGGTAGTAGATTGGAAACATAATATTGGTGGTAAACCAGCTTTAGCACTTCCGGATTTTATTCCGATTATGTTTGAGGTGACGATCCTTTTCTGTGCATTCAGTTTGGTAGGTGCTTATTATGCTTCTACACATTTATTCCCTGGAAGAGCACCAAGAGTGATGGACTTAAGGGCAACAGACGACAGATTTATTATCGCTATTGATGCAAAAGAAAATGCGGAACATAGTAAGATAGATGGTTTATTAAAAGATGCAGGTGCTCTAGAAATTAAGCACAATGAAAGGAAGTACATTAGCTATGAATAAGAATAAAGTAGTTTTAGCCTCATTTTGTATTCTTGCCAGTGCTGTAATATTTTCAGCATGTAAGGATAAGCAGAGTACAGGTTTAGAATATGCAAGGAACATGTATGATCCGATTGCTTATAACCCGGATCAGCCAAACAAAAACTTTAAGAACGGACAGACGGCACAAACGCCACCGGCGCATACCGCTCCTGTAGGATTCGATAAATATGATTATCCGAATACGAAGGAAGGTTATGAAGCAGCAGGTGCCGCTTTAGTGAATCCAGTTCCTGCTACAGAGCAAAACCTGATTTCAGGAAAGCATTACTTTACGGTGTTTTGTGCTCCATGTCATGGAGAAAAGGGAGACGGACAAGGTCACCTGGTAAAAATCGAAAAGGTGAGTGGTATTCCTTCTTACCATGGTGATGCAACTTCATCACGTGGTGGTAACATGAAAGACCTGAGCGCAGGAAAAATTTACCATACCATTATGTATGGTCTAAACAACATGGGTTCACATGCTTCACAACTGTCTCCTGAAGAGAGATGGAAAGTCGTGATGTATGTTCAACAATTACAAAAAATACAATAGAAAAGCACAAATAAATGGGAACTCACAATTATAATTTAACTGAGCAGTTTGAGTTTACAGGTAAAGCAAAAACCTTAAGCTTTGTCGCTATTGCCATAGGGGTATTAGCTATAGGGTATGGCTTTACGGCTAAGGAGCTTCATGAGCGTACTTTTGCCAACTTGTTACTGATGGCTTATTACTTCGCATGTGTTTGCATGTCAGGTGCATTCTTTCTTGCTGTTCAATTTGTAGCACAGGCAGGATGGTCTGCTTCTATACTACGTGTACCTCAGGCTATGGCCAAAACATTACCAATTGCGGTGGTTATTCTAATCGGAGTAATGGCAGCAGGCTTGTACACACATAACTTATATCATCACTGGAATGCTCCGGGTTTAACGGATATCAACAGTCCTAACTATGATAAATTAATCGACGGTAAGTCGGCCTTCCTTAACGTACCTTTCTTTATGGCACGTCAGGTGATCTTCTTAGGTGTGTATTGCATCTTTGCGGTACTTCTTGCGAAGTTATCGACAAATGAAGATTTAACAGGAGGATTAAACTCTTACAGAAAAAGCTTTAAATACTCTTGTATATTTTTAGTAATCTACGGTTTCACTACACCAATCTTTGCTTTTGATACGATCATGTCATTAGAGGCACACTGGTTCTCTACGATGTTTGGCTGGTATAACTTCGCCGCAATGTGGGTAAGCAGTTTAGCAACGATTGCCATCATCATTATCCTGTTGAGAAAAGCAGGTTATATGAGCTGGGTGAACAATAGTCACTTACACAACCTTGGACAGTTTATCTTCGGTTTCTCTATCTTCTGGACTTATGTATGGTTCGCTCAGTTTATGCTGATCTACTATGCAAACATGCCGGAAGAAACTGTATACTTCTACAAAAGGTTCGATCATTACGAATTTTGGTTCTATCTGAACCTGATCCTGAATTTCTTAGCTCCGGTATTGTTATTAATGGACAGAGATAATAAAAGACAGGAAAACATCATGCTAACGGTGTGTATCATCGTATTGTGTGGTCACTGGGTTGATTATTACCAAATGATTATGCCTGGAACGGTCGAAGAACACCATGCTTTTGGTATTATTGAGATCGGAACAGCCGTAGGTTTTGTAGGATTGTTTACCTTTACCGTTTTAAGAGCACTAAGTAAACAACCTTTGATCGCCAAGAACCACCCGTTCTTACAGGAAAGTTTGAATCATCACTTGTAATAAGTGATCTTAATACAGTAAATAAAATAATAGTATAATAGAAGTACAGCGTTACTACTTTTAAGGAAATGAGTTTAAGAAAATTTATAAGTAACAAAACAATAGCGGCACTAGCAGTGATTCTAACTGCATTTGCAAGCAATAGCGCATTTGCACAAGCTGCCGGCGCTGCCGCTGAGACCGTCGCCAAACCTGTTGATATGGGTCCGGTTTATAAAACGGTTATATTTTATACCATGGCATTTCTATTGCTTTGCTTATTCATAGCAATCATTGGGAAAGCGCTAAAGGTATATGAATTGACCCGTGAGGCTCAAGATAAACCGAAAGGCATCAACTGGAATACGGTAAACGGAACATTGTTCGCGTTATTCCTTATTGTAGGTTTATACGGGGTGTATTGGGAATATACGGTTCATGGAAACATGATCCTTCCGGAAGCGGCATCAGAGCATGGTAAGAAGATTGACCAGATGTTTAACATCACGTTGATCATTACGACTATCGTGTTTATCGCGACGCACATCATTCTGTTTGCTTTTGCTTATTTCTATAAAAACACCGGAAAAAGAAAAGCGTATTACTATCCACATAATAATGCTTTAGAGCGTATCTGGACAATTGTTCCGGCATTGGTTCTAACGGTATTGGTATTGATGGGTTTCCTTACCTGGAGATCAATTTTCTACAAGATCGAAGATCCTAACAACAAGCCACTAAGCATTGAGATCACTTCATCTCAGTTTTCATGGGCGATCCGTTATCCGGGAGCTGATGGGGTTGTAGGTGTGAAAAACTACAAGTTGATCAACGGTGTTAACCAGTTGGGTATTGATTTTAAAGACAAAAACACTTTAGATGACCAGACTGCTGACGAGATGGTAATTCCTGTGAACAAACCTGTTCGTTTGATTTTAACAAGTAAAGATGTATTGCACAGTTTCTACATGCCTCACTTCAGAATCCAATTGAATACAGTACCAGGTATGACTTCTTACTTTGAGTTTACGCCAACCATCACTACTGAAGAGATGAAAGCGAAAACCAATGATCCTAAGTTTGCTTACTTGTTCTTATGTGCTAAGATTTGTGGTGAAGGTCACTACAAAATGCAGAAAGAAGTAAGGGTTGTTTCACAGGCAGAATATGAGGCTTGGGTTAAAAAACAGGGAACTTATTTAACTGACGATTTGAGAAAAGAGTTTGGCCTGCCAGTAACTGCAGCACCTGCACCAGCTGCAGCTAAGCCAGCAGATAGTGTAGCAAAAGATACTGCTGCCGTTAAAACAAATCAATTAGCTTTAAAAAAATAATAATACTGGAATAGCACATTATGTCAACTATATCATTACACGATACACATAACCACGATAGCCATGATGATCATGGGCATCACAAAGAGACCTTCTTAACGAAGTATGTCTTTAGTCAGGATCACAAAATGATCGCTAAGCAGTTCCTGATAACAGGTATTATTATGGCTGTTATTGCGATGGGCTTGTCTATCCTCTTCCGTTTGCAACTGGCATGGCCGGATACAAACTTCCCTATCCTGGAAACATTCCTTGGAACATGGGCAGAAGGCGGACGTATCAAACCGGATTTCTATCTGGCATTGGTAACGATACATGGTACCATCATGGTATTCTTTGTATTGACAGCTGGTCTGAGTGGTACATTCAGTAACTTATTAATTCCTCTTCAGATAGGGGCAAGGGATATGGCTTCGCCATTCCTGAACATGTTATCTTACTGGTTCTTCTTTGGAGCCTGTGTGATCATGATGAGCTCTTTCTTTATTCAAACAGGTCCGGCAAGTGCGGGATGGACGGTCTATCCTCCATTGTCAGCTTTACCAACTGCGATTAAAGGTTCTGCATTGGGTATGACTTTATGGTTGATCAGTATGATCATGTTCGTTGCTTCCTCTTTAATGGGTGGTATCAACTATGTGAGTACTGTATTGAACATGCGTACTAAAGGAATGGATCTTTGGAAAATGCCATTGACGATCTGGGCATTCTTTTTAACTGCGATCTTAGGTATCTTATCTTTCCCTGTACTTGTTGCGGGTGTGGTACTCTTAATCTTTGACCGTAGTTTCGGAACAAGTTTCTACCTTTCTGATATTGTTATGGGTACTCAGGTATTGCCTAATGAAGGTGGTTCCCCAATCCTGTGGCAACATTTATTCTGGTTCCTTGGTCACCCGGAGGTATATATTGTAATTATGCCAGCTTTGGGTATCTCTTCTGAGGTAATTTCAGTAAACTCAAGAAAACCTATCTTCGGTTACCATGCGATGATTTATTCATTGATCGGTATTACCGTGTTATCATTTATCGTTTGGGGTCACCACATGTTTGTGACGGGTATGAACCCGTTGTTGGGTGGGGTATTTATGATCACCACATTGATTATTGCTGTTCCTTCAGCGGTTAAGACTTTCAACTATCTTGCTACCTTATGGAGAGGTAATATCAAATTTACGCCTGCGATGTTATTCGCAATCGGATTGGTATCTTTCTTCATCTCTGGTGGTTTGACCGGTATCTTCTTAGGTAATGCTTCCCTGGATATCAACTTACATGATACTTATTTCGTTGTTGCCCACTTCCACTTAGTAATGGGTTCTGCTGCGATCTTTGGTATGCTTGCAGGTGTATATCACTGGTATCCTAAAATGTTCGGTAGAATGATGAGCAGCAAGCTTGGATACCTTCACTTTTGGTTGACCTTTATCTCTGCTTATCTGGTATTCTTCCCGCTTCACTTCTTAGGTTTAGATGGTGTGCCTCGTCGTTACTATGCATTCACTGAGTTTGAGTTTATGCAGAAATGGTTAACAGTTAACGTATTCGTTACCTGGGCAGCTATTATCGGTGCTTTGGCACAGGTAGCGTTCTTATGGAACTTCTTCTATAACATTTTCAGAGGTAAAAAAGCACCTCAGAATCCATGGGAGTCTAATACTTTAGAATGGACTACACCAGTAGAACATTTACATGGTAACTGGCCTGGAGAAATCCCAACAGTATACCGTTGGCCATATGATTATAGTAAACCAGGTTCAGAAACTGATTTTATTCCTCAAACTGTACCTTTCTCTCAGACGATGTCTTCAAACATGCCTCATGATTTTGAAGGTAACACTGAATCTGAGCGTATACAAAGAGAGTGGGAAGCTAAAAATGTTCCTGCAACAGAAAAGTTAGACTAATACATCGTATTCTAAAATACACAATGGGGTATCTGCGGTAGGTAAATACTTACAACAGATGCCCCATTTTTCTTAAACATATACCATGGTTCCTAAATCTGAAAAGAGATTTATCAGGCTAAACCTCATCACCATCATTGTCACCCTATTGCTGATTCTGGCAGGGGGAATCGTACGTAGTACGGGTTCAGGGATGGGCTGTCCGGATTGGCCGAAATGTTTCGATCAGTATGTTCCGCCGACTTCAGCATCGCAGTTACCCGCAGACTATAAGCAAAAGTATGTGGCGGAGCGGGTTGCAAAAAATGAACGTTTTGCAAAGACGCTGGAGAAAATGGGAAAAGCACATCTTGCAGACAGTATCAGACATGATGAGTCGATCTTAACACCTGAGACTTTTAACGTAGCCAAAACGTGGACGGAATATTTAAACCGTTTGATGGGTGCGATTACAGGATTTCTGTTGGTCGGTTTAGTGGTTTATGCTTTTTCTTATCGTAAAGCTGCCAAAAGAATTCTGGTATTGAGTATTTTGAATGTGATTATTGTAGGCTTCCAGGCCTGGCTGGGTTCTATCGTCGTATCGACAAACCTGATGCCCTGGATTGTAACGGTACACATGCTACTTGCACTGGTGATTCTCGCGATTTTGGTGTATACCTATAACTACGCGTTGCAAATGCAGAAGCAAACGACGGTGATCATGTCGAATATTGTTTGGCTGAAGGTATTGGTATTGGGTTCCGTGGCCTTAAGTACCCTTCAAATTGTTTTGGGTACAGAAGTAAGGGAAGCGATTGATGCAATTTCAAAAGGAATGATGTACAATGACCGGGGCAGCTGGGTGGGTAAAGTAGGGGCGACCTTTTCTTATCACCGGGATGTAGCCATACTGGTACTGATCATGAACCTGGTGATTTATAAGATCGTAAAAGACAAGTTTAATGGAAAAGCAACGGCTTTACGTGTTGGTAATGCAATTGCCATAGTTTTGATCATTCAGCTCCTAACAGGCTTATTATTGTCTAACTTTGCGCTGCCTCCATACGCTCAGGCATTACACATATTGTTCTCTACGGTATTATTTACCTTACAGTATTATCTGTACCTGTTGGTGTACAGAACAGACACTTACAATCAGTAGTATTAATTATATATAAATTGAAACAGTTTTTAGCAGATTTCTCTAAGCTCATTAAATTCAGATTAACTTTTCTGGTTGTATTTTCCGCATCAGTTACTTTTTTAATAGGCTCTAAAGTACCGATTAATGGGGTAAGCCCGGATATTAACTGGATGAACTGGTTGATCCTGATCATAGGTGGTTTCTTAGTTACCTCTGCAGCAAATTGCTTCAATGAGGTGATTGAAGTTGACCTGGATAAATTGATGACCAGAACTAAGGACCGTCCGATGCCAGCAGGACACATGACTACTGGACAAGGTTTGGTTTCCGGTCTTGTGATGGGGATGCTTGGTACCTGGTTACTTGGAAAACTAAATATCGAAACGGGTTTACTGTCGGTATTTTCTATTTTCTTATACGCATTTGCCTATACGCCATTAAAACGGAAATCACCGATTGCAGCTATTGTAGGCGCAATTCCTGGTGCCTTGCCACCACTGATTGGTTATGTAGCGGCACATGGAAAGATCGATCAGATTGCAGTAATTCTTTTTCTGATTCAGTTTGTTTGGCAGCTGCCACATTTTTGGGCAATCGCATGGGTATTGGATGACGATTATAAAAAGGCGGGATTCCGACTTTTGCCGACTACAAAAAGAGATAAGACGAGTGCGTTTATTACTTTTTTTAGTACGTTGGTGCTGATTCCAGTAAGTTTAATGCCGACCTTTTACGGTTTCGGCGGATATTATATTGCAGGGGTATCCCTCCTTGCCGGGCTCGTATTTGCGTGGCTGGCGTTTAAAATGTGGATAAATATGGATGTGGCAAGTGCAAGGAAGGTGATGTTTTGCTCTTTCTTTTACCTGCCAATCGTTCAGTTGGTTTTATTGTTTGATTTTATAGCTTAATAATTTAAATATGGTACATACGTTAAAAGAGCAGGATGTAAAATATGGTGAGGAGTTAAACACGAAGCCGAAGAAGTTTATTCTTTGGTTGTTTGTGGTTTCTTCGACGATCATGTTTGGGGGCTTTACGAGCTTTTACATCGTATTCGCAGCATCAAAAGGTAAAGGTCATGGATTGGTACTTCCGGACGCCTTTATGTACAGTACATTAATCCTGATTGGCAGCAGCGTCTGTCTCTTCCTTGCTGCAAAAGCACTGAAGGCAGGAAATATCGGATCTCAGAAAATCTTGTTATGGGGAACTATGGTTCTGGCTCTGGTTTTTGGTTATCTTCAGGTAGATGCTTGGAGTGCTTTATTCCAGACAGGGGCAACTTTAGTGAATAACAACGCAGCAATATCTTTAATTTATATTGTTTCTGGATTTCACTTATTGCACATTTTTGGAGGACTTTGTTTTATCTTGAATTGTTTATTTGGCGCTTATGGTAAAATACCAGTGGCAAAAGCTAAATACAGGATGGAAATCGCCTCTATATTTTGGCATTTTATAGATATATTATGGATATATCTGTATGTTTTTTTACTTTTGAACAGTTAGATTTGTTAACAAACTATTACAATTTATAAAATGAATTCATTATCACAATTAGATCAGGTAAAAACTACTCCTTGGAGCGGCGGACGCTCACCGTGGTCGGTAGAGTACGGTAAAATAATGATGTGGTTTTTCTTGCTTTCTGATGCATTCACATTCTCTTCATTATTGGTTTATTATGGAGCTCAACGTTTCACTAAATTAACCTGGCCAGATCCGGATTTGGTTTTTCAATCTATTCCTGGAGTAATGGACCACGGTGCGCCATTAGTGTTTGTGGGGATCATGACTTTTATTTTGATCATGAGCTCTGTGACAATGGTATTGGCAGTTGAAGCAGGACACAGACGTTCTAAGAAAGAAGTTATCTGGTGGATGGTTGCAACAATCATTGGTGGATTCATGTTCCTTGGTTGTCAGGCCTTGGAGTGGACACATTTATTCCATGAAGGATTTGGTTGGGGAAAAATTCCTCCAATGGAAACATTGAAGCATTTATTTAACGGAGAGGTTTCTACCGTTTCTGCACAACAGTTTTCAAATCTGTTCTTTACGATCACAGGATTTCACGGATTTCACGTGTTTAGTGGGGTAATTATCAATATCATCATCCTATGTATGACCATTAATGGTACGTTCGAAAAACGCGGACATTACCTGATGGTGGAGAAAGTTGGTTTATATTGGCACTTCGTAGACCTTGTATGGGTATTTGTATTTACATTCTTCTATTTAGTTTAATCATTCAATAAAAATATTATGTCAGAGCACGCACATACAGAAGAGCATGGACACGGCGAACATGCAGGCCTAACCAAGAAAAAAATATGGCAGGTATTTGGTATCCTTTTACTGATCACAGTAATTGAGTTTATCATTGCCCTTGTGATATTGCCAAAAGGCTTAATGAGCCATGGTGTTGGTAATTTCTTATACATCGCACTTACTTTATTAAAAGCATTTTATATTGTGGCTTATTTCATGCACTTAAAGTATGAGAAACTGGGTTTGCAATTGTCATTAACTGTCTCGTTTATTTTTATTCTTTATTTCATAACATTAATGCTGATTGAAGGCGGTTACCTGCATCTTCACATGCCCCTTGTTTAATGAAGAGTTCACAAATAAAAAAAATATTAATCCTGGTCACCATTTTAGCGGTACCAGGATTTTTGTATTATTTGCTACAGGATAAAGGTAAAAACCGTTATAAACCCTTGCCTTTTTTCGGTCCTAAAGAAGTGGCGAAAACCTTTCATTCGGTTCGTGGAAAACAGATTCCGGATACCGTTTACCACCTGGTACCTGATTTTATGTTGGTCAACCAGCAAGCCGATTCCGTTAACTGGAAGAGCTATGAAGGGAAGATTCTGGTTTTGAATCTGTTTTATACTACAGGAAATACCTATGCTGTTAATTTTGCGAATAAGGCCATGAAGGCTTTTGAAGCGACTTATGCGCATAACAAAACGGTTAATTTCGTTGGTTTAAGCATTGATCCTTCCAGGGATACACCCAAAGTATTGGCTGATTATGCAGCTGCTTTAGGTGCTAAAGCAGGCAAATGGGACCTGCTGACCGGTGATAGTACCACAATTTATAGTCTGATTAATAAAGGTCTGTTTATTGATGCACATCGGGAGCTACAGAACGGAGAACAGAAGTTTGTATATAGCAATATGTTTGTATTGCTGGATCCTCAGCGTCGCATCCGTGGATATTATGAAGCTACCAGTCAGGAGGCTTTATCTAAACTGGACGACGAGATCAAGGTTTTGATCACTGAAGAATTAAGAAATAATAAAGACGGGAGGTAAATCCTCTCATAATACCAGAATAAGATGAATGATAAGTTTTTTTTACGTTTAGTATGGATCGTTACAGCTGTGGTGCTGACTGTTGTTATTGCGCTGAAATTAGTACCACCACCAACCACTAAACCATCTTTCATCTATCTTTTACCTCATATTATTGGTGGTATCAATGCTACTTGTTCTGTGTTACTGATCATCTCATTGATCTTTATCCGGAAAGGGAATATTAAGGCCCATAAGATCACGAATATTGCTACTTTTATCCTGTCTGCTATCTTTTTAGTTTTTTATATCCTGTTCCATTTATATGAAAAGGATACGAAGTTTGGCGATATTGATCACAATGGAGTTTTATCTGTGGTGGAGCTTGCTGCTGTGGGGAGCACCAGATATGTTTATTTCTTCATTTTAGCCACGCATATCATCCTGGCAGTGGTTGTATTGCCGTTAATCCTGGTAAGTTTCTATAGGGGGTTAAACATGCAGGTAGCGCTCCATAAAAAGATCGTTCGCTGGTCTTATCCGGTTTGGCTGTATGTGGCAGTTACCGGAGTTATAGTATACTTAATGATTTCTCCTTACTACAACTTCTAATTATCTGAAAGGTTATTTTATTTAGCTTGTTTTCTTAAATTTATCGGTAATATTTCTGATAGAATTATTAGTTAAATCTATTGAAGGCAATAATAATTTGATTTTATCATCAATAATTCCTTCTTAAATCATATTTTAGAGCTATTAACGTAATGATTTCGATTTTATTCAAATTATTCTAATTGGTTAGGAGTGTGATGAGTGCTAGAAAATCGATAGATGTAATTTCAGGGAGTGATCTACTCTTACTTATTGAGGATAACAATAAGAATGCATTCACTGATTTTTATTCTCATAATTTCAGGAAATTAATTTTGGTTTCGGATAAGTATGTTCAGAGCATTCCTGCCGCTGAAGAAATCGTACAGGATGTTTTTCTAAAGATTTGGGAAGAAAAGGAATTGTTATCAGAAATCAAATCCATTAAAGCCTATCTGTATCGCAGTGTGGTAAACTCCTCCATCAATTTTGTAAACCGTCAGAAGAATATTGAGAAGCATCACTTAAAAATTGCAGATCATATTACTCCTGATGATGCGGAGCGTCATGACGAAGAGAACGAGTTGATCGTGTTGTTGTATAATGAGATTGAAATGCTTCCGGAGAAATGCCAGCAGGTTTTTAAGCTCAGTAGATTGGAGGGTTTAAAATATCGCGACATCGCTTCACAGCTAGACATTTCTGAAAAGACGGTGGAGAATCATATGGGAAATGCGCTCAAAATACTAAGAAGCCGCGTTTCTAAGGCCGCGGAAAATAGCCCAGTCAGGAAGAAATTTAAATATTTCTACCTTCTTGCCATGTATTTATACTAAGGCAATCGTCCCTCAGGGGGTATTTAATAAATATTATTTTTTTATTCATATATGACTAGGGGTTTTTAGTCACCCGTTTGTCTTATATACAAACCTAACCGAATTGCAAGACAAACTAACCTTTCAGGATATGATCCTGAAGCATTTCAATGAACCAGAAAATGAGATTATAGCGGCAGAGGTAAACCATTTGAGAACCTTGTCTGAGGAAAATGAAGTTTATTTTCAACAGACCAAAAGAATATGGGATAATGCTGCCGAAACAAAAAGGCTGCAGGATCTTGACGTTCAAAAATCTGTACGAAATTTCCGGTTACGCCTGGATGAGGCAACTTATATGGAGCCCAAACGCGCCTTTAGCTGGAGTAAGGTCGCTGCAGCGGCAGTGCTCGTACTGACCGTTGGTTTCTGGATTTATAGTGAAAAAACTGCTGTAAATTATATTGTTAAAAGGACCAGCACTGAAGTTGATTCCGTTTTGCTGAATGATGGATCAAAGATTTTCCTGGCCGCAAACAGTGCAGTGAGTTATCCTGAAGAATTTTCTAAAGACCAGCGCCCTGTAACCCTGGAAAAAGGTAAAGCTTTCTTTTTGGTGAGTAAAGATCCAAAGAGACCTTTTGAAGTAACCGTAGGTCATTCTGTTGTTAAAGTTTTAGGAACCTCCTTTAACATCAATTATTCTGCAACAAATATAGACCTCTCGGTAAGTACAGGAAAAGTAATGTTCAGTCCTAATCAAAAAAGCAAATCTTCTATTCTACAGGCGGGCGAGGGAATCAGTTATCAATATGTTGATAATACAATACTTGGGCTGAAGCACAGTAATGATGCTGCCTGGTTTACTAAGGAACTGAAGTTTGTGGATATGCCGCTTGATGAAGTTTGCGAACAGTTAAGCGATTATTATGGGGTTCGGATTGTACTGTATGACAAGAAGCTCACTATCAAAAAATTCAATGCCAATTTTAAAAACACCAGTCTGGATGAAGCATTAACCGCGCTGAAAGAGACCTATTCAATACATATAAAAAAGGATGGTAAGACCATCATCATTAAGAGCTTATAATCAACTTTAAAACCAATCAACA
>Ga0307414_10001060_pt1 | contig 14074 bp, 14 predicted proteins | sample DK1Ometagenome_FD_203804 | JGI IMG/M metagenome (GOLD analysis project Ga0307414, IMG submission 203804) | Maize rhizosphere microbial communities from greenhouse at UC Davis, California, United States - DK15-O-3 | ecosystem: Host-associated > Plants > Roots > Rhizosphere > Soil | place: USA... | reverse complement strand
AGAGCGCCGCGCAGCGATCCAGCAGTTGCGCGACATGGGTCATGATGAGCGCGGGGCGCTCCTTGTTCACCACGCCGATCTGATGATTGAGCAGCCGCCAGAAATCGACGGCGAGCCGCTCGCGCAGGCCGCGCCCGATTGTCTCGGCGGCCTTGAACAAAGATTGCACGCTGCCGGGCATCAGCGAATCGCTCAGCGCGTGGATGCAGAGCGTGTTGACGCCATCGGCCAGCGAATCCTTGCGGGCCGCGCCCCAGGTGACCAGCGTGGCGGCCACGCGCTCCAGCGTCTCCCGGTCGAGCGTCGAAGCGGCATCGCCCTCGATACTGCCGCCGACGAGCACACGCACCATGCGCAGCACCATTTCGCCACGCTCGAGATAGCGGGCGAGCCAGAAGAAATTGTCCGCTGCCTTGCTGGGCAATGTGCCTGCCACGCGACGGATGGGCACGGGCGCGCCGCGATCCAGCAGCGCATGGCCGACAAAGGGCTCATCCGTGACGATGCAAACATCGGCGGACATATCGCCCTCACCCATCAGGACTGCGCGCATATCGTCATGGGCCGCCAGCCGCGCGAAGCCGCCGGGCATGGCGCGCCAATTGCCTTGCGCATCGCGCGCGAGGAAGGCGCGCAGGATGAAGGGGCGCGGTTTCAGCTCGCCATTGACGAGCGTGGGCGTGGTGGAGAGGCGGACGAGCTCCTGCCCGACATAATCGACCGGGCGCTGATCCAGCTCCGCGAGGAAGGCGGCGCGCTCATCAGGCGTGAGGCGGGCAGCGAGGCGCGCGCGGCCATGCGGGATGGCAGGCACAGCGCGGCCAAAGGCAGAGCCAATGGCGAGCCGGTCCACATTCGCTCGGACGAAATCGCGCTCCTTATCCTGCCCGCACCACCATGTGGCGACATTGGGGATGAGCAGCGGCTCGCCCAGCAGCTTGCGGCACAGGCGCGGAAGGAAGGCAGCGAGCACCGGCGTTTCCAGCACGCCAGCGCCCGGCCAATTGGCGAGCGCCAAGCCGCCATTGCGAATCGCCTCGAACAGATCCGGCACGCCAATGGTGGAGCGCGCATCGAAGGCCAGCGGATCGAGCAGATCCGTGCCCATGCGGCGCCACAGGCCATCCACGCGTTTGACGCCCTCGACCGTGCGCACGAACAGCTGGCCATCGCGCACGGTCAAGTCATCGCCTTCCACCAGCAATATGCCGAGATAGCGCGCGAGATGCGCCTGCTCGGCATAGCTTTGATTGTAGCGGCCGGGCGTGAGCAGGGCGATGCGCGGATCGGGCCGGGCGCAGATGGCGGCCATGCCCTGGCGAAAATCGGTAAAGAAAGGCGCGAGACGCAAGAAATTGACGACACCCAGCGCATCATCGGTCGCGCGGGTCATGGCGAGGCGATTTTCCAGCGCATAGCCAGCGCCCACGGGGGTGCGGACATAATCGGCCAGCACGCGCCACTCGCCATCGGGTCCGCGCGCCAGATCGACCGCGTAAAATTGCAGGCGGTGGCCGTGCGGCGGGACGACCCCGTGCATTTGCGGCCAATAATCCGGGGCGCCCGTCACCATCGCAGCGGGCAACTCCCCCGATGCGATGAGGCTGCCCTCGCCATAAATATCGTCCAGCAGCATTTCCAGCAGCTCGGCGCGCTGGGCAAGGCCCTGCTCGATGCTCTGCCATTGCTTGGCGTGCAGCAGGATCGGCACAGGGCTGAGCGGCCAGACGCGCTCCTCCACCTCGCCCGTGAGGCGGAAGGCCATACCAAGATCGAGCACTTGCTGGGCGGTGCGCTCCTGCAAGCCGGTGAAGCCGCCGCGATCCGGCCCGGCAATCGCGCCGAACATCTGCGCCCAGCGCTGCGCCATCGCAGGATCGCGCTGCGCATCGAGCATCAGGTCGCCCCGCTTCGCCTCGCTGGCATAGCGCTGCAAAGCCAGGTCGATCCCCTCCTGCCCGGCAAGAGCGGGCGCCGCGCTGCTCAAAGGTTCGCGGGCCGTCGCAGATCAAGCGTCAAAGGAAACTCTCCCGTTTTCTCATCCGCGGGTAATGGCATGGAACCGGGCGTATGGCCATAATCCTGGAAGCGCGCCTTGCGTCGGGCCTCCGCTTCATAGCTGTTCACCGGCACATCATCATAATTGCGGCCGCCGGGGTGGGCGACATGATAGACGCAGCCGCCAAGCGAACGCCCGCTCCACAGATCGAACACATCGAAGGTGAGCGGCGCATTGACCGGCAAGCGCGGATGCAGGCAATCCGCAGGCGCCCACGCTTTGTAGCGCACGCCAGCAACGGCCTCGCCACTCGCGCCCGTTGAGGCGAGCGGCACGCGGCGACCGTTGCAGGAAACGATGTGGCGCCCCTCAACCAGCCCGCTTGCACGCACCTGCAGACGCTCGGTCGAGCTATCGACATAGCGCACGGTGCCGCCGATGGCGCCGGTCTCGCCCAGTACATGCCAGGGCTCAAGCGCGTGGCTGATCTCCAGCTCCACGCCGCCCGCATTCACCTTGCCATGCACGGGGAAGCGGAACTGGCGCTGCGCCTCGAACCAGTTGGGGTCGAAATCATAGCCCGCATGGCGCAAATCGTTCAGCACGTCGCTAAAATCCTCCCACACGAAATGGGGGAGCATGAACTTGTCATGCAGGCGCGTGCCCCAGCGGACGAGCGAGCCTTCCTGCGGCTGACGCCAGAACCATGCGGTGAGCGCGCGCAGCAGCAATTGCTGGGCAAGGCTCATGCGCGCATCCGGCGGCATCTCGAACGCGCGGAACTCGACAAGGCCAAGCCGTCCGGTGGGGCCATCGGGCGAGAACAGCTTATCGATGCAAATCTCGGTGCGGTGGGTGTTGCCAGTCACATCCACCAGCAGATTGCGGAACAGCCGGTCGACGAGCCAGGGCGGCGGCATTTCTGCATCGCCGGGCTTGGGCACTTGCGCCAGCGCGACCTCAAGCTCGTACAGCCCGTCATGCCGCGCTTCATCGATGCGGGGCGCCTGACTGGTGGGGCCAATGAACATGCCTGAGAAGAGGTAGCTCAGCGCAGGGTGGCGCTGCCAATAGAGCACGAAGCTTTTGAGCAGATCGGGCCGGCGAATGAAGGGGCTGTCGTTGAGGCTTGGCCCACCGAGGACGAGGTGATTGCCCCCGCCAGTGCCAACCGCACGACCATCGACCATGAATTTGTCCGCCGTCAGGCCAAGTTCGCGGGCGATATCATACAGCGATTCGGTGAGGTCCACTGTCTCGCCCCACTCGGAGAGCGGCTGGACATTCACTTCGATCACGCCGGGGTCTGGCGTGATCTTGAGCACTTGCAGGCGCGGGTCTGGCGGCGGAGCATAGCCCTCGATCCGCACTTCGACACGCAGCGCCGCAGCGGTGGCTTCCACCTGCGCAATCAGCTCCAGATAATCTTCCAGCGCCTCAACGGGCGGCAGGAAGATGGAGAGATAATGCGCCTTGGGCTCGACCGTGACGGCGGTGCGCACAGCGCCATCGATAATCTTCTGCTCGACCCGCTCCTGGGCTGCTGCGCCGCCGGACTCGGAGCGTGAAGCGACGCGCTGCTCGCGTGGGTCCGCCGTCGGCACGCGCTCTGCGGCCTGCACATAATAGTCGGCCAGCGGCTCGCGCGGCTCGCTCGTGTCACGCGGGTGGATATAGGGGTAAGCGGCGGGCGGCACATAAGGCAGGGTGCCAAGCGGCAAGCGATAGCCAAGCGAGCTGTCGCCGGGCACGGCATGGAGACGCCCGCGCCGCACGGCCCATACTTCGCTCATCCAGCGCGGCGTTGCTTGCGCAGCCTGCCAGCGCTGGATCGGCAAGGCAAAGCCGATGGGGCGGACAAGGCCATGCGAGAAGGCCTTCTTCATCCGCTCGCGCGCCTCAATATCGTCGAGCTTATTATCCTCCACCGTCACATTGACCGGCAGATCCTCTTCCTTGCGCGCCCATTCCAGCTCATCTTCATAGACGGCGGCGACGAATTCCGTGCCGACGCCAAGGCCCGATGCCATTGCGGCGAGGAAGCGCTCAGCCATCTCTGGCGTCGTGGCGCTTTTGCCCTCGCCATCTTCCTGCGCGATCAGATTTTCATCCTGCCACACCGGCATACCATCCTTGCGCCAGTAAATGGCGTAGGCCCAGCGCGGCAGGCTCTCGCCCGGATACCATTTGCCCTGCCCATGATGGAGCATACCGCCGGGCGCAAACTTGCGGCGCAGCGCGCGGGTGAGCTTGTCTGCATAGCCCTGCTTGGTCGGCCCGACAGCGCCGCCATTCCACTCATCTTCCTCGCCGCCCTGCACGGCCACGAAGGTCGGCTCGCCGCCGGTGGTGAGGCGCACATCCTGCGCGAGGAGATCGGCATCCACCTTCTCGCCTAGCGCCTGCACGGCAGCCCAGCGATCATCGGTGAACGGCTTGGTGATGCGCACCGCCTCGGCAATGCGGGAGACGCGCATATCGAAGCGGAAATCGACTTCGGCGGGCTCGGCCAGACCCTCAATGGGCGAGGCGGAGCGATAATGGGGCGTCGCGCAGAGCGGGATATGCCCCTCGCCTGCAAACATGCCGGAGGTCGCATCGAGCGCGACCCAGCCTGCGCCGGGCACATAGATTTCCGCCCAGGCATGGAGATCGACCACATCCTGCGCGACGCCCGTGGGACCTTCGACCGGCGCGACATCGGCCACCAGTTGGATCGAATAGCCCGAGACGAAACGCGAAGCGAAACCGAGCGCGCGGGTGAGCTGCACGAGCAGCCAGGCGCTATCGCGGCAGGAGCCGGTGCCGATCTGCAGCGTCTCTTCCGGCGTCTGCACGCCGGTTTCCATGCGAATCACATAGCCGACGCGCTGCTGAAGCTGGCGATTGATATCGACGAGGAAGTCGATGGTGCGGCCGTGATGCCCTGCATGTTGGGCGACGAGCGCCTGGAACAGCGGGCCTTGCGCCTCCACCTCGAAATAGGCGGCCAGATCGCGCGCGAGCGCCTCATCATAGCGGAAGGGATAATCCTCCGCATAAGGCTCCACGAAAAAGTCGAACGGGTTGATGATATCCAGATCGGCCAGCAGATCGACCTCGACCACGAAGCGATCCACAGGGTCCGGAAACACGATCCGCGCCTGCCAGTTTCCGTGCGGATCCTGCTGCCAGTTGATGAAGTGATTTTCCGGCTCGATGCGCAGCGCATAGTTTGGCACTTTGGTGCGACTATGCGGCGCGGGCCTGAGCCTGATGACCTGCGGCCCGAGCTTGATGGGCCTGCTATAATAATAGCCTGTGCGATGGTAGACGGCGGCTTTCAACATTCACGCAATCAACGCAAATATTGTGCGATGCGCAATAGGCAATCATCGCATTGCGCTGGTCGGGTGCCGATTCATGCGTAAAGAGTGCCCTTCCCCCGCGTGACGCGCGAAGAAAAGTGCAACGGCTCAGCCCGCGCTTTCCAAAAAGTTAACAAAGCCTCCCCAAGACGCATGTCTCGGGCGACGCAATAGAGGACGACATGAACGAGCACCTACCCCGCCGGAAACAGGATATTTCCGGCGCCCTGCTGGATTGGGAGCGGCGCGGATCCACGCATGGCGTGATCGTGACCCTCAACATTGCCGAGAGCGGGATGGGTGGCGGCTACCATCGTGTGTCGATGGCTCTGAACGACCGGCAATTGCGGGCGTTGACCCGCGACCTGAACAAGGCAGCGCGCGCCCGCGGGATCGTGGTGGAGATTCCAAAGCCGCTGCGCACACGGCTTTGGAATCGGATCAAGTCGCTGTTTAATTAGGCGCGGGCGACCAAAGCGAGGAACGCGTCGAGGAACGTTTGGAAAAACGCCTTGGTTTTCTCGTCCTTGAAGCCGCCCTGCTCATCGAAGATCGATCCGGCATTGCCGATATAGGCCTCAGGCTGCTGGAGCACTGGCATATCCTGAAACACCAGCATCTGGCGGATATGATGATTGGCGCCAAAGCCGCCGAGCGCGCCGGGTGAAAGCGTCATAATGGCGGCAGGCTTGCCCTGCCACACGCTCGATCCATAAGGGCGCGAGCCGACATCGATGGCATTCTTCAACACGCCGGGCACAGAGCGGTTATATTCGGGCGAGACGAACAATATGGCTTCTGCTTTGCCGATTTGCTCGCGAAATCTGGTCCAGCTTTCCGGCGCGCCCTCGGCTTCAACATCCTCATTATAATGCGGCAGATCGCCAATCGGGATGATGTTGAGCGACACGCCATCGGGCGCCAGATCGGCAAGCGCGCGGGCGGCCTTGGCGTTGAGGGATTCCTTGCGCAGGCTGCCGACGATGACGGCAATATTGCTTGGCTGGTTCATGAGGGATGCTCCTTGATGGATTGAGATTTTCCGCTGGTCACATCCTTTGCGGGACGATCAGGTCATTGGCATGACCTAGAGCGCGCGCAGGGCGACCGACAGACCCACAATCACAACGGCCAGAGCAAAGAGCCGTTCCAGCAAGCCCTTATGAGCCGCCAGACGCCCGCCGAGCCAGATGCCCGCCCCTGCCCCGGCAAGACCGCCAATGACGAGCAGGCCGACCAATGCCCAATCAACGAAACCGGAAAGGGCATAAGAGGCCGCAGTCGTTGCGCCGAGCGCGCTGACCACCACGAGCGAAGTGCCGACCGCATAGGCGAGCGGCATGGCGGTTGCGGCAATCAAGCCCGGCACGATCAGAAAGCCGCCTCCAATGCCGAAGAAGCCCGCGAACAGCCCGACGCCTAATCCGGTGGGGATGAGGCGCGGCAGCAGCACCGATGCGGTGGTGCGCGAGAGCCGCACATTGGGCGCATCGGCCTGGCTGCGCTTGCGCATCATGGCGATACCCACGCCGATCATCAGCAGGCCGAAGAGGAAGAGTAGCCGCTGGCCATCGACGGCCTTGCCAATCTCCGCGCCTATGGCGGCGCCAATCACGCCCGCGCCTGCAAACACGGCTGCACAAGGCCATTTGACCCGCCCCGCCCGCGCATGGCCGATCAGGCTGGCAAAGGCGTTGATGCTCACCGCCACCGCCGCCGTGCCGATGGCCGCATGGGCCGAGCCGACGCCCACCACATAGACGAGCAAAGGCACGGCGAGGATTGACCCACCCCCGCCGACCAGCCCCAACACGAGGCCGATCAGCCCGCCGGACAGCAGGGTGAGGAGCGTCTCGGCAAGGGTCATCATCGTGCGGCTTGGCGGTTCCAGGGCATGATGCGCAGCAGATTGGCCATGCCGCACCATCCGCTGATCCCGGCGAACATCAGGCCCGCACCGACAAAAGCCGAGAGCGCAAACCATGCAGGCGCGACGAGCCAGCCGAGCAGCACGCCAATGAGAACCAGCCCGCCTGCGGTGATCTGCACTTGCCGCATGATCTCCAGCGGCTGCTTGCGGTCGACCCGCGCGGGCAGGCCCTCCTTGGTCCAGGCATCAAGCCCGCCAGCAAGCAAGTAGCAATCCGCACTGCCTGCGGCCTGCGCCAGTTGCGCGGCGTTGGCCTGCGTGCGCATGCCGGTGCGGCAGTGGAAAATGATCGGCCCATCTGGCAGCGGCTGATTGCCAAGGCTTGCCAGCGGCACATTGAGCGAGCCGGGCACATGGGCGCGGGCATGCTCATCCGCCTCGCGAACATCGACCAGGGTGGCGCCCTGCGCAACGAGCTTGCGGGCTTCCTGCGGGGTCAGCGATTGAACAGTCATATCATCAATCCTTGCAATAGAGGTCATACAGGGTGGCCATGAGCCTGTGGGTGCGCGGATCAGCGATCCGGTAATGCAGCGTCTGGCTCTCACGACGGAAAGTGATGAGGCCTTCGTCCCGCATCTTGGCGAGATGCTGGGAGCAGGCCGATTGGGAGAGGCCGACTTCCAGCGCCAGATCGCCTGCGCTGAGCTCCTCATGCTCGACCAGCTTGCACAGCAGCATCAGCCGCTTGCCATTGCTGATTGCCTTGAGCAGCGCCGCCACGGTGCCAGCCTTCGCTTCAAATGTTTCAAGGTCCATCGGGGGTTTCATCATCACTCATTCCATTAGCTATTGCTAATTTAGTTTCTTCTAATATATTGTCAAGCAGATGGAGGCGATGATGACCAAGACACCCCTGATCGAAGCGTTTTTTGACGAGCCGACCAACACCATCAGCTATCTGGTGGCGGACCCGGCGACGCGCGAGGCAGTCGTCATCGACCCGGTGCTCGATTTCGATGCAGCGAGCGGCACGGTGGATATGCGCTCGGCAGATGCGCTGCTGGCCCATGCCGCAGACAAGGGTTGGCGCATTATGATGATTCTGGAGACGCACGCCCATGCCGATCATCTGACCGCCGCGCCCTATATCAAGGCGAAGACGGGCGCGCCGATCGCCATTGGTGAGCATATCAAGGATGTGCAGAAGATCTTTCGCCCGGTCTTTGCGATGGACGACCTCAAGACGGACGGCTCAGATTTTGACCGACTGCTGCGTGATGGCGAGCGCTTTGCGATTGGCGAACTGAGCGTGGACGTGCTGCATGTGCCGGGCCACACGCCTGCCGATATCGCCTATCATATTGGCGATGCCGTGTTCGTGGGCGACAGCCTGTTCATGCCGGACTATGGCACGGCGCGCGCCGACTTCCCCGGTGGCGATGCGCGGGCGCTGTTCCGCTCCGTGCGCAAATTGCTGAGCCTGCCGGGCGAAACCCGCCTGTTCATGTGCCATGATTATAAGGCGCCGGGCCGGGACGACTATCGCTGGGAAACGACGGTGGCTGAGGAGCGCCGCGCCAATGTGCATGTTCATGATGGCGTGAGCGAGGATGACTTTGTGGCGATGCGGCAGGCGCGCGATGCGACGCTCTCCGCCCCCAAATTGCTGCTGCCCTCCATTCAGGTGAATGTGCGCGCAGGCCATTTTCCGGCGGCCGAGGCCAATGGCGTGCAATATCTCAAAATCCCCGTGAAGCGGCGAAGCAACTGAAACGCAATCGGCGCGTTGTGCTTCCCGAGATCATGTGAAGGGAATAAAATTATGAAAAAGCAGAACGCGATCATTGTGCTGTTGGGTGCCGCACTGCTTCTGCAGGCTTGCGCGACCGTAAAGGGCGCTGGCCGGGACATTGAATCCGTTGGTCAGGCTGGCGAAGAAGCCATCAACTAAGCCGAACTGCATTTGAGAAAATGGCGGGTGAAGCGATGTGCTTCCCCGCCATTTTTATGCGTTCGTTGCTTGGGCTCAGCCCTGTGCGGGCGGCTCGACGCCATAATAAAGCTCACCGATGCGGATTTCCTCACGGCCCTGACTCACCCGATGGGCATTGGTATCGCGCAGTGAGTAGACGCAGCCGCAATATTCCTGCTGGTAGAATTGCTCGCGCTTGCTGATCTCGATCATGCGCGCGCCGCCGCCGGCCTTGCGCCAATTGAACGTCCAATATTTGATGTCCGGATAGTGAGACGCTGCCTTCTCGCCGCTATCGTTGATCTGGTTCATATTCTTCCAGCGCGAAATGCCGAGCGATGAGGTGATGACCGGGAAGCCATGCTCATGGGCATAAAGCGCCGTCCGCTCGAACCGCATATCGAAGCACATGGAGCAGCGCGCGCCGCGCTCCGGCTCATTTTCCATACCCTTGGCGCGCTTGAACCAGTTCACCGTGTCATAATCGGCATCCACAAAGGGGATGCCATGCTTCTCGGCAAAGCGGATATTCTCATCCTTGCGGAGGATATATTCCTCCTTGGGGTGGATGTTGGGATTGTAGAAAAAGATGGTGTAATCGACACCGCTCGCGGTCATCGCTTCCATCACTTCACCCGAGCAGGGCGCGCAGCAGCTGTGCAGCAGCACCTTCTTCTCGCCATCGGGCGGGGTGAGCATGGGGCGGACATAATCGAGGCTGTTAGGGTTCGTCATGGCGCGGCCCTTTAGCAGAAACGGGTGCGCAGGTCACTATGGGGTAACGGCTGGTTGCTCATGCGGCGCTCGGCCCAAACGCAAACTGGCCCAAACGCCCGATTGAGACGTTTGAGCCAGTAAATCGGAGCAAGCTCTCAATGGCAGCGCCTCGCCAGCTGGCAAGGCGCCCGCCTGTTGATTAGCCGTTCAGCTTGTCTTTCACAGCCTTGGCAGGCGCGAAGCTGAGCTTCTTGGCAGCAGCGATCTGGATCGTCGCGCCGGTCGAAGGATTGCGGCCTTCACGAGCAGGCGTGTCCTTGACCTTGAACTTGCCAAAACCGTTCAGCGAAACTTCTTCACCCTTGGCAGCAGCGTCGGCAATCGCGGCGAATACGCCATCGACCAGCTTGCGGGCATCCGCCTTGGTGATGTCGTGGGCAGACGCGAGGCTGTCGGCAAGATCGCTGTTGTTCATGAGAGACTATCCTTTGTTGAATGAACTCGGCGCCATAGCGATGACGTTGGAGAACGTCCATCACCTGACGCACAGATGCGCGATGGACTATGCTACAGGGGCGATGGCCGCCGGACCCGGACGATAGAAGCTGTCCGTCCATCGTCAAGCCCTTGTTGCGAATGCTGTAGCGAATGTGTCGCAAAAATGCGGGCGCTCGTCGCTCCGTTAACCTTCATTTTGCGCTGCGACTGCGTCCGCTCTGGTCTTTCCATGCCACCCGATAGAGATCGAACCGCCGATCCTTGAGGTTTTGCACAGCGCCGCTCTGGCGGCTGGTGAGCAGATCATCGAGCGAGAGATCGGCAATGGCGATGGTCTCGGTATTCGCCGCCGTATCCGCCGCCACGCCATCACGCGCAAAGGGGAAGTCCGAGGGCGTGAGGATCGCGCTCTCGGCATAATGAATGTCCATATTCTCGACATTGGGCAGATTGCCGACCACGCCGGACGTGATGACATAGCATTGATTCTCGACCGCGCGGGCCTGGCAGCAATAGCGCACCCGCAGGTAACCACGTCGCTCATCCGTGCAGAAGGGCACGAACAGCAACAGCGCACCCTGATTGACCAGATGCCGCGCCATTTCCGGAAATTCCGAATCATAGCAGATCATCACCCCGATCGGGCCACAGTCGGTCTGGATCGCGTCGGCGCCATAGCCGCCCTTGATGTTCCACCAGCGCTTTTCCGATGGCGTTGGGTGCAGCTTCTCCTGCGTGTGCATGGATCCATCGCGCAGGAACACATAGCTGATGTTGCGGATCTCGCCATTCTCCATCCGGGTGGGATGAGAACCGCCGATGATGTTGATATTATAGCTGACCGCCAGCTTCTCCATGAAGGCGCAATAGCGCTCCGTATAATCGGAGACTTTCTCGATCGCCTCGGCAGGCGCGAGCTTGGCCTTGGAGATGGAGAGCAATTCCAGCGTGAACAGCTCCGGGAACACCACGAAGTCGGCGCGATAATCCGATGCGACGTCGACGAAATATTCGACCTGCTCTTCAAACTGCTCGATCTTGGTGATGCCGCGCATCTGGAACTGCACCGTCGCCACGCGCACCGAGGCGGGCAATTTATGCTTGCTGTCATGCTTGCGGCCATTGAGCGCCTCGGGCGCCAGCGGATTGGGCCAGAACATGAGCACGGCATTGCCGCCGCTCTCCACATCGCCGGGCAGATAATCGGCCAGCACGCCCTTGGGCTGGAAGCCTTGCGCGATATGGAAGGCGATGACCGGATCGCGCAATTTCCGCTCGACCACGGCATCGAGATAGGTCTGGGGATCAGGATATTCGCGGCGGCGGCGCGCATAGCCGGGCAAACGACCACCAAAGGCGACGCCCTTGAGCTCAAAATATTGGCACAGCTCCTGCCGCTTGCGATAAAAGCGCTGGCCGATGCGCAGCCGCCGGAACTCCGGATCGACGCACACTTCCATGCCATAGAGCACATCGCCATCGGCATCATGCCGGGTCGCGAAGCCATCGCCGGTGATTTCGCTCCAGCTATGCGGGGCGAAGGCGACCTCATGCGAGACGATCATGGTGGCGCAATGGCCCACGATCGCGCCTTCATATTCCGCGACGAACTGCCCTTCCGGGAAATTATTGATCTGCCCGCGCACATGGGCTGCGGACATGCCCTCAGTCTTGCCATAGACTTTGGTGGAGAGCCGGGCGATCGCGCGCGAATCGCGCAGGGTTGCCGGGCGGACGACGAGCTTTGCCTGTGTGTTGACCATGAAGGGGATATAGCGTGGCGCTGGGCAGTGTCCATGCGCGGCGGGCCTGAGTGTTATTTGGGCGTTCAGGCCAGAGCAAGTCCAGCCGAGTATGGAACGCATTGATGAGTGACGACCCCCACAAGACCAAGCCCGCAACGCAGCCTGCTCCCGATGCGAAGACGGAGGCACGGGCCGTAGAGGCAGCAGCGATCCGGCGGCGGTGGATTACGCTGGGTGAAGTGCTGGCGGTGGCTGCCGTCATGATTTCGGCGCTCACGCTCTGGAACAGCTGGAGCGAGCGCAGCGACAGTCAAGCCAGCAGAGCGCGGGAAGCGCAGCAGGCCTCGACCCGCGCGGGGACGCTGGCCCTGACTGCAACGGCATCGGGCGACCGCGAATTATCGCTCAAGCCGGGTTCGGCAGATCAGCTGGTGCAGAGCCAGACGATCAGCTTCCCAACGGCTCTCGGCGCAGACCCAGCCGAGACCACCGGCGAACCGCGCATCGAGGCAGGCTGGTTCGACCGCGCGCTCAAAAAGGCGCGCAACGAGGCAGGTCTGCCCGATGACAGTCGCGGGGACGAGCGCCTGCCCGTCGCCATCACGACGCGCTTTCTGGTGAACGGTACGCCTTATGAGGATGTGGCAATCTACGACATTGGCTATACGATTTCCGGACGCCTGCTGGCCGGCCACAGCGTGACGCTGCGCGGCCTCTCGCTGGTCAGCCGGGTGAAGAGCGGCGATGCTCAAAAGCGCCTGGATGCGCGCTGGACGCAGATATTCCCCAAAAAATGACGCTGGCCACACTCAGGCAGCCAGCGTCATCTATCTCAATCAAGCAAAGCGCACGGTCGCGCTGAGCTTGCCACGATGACGAAGCGTGGCGCCCATCGCGCCGAAGCCGATCATCATCATCGCCCATGTGGCAGGCTCTGGAACAGGGGCGGTCACGGCGACGAGATTGTCGACAATGGTGCTGCCCTGCGCAGCGTTCGTGAAGCGGAAGCCGCCAATGCCGTTGGTGGAGGTCACCGAGACATTGGTGTAACCGATGGGCGTCCAGTAAACCGAATGCGGTGATTCCGGCACCAGGAATGACGCGAGCTCCGCGCCATCCATGTCGAAGAAGCTCAGCGCGGCGCCGCTTGGCAGCGCGGTGGTCACATCCATGCTGAACGACGTCAGCGATGCACCGAAGGCCGCATCGAAATTGATATTGATCAGGCCGTAATCGCCGCCGTCACGATAGCTGTCGCCATCGCTGAGCCACAGACCGGTCACATCCGATGCGCCCTGATAGCTGGGACTAGTGCCAGGCTGTTCAGAAACATAATAATTATACGCATTGGACTGCGTACCGAACCAGTTGGTTTCCCAATCGGCGAAGGGCGCATCAAAGCCTTCCGTGTAGGTAACAGCCTGTGCGCCGGTGGCAGCGAACGCAGCAATGGCGAGCGCCGATAATTTTACAAAATTCATCATAATCTCCCACAGAAAAGCTGGAGAACCGCGACCATGAGGGGGCTGCGGTCGTCCATCCGTTAACCATTGGCCGGGAAATATGACTCCTGCGCGTCGAGATCGCCTCGTCTCATCGCAAAAACGCAGGATTTTGAATATGTTGCGCGTGGCATGATCCGGAATGGGACAATTCTTACGGAGCGATGTTGGCGGGCGGTGATCGGGCCGCCGCCATCTGCTCCATCATCGAGACCGCCAAGCTCAATGGCCTGGAGCCGCAGGCCCACATCGCCGATGTCGTGGCCAAGATCGCTGGCAACTGATCTGCTGCTCGCTGGGATGAACTCATTCCGTGGAACTGGCGACCAGATCAGCAGCCGATCGCCGCATCCGCCTGCGCAGGGGACAGGTTAAGCAGAAAAAGGCGCGGAACCGGCACACAAGGAAAAGCCCCCGCTCC